>MAAC01005930.1_pt1 | contig 119811 bp, 100 predicted proteins | sample 1115981 | NCBI WGS metagenome assembly MAAC01 (sample SAMN04961126, study PRJNA320927) | seawater metagenome | isolation source: sample BD02T64 sea water enriched with oil for 64 days | place: USA:Gulf of Mexico | collected 2013-07-27
AAACACAAAACCATATGATAGCGTATCTGATAAACAAGGGGACTACTGAACTTTAATTCCATCTGATAAAGTTACAGACAAGCTGTAACTTTGGCAAATTCATCCCAATCGCAGCAAGCCTCGGAGTATTCTTTGCCCTTTTGATAAAGGCGCTAAATCTTGCAATTCAACGCCCTAAATATAACTATTTTCTAGTTGAATTACTCGTATGATTCCTTAATGAACTTATCATAAGTAATCTCCTTAGTCTTCAACTTCGCGTTTTCCTTAAAAAACTGAAGCAATTTATTTGTATTTAACTGCTCGCTAAGTCGTTTTACCTCGTCTTGATTTGACAAAATTTTTGCCGCAATTCCATCCAACTCTTCATCCGAAGGGTCCATTTGTCCAAATTGCGCCATCTGTCCTTTAATCATATTTCGGCTATACTCTTTTAACTCCTCAAAACTCACCTGCAAATTATTTTCTGTACGTAATTTCCCTTCGATTAACTGGTACCTCAACCCTTTTTCGCTTCGCTCGTATTCAGCTTTGGCTTCTTCCTCTGTTAACGGTTGTTCACCGGAAAGTTGAATCCATTTTTGTAAAAAAGTATCTGGTAATTGGAATTTGGTATTATCGATTAAAGACTCAACAACGTCATTTAGTAATTTCTGGTCGCTTTGTTGTTCAAATTGTTTTTCAGCATCTCCTTTTATCTTTGCCTTTAACTCATTTTCTGAAGTAACAGCTGCCTCACCGAACAACTTGTCAAACAATTCTTGGTTCAATTCTGCCATTTCACGTGTGTTTACCTCTTCAATTTTCAGGCTAACTTCGATATCCAGACCATGTGCATCTGCGTGCTCAACTCCAAGATATTTTTGATTGTCATGATCATCGGCAAACATTCCTTTAGTCTTTAAGGTTACAACATCTCCAATCTTAGCTCCAACCAAAGCAGAAAGCTGCTTCTTCCCTTTTATAACCTCTGTACTAAAAGTAGCACTCTTGTCGATATTCTTTTCTGAAGCCGTAAATGTTCCCGTAACCTCATCTTCCTTTTCAACAACCGTTTTAGAAATTAGCTTTCCGTATTGTTTACGAATGGTCTTAACTTGATTGTCTAACATTTTATCATCAGCCACGATCTTGTAGCTAGTAATGGCTTTGCCTTTTACATCCACATCAAACTCTGGCGTGAGTCCCAATTCAAATTCAAAAGTAAAATCATCCGAATCCCAATCGATTTCAGCTTCATTTTTAGGAAGAGGATTTCCTAAAACGTCTAACTTTTCTTCTGTTAAAAAGGTATTCAAGCCGTCCTGAAGAATCTTGTTCACCTCTTCAACTAGCACTGCCTTACCATATTGCTTTTGAACCATTCCCATAGGAACATGTCCTTTTCTAAAACCTGGAATATTTGCCGTTTTACGGTAATTATTCAGCACAGAACTCACCTTTTCTGAATAATCTTCTTTTTTGATATCCACTGTTACAACAGCGTTTAATTTATCAATGTCTTTTTTTGTAATATTCATCTTTTCTGAAAAATTTCAATGTGAATTTTTTGGGTTGCAAAAGTATAATTTTTTAAGCAACACAACAAACTTTTACAGGCTGTAATTCAGGTATTTATTTATCCTTTTTGAGGATGGAATGCAATATAGATTGCAGAAAAGAAAGCAATAAGCTGAAAAGCAGCGCCCACCAGATGTTCCGAACAGCAAAGCCATCAACAAAATAATCCGCCAGAAGGATAATTACAGCATTAATTACAAGAAGAAACAACCCAAGTGTGATAATGGTCACGGGAAAGGTTAAAACCACTAGTATAGGTTTTACAATCAATCTCAGCAACCCGAGAACGACTGCTACTATAATGGCGGAGATATATCCTTCAACAGCAACTCCGGGCAACATCTTTGCTAAAATAACCACCGCTACAGCCGTCAACAATAATCTTAAGAGCATCTTCATAAATTTTTGATTTAGAACTTAAAGATAAAAAAACCGCCCTGCCAAAAGGCGGGACGGCTATAATATTTGGAAAGGACTATTTTTTATCCTCCGTTATTATGTGCAGATACTGTTGCATAATTCCCAATTGCTACCATAGGAATGGTAGCATCGTACTTTCTATTAATAACATCGATAATAAGGTTCGCTGTATAAGCATACCCCCTTGGAGTTGGATGAACACCGTCAAGAGAGAAAGCCCCTCCAGTTACAAATTGAGATGTCAACGTACCTCCATCAAATGCAACACCAGTTGCAGCAACTTCTGCCAAAGCAGTTTTCGCATCAACAAAACCAAGATCATTGGTTTCGGCGATTGCTTCAATAGTACCATTAAAGGCAGCCGCAGCGGCTGCTATACTAGCCTGTTCTGCCGGCACCAATACATATTGATCTTCCATAGGGAAAGTCACTCCATTAACTGATAACTGTCCAGCTTGTTCTGCTGGTAAGCCTAATGCCAGTAATTGATCAAATCTAACTTGATTAAGTTGTCCAATCACAGGCAAACTAGTTAATGTCATCAAGTCACCTGAGTTGGCTTGTCTTGCTTGACCATATTGTTGACCAAATAAAGTAGCAGTAAGCGTATCAAGTCCTCCACCAATCAATACTTGAGTCAATTGATCTGAAATATTTGCCAATGATTCATCATTCACAACAACAGCACTCGCTGCAGTTTGAGAGAATACAATTGATCTTTCAGGAACTCCAAGAAATGCAAACGCCCCATTTAATTGAGCATAGGTCGCATTAAGTGTTGGTATTTGAGGTCCAAAATTTGGATCCAATGGGCTCAAAGGCGCAAAAGGAACAGTAGTGAAAAAAGGAATTGAGGTAACATCTGCAAGATTTATTAATACTCCCTTAGCACCTCCTGCCATTAAAGCATCCACTTGACCGCTGTAAGCCGCCGCGAATACATTTGGATCTGTAATATCATTATCTCCATATGTAGATGGATCAAGGTTTCCTAATTGATCAACCCCAGCTCCACCTGAAGTAGCATAACTTAAAATATCATTATTGCCAATCCACAAACTAAAGAACGTTGGACTCATTGATGCTGCATCTGCAATAACAGAAGCACCGGCACTCGTTTGAAAACGACCAAACCAAGGATTTGCCGTTCCGTATCCATTAGCGCTTAGGTGAAAACTTTTCGCTCCTGGCACTCCCATATTATTGAAGGGTCCAACTGCACTTCCCGATACCGTAGTTGTAGGGGTTCCCTCAAGACGTACAGGTCCAGGATTTCCGTCTGCATCTACCGCTAAAACAAATCTGTTTTCAAAAACCTGATTACCGCCTAATAGCAAACCTCCAGTATTGTCATTCATTAATGGTTGGGTAAATTCACCTCCACCTGCAAAAGCAAATTGTTGTGCCATTATGTTAGGATACGAATTTTCTTGTCCAGTAATATATAAGGCTCCATCAGCGTATCCAGCCGTAAGTGAATTACCTACTGCAACATAGTTAGAAAAATCTGCCGTTCCATTTGAGTAAAACCCATCGTCAGACACAGAATTTTCAAATTCCGCGTCACAACTTACCAACCCGATAGTTGCTAAGCCTATTAAAAATTTTATAGTGTTTTTCATTTGTTTTAATTTTTTCAATTACATTTTATAAGTAACTCCCAATCCAGGTACAAAAGCATTGGATTTATATTTTCCACCAAAAGGTACTGCTTGGCCATTCTCGATGTACGCATCGTAAGAAGCATCTACTTCTTTAAAGCGAAGATAAAGGAAAGAGGCATCTACCTCAAATCTTTTTCCAACATTAAAAGTTAGACCTGCAGTATAACCATTACTATCATTACGAGGAGTTTCTGGTGCAAATCTTCCAGGTTGAACAGGTGATTCATCGAAGTAGTACCCTGCTCTCAATATAAACATATCGGTTGCTTCATATTGTAATCCAAAACGGTAGATAGAAGCATTTTTATAATTACGAGCATTAAAAGAATCTGGAACATTTTCATCTAAGAAATCAATATCCAATGATTCATAAATACCCCAAAATGTACGATTAAAGTCGAAAGCAAATAACCACTTATCACAAAACTCATAAGAAAGACCAACTGTTAACTCTGCAGGTAAAGGAAGGTCTGCGTCAAATTCTGTTTCATTTGGAAACGGAGTTAACGGTGAATTAGGAATATTTTCGAAAGTAGCTGTTCCTCCTTCGGCCTCCATAATTATTTTTGAACGGTAAGAAGCTCCAATCCTAAGTCCTTCGGTTGGAGTAAACATTGTACTGGCCACCCATCCAGTTGCATTAATTCCTTTAGCATCCAATGTAACTTCTGAACGTTCTCCTTCAAGGGTAGACAACGTTCTGTTAAGGTTTCTGTTAAAGTTAACAGATCCCGTAACAAAAATAGGACCACCACCAAAACTAATAATGTCATTTACTTTTACCGAAAGTGTTGGTTGGATGTATATCGCTTTTAAATCGATATTATTAACCAAATGCGATCCAGCCCAGTCATCTTCATAGGCAACTGTACTACCATAAGGAGTATAAACACCTACACCCAAAGCTAACCAATCTGTCGCTTTATAAGATGCGTAAAAATACAATGGTGTTCCTGTAGGACTGTCTGTTATGGCAGATGCTCCTGTAGATTCGTTTTGGTACGCAACATTAGAGAACACGCCGCTTACTCCAGCAGAGATATTCAATTTGTTTTCTAAATACACCAAACCGGCGGGATTAAAAAATACAAGTTCACTACTATTCACTACAGCAACTCCTGTGTGTCCCATTGCTAAGGACTTCTGTCCTTGTAAGGCCACACGATACCCTCCGGCATACGTTACTGCTGCGGCTAGTAAGAACACAGCAAGAAGTAATACTTTCTTCATAATAATCTAAATTAAAAGGTTTATTTGTTTTGTTTTATCTCGGCAAAATACACATTATAGTTGACTAAACACCAATTTGTTATGCATACATAGTAAAATGCCCTTGCAATGTTATAAAAAATTCATCACAAATTGGTAAAATTCAGAAGGATTTTCTGCGTGCAACCAATGACCTGCATTAGAAATAGTAACAACTTGAAAGTTTGGAAAGTGCTTTTTTATTAAAATTTCATCTATATTCTCTATATATCCAGACTTCGACCCTCTTAAAAACAGGGTTTCACCATTATAAAACATTTCTTCTGGCAGAGCCTTACCTACCTCTTCAATTTTATCGGCTAATACAGGTAAGTTAATACGTAACCCTAACTGGCCTTTATCAACCCAATAGAGGTTTTTTAAAAGAAACTGCCTTGTACTTATTTCCTGAATATATGGCGAAAGCACCTCATCTGCCTGACCCCTGGTTCTTACTTTAGAAAAATCAAGCAAAGACAGCGCTTTCAATATGTCCTGATGATGTTGGGGATAGGCCTTAGGGCCTATATCTGCAACAAGCAATTTCGAAACCATTTCTGGGTAAGAGACTGCAAATAGCATGGCAGACTTGCCGCCCATAGAATGCCCAATAAGGACGCTATTTTCTAATTTGTGGTAATCACAATAATTTTTAATATCTTCTACTATAAGATTATAACTAAATTCATCACTATGGAAACTTCGCCCATGATTACGTTGGTCTATCAAATGCACTTCGTAACCATTCTCTACAAATCTATTTCCAAGTGATTTCCAATTATCGCCCATTCCTAAAAAGCCATGAAGAATTAGTAGTGGTTTTCCCTCTCCAATAATTTTGGAATGCAATATCATACTAAGATAATTTTTTAAGATATTGTCTAACTACTGTTTCCAATCCAGCATACAAGGCCTCTGAAATCAATGCGTGTCCAATGGAGACCTCAAGTAAACTAGGAATGTTCTCCTTGAAATATTGAATATTTTCTAAAGATAAATCGTGACCTGCATTGATCCCCAAACCTAACTCATTTGCTAAAACTGCACAAGCCGTATAAGGCTCAATGGCCTCCTTATCTCCTAAGGTGTATTGTGCTGCAAAGGCTTCCGTGTATAACTCAATTCGATCTGTCCCAACTGCAGCAGCGCCTTCAATCATTCGCATATTCGGATCTACAAAAATGGAAGTCCGTATCCCGTTCTGTTTGCATTCAGAAATAATTTCGGTTAAATAATCTTTATGATTTACTGTATCCCACCCTGCGTTTGAAGTAATAGCGTCTATAGCATCTGGAACCAACGTTACCTGAGTGGGCTTTATATCCAACACCAAATCCAAAAATTTGTCTTGGGGATTTCCCTCTATGTTATATTCCGTAGTTACTACCGATTTTAAATCATACGCATCTTGATATCTAATATGTCTTTCATCGGGCCTGGGGTGGATTGTAATTCCATGGGCTCCAAAATTCTGGATATCAATGGCTGCTTGCACCAAATTTGGCGTATTTCCTCCTCTAGCGTTGCGTAAGGTGGCTATTTTATTAATGTTTACACTTAATTTTGTCATTCCGTAAGAATAAGAAGTACAAAAATACAAAGCTTCGGTAGGGTTTTGAATCTTTATTTTAAGTAATTTGCATAAAAATTGAAAGCTTGAAAACCCAACAGTTTATTATTAATGATATAAAGCCTTTCGATATTTCTTCGGAAATAAAAGAAGTCCAGGCAATTTTTAATCAACTTACCTATACTCATGTCCCAGTTAAGAAAGACGATATTTATGTGGGTTGCATTTCTGAAACTGATGCCTACTGCTTTGACGGTGATAAATTTCTTAGCAATTTTCAATATGCACTGGAGCCATTTTTTGTTAGAGAAACTACCAATTGGCTCGACATTCTTGAATCTTTTGCCTTAAACGATTGCAATATTATTCCTGTCTTAAGTAATGATAATAGATATCTTGGATATTACGAGCTTAGTGATATAATGAGTCTTTTTAACAATACTCCGTTCCTTAATGAAGCCGGAGGTATTATTATTGTAGAAAAAGGGATACGTGATTATTCCTTTAGCGAAATATGTCAGATTATCGAATCCAACGACGCTCGAGTTTTAGGAGTATTCGTTTCAAAAATTGAGAATGATCTTCTGCAAGCTACCATTAAAATTGGGCATACTGGAATGAACGCTATTGTGCAAACTTTTAGAAGGTATGGATATAATGTTGTTTCTAATCATGAAGAAGATAAATTCCTTGACAATTTAAAAGAACGTTCCGACTATTTGAACAAATACCTAAATATGTAAGTAATGAAGATAGGTATATATGGGCAGTTCTACCACGAAAACTCTGAGACTTATATCCAACTCATTTTGGATGCCCTTCAGAAAAAAAATGTAGAAATAGTTATTGAGGAAAACTTCCTCAATATTATTAACCAACAAGAGACTACCAAAAACTTTTTCGAAGCTTCAACCTTTACCAGGCTTGACGGCTCGTATGATCTGTTTTTTAGTATTGGAGGAGACGGTACGATTTTAAAATCTGTGACCTATGTTAGAGATTTGGGAATTCCCATTGTGGGCATTAATACGGGAAGACTTGGGTTTTTGGCAACTATTCAGAAGGAAAAAATAACCGAAAGCATTAATCAAATTCTAGATGATGAATATGTAATTTCTGAAAGAAGCCTCCTCACAATCTCTACAGAACCCTCGAGTGGCGAAATTACCTCTCTCAATTTTGCCTTAAATGAAGTCGCGGTAAACCGAAAAAACACTACCTCAATGATAAAGGTAGAGACCAAAATTAATGACAAATACCTTACGTCGTACTGGTCGGATGGATTAATTGTGGCCACGCCAACTGGCTCTACTGGATACTCTCTTAGTTGTGGAGGCCCCGTTATTGACCCAAGCACGAACAGTATTGTCATAACTCCAATTGCTCCTCATAATTTAAACGCCAGGCCTTTTGTGATTCCAGACAATAGCACGATAACACTAAAAGTAAGCGGAAGAGAAAAATCTTATTTAGTTTCTATGGATTCTCGTATCGCTACTTTAGAGAATGAAACTAAGCTCGTAATTAAAAAGGCTCCCTTCACTATTAAACTTGTTCAATTAGTAAATGACAGCTTTTTAAAAACTCTTAGAAAAAAGCTGCTATGGGGCGAAGACAAACGAAATTAAACAATAAATAGTTCTAAAATTTGTTAATCAACTGAGACGAATTTGCTTATCACGCCGATAAGACAAGTTTATTATTATATTTGCAAACTTTTAAGGTATATGAAGTATTTCGCAACTGCGTTTTTAGTTATGGCCACCTCATTTATAGGACATTCTCAAACTTATGAAATTGGGGCTATTGTTGGTGGAACCAACTTTGTTGGGGATGTGGGAAAAACAAATTTCATTTCACCAAATGCATTTGCTTTTGGAGCAATAGTTAAATGGAATAGAAGTCCAAGACATGCCTTTAGACTTTCTATAATTAGTGCGAACCTTAAAGGCAACGATTCCGAATCAAATGAAAGTCGTAGAAGAGAAAGAGGTTATTCTTTTCAAAATAAAGTAAATGAGATTTCGGCGGGAATAGAATATACTTTCTGGGACTACAATATTTATAATGGCAGACAAGTTTCCACTCCTTACCTATATACAGGTTTAACTTATTTCCTTTATAAAGCCTCCTATATCACTTCTCAAAAAGAATTTCGGGATTACGATCAGGCAGGAGCTATTGCTATACCTATGGTATTAGGCTATAAGGCAAAGCTAGGTGATAATTTTGCGGTAGCTGTTGAAATAGGAGCGCGCTATACCTTTACAGATGATATTGACGGCAGTAATCCGGTAAAAGGATTAGCCAATAGTGAAAATCTGAAATTTGGAAATGTTAACAATAATGATTGGTACATTTTCACTGGTGTTAACTTTAATTTTACCTTTGGAAGAAAACCTTGTTATTGTAATTTTTAAACAGAATGGGCTTACTGGACCAAATAGACAATAAGAAACTTCCAAATCATCTCGCCATTATCATGGATGGAAATGGACGCTGGGCAAAGCAAAAAGGCCTGTTAAGGACTATTGGCCATGAAAATGGAACACGTTCTGTACGTGAAGTGGTTGAAGCCTGCGCAGAAATAAACATCCCCTTTCTTACCTTATATGCCTTTTCTACCGAAAACTGGAATCGCCCTAAAATGGAGGTAGAGTTACTTATGAAGTTACTTGTTTCTTCCCTTAAAAAGGAAATAAAAACACTTCAGGACAATAATATTAGGCTCAATGCAATAGGCAACCTCGAAGCCTTGCCAAAAAAAGTTTGCCGAGAGCTAAATGATGTTATTGAAAGCACTAAAAACAACGCTCAAATGACACTCACACTAGCGTTGAGTTACGGTTCTAGAGAAGAAATTATAAAAACAGTTAAAGAGATTAGCCTTAAAGTTAAAAATAACCTAATTTCGCGCGATGATATTGATGAATCGGTTATAAATAATCATCTTTACACGCAAGATTTGCCGGATGTTGATTTGTTAATCCGTACCAGTGGTGAACAGCGTATTAGTAATTTTTTACTTTGGCAACTAGCATATGCTGAATTATACTTTACGGATACACTTTGGCCTGATTATACAAGAACCCATCTTTTTGAGGCAATATTAAATTATCAAAATAGAGAAAGAAGATTTGGAAAGACCAGTGAACAACTTAAACAATAGTCCCCTATTGCATTTACAACAAAAATTCTATTGTATATTTCTTATTGCAATACTATCGGTTTTTAATCTTACTGCTCAGCAAAAAGAATTAGACAGCGGTAAAAAGTACACTATTAATAGCATCAAGGTGACAGGAGCTCAAAACTTCAACGAGCAAACTGTAATCGCCTTCACCGGACTTAAAAAAGGGGATAGAATCTATATTCCAGGTGAAAAATTAAGTGCCGTTACAAAAAAGTTATGGGAGCAAAATCTTTTTAGTGATATCGCATTTTATGTCACGAAGATTGAAGGAGATGTTGCAGACTTAGAGCTATACATTGTAGAACTTCCAAAGTTGAATGAAGTTACAATTGAAGGTATTCGGAAGGGAAAACAGAAGGATATTCTTAAAGAAAATGACCTAAAACCTGGAGTTAAGGTTACTAAAAATCTTATCACAACCACAAAAAATTACATTACAAATAAGTATAAGGATGATGGATTCCTTAATACTCAAGTTATTATTAGCACAACTCCTAAGCTCGATTCAACTGGCGCTGAAATTGCCAAAGACATGAAAATTAGCATCGACAGAGGAAAACGTGTTAAAGTATCTCCAATTATTTTTGAAGGAAACAAACAGCTTTCCAATGGTAAATTGCGTAATTCCATGAAAAACGTAAAACGCAAAAATTTATTACGTTTTTGGAAACGATCAAAATATTCGGAAAGTGGTTTTGAAGAGGATAAAGCTAGTCTTATTAAAAAGTATAAGGCAAATGGATATAGAGACGCTCGAATTACGGATGACACCTTGATTACCAAAAACAACAAAACTGTATCTCTAAAGCTAAATATAGAAGAAGGTAAAAAATATTATTTTGGTGATATTCGATTTATTGGAAATAGCGTTTACACCGATAACGTTTTAAGGCAGGTATTAGGAATTAAAAGAGGAGAGGCATATAACGGAGTGCTCTTACAAGAGCGTATTGCTGATGTCTCTGATCCCGAAGCTCAAGATCTCACCAACCTGTATCAAAACAATGGATACCTGTTTTCGGCAATTAATCCCGTAGAAGTTGCTGTTAGGCAAGACACTATTGATTTTGAGATTAGAATAAAAGAAGGCAAAATTGCTTACTTTGATCACGTTACTGTCGTTGGTAATGACAAGACAAATGATCATGTTATTTACCGTGAACTTCGCACACGACCTGGACAAAAATACAGTAAGAGGAATCTAGTTAGAACGATTCGTGAGCTTGGACAATTAGGCTTTTTTGATCCAGAACAATTAACTCCTAACTTTAAAAATGTAGATCCTAATAACGGAACCCTTGATATGGAATATTCTGTTGTGGAAAAGGGAGCAAGTCAAATAGAACTTCAAGGAGGTTATGGAGGTGGAGGCTTTGTTGGGACTCTTGGTTTGTCCTTTAATAATTTCTCTCTTCGAAATATTTTTAACGGCGAAGCGTATAAACCATTACCTATGGGAGATGGGCAGAAATTAGCGATTCGAGCTCAAGCAAGTTCTTATTACCAAACCTATAGTTTATCCTTGACCGAGCCTTGGTTGGGAGGAAAAAAACCTATTCAATTAAGTACTTCATTTTCGCACACAATACAATATCAATATAATTTTAGTTCGAGAGAAGTTGATAAAGACCAACGTTTTTTAATTACAGGAGGTTCTATTGGACTTGCAAAGCGACTTAAATGGCCGGATGATTATTTTACATTGTCACAAGCTGTTAGTTTTCAACATTACAATTTAAAGAACTATAGTACTAGACTGTTTACTTTCCCTAATGGGTTTTCAAACAACTTCGCATATACATTTGGTATTAGTCGTAACAATACAGCAACGAATCCAATTTATCCAATGTCGGGTTCGGAATTTAGCTTAACAGCAAAACTAACTTTGCCATATTCTGCCTTTAATGGTGTTGATTATAAGAGCTTAGCCCAAGAGTATTTAGATGCTGAGGAAGATATAAGGACTGAACCACAAGGGAGTATAGAAAGCGTTAACGCTTCTCAAAGGATTTCGGAAATTGATCAAGAGCGTTTTAAATGGCTAGAATACTATAAGATTAAGTTCAAAGGTACCTGGTATACAAGAATTTTTGATAAATTAGTGCTTCGTACTAATACCGAATTTGGATATTTAGGCGCTTATAATAATAGTCGTGGTATCCCCCCATTTGAAAGATTCTTTGTTGGAGGTGACGGTTTAGGGTCTACTAGCCTTGATGGTAGAGAAGTAGTTCAGCTAAGAGGGTATCCTAATCGATCTTTGTCAAGTCAGGATGGAGATAACATTTACAATAAATTTTCGTTAGAAATGAGATACCCTATTTCTTTAGCACAATTGGCTTCTATATATGTATTAGCTTTTGCCGAAGGTGGAGGATCATATGACGGGTTTAGAGATTACAATCCATTTAGTGTTAAAAGATCTGCTGGTGCAGGATTACGTATATTTATGCCTGCCTTCGGATTATTAGGTATTGATTTTGGATATGGATTTGACTCTGTAGTTCCTGGAACACCAAAGAATGGATGGGAAACTCATTTTATTATTGGACAACAATTTTAATTTTGGCACGATATTTTCTTAAACACAACCAACCACTATGAAAACTAAAAAGTTACTTTTTTTCGCACTTGCTGTTTTTTGCTTTACATTAGTTGCACAAGCACAACGAGGTGCACGTATTGGATACATTGATATGGAATACATACTTGAAAGTGTTCCCGAATACCAGGAAGCTGCCACGCAGTTGGAAGGTAAAGTACAGCGCTGGAAACAAGATATTGATAAAAAGCAAAAAGAAGTGGATTTAATGACACTTAACTTGAGTAATGAAAGAGTGTTGCTCACAAAAGAATTGATTGAAGAGCGAGAAGAAGAGATAAAAATTAAAGAAGATGAAATGCTTCAATATCAACAAGACAGATTTGGACCAAATGGGGATTTGATGATCCAAAGAAGACAATTGGTACAACCAATACAGGATCAGGTTTTTAATATCATTCAAGAAGTTGCTGAAAATAAAAAGTACGATTTTATATTTGATAAATCTGCAGATGTGGTCATGTTATTTGCGGCAAAAAGAAATGACATTAGCGACCTCGTATTGAGAAGTATAAACAGAGCAGCGAAAAGAAAACAAGCAACTACGAGAAAAGAAGAAAAGAAAATTCAGAAAAGAGAAGAGCTTAGTATGGAAGAAGAAGGCGAAGTTTCTGAAAGAGAAAAAGCTATAGAAGTAAAAAAAGATGAGCGGGAAAGAATAATGGAAGAGCGCAAAAGAGTTCGGGATTCTGTTCGTGCTGTGAAAAAAGCAGAGTTTGAAGCAAAAAGACAAAAATTGCTTGACGCTAGACAAAGAAGAAAAGACTCTATTTTGGAGGCGCGTGCAAACAAAAACAGACCAGCCGCTGGAGATGGCGATGGAAACTAAAAGATAATTACTTAACCCTTTATAAAAAATAACACTTAAATTATTAAACACAATTACAATGAGAAAATTTAAATCATTATTAGTAGCAGTGGTCCTTTTGGTGGGAGCTACAAGTTTTGTTAACGCTCAGTCTGAAATGGCTCACATAGACACCCAAACACTTATGGAGTCTATGCCAGAAATGAAGGCTGCCCAAAGTCAACTTGAAAAACTTCAAAAAACCTACGATACTGAAATAAAAGGAATGGCTAAAGAATTTGAAGCCAAAGTTCAACAGTATGGAAACGAAGAAGGCAGTAAAACGCAAGAAGAAAATGCAAAACGTGTTGAAGAAGTACAGGGAATGGAAAGAAATATCTCTGCCTATAGACAACAAGCAATGGAAGATCTTAGAAAGAAAGAATTGGATATATATCAACCTATTTTGGATAAGGCTCGTTCTGCAATCCAAAAAGTGGCGAGAACACAGGGAATTAAGTATGTAATGGACTCAACTACGGGAAGTGGTTTATTGCTGGCAGATGGTAAAAATCTATTGGCAGATGTAAAGAGAGAACTAGGTATTTAATTCTTTTCTAAAATAATTTTGATAAACTGCTCGCCATTTGGCGGGCAGTTTTTATTTTTATACAAATGAAAAACAAGGCACCCATAGGCATTTTTGATTCTGGTGTAGGAGGCACTTCTATCTGGCAACAGGTCCATGAGCTGCTCCCGTTCGAGAATACCATATATTTAGCCGATAGCAAAAACGCCCCTTATGGTTACAAATCTTCTGAAGAGATAACCGCTCTAAGCATTAAAAACACAGAAGCGCTTTTAAGCATGGGCTGTAAGATTGTTGTAATTGCCTGCAATACTGCAACCACAAATGCCATTTCTACCTTACGTCGAACTTTCGATATTCCAATAATTGGTATTGAACCTGCTGTAAAACCTGCCGCGCTGCAAACCGCTTCAAAAAGCATCGGGATTCTTGCAACTCAAGGAACATTGAGCAGTATCCTATTTCATAAAACGTCTTCCAAATTTACAAAAGACATTAAGGTCATAGAAGTAGTTGGAGAAGGACTAGTTCCACTTATTGAGAGCGGGAAAATGGGAAGCGAAGAAACCATACAATTGCTTAAAAAATATACAAAACCTATGATCAAGGCCGGTATCGACTATCTGGTCTTAGGCTGCAGTCATTATCCGCATCTCATTCCACAACTTAAACAGATATTGCCATCACAAGTCAAGATATTAGATTCTGGAAAGGCCGTGGCGAAGAACACACAAGCTACATTAGCCTCACTGAATTTGCTTCGGAAAGAGACAACACCACCTTCAATACAATTCTATAGTAACGCCGATATTGAGACGATGAAATTTCTGTTAAGAGATTATTGCGAAGAAATTTCAGTAGAAAAAAGAGATTTTTAGCCCAGACTATTTAAACCAGCTAGAATACTTCACATAATTATTGGCGATTCTATTGATTTCACCACAAATAAGCTCCTCACTTATGTCTCTTACCTTTTTCGCTGGAACTCCAGCATAAATACTTCCCGCTTCAACTCGCGTATTCTTGGTAACGACCGCGCCAGCAGCAATAATTGAGTTGCTCTCTATCACACAGTCATCCATAACAATGCTGCCCATGCCTATCAAGACATTGTCTTCAATAGTACACCCATGTACGATGGCATTATGACCAATAGACACATTATTTCCAATGGTTGTTGGCGATGTTTGATAGGTCGCATGGATTACCGCACCATCTTGAATATTTACCTTATCGCCTATTTTAATAAAATGTACGTCGCCTCTAATCACAGCATTAAACCATACGCTGCATTCGGCTCCCATTTCTACCTCTCCAACTATCGTGGCATTTTCAGCAATAAAGCAATCTGATGGTATTTGCGGAGACTTTCCGTTAACAGGCCTGATAATCATACTATATCTTTTAAATTAACTGAAATAGGCTAATAACTCCTTCTTTTTTGAAGGACTTACCATTATTTCTTTACCGTTGGAAAGCACTACGCTTCCGCCCTTTCCTTTTTTATATTCAACAATAGCATTTACATTAACCAAATAAGATTTATGAACTCTAGCAAAACCACTTTTAGAAAGTGCCTTTTCAAAATACTTAAGTGTTTTACTAACCAGCTTCTTTTTATCGTTTATAAAAATGTTGGTGTAATTATCATCTGCTTGACAATACAATATTTCTGAAGTTTCAAGAACTTCAAAACCATTTTGCAAAGGGATAGTAATCTTGCCAACAACCTGACTAAGTTTAGGCTGTAACACCGTATTTTGCAAACTGTTTTCTTTTTCCTTTATATCGGTAACATAATCGACAGCCTCAATCAACGTATCAATTGAAATTGGTTTCAGTAGATAGTAAGATGCATGTGCATTTAATGCATCAATTGCATAATGGTTATAAGCAGTTACAAAGACCGTCTCGAATTGTCTATCCCCAACTTTATCCAAAAGGTCAAAAGCATTTCCATATGGCATTTCAACATCGAGAAAAACGAGATCCAATTCGTTGTTACGAATCAAAATTAGGGCTTCTTCTACGTTTGAAGCCTCTCCTAGCAAAGTAACTTTTGGGCAATACTTTGCAAGATAATTTCTAAGAATTTCCCTGCTAATTTCCTCGTCTTCAACTATGATTGCTTGCAATGTCATCTTTCAAATTGTAGTTTGTAATTATTTAATCCTTCTTTAAAATTAATCGTACTTTGGTTCCTTCTTCATTCTCAAAGACATTCTCAATGGTAACATCTACTTTGTCTTTATACATTTCATTTAAAATTGATATTCGCTTTTGAATGTTACCCATACCTTTAGATTTCTGTTTTTTCTGATTTTCAGTTTTAAAAGCTTTCGATTTTTTTCTACCTATTCCGTCATCAACTATTGCTATTTCTACGGTTTCTGAATCCAACTGTTCAAAGTTAATTTCTAAAGAACCCCTTTCTTCTTTATACCGAAGTCCATGCCAAACTGCATTTTCAACATACGGCTGAAGCAACATTGGCGGAATCACAAATTCACTTACATTCAAATTTTCCGAAACATTTAATGTATAGTCAAACTTATCCTTAAATCTAAAATGTTCTAACTTCACATAGAGTTCGAGAAGCTCTATCTCCTTGTCTAGTGAAATGAAATCCTCTTCACTATTTTCAAGCACCGAGCGCATAAGCTGAGAAAACTCACTTAAATACTTGTTCGCTGCACGCTCATCATTACTCGCAATAAAACTGTTTACAGAGTTCAAAGCGTTAAAAATAAAATGAGGATTCATCTGTGTTCGTAGTGATTTTAACGCTAACTGATTGTTGGCGTACTTTTGTTGTTTGACGCTCTTAAATTGATTGTAAGCCGCATAAAGCAACAACAAGGCGATGAAAACAAGAGAGGCTATAATCCATTTTTGAACTCGATTGTTCTTTTCAATAAGCCCTTGATTTTGTACGGCGAGATGGTATCTACTTTCATTCAATTTTCGGTCGTTCTCCAAACTGGCAATTCTATTTTGTTTAAGGATAATCTCCTTGCTAAAGCGAGCCGCTTGTGAAAGTTCCTGATCTTTTTTCAAATATAGTTCATCAACTACATTTGCATAGCGCTCATAACTTTCGGCCGCCTTATCGAACTTCCCTAAATCACGATATAATTCTGATAGTTTTCTTGTGGCATCCTTCTGCACCAAGAGATCTTCTTTTTTATCGGCTTCAATAATACTTTTCTCGAGATAAGGAATAGCTTCGTCATACTTTTCCTGTCCCACAAAGGCATTAGCAATTTTATAATTCTGTCGTTGCAGTGTCAATGGGCTATTTACATTCTCTTCTACCTCATCACCGTCCAAAGATTCAATTTCGGACAAGGTTTCCTCTCGAAGCTGAATCTCTTTATCAAAATCACGATTCAAATTGTAAAAATCCGCAACCTTATTTTTTTCTTGAACCGCCCTTTTTTTACTTTCTTTCTTTGACAAATCGAGTGAATTACCATAATAGGATTCAGCTTCGACCACTGCACCACTCTGAGCATAGGCCCCCCCAATCTTAGAGTTGAGATCTGTGATTTTAGGAGTTATACTATGACTATTGGCAATATTGAGTCCCTTTTGATAGTTGAATACACTTTTAACCGGATCATTTATTAGTCTATAGGTGTCACCTAAACCTTCAAAAACTAAAATTTTTTGGTAATTAGAGAGTTTATAAGTCACCAAATTTGAATATTCGGAAATACTCTCTTGATAGTTTTTGTTTTTCATGAAAGCCAATGCTAGCTTAATTCTTAAATCTATAGTAGGCTTTACAGAAATGCTCCGCTTGTAGTTATCAATTGCCAAATCCTGCTGCTCCCAAAAAAGATTAATATCTCCTAAAGTTTCAAATGCAACACTGTTTTGAATATCAGTCGCTCTTTTTCCAGGAACAGATTCCAGCGCCTTCGTTACATATTCAATACTCCTTTTGGCATCTTTCTTTAGGAAAGTTTTAGCCGAGTCAATATAGCTTCTAAAAACATCTGGAGACCTACTCCTACTGGTTTTAAGAGTAGGTAACTCCTCAACACTTTCAACTTTTAATATAATTCTTTGCTTATCCTTTATGGTATAATAAACTGTATTAAAATCATCACTTCTAATAATAAGTTCTTCCCCCACCCTCGCATTGATCACAAATTCACCTGCATTATTCGTAGTTGCATATCCGCCGCCACTGGTTTCAACATTTACTTTAGAAATAGGGATATTGGTCTCGGCCTCCAAGACCTCTCCTTTCAAAAGAAAAGAAGAAATCAAAGCTTCTTGCTCTTGTGCACGTAACGCTGTAGTAGAACAAAACACAACGACAACAATAAGAAATGAAATAAACTTCATGCATTAATTTAAAGGGTAAACATACATACTTTAAAGCAGCTGCTAAAATTACGCTTTTCTGAAATAGTACTTATTCGAGGATTAAAATCATACTTCACTCAACAAAAGAGTTGTTTCCCTAAGTCTCTCTTGGTTTTTACTCAAAATGCTTTTTCTAAGGAAAAAGTTCGCACTAGGTTTACATTTTACTAAAATTGATATCTATGAAAACGTTACAAAACTTAATTATGATTGGCCTATTTATTTTGACCTGCTCTTGTAAAGCAGATGTTCCAAAAGGAATTGCACTTCACACTCCAATTAATTCCGAAAACCCTACAAAACATTTCATTAAGGTGGCATTATTGTTAGATACAAGTAATAGCATGGATGGGCTAATCGATCAAGCCAAAGCACAGCTTTGGGAGATCGTTAACGAGCTATCGTACGCAAAATGCAGAAACGAACAACCCGATCTTCAAATAGCTCTCTACGAATATGGGAACGATGACTTGAGTGATAGTGATGGTTATGTACGAAAAATTCTAGCATTCACAGAAGACCTAGATGATGTATCTAAAGAACTTTTTTCTCTTACCACTAACGGCGGTAGTGAATACTGCGGTACCGTGATACAAGCATCTTTAAACAAACTAGATTGGGGAAAGGACGCTGATGACCTAAAAATGATTTTTATTGCAGGAAACGAACCCTTTACACAGGGGAAAATTAATTACAAAGATGCAGCATCGAATGCCAAAGAAAAAGGTGTTGTAGTAAACACTATATTTTGCGGCAACTACGAACAAGGAATTTCTTCGTTATGGCAAGACGGAGCCAGAATAACCTATGGCGATTATATGGCTATAAATCATAATCAACAAACAGTTTATGTGGCGTCTCCTTATGATGATATAATTATTCAGCTAAACCTTAAACTAAACAATACGTATATTCCTTATGGTAACTTCGGAAGAAAGAAGATAGCAATTCAAGCAGAGCAAGATAGTAATGCGGCAGCATATAGTAAAGCGAATGCTGTTAGTAGAACTGTAACAAAAGGCTCCCATTTATACAAAAACAGTACTTGGGATTTGGTAGATGCAGAAACTGAAGATGACTTTAGCTATGACAAACTTAAAAAAGAAGAGTTGCCCAAAGCGCTTCAAGGAAAATCAACAGCCGAATTAAAAGCATATGTTTCGAAACAAAGAACGGAAAGAAAACGAATTCAGGTGGAAATTAAAGACCTCAATGAAAAACGACGTCTATTTGTTGCCAGCAATAGGGCAGAAACATCAAACGGTTTAGAAAGTGTAATGATAAAGGCAATTAAAAAACAAGCCGAAAAAAAGAGTTATTCTTGGAATTAAACAAAAAACCCTCCTTCGCTTAAAGCTTCGGAGGGTGTCTTTTTAAAATCTTGGGCGTAACCTACCATTGTTACGCATATCTTGCTCCCAGAAACTTGGCTTACCATTAGGTATATTATAGCCTAGTGTAATTTGGTGGAAACCTCCACTTCTAAATTTTACACTTCCTGTTTGATACGAATAAGTATAAGCAACCACGAAGTTTTTATAATTACCCCCCACAACAGGAGTAATATATTGTAGCTTTTGATTCTTTACTTCGGCACCATCTATAAACTCGGCTCCATCAAAACTTCTTCTGTAAGAAATTCCTCCCCAAAGCCTACCAAAATCCATGGCACGATACATTTTTAAGTTCACATCGACACTTTGTTCTCCTGTTCTTTCAATAAACTGAAGCAAAACGGACGGCTCATAAGCCCAAGGTGTATTGGTATTAATTCCATAAGAGGCCCCAAGTAAATAATTACGCTGATTGTTAGATTCAAATTTTTCAGAAAAAATACTTCTATTCTGAAAAATTAAATTTTTCACTGTAAAATGTCCAGCGAAATTTAAGAAACTATAAGTAACTCCTGCATCTACATTAAAATAAGATGTACTCTGGACAATTCCAGCAATAATTGGATCAAAATCATTTAAATCAAACTGTGTTTCATCCAATTTGGATTGAATAAACCCGAAACGCAACCCGAAAGAAACTTGGTTCAAGTCTGCCTCGCTTCTACCAAGTAAAAGATGGTGAGCGTAGCCTAGATACCCTCCTGTTTGCGAGTGATAACCATTTCTATCGGTAAAAAGAATAGCCCCTATTCCCGATTGGTCGCCTAAGCTCGTATTATAACTTAAAGTACCAAGATTTGGAGCCTCGTCTTGATCAAACCATTGTTTACGGTTTGTAAAACGTACGTGATTACTCCCGGCCGCTCCGGCCATTGATGGATGTAATAAATACAGGTTATCGGAAAAATAATCCTGATATACCGGAATCCCGTCTTGTGCAAAAGCAAACTGCGTTGCCAACAAAACTAAGATGAAATAGATCTTTTTAATCTTCATAGTATAGGTATCGTTTAGGGTAAAAGAACCTTAGCATTTTTTTTATTTAGGCTTCTAAATCTCTCATTAAAAACCAACAATCGTTAGACAGTAAGCAATAACTTCCGCTAGAAACATCCAAAACCTTTATGGAAAATTGATTTGCTCCAACGATTCTGCCAACCTGTCAAATATATAAATTTTTGCGGTAGGGTCGAATTTAGCAATTTCTTTAACATCGCCAAAACAGGACTCCAAACCTTGCACTAAAAAAGAATCTTCATCATATCCCTCTAAAACTTGAATACCTTCAATAGAGCATTTTAATTTTAAGCGCTCAGTATCAATTGGTTGAGAGTATCCAAAGAATGAAAATAGCAATAGAAAGATGCGTAAAAATTTCTTCATAAGTAGGTCATTACGTTGCCAAATATATTGAATACATTGATTTTCTTTTTATATTTTTGTAAAAAAAATAGATAAATGTCTCAATCTAACATTACTGTAGAACCCACATCCAACGAAAATATTGTAAAATTTGTTGCAAATTCTTTTCTCACTCAAGCGAAAAGCTATGAATTTCACAATATTGACGAGGCCAAATCAAGCCCCCTAGCGCAGGAATTATTCTACCTTCCTTTTGTAAAGACGGTCTACATTTCTCAAAATTTTATTGCAATTGAAAAATATAATATCGTTGAATGGGGTGATGTTCAAGAAGAGGTGGCTGTTTCAATTTCTGACTATCTTAGTAGTGGAAAAACAATTGTCAAGGAGGCTGAAACTTCGAAAAGAGTACCTGTAACGGTATATGCAGAGAGCACACCCAATCCAGGAGTTATGAAATTCGTTGCAAATAAACCGCTTGCAGATGGGACATTTGAGTTTAAAAATATTGACGAAGCACTAGATGCACCCTTGGCATCTTCTCTATTTTCCTTTCCGTTTGTGAAAGAGGTCTTTATTAGCACTAATTATGTTTCTGTTATGAAATATAATGTTGCTGAATGGCAAGATATTTCAATGGAGATTCGTGAGTTCATAAGAAAATACATAGAAGAAGGAAAAACTATTCTGAATGACGAAATTCTTCTGAAGAAAAAGAAGCCTACCGAAGCAAGTACTTCCGAGACGAAAAAGATGGATATTTCAGGGGCTTCGGGCATTGACAAAGAGATTATTGATATTTTAGACGAATACATTAAACCAGCTGTTGCTAGCGATGGCGGTCACATTGCTTTCGATTCTTTTGATGAAGAAACTAAGACGGTTCGAGTAATACTACAAGGTGCCTGCAGCGGTTGCCCATCTTCAACCATAACTCTTAAGAATGGTATTGAAACAATGCTAAGAGAAATGCTTAATGGGCGCGTTGCCAACGTTGAAGCCATTAACGGCTAATTTCATTTTGGGTTTTTGCTTTATTTTGAAAGTAATTTGCGTGTAAAATCGTAACTTAGAGCTTCATTTTAATCTAATTTAGAATTATGGCAGTATTAAAAGTAATAGAAGTATTGGCGAACTCCGACAAAAGTTGGGAGGATGCTACCAGAAAAGCAGTTAAACACGCAGGGAAGAGTGTTAAAAATATTCGTTCAGTCTATATAAACGAGCAGAGCGCCAGTGTTAATGGTGATGACGTTACCGAGTTTCGTGTAAATGTAAAAATCACTTTCGAAGTAAACTAGTATATTACACCTTATAAACGTAAATACGCTTTTGAAGTTTCAAAAGCGTATTTACGTTTTTTACACTTTTTCTATGCGTCATATAATTTATTCCATACTCGTCATCTCTCTTCTTTTTTCATGTAATTCTTCAAAAAAAGAAATTTTGAAAAAACATATTTATATTTATACCAACGAACTTATTAACGAGACCAGTCCTTATTTGCTACAACACGCGCATAACCCAGTAGATTGGAAAGGGTGGAACGAAAAAACCCTGAGGAAATCAAAAGACGAAGGTAAACTCATGATTATTAGTATAGGCTATGCTGCCTGTCACTGGTGCCATGTAATGGAGCGTGAAAGCTTTGAAGATTCTACCGTAGCGGCTGTAATGAATAAGAATTTCATCTCGATTAAAGTTGATAGAGAAGAACGTCCGGATGTAGATCAAATATATATTAACGCCGTACAATTAATGACGGGTAGGGCGGGTTGGCCCCTCAATGTTATAGCCCTTCCCGATGGTCGCCCAATTTGGGGTGGAACTTATTTTGAGAAAAATGAGTGGATGAGTGCATTAACTAAAATGCAAGACTTGTACACAAAAGAACCTGAGATATTAATTGACTACGCTAATAAATTAGAAGAAGGTATTAAAAGCATGGACTTAGTCCCTATGAACACTGGCGACGTTGATTTTAAGGAATACCCCATCGCTTCTTTGGTCAACAACTGGGCTAAGAGTTTTGATAAAACCTATGGAGGATATAATAAAGCCCCGAAGTTCATGATGCCAAACAACTTTGATTATTTGCTTCGATATGCCAAACAAAACAAGGATGAAAAGATAATGGATCATGTGATGCTCACCTTGGGTAAAATGGCCTATGGGGGTGTTTATGATCATATTGGAGGAGGTTTTTCAAGGTACAGCACAGATTCAAAGTGGCACGTACCTCATTTTGAGAAAATGCTCTACGACAATGGACAACTTGTGAGCCTATATAGCAATGCATATATGGTAAGCCAAAATCCGCTATATAAGGAAGTGGTGATGGAATCTTTAGATTTTGTGGCTAGAGAAATGACAAACGATGAAGGTGCTTTTTACTCTTCTCTGGACGCAGATAGTTTGACCGAAAATGGTGAGCTTGAAGAAGGTGCTTATTACGTTTTTACAAAAGAAGAACTGCAGGAACTCCTTGCCAGTGACTTTGAGTTGTTCAAAGAATATTATAATATAAATAGCTTCGGAAAGTGGGAAGCATCTCACTATGTGTTGATTCGTACAAAAAATGAGGAAGAAATACAACAGAAATTTGACATCACTTCTGAAGTCCTACAGAAGAAAAAGAAAGCTTGGAAACAACAGTTATTAGCACATCGTAATAAGAGAGCAAGACCCCGTTTAGATGATAAAACTCTGACATCTTGGAACGGCTTAATGTTGAAAGGATATGTTGACGCCTATAAAACTTTTCAGAAAGAAGAATATCTAAACGCTGCCTTAAAGAATGCTCAATTTATAAATGAAAATCAACAACAAAAAAGCGGGGCATTATATCACAGCTATAAAGATGGAAAAAGTACCATCAATGGTTATTTAGAGGATTATGCTGCTGTAATCGATGCATATATTGCCTTGCACGAGGTAACTTTAGATATTCAATGGATTCGTAAAGCAAAGAAACTAGCAGATTATACGTTTACCAACTTCTTTGATCCTGAAAAAGGAATGTTCTATTTTACCTCCAAAGAAGACCCTGCACTTGTTACCCGAAATATTGAATTTAGAGACAACGTAATTCCTGCATCTAATTCAATAATGGCAAAAAACCTATTCGTCCTCTCTCATCATTTTGACGACAAGAAGTTCGCCGAAACAGCACGACAAATGCTTAAAAATGTTTCTGCCGAAATAGAACGATATCCTAGTGGCTTTTCGAATTGGTTAGATCTATTAGCTGGGTACCAATCAGGCTATTATGAATTAGTAATTGTTGGACCTGATGCGATTGAGAAAAGTAAGGAAATAAATAAAGAGTATTTACCAAATAAATTAATCGCTGGTAGCACAATTGCCGAAAGTGGTCCGCTTTTTGAAGGACGTTATGTGGAGGATGAAACCTTAATATACGTTTGTGTAAACAATACGTGCAAACTCCCAATGAGAGAGAGCTTAAAGGCCATTGAGTCTGTAAGTAATTGAAAAATAAGCATTTAAAAAACACTTTATTAGGTAAAGTTCTATAATAGTTTACCCAAAAGTACTTGAAAAGACTATCACATTTTAGTAGTTTTGCTACAGAACAATAGCCAATTTAGCACGTTACATATTAACATTTTAATCAATATTATGAAAAAGACTTTAATCCTTTTAAACATACTCATATTTATGGGCACCGTTTCACCGAGTGCGCAGATTACAACTCATAAAGCCCAACGTTCTGTTCAAGTGTTTATAGAACACGTTGATAGGCTTGGAAATGACAATCTGGACTATCTTGAAGATGAATATACTGGGACACCATATAATAACCCTATTTTTCTATTGGGAACAATTTACGAGAACAACAATGCTATTGCTTCGAACTATGCGTTGCGCTATAATGCAATGGCAGATGAAATTGAAGTAAAAGAGACTTTATACATAGAAGACAGCGAAGCGAAAACACTTACTAAATCTCCCGATCTCTATGTTAAGATTATGGACGAGATGTTTGTTTTTGTTCCAACCGAACAAAGTAAACAAGATCCTGGCTATTTCAAGGTGTTACATGTTGGTAATAACTATAACCTTTATAAAAAGATTTCTAAGAAATATTTCCCCGCCAGAAAAGCTCAAAACTCTTTTGAGAAAGATGTGTCAGCAAATTTTGCGGATAGATCTACTTATTATCTGGTTTCACAAGATGGAAAATTTGAAAAATTTGAAAAATCAAAAAATAAAAGACTAAAAGTATTTGGAGATAGACAAGACGAAATTAAAAAATACATTAAGAAAGGAAGACTAGATATTACCGATGCGGAAGACCTTCTTAAAATAGTTAAGTATTATGATACTATTGTGCTCGCTGCCCAATAATAATTGACACTTTAAAAAAAATTATAAAAAGCGACATTAATATGTCGCTTTTTTTTGCTCAATTTCGATGTTTCCGTTAAACATTGCCTAGATTCAAGAATTACTAATAGCTTTATAATGCGCAAAGCTATATTTCTATTCTTATTTATTATTCCACGGATGAGGGAATTGTTTCTAAAATACCATCATCCAAAAGAAGGAGAGTCAAGTTTTTTGGTAACAAACAGACAGAAATCAACAAATATGTTCCAAAGTATAAAATCGATGTTTCAACGCAGTGCGATATTTCGATTCGTTCAAGAATGCTAGCCTGAAATAAAATCTTTCAAATAATAAGGTTCAAAATAAGCGACATCTTCGATCTCGTTTTTTTTATACTTTAATTCGGCTAATCGTCCCATCTCTCTTGACGATGGTAGTTTATCCTTGACAAAATTGGCATTTTTATGATTACAGATTTTTTCAAATTTATCAACACCATTTCCGATAAAATAAACAACTCCTTGTTCTAGAAACTCTAAAAATGATTCTGAAGTGAGTACTTCGGCTTTAGTATTTCTAATTTCTTTTCCTTCGGAAGAAAAAACTGCCGCATAAACTTCCATTCGTCTAGCATCTAACATTGCAACATGACATCCCTCCATTTCTGTTAATTGGTACGATAAAGATTCTAAGGTGAGAATTGAAACTAAGGGCTTATCTAAGGCATAGCAGAGTCCTTTTGCAGCCGAAACTCCTATTCGAAGCCCAGTATAAGATCCTGGACCTTTACTTACCGCTATGGCATCCAATTGACTCTTATCAATTTCGGAAAGTGCAAGTACTTCCTCAATATATGCGTGAAGACGTTCAGCATGAGAATATTGAGCACTATTATCTTCCTTTAAAGCAATAACGCTTCCGTTTACCGAAAGCGCTACAGAGCAATTTGTAGTTGCTGTTTCTATACAAAGTATGATTGCCATTAGTCGTCGCTATCCTTTTTATCAGTTCTTGAAGATTTAACTTCTACTTTATCTCCATTTTTCAAGATCTTGGTAACAGTATTATAAGGCCCAGTAATTACTACATCTCCTTCCTCAAGACCCGTTTTAATTTGTATATTACTATCATCTTGAATCCCAGTAGTAACAACTCTAAGTTTCGCTTCTTCCTTATTCTTTACAAAAACGCACTCAAACTTTTCAGCATTAGCCGACACCGCTTCCTTAACCCCCAATTTCTTAGTGCTACTGGTATCGGTTTTAATTACTATTGCACTGATTGGCACTCCAATAACCTTATCCTTTTTATTAGTAATGACATCGACCGTTGCGGTCATACCAGGACGAAATGGAGAGTAGCTTTCTGGCTTGTCCTCTGTTAAATCCTTATAAGACTCGGGTACGATACGCACCTTTACTTTAAAATTAGTAACCTGATCCGCCGATAAAGTCGTCTCAGCCGAATTGGCAATTTCAGTAACAATGCCTCTAAACTCTCTTTTTAAATAAGCATCAACTTCAACAATTGTAGAATCTCCTACGGCTACTTTAACAATATCATTTTCATTCACATCTACCTCAACCTCCATATTTTTTAGGTTCGCAACTCTTACAATTTCTGTACCCGCCATTTGCGCAGTTCCAACAACTCGTTCACCTAATTCAACAGCAAGTTTCGAAACGGTACCACTCATAGGTGCATAAATAGAGGTTCTTGAAACATTGTCTCTAGACTGTTTTACATTGGCTGCGGCACTTTGCACATTGTAATATGCAGATTGTTTTCCAGCTTGTGCACTTTCATAATCAGTCACCGAACGATCCCATTCAGACTTTGAAATAACTCCTTTATCAAATAGTGACTTACTTCTGTCATAATTCAATTTTGCGCTTCTTAATGCAGCTTTTGCCTGGTCCAATTGTGCACGAACTGTTTGTAATCCAGCCTGCGACTGACTTAATACGGCTTGTACCAAATCCGGGTTTATTCTCACTAAAAGATCTCCTTTTTCAACTTGTTGACCTTCTTTTATTGGAAGTTCAATAATTTCTCCGGATACTTCGGAAGACAACTTAACCTCAACCTCGGGTTGTATTTTCCCTGTAGCAGCAACTGTTTCAACAATATTGATTAATTCAATTTTGGTTACCTCAACCTCTTTATAATTACCTTTCTTACCAAACCAACCTGCTTTACTTCCAATAAGCAATACTGCTATAAGAAGGATTGTGATTACGCTAATCCAAATAAGTGTTTTTTTCTTCATTTTTAGAACTTTAATTCCGTTGCTGGAACCCCAAAATACAATTCAATTACTTTAATTTTAAAAATATAATCAAATTTACTTCTATTTACCTCAATCTTAGCATTATCATAACGAAGCTTTGACTGGCTGAAATCAAAAGCATTGGTGATTCCAACGTCGTATCGATCCTTCGCGTACTGATATGCTAACTCTTGAGATTCCAACGTAGCTAATGCAGCTTCATACGCCTTTCCCGCTCCTTTTGCATCAACATATGCCTGATACACATTGGACTCGAGATCCAACTTCGCCTGCTCTAACTGAAACTGGTTTCTTTTTATATTAACCTGAGTACGCTTAACATTATTCCTAGTAGAAAAACCATTTAAAATTGGAACATTTAAAGAAACTCCGTATGATATCCCATCATTTAAAGACAACTGATCAAAAAACGGCAATGGCTTTAATTCTTGAACAACCGTATTCGGAAAGGTTCCCACAACAGATTGCCCAGTAGCTTGAACAACTCCAATTTCATTAATAATGGTAGGGTTGGTTGGATCTACGCTCTGCTCAAATCTATTCGATCCAGATTCACGCGTATTATAGCTAAAAAAACCACTTAGTGTAGGTGAATATAATCCTTTAGCTAGTTCTAGATCTTTCTCTGCCAACTCAACATTTTTTTCAGCAATTTTTACTTCAAAACGGTTCTCTTCAGCAGAGGTAATTACTTCAGAAACGCTTCTTAATGCAAAACCTTCGTCAATTATATTATAATCTTCATCAACAATATCAAAATTCTCATAATCCTTTACTAAAAGCAATTGAGCAAGACCGATTAAGGATATCTCAACAGCATTTTCTGCAACGGCAATTCGTTGTTTTTCACTAGAATCTGTTGCTCTTATTTCTAACAAATCTCCCCTTGGTAAAACACCGGCATCGACAAGATCGTTTGTTCTATCAATTTGTTCTAAGGTAACTGTATTTTGAGATTGAACCGCTTCAAGATTTGCTTTATTAAGAAGCACTTGAAGAAAACCATTTGCCACTAATAAGGCAATATCATCTTCCATTTTATCTAGTCCATATTGGGCCGCTAATTGAGAGAGTTTCGCTCTTTGTAATTGTCGATGATTTCGTAATCCATTAAAAATATTAATCCCGATATTAACCCCATAAGATGAATTCCTTGAGGTTTGACTCTCTAAAACTCCAGTTGTTATGTTCTGTGTCAAACCCGTATTCCAAGAGTTTGAAGCGGAAGCATTTAAAGTAGGTAAAAAATTACCAAGCGCATCACTCTTATCTATTTCAGTCGTTTCCAAATCCAACTCCGACTGTTTCACTAGAATATTATTCGTTAATGCATGTTGAACGCATTCTTGTAATGTCCATTTCTTATTCTGTGCACTTATTTGTAATCCTATCAAAAGGAAAAAAAGTAAGGTTCCTAACTTTTTCATAATTGTTTGTGTTGCTAAATTTGTCTTGAGATTGGTAAATGTGTTACACTTTTGGGCAGTAATAATACAAAACTAACCCTATTTCTTAATTCGATGTGCTTTTGATTTTAATAGGTTCTGTCTTATTCCAAACTTTAATTTTATCCTCTTCCGAAATACCAGAAAGTATTTCTACATTAATACCGTCAGAAATACCAATTTCTATATCTTTTCGCTCATACTCTTGATCTCCAATCTCCACCTCAACATAAGGTTCTTGAGTTTCCTCATCAAACTGCAATAAGGCTTCTTTAATAGCCAAAATACTGTCTTTTTTCTGAAGCACTATAGAAGCATTTGCGCTGTAACCTGCTCTAATAAAGTAGGTGCTATCAAGATACACCTCACCTTCAATCTTGAACTGAACGGCACCCTGTTCTTCATTTCCTTTGGGTGCAACAAACTTCAATTTAGCATCAAATTCTTCACCTTGAATGGCACCTAAACTCACTTTTAGAGGCATATCAATCTTAAGTTTCCCAACTTCAGATTCATCCACTTTTCCTTCAAAAATCATTTTAGACAAATCGGCAATGGTAGCAATTGAAGTACCCGCATTGAAATTATTACTTTCAATAACCTGATCTCCTTCTTTCACTGGAATCTCTAAAATTGTTCCCGTTACGGTAGCTCTTATATTTGTGTTTGCCGAAGACGAACCCCCTGCAGAACCAACACGAATGATTTGCATATCGCTCTGAGCGTTCGAGACTCCTTGTTTGGCTTGATCGTATTGCAACTGAACATTCTGGAAGTCGTTGGCAGAAATTACTCCTTTTTCGAATAGCTTCTTATTTCGATCATAGTCAATTTGAGCATTTTTAAGAACGATCTGCGCATTCTTTACCTGTCCTCTAGAGCTATTCAAAGATTGTTCATTAGGAACAACTTTAACCTTTGCAATAAGGTCTCCAGATTTTATTTCATCACCTTCTTTCACGTAAATCTTATCGATTATTCCTGAAATTTGCGGCTTTATTTCCACCTCATCCTCCGGTATTACTTTTCCAGTGGCAACTGTCTTTTCCTCAATGCTTGTGATGAAAGCATTTTCCGAAGTGAAAACAATTGGTGATTTACTATTAGATTTTAAGATATACATCCCCGCGAACACAAGTGCTCCAAGGAACAAAACAATAAGGAAAATTTTAAAAAACTTTTTCATTAGTAAGGTATAGTTATATGTTGGTAATTTATTTTTATTCTTCTCTAAGAGCGTCAATAGGTTTTACACTCACTGCCTTTTGGGCTGGTATAAGGCCTATTAAAGTTCCTAAAATTACAATTGATGTGATGGCTCCTACCACCGCGAATATGTCTACAGTGGGATTAACAATTGGGATATCATCATTCCCTTGAATAGCCATATTAACAGCCCAGAGCACCAAAGTACCGGCGATAAAACCACTTACTCCTGAAACAGCAGTAAGCAATACCGACTCCAGCATAATCTGACCTCTTACTTCGCGAGGTGTAGCTCCTAATGCTCTTCTCACTCCAATTTCTTTCGTCCGTTCTTTTACAGTTATTAGGAGGATATTTCCAATGGCAATAACACCGGCGATAAGGGTTGCCAATCCTACGATATACCCTATAAGTTTTAATCCACTAAGAAACCCATTGATTTTCGCGAATTCCTCTCCCAAATTAAAACTCCCAAATGCCTGAGTGTCATCGGGATGGACATTATGCCTTCTTTTAAGTGATGCTTTTATTTTTTCTTCAGTAGCTACAATATCCTTATCTGGAAATGCCGTGATTACCATCCATGAAATTCTATTCCCTTGATTGAATATCGTTTGGAAAGTGGTAAATGGTAAAAAGATAGAGTCATCACCCTCGAACCCCATTCCAGTAGTAGGTTTATAAACACCAATCACTTTAAAGTAAATCCCATTGATTCTCACAAAATCTCCAACCGCCTCTTCATCCTTATCATAAAATTGCTTGTAAATGTCTTCTCCAATCACACATACTTTCCTTTCGTACTTTATGTCTTCATCATTGATAAATCGTCCTCCATCAAAAATTTTCTTTTTGGACACTTTATCAATTGTAGGATAATCTCCAAAAACCTTGAAGGCCCCAGATTTAGAGCCCCTTACAAATTGTCCTGGAGGGCTCCCCCATTGACCGGTTACATTTCGAGGAGCAATAAATTCAATATCACTAATTTGAGATTTCAAAACATCAACATCTTCCAGAGTAAGTTGCATTCTTCGTCCTCTTTCGAAACCTCCATTAGGAATACTTGTTTGTTGCCCCCAAAGAAACAAAGTGTTGGTCGCAAAATCGTTGAATTGACTTTTAAAACCATTATCCAAACCTTTTGCCGCTCCCAATAAGATCATAAACACGAAGACACCCCAAAACACTCCTAATACCGTGATTACGGTTCGGAGTTTATTTTTACGGATGCTTCCATAAATTTCTTGCCAGGTATCTCTATCAAATATAAATCTCATAGGTTATATATTATTCATCGTTCAAGGCAATAATGGGTTTTATTCTAGCCGCTCTTCTAGCAGGAATGTATCCAGCAACCAAACCTGCTATAATAAGACACATCGTAGCCATTACAATAATTCCTGTATCAACATAGGGATTAAGAATAAAAAAGTCCTCAAGGCCATTCCCTATTAATTTCAATGAAACAATGCCAACCACCAAGCCTAAGTAACCAGCCACAACGGTAATAAGAATTGCTTCTTGCAGTATCATCGCTACGATCGATTTAGGACTCGCACCTAATGCCTTTCTAATTCCAAGTTCTTTGGTACGTTCCTTAACAGCAAACGTCATAATATTTCCAATACCAATCACACCCGAAATCAAAGTTCCAATTCCAATAAAGAATACGAAGAAATTAATCCCTCCAAGAATAATCATTGTTTCCTTAATCTCTTCGGCAAAACTTCTCACCCTTACCGCACTTTGATCATCTGGAGCTACATTAAATTTTTGCTTAAAATCATTTTCTATTTTTTCAGAAAACGCAATGGCGTCTTCGGTAGACATAGACATATTGTAGGATAAATTTATCTGATCCAAATGGTCGTTATTTCCAAATAAAAGCTGGGCGGTTGTATATGATAAATAAATCATACGTTCCTCATTGTCACCTCCACTATCTTGATAAACACCAACAATTTTATAGGCAATACCGTCCATTTCAAGGTACTTTTCTAACGCATCTTCTCGCTTAAAAAGATCCTTTTCTACTAAACGACCTATAACAATGTTTTTAGTTCTCTCACTAACATCTGCTTCGTTTAGATATCGCCCTTTCATCATAATAGTCTTTTCCAAATATTGATGGTCTTGGTTCACAGATCGTATAGTATAACTCCCTGACTCCTTTCCATATTTGGCATTTCCATTTAAATAGACTCTCGGGGTTAAATGTTCTACCTTCCCTATATTGTTGTCTTTTATAAAACCCATATCCTCATTCTTGAGTTGGATCTGTCTGCCTTCCTGAAACCCTTTATACGCTTTTGAAGTTCTCCCCATACGTACGAAAATGATATTTTGAGCGTCATCCACAAAGCTGGTTAAAAAGCTGTTATGGAGCCCATTTCCCATGCCAAGTAACACCGTGAAAATTAGGATCCCCAGTGCCACTGTAAAACCAGAAAGAACAGTTCTTAATTTGTTTTTTCCAATAGCTTGGAATATTTCGCTCCATCTGTCCTTATCAAACATATTTTGACGCTCTTACTTGTTCAATTTTCTTGTCTTCTACGATTATACCATCCTTAAGATGTACGATGCGTTTACACATATGTGCAATATCTTCTTCGTGAGTAACCACTAAAATCGTCTTCCCTTCATCATTAATTCCTTGAATAAGCTCCATTACTTCATAAGATGTCTTAGAGTCTAGAGCTCCTGTAGGCTCATCTGCCAGCAATACTTTTGGTTCTGCAGCCAAAGCCCTGGCAATAGCAACACGTTGTTTTTGCCCACCAGATAACTCACTTGGTAAATGAGTAGCCCATTCTGCCAATCCAACTTTTTCCAAATACTCCATGGCCTTTTCTTGTCGCTCTTTTCTTTTTCTTTTCTGGTAATAAAGTGGCAATGCAACGTTTTCTAAAGCTGATTTATAATTAATTAGATTAAACGACTGAAAAACAAAACCTAAAAACTTATTTCTATATTTCGCCGCCTTTGTTTCATTCAAACCTCGAATTGGAACATCATCTAGGTTGTATTCTCCGTCATCAAGCTCATCCAACATTCCCAAAATATTAAGTAAGGTGGATTTTCCAGAACCTGAGGAGCCCATAATTGCAACAAGTTCACCTTCTCCCACGGTAAAATTAATTCCTTTAAGAACGTGAAGGGAATTAGATCCCATTTGGTAAGATTTGTGCAAGTCTTTTATCTCAATCATAGTAAGCTTTTATACTTTAAATTACAGAAATCTAATTCTGTTATCTGTGAAATTCATGTTAAGACTTGCATTTGGTGGTTAGCAGAAGTCTTGTGTATAAGACTCCTTTTTGAAATTATTGTTACAAGCTAAGCGTTAATTTTGTGAAGTTCTTGCATTTTTACGGCTTCGGTATATGATATATCCAATGCCCCCCACAAGTAAATAAGGAAAAATCATTAGATACATAATTCCATTGTTTATACCCTTGGCCACTTCCCCGCTTTCCTCACTTTCAATGACAGCTCTGCACATCGCGCACTGAGCATCAGCTGGAAGAATAGCCAGTAATAATATGAAAGTAAATAGAATTTTCGTTTTCATTTTAGCTTGAATTCGTACTCTTCCGAAGAAGAAAAAGAAAAACTTTTAATAGTATGGTGAAATCATAAGATATACAATCACTCCTGTTACAGCGACATACAACCATAGCGGAAACGTAAATCTTGCTATCTTTTTATGTTTATCAAAATTCCCTGAAATGGCTCTAACATATGTAATCAATACAAAGGGTATAACTACTATAGACAAAATAATATGTGTAATTAAAATAAAGAAATACACATATCGTAAGGCACCTTCCCCTCCATAGGAAGTAGAGTCAGACGTCATATGATAGGTAACGTACATTCCTAGAAATAAGACCGAAAGAACTATACATGTTTTCATCAATCGCTCATGAAGCTTCCTATTTCCTTTTTTTATCTGAAAAACCGCTACTATTAATAAGATAGCAGTGAGACCGTTAATCATGGCATAAATAGGAGGTAAAAAGTCCAACCTTTCTACTCCTGGAATCCGAACACTAAACAAAGCCGCTACCAAAACTGGTACAGCTATAGATAATATCCATATCCAAATATTGTATTTTTTTGAGCTATCTGAAACCTCCATCAACATTACTTCAATAATTTTTTAATATCCTCAATAAGCATGTCCACCCCCTTGTCCTCAAGTCCATTATAATATATGACTGGGTTTCCATTTTCATCTATCCTAGACCTTACATTTCCCTCTTGATCTATAACAGCAAACAAACCAGAGTGTTCAAAACCACCCTCCGCTTCCTCGCTTGACGCAGCATATAATTTAAAACCTTCGTTGGAAAGTTTAAAAATATCGGTTTTGTCCCCAGTTAAGAAATTCCAGTGTGGATGATTTGCATCATACGAATCCGCATATGCTTTTAAGACAGCCGGTGTATCGTATTCAGGGTCGATCGAAAAAGAAGCAATTCCGAAATCATCATTGTCCTTAAAAACTTCCTGCACCTTCAACATATTAGTATTCATAATAGGACAAATACTAGGACAGGTCGAAAAGAAGAATTCTACTACATATACTTTACCTACATAATATCGATTGGTAATCGTGTCGTTATTCTGATTTACAAATTGAAACGAAGGTACCTTGCTTATGGTTGTCATCTCCCCCTCACGACTAATAGGATCAGTTCCATAATTCTGTTCTATGTTGCTCATCCTATCATTCTGAACAATAGTTCCTTTGGCTATACGATCTACAATTTTTGGAACGAAAATAATTCCGAAGATTAGAATAATTGCCGAAAGCCCAATATAAGAGTTCTTTTTCATTTTTTATATTTCCCTTTTAGCTTTATACTTCTTTAGCGCCAAACGATACTCTGCTAGCACTACTTTAATATCATCGCTCATTTTGTTATTGATCTCGGCCACATCAGATGATTTAAAACCATAAAGTGTTCCTTGATCTTCGTCATCATCCCTTCCTCGAAGATTTCCGTCCTTATCGATTATAAAAACATAAGGAGTTGCATAGTTCGAGTTAAGGGTATAATTAGACTTCAAGGAGCTGAACACATTTTCTATAGCTTCGGAAGGACCAAAAACGAACTTCCAATTTTTCGTATCGGCTATTTCACTCAATTTTGACTTTAATTTTATTGCCTGATTTTGAGCGCCTTCAGGAAGAAGAATAACTAACTGAAAATCCTGAAAGCCGTGATTTTTTTTGTAGATCTTATGAGCAAGGTTAAACGCATTTCCCTTAGTTTCTTCAATGTTACTTCCAAAGAAACCCAAAACGGTAATATGACCCTTAAGTTCTACCGAGGCACCTTCTATGGTTTTAAAACCCGAAAGTTCGGAAACAGATTCGGTTAGAACTGGTAGCTTTGCAAAATTATCCTTCCCAGAAGCAAAAAAGATATAGATCGTTATGGGTAAGATAAATAGGATGCCAAGAACTACAAATTTTTTCATTATGATAGCTAAAACTTTTACAAAAATACGTGCTAAAAGAAGGTTGAGCAACCTTTAAAGGTTAATTTTTGGTATAAAAAAAGCTCCGTAAAGGAGCCTTTAATAATGTTTCTTTTACACTAGAAGTCGAACTTCACAAAGCCGCTTTTATATACTTCGTATATATAATCTCCTTCAATTAACAGAATCAATACTAGGTAACAGATAAGGAAGATCGCCGTCCATACAACCGAGCGTCTCAATCCTTTTGTTTCGTCGCGCATGTGCATGAAGTCCCAAGTAATATAATATGCTTTAACTAAGGTTAAAATAATGAAAATCCAGTTTAGCAATTTCATTGCTAAAAAGGTATTCTCGGTTAAAAACGCTGGTTTAACAATACCAAATGCAACCTCTATAATTGTAACAATCGATAGGAATAAGAAGATTCCCCAAATCTTCGTAATATTCGACTTGAACTTTACAAGTCCTCTAAAGATTTCTAATTTATGCTCGTGTGCCATTTCTTAATTTTTATGCTGCTTAAACAAGATAAAAGAAGGTAAATACAAATACCCAAACTAAATCTACAAAGTGCCAGTACAATCCAACTTTCTCAACCATTTCATAACTCCCTCGTTTCTCATAGGTTCCTATTACCACATTAAAAAAGATGATAATATTAATTAGTACTCCTGAAAATACGTGGAATCCGTGGAATCCAGTAATGAAGAAAAAGAAATCTGCGAATAATGGAGTTCCATATTCATTGTGCCTTAGGTTTGCGCCTTCAACAACCAACTTCCCATCATTCTTTATTTTTGCAATAGATGCATCACGTGAAAGCACAATATGTTCTCCATTCTCATCTTTGTATTGAACACGTACCAATAGATTATCTTTCGCTAAGAATCCAGCTTTTACTTCTTCATAACTAAATGAAGTTTGTGTTTCAGGTTCAGATTGAAACCAAAGACCATTCTTATCTTCATGTGTTGCTCTTTCTGTTGGCAGTGTAACTGCGAAGTCTCTAATTGCAACCCGCTTACCATCTGTATCTAAGAACTGAAGGATTTTCCCCCCCTTAGTTTCAACGGCACCGTAATCACCTTTTATAAAGGTGTTCCATTCCCAAGCTTGAGATCCAACGAAAATCGCTCCTCCAATAATAGTTAGGAACATATACAAGATTACCTTCTTCTTCTGCATATGATGTCCAGCGTCTACCGCCAGTACCATCGTTACAGAGGAAAAAATAAGGACAAAGGTCATAAACGCCACATAATACATAGGAGCATCTACACCATGTAAAAACGGAAAGTGGGTAAATACTTGATCTGCAATTGGCCAAGCATCTACAAATTTGAATCTAGAAAAGCCGTAAGAGGCAAGGAATCCGGAAAAGGTTAAGGCATCTGAAACAATGAAAAACCACATCATCATTTTACCATAACTGGCTCTTAATGGCTGGTTTCCACCACCCCAGGTTTTTCCTTCGGTACCTGTTTTAGCAACAGTAGCTTCCATACAAAGAATTTGGTTTTAAATAGGGTTCAAAAATACGTATATTTTTTATCTCACGAAACATCATTGATTAAATTCTCTAAATCCAATCAAAATCTGCTTCCGTGACACTATGTGAGTCCTTTAAAAACAATAAATTACCGCACAAAATATAAAAACAAAAACAGATAAATCCAGAGGATATCCACGAAGTGCCAAAAGGTTACAGCCAATTCTATCCCAAGGGTTTTACCCTTTTTATACTTTTGTTTATAATGATTATAAATTACTACCAGTACGGTAATCAAGGCCACTGAAATATGCGCCAAGTGCATCAACACAACCAGATAAATAAAAGAGGTAGTAATACTACTCTCACTTCCAGTAAAAAAATAACCCTTAGCAATGATTTCCGAAAATCCTCTAAACTGAAGATATACAAATGCAATTCCTAAAATTAACGTAGTAATAAGAAGCCACATTCCTTTGCTGTCATCATTCTTCTGAATCAAATCTTTAGCAAAATGAAAAGTAATACTACTCAATATGATTACCCCCAAACTGAGGTAAAATGCCTGTGGAATTTCGAAATCTGTCAACCAGTCCTTTCGCTCTTTACTAATTACATAGGCACTAGTAAGTCCTGCAAAACTCATAGTGAGGCTTATAATACCAAACCACAACATGTTCTTTTTTGCCCGATATATCTTTTCTTCTTCTGTACCTTGAGTATAATCCATTATCGTATAAATTTATCCAGCACATAAATAATCTGCAGGAGAGTAATATAACTTACGCTTGCCAGCATAAGTTGTTTCGCCGCTTTTGCGGTTTGTTCTTTGTATAATTTAAGAGCATAGTAAATTAAGCCAATACCTAAAATCCCAATTATGGCTCCAGAAATTGGTGTGAGATATAATTTTCCTGTAACTCCAAATATCGGAATCATGGAGGTTAATACAGTCCAAATAGTATATAATACAACCTGGATTGCGGTACCTTTATCACGCTTGCCGTTTGGCAACATGAAAAAGCCTCCCTTTTTATAATCATCGTATAGAAACCAACCGATAGCCCAAAAGTGTGGAAACTGCCAAAAAAACTGAATCATAAATAAAGTCCCTGGCTCAATTCCAAAGTCGTTAGTAGCAGCCACCCATCCCAGCATAAAGGGAATAGCTCCAGGAAATGCGCCAACAAACACCGAAAGCGGTGTTTTAGTTTTCATTGGTGTATATAAACTCACATACATAAATATGCAAATCGCTCCAAACATAGCCGTTTGAGGGTTGATAATATACAAAACAACAATTCCAATAACAGTAAGGACGCTCGCAATTACAAATGCGGTTCGCACGCTCATCCGCCCTGATGGAATTGGCCTGTCTTTAGTCCTGTCCATTAAAACATCCAGGTCGCGCTCAATAATTTGATTGTAAACATTTGACGCTCCTACCATGCTATAACCTCCAACACACAATAAAAAAAGCATGAAGAAATCTACACTGTCAGCGCCTAAAAGGTACCCAGCAACCGAAGAAAAAACAACACTTACAGATAAGCGTATCTTAGTTATTTCAGTAAAACTCTTTAAGAATGATTGTTGCGCAACATGTGATTGGGTAATAGGCAATCTTGTTTTTTTAAGTTGGGTTCCTAACTAGTCTCTAAACCATCTTTGGTCTAACTTTCATCAAAAGAGACGAAACTTCGGAATATTTGAATGCAAAGATACAGCACCTACCCTTTTTTTACAATTTATTATACACATTGTTAGTGTAATATTCTGCTTTTTTACTATTTTCAAACTTTATTTAAAGCCACATATAATGCACAATAAATTTTTACTTGTTACCACTCTTTTATTTGGTAGTTTCTTTGCTTCGGCTCAAGAGAAATCAGACACAGCAAAAGACAAAGATGGAAACCTTGTCAATAAAACTACAACTGTAGCTACGGCCAATAATGTTGGCGTTGTTCAGGTAAAAGACAGTATATTTATGCTTACAGGGCGAGGTGGAAATATAGGTGTTTGTGTAGGTGAGGACGGTATTTTCATGATAGACAATCAGTTTGCAAAAGCTTCAGCTCAAATTCTTCAGAGAGTCAGGAATATAAGTGACAAACCCATCGAAATTTTAGTAAACACACATCACCATGGAGATCATGTGGGTGGTAATAGTAATATTGCTGAACTCGGCACCATAATTTTTTCTCACGCAAATGCAAGAAGTAGAATGGAAGCTTCTTTCGCTGGACCAACTGATAAAGTAAGTCATCAACAAAAAGTTGATAGTATTCTTAGCGGTTACAGGGATAAACTTCGAACGGAGGAAGACAAGAAAGCTGCAATCGCCAAGGCAGAGCAAGTTATTATAAACATGGCAAAAGCAAAGGTCCCAGCTGGAGCACTCCCTATTGTTTCGTTTTCACGTGACCTTAATTTTAACTATAATGGTGAAGAAATAAAGGTCATTCATTTGTCTAATGCGCATACAGATGGAGATGCAATGGTCTATTTTACAAAAAGCAACGTACTCCATACTGGTGATGTGTTCTTCAATGGAGTCTATCCATATATTGACACTAAAAGTAATGGAAGCCTTAGAGGATATGTAGGAGGACTTCAGCAAATACTACGAGTTGCAAACGAGGATACCAAAATTATTCCAGGGCATGGGAGAGTCGCCTCAATTGCTGATATAAAATACACCCTTGGCATGTTTAAATATTTAACTGCTCAAGTCGAATATAATGTGGTTGCAAAGAAAACGGAAGCCGAAGTGATGGCTATGCGGAATTTAACAAAAGAGTATGATGAAAAAGGCTACGGTGATGGCTTCATTACCACAGAAAAATTTCTAAAGACTTTGTACAACGAAACTGCTAAAAAATATCAGAAATAAAGTCCTCTTAAAAATCGTAATACCAGTTAAACAAATCTGTACGTAGCCCAAAGTTGAGCCAAGTCGTTTGATTTTTAAAAACGGTTTCGGTGTCTTCCATAGGATTAAAGTCTCGATAGATAAAGCTTCCATAGATTTTAAAGTTTGTCGCAGGATTAAGAACGTACCCAGCCTGGAATTCGCCATGGAAAAAGTCGGTTGTATTTCCTTGAGCTACATCGTTTCCTAATTCTCCGATACGATCATCTTCGGTACCATAAATATTTCCCCCGTAAAAGGCACCATCGCCATTGGCGTTAAATTCAAAACCTCTTTTCGCAACAACCACTTTCGCATCGGCATAAATTCTTCCGTAGTTATATCTTGCAAGAAAGATAAATTCAGAAAAATTAGCCCCCAATGTATGTGCCATGGACTGATTGGCATGTCCATAATTAAGCACTACCGAATTATGAGAATATGTAAAAGGTCTCACCCTATTGTACTCACCCTGCAAATATAGATTGTCAACACCAAATGCATTGTAGTATTTCAAACCCAATTGATACCCCGTCTTATTCTTATAACTCCCATTACCTCCGAAGATATCGCTAGAAGAAAACTCATCTATTATTAATTGTCCATAAGCGTTTATCCGATCTGTAAATTTATATTTAGTGGTTAACCCTATTAGCGCATTTCCTCCTCTCGAACCAGTGGAAAACTCAATGGCTCGATAAAAAATAATAGGATTAATATAGTTAAAATCAAAACCTCGGTCATTATCATTCTCCCATAGTACCGACTCAAATAATCCTACGTTTAGCCGTTTGGTAATATTATAACTCAAGTAATGATTGGACATAAACTTAGTTCTAAAAGAACCATCAACGGTCACGTCTGATCTTACATCGCGTAACGACATCCAAGTATTTGTATATTTCAGTTTCCAAAAAGTAGTGTTTATTTTAAAAAATGGATAGGAGCTTGCGTTGTCACTTAACAACAATGATCGATACCCATCTCCAAGAAAAATTTTTCCATGGCCCAATTGAATATTAAAGGCTTTCGATGGGGTATAAGAAACGTGACCTGTTGCAACTGGATAATCATACGAATCTTCCTTAAACCCTTTAGCGATGCCTCGTCCTGGAATAATAGCAGGGTTTCCTCCATCAGGTTTTATAGATTCTGCGAACCGATTAAAATAACCCGCGAACCTACCTTGACTTTCAAAAATCACGGCAAAGAAACTTATACTTTTTCCAATCCCTCCCTGAGTATAAACAAGACGTGTGTTGTTATATGTGTCTATATCCGCGTCAAAATCTTTTCCAACCTGTAAGTCAACTCCAGGGTCCACCGTCAACCAGTAATCTTTCCCCTTTAGGGATATAAGATGTTCATTCCACCATTTTCTACCTAGCCATGAAGATTTATTCTTTAGGATTTTTTTATTCTCCCCTTCAAAGTTATAGTACTTATTTACTTCGGAATATATATAGGGCTTTTGCGCCGTATGATTGTTAAGACCAACTCTATTTAAAGCAGGATCGAATCTGCTATATTTATGATGAGAAAGTGGAATATTTATATTGCTTCTATACTCTTCATTGGCGTACGGAAATTTCTCAAGTGCATCGTATTCATTTACAAGTGCTTCTCTTTTTTTGTCTTCTGAAATAGGAGTATTCACACTTCCTCCTTCCGAAGCGGCTATTAAAGTAGGAGCATTCAATGGAACCATTAGTGGCATGGTAAACTGAACATAAGCTGGGTTTCCGTTATAGGTAGCGGATGTAATTTTAGGAAGCAAGCCAAACACCCTGATAGCTTCTTCCTTCAATTCGCTATAGACTGCATCTGTATATAATATTTTGAATTGACCTTCTTTATCCACTTCAAAGAAAACAGACATTTTACCTTGATACTTTTCCGAAGAAACAATCTCGGGCATTTTAAAATTAGCAAAGACAAACTTTTGAAGTGTATTGTTGAAGCAATTTTCAAGATCTGCTATAGCCGTTTCTGAACATTCTGAAAATACAGGATACTTTTCAAAACTATTTGTACTGCTTTGCGCATACACGCTTATCGACAGTAATAAAATGAGAAATGAGGCAATATTCTTCATCATATATGGGTGTTATTTGTTGCCGAAAGATACAGCTTTTTTAGAATGCTAGTATAGCAAAAAAGAAAACCCTCCTATGGTTGTAGGAGGGTTCTTTATCTAACATCGAGTATTTCTATCGATATTATTCAACCTTAAACGTAATAGGTACAGTATAAAGAACATCAACATTTACGCTCCCTTGTTTTCCCGGTTTCATTTTCGGTAATTTTCCAATGACACGTTTTCCTTCAGCTTCAAGTTCACGATTAGCAGCACGCGCTTTGATATCTGTAATCTCACCTTTTGAATCTATTTTAAAGTTAACATAAACTTTATGTATTTTTTCTGAATCTAAATTATCGAAATTTTCAGTCCTAAATTTTCGTTGTACAAATGCTCCAATTTTTGAAGACATACACGCAACTCGAGCCTCATTTGTAGCCAGAGATTCACACCCTGGAAAAATTGGCACAAACTCAACACCCAGTATATTCTTAGGATTCATATTTCCCTCATCAAGAGGATTCTCAGTTTTTGGTGGATCTGAAACAATTGGATCATCAGTTGAAGCGGTATTCGTTTCATCTATTTTTGATTCATTAGACGAAACTTCGATCACAGTTGAAATTGGCTTAGCAATAGTAGGTCTCACAGGTTTTATAACCTCCCTCTTTGAAGCCTTTAACACTTTAGGCACATCAATAATAAAATCATTAAAAGCAAAAGGTTCTTCAGAAATAGATGAACCTCCCAAAACTATTGGATTCGCCTTTACCTTAAATGAACTTTCCATAACAAAAAATACTGTAAGTAAACTAACAACAAGACCAACTTGAAAAAACAAGCTGTGATTCCAAGGAAGGTTTACACGTTTCTTCTCGGCTCTTTTTGAAAGCATTTCTGGTTGGTTGCTCTTCAAATTGTTTACTGATCGTTTCATAACGTACGTATTTATGGGTTAATATTACCTATAAAATACAACAGTTATGCCATAAAAAAACCCATCCACCAAAGGCAAATGGGATTCATATATTTTAAAAATACTCTTAGTTCTCTACTTGGAACAAAATTGGCAGTGCGTATAATACACCAACTGCTTTTCCACGTTGTTTACCTGGAGTCATTTTAGGCAAAGATCTCACAACTTTAACCGCTTCCTGTTCTAACTTAGGGTGCGGAGCACGTGCTCTAACGTTTACTACATTTCCACTTCTATCAATTTTGAATTGTACAGAAATACGTTGTCTACCTTCAAGCCCTAAATCATTCGCTAGCTCTGTGTCAAATTTCTTCTGAACAAACTTTTGAATTTTTTCAGACATACATTTTTTCTTGCCTTCATTGTTTCCTGCGTTTTCACAGCCTGGATAGATCGGTACATTCTCAATAACAGCAAAAGGTACATCCGCGATTTCTTCCTCTACAACTTCTTCAATCTCTTCAATTTCTACAATTTCTTCTTCTTGATTTGTCTCAGTAGATTCAATAATAGTTTCTTCAACTTCCTCTTCGTCTTCTACTACCTCGATAACTTCAGGAGCAGGCGGTGGTGGTGGTGGTGGTGGTGGTGGCGTTATAGTTTGCGTGATTGGGATTTCTTCCTCCAAATCATCTCCAACATCCAAAATGTCCCTAGCTAAGGATCTATCGTAGGTTTTCCACTCAATTGCTTGCCAAGCGACAAAGAGCATTAAAATCATTCCTAACTGGAAAAAAAGCATGCTTCTGCTATTTAAATCTGCCTTGGGATTTTTCTTCGGTTCCATAATAATAATTTTATATAGTTGTAAAAATATAGAAAATCTCTAGTAATTAAAAATGAAATTACAATTTTAGATTTTAAAAAAGGGTTTTACCTTCCAAAACACTAACACTCCAAGGGTTGAGCCAATAACATTGGCAGCAACATCAAAAACATCAGCTGTTCTGGAAGCTGTAAAAACTTCTTGAAATATCTCAATTACTATGCCATAAAACAGACATAATCCAAAGACCAAACCAATTCCCTTGAAGAAATCCCGTCCAATGTTTTTTGTAAAATAGAACAATAACCAAATCATACACAAAATAAAATGCATACCAATGTGCCCTATTTTGTCTGCCGTAAACCAATCTATTTTTGGCAGATCCTGAGAAGGAAATAAAGAAAAAACGGTAATAAAAAGGGTGTAGAATATTCCTGCCAGTAAAAAACAATTACCCTCCGATACCTTCCTTATAAGCACCATCGTCTAGTAAGTTATCTATTTCCTCAGGGTTTGAGATTTTAATTTTGATCATCCATCCTTCCCCATAAGGATCTTGATTCACTTTTTCAGGCTCGGACTCGAGACTATCATTAAACTCAATAATTTCTCCAGATAAAGGAAGGAACAAATCTGAAACCGTCTTAACGGCTTCAACAGTTCCAAAGACCTCATCTATATCCATAGTCTCATCTACGGTTTCAACTTCCACATAGACAATATCCCCTAGTTCACCTTGGGCAAATTCAGTAATTCCCACTGTCGCGATATCACCATCTATGTCAATCCATTCGTGATCTTTTGTATATTTTAAATTAGAAGGTATATTCATAATAGGAGTGATTGTTTGTAAAAGTGTTATTTTAGTTTCCAAAGTTATATCTTAACGTAATTCCACCTCTTATTGTAGTTTGAGGAAATGCCGTTGAAATCGCATATTTCGAGAATGAATGATCATAATAGAACAAGGCTGTAAGATTCTTACTCAAAGCATAGTCTGTCGTGAATTGTAACCCATAAATGGTTTGTCCAGCAGTGGTCTGACTATTATCAATATCAAGGTATCTAATAATTGTTCTATTATCTCTTCTTGACATATCGAGCTTAAAGTTAAGATCACTTTTTAGTACCGTTTTCTTTCCGCCAAATTTAGTCCCAATTCGCACATCTTTAATTCGATATCCAAGACCAATAATTATTTCGTCTCCCTTGATTTCGGTCAATAGATTATTAGCAAAACTTAATGACAGTGCTCTATCTTTTCTATATTCAACCAAAATTTTAACTGAGTTCTTCATTTCAAAATCAATTCGAAGCAATGGAGAAAATTGCTCGGTAAGATTCACGTTTGTTAAGAATACCTTACTCTTGAAATTACCAGCTTGATCCACAGCTTCTGGGTCATTTGGATTAAAATCAAGGTTTGTTTGGAATTGATTTACAGTATATCCTGCGCGATATCCATGCTGTAAAGAGAATCTTCTAAAACGTTTTTTAAACCACTTTAATCGCATTAAACCGGTGTATTTTACATCCCAATTAGGCAATGGAATATCTCTAAAAATTCCCGTTTTTTCTTTTGAAGCTTTACTTCCTTTATAAGCAGAAAGGAATGCTGGTAAAAGCACATCCTGGCTCTCCCTACCAAAACCAACAGGATACCCATTTTCATCTCTTTGAAAAGAAGTTGACCCATAATGTTCCTCAGCTAACCTATCGGCTACTACAAGTCGATTGCTTTTAAAATCTTCAAAAGCCGCAGAGGTAACATCATTGCTACTACCAAACGCTGTTTTGATAAGCATAGTAGAAATATTGAAATTTCCGAATGTATTTGGAGTAAGCGATCTATACAAATCGTTTTCAACTATATAGTTTTCAGCGTAATTTTCAGAATAAATTCTACTTCCGTTTACATCAATCTTTAAATCAGGAAGTAGTTCAATATTTGCCTGAACATCTAACTGGCGACTCTCAACTTCGGTATACTGTTCGTTAAATTCTGGGTACAAGGTAAGCCATCCTTTACGAGCAGCTAATTCTCGTATCTCCGCCTGACTTCCAAAAGTAAATCCTGTGGTTGGCTTTAGCGTTCCTATAAAGCCAATAGACGGTGTATATCCAGGCAAGAAAATACCATTGTTCTCTTGGTAATTTAATTGAATCTTTCTAATAGAAGTGGCAAGTCCAATCAACGTGTTTAATGCTTTGTCACCTCCACTTAATGAACTGCTAGCTCCAGCACCTCTCTGATTAGCTCTTCCAGCTCCAGCACCCTCTCCTGTTTGTTTACCACTCGGGTTAAGAGCATTTGGGCTACCGTCTTTTCTTCCTTCTTCTAGTTCGGCCATTCTTGCCAACTTCTGTTCCCTGCCCGTCAAACCTCTTCCTCCTTCATTTTTTCCACCCTCACCAGCTCTTCCACCAGATTCACCAGACCCATCCTTGGCTCCACCACGACCTCTACTACCTCGTGCTCCTCGTCCCTTTCTCTTTTTAGTAAGACCTATATACTTATAAAAAGTATTCATATCGAAACTAGAGTTGATACGATGAGTACTTGCATTTTGAACCGAATTTCCTAAATTAAAAACTTGTGATGTTCCATCACTCAAGGTTATTGGGAAATTGCTGAACTGTTCACTACTCTTCTGCCATTGGAAATCCCCAGTATAGGAATAAGTGGCTCTAATGAACTTAAGAAATGGTATTTTACTAAAAGGTAAATCATAATTTAGCTGAAGGGATTGAAAATGTTGATTAGGATCTCCCACGTTGAAGAAACCGCTCCAAATATTGGTTGTATTATCAGGTATTCCATTTTCATCCAAATAATTCCTCACTACCATATTATTTGATGAGGTAAAATTAAAACGAAGTGATTTTGTTAAATTGTAATTAATCGCATATTGCCAATCATATAAAAAATTGCGTTGATACAATACTGGCAAACCAATATTACCTTCCAATAAATTTAATTCTCTAAATTTCTGCTCGTTGTATTGACGAACAATATTAGAACTTACCGATATATTTGTAGGTAAGTAATTTAAGTTTAAATCCTTTAAAAACTGCCAATACTTACCTGTAAATATGGAGTCATTCTTTTTAAACGGCTCATAGGTTTTTGGCGTGAAATTATAATTATAAGTCCCTCCCAATCGTACATTTTGATCTAAAGCATCTTCGACTTCAAAATCATGATGGTCTTCTTGATTATAAGAAGCCGAAAACGTAAAGTTCTCTATATCGTAAATTCTTGGCTTCGCATCACCCGTGCGTTCTTTTCTAACCCCAATAAGATTCAGGCTTTGTCGTTTGGTATAATCTACAGATTGCTCTTTAACTCGATCTCGTTCTTCACTAGTGGTTGCATTATCCAGTCTAGTATCTAGTTCAATATCCTGATATTGTGGGTCGTATTGTGGGGTTATTAATTCTTCGGCACGTCCATAATTAAATGGTAGTTGAATTCCCCATTTTTTTGGCAATAATTGTCCTAGGTTCAAATTTGTCACTACATCATACCCTTGTATATCTTCACGACTTCGTTCATTTGGCCCTTGTTCTATTGAACCAAAACCAACAGTACTCTTATGGCCTGTTGCCGTTACCGTTGCAAAATCGGCTAAATTAGCGTCCATACTAGCGACAGCCGCCCAACCACCTTGATTTTTAAGCTCCGAAAGGCGCAATTCATTGACCCAAGCTTCTCCACAAATATCTGTTCCGGTTACATTTCTCAAACCAATCATAATGGTTCTCACATTTCCAAAACTCGGATTTCCTTTTATACCAATTCTAAGATCATTTTCTGCTCCAGCGGCCGAACTAGGATCAAGGTCTTCTTGATTAAAGAAAGTAAGGTCATTTGGGTTACTTAATGGATCTCCCAAAACTCTTGTTTTAACTTCCTGTAACAAACTAAGGGGTAAATTGATACGATTCTCAATTGGCCAAACTGTTTCTGGATTAAGAGATCCTGGTGAACTAACATTTAAAGGAATCTGAATTTCATAGAAGTTTTGAGTCAAGTCATTTCCAAGCCTCATAAAGGCCACCATATCCCCATCGCTCAATTGAGTTTGTCCTTCAATCGACTCGGCGTGAATAAACATTTCCAGATTCTCATACTGGCGCATATCTACACTAAAGTTCTTATATACAGCACGCCCATCATTTGGCTCCAAGCCACAAACACGAAGTGCTAGTGACTGCTCATTTTGACGAATAATATTATTGTTATTATTAAGCTCTTCTCTTTCTACGCCGGGAGGAAGCACATAACTGCTGCTGTTTTCTTCAATACTAACAGCCTCTACTTCAAAAACAGTATCGTCTAGAGTAGGATCTTCACCTGTCGCGTCTAATGTCTGTGAAAACCTTCGATAATCACCACGAACCAATTCTAGTGTACCAAAACGCAACACCGTTGGCTGCACAAATTGAGATAAAAACATTCGCATAAAACGAATTGATCTAAAATCTGAAATTCCGTTAATAGCATCTCCTTCACTAAGTGGGATTTTAAATTGAACCCAACGAGCATCGATTACATCATTATTCGGCAAAGTAATACCTTGCACCGTTTTCACATCAGTGATAAATTCACTAGTATTAGCATCCATTCCAGGTGCAATAGGAATATTGTACTCAAAAAAACTATTAACCGTATTCATTGTATTATCTCGGTTAATATCTTCAACATCTGGTTGAGTTGTAGACCCTCTATCGGTATTTGAAACGGTTACTGGCGAATTTCCTTGAGTCCCGTTATATCTTTTATACCTTGTTAAGATATCCCCATCTGCCGCAAGAAAATATTGGTAGTTATCACCAGCGGGATCAACTAGATTTCTATATTCCTGAGGATATTCAGTTTTTAATTTTTCATTGGCATCACTAAGTCCATCATATCCTACATCTTGATTGGTCCGCTCGTCTCCTTCAGTGTCGAAAGTATAAATTAATGATTGATTTGATGGTACCCTCCCCCAAATCGATTCTAAAGTATTTGCACCATTTCCATCTTGCGGCAATCCATTTTCATATAGTTTTCTACCGTCTTTTAAAACGTCCTCGGAAATATTTCCAAGATTAAAACTAATGGTCCCGCCTGGATTGTTAGCATTCTCAGGATAGATAAATGGATCCATTAACCAAAACTGGATATACTCCACATTAGAACGCTCAAAATCCGTTGTTGTCAATTGTCGAGTAATACCTCCAAAACGATCCTCTGGATTGGAAAGGGTATTTTCATTTCCAACTGTCAGTCCGTCAGGATTATAATTATATTCTCCTCTTTCGTTGGGATAATATGCAAGGTCTAACGTAAATAGTGCTTGTGTTTGACCTTGGACAATATCCTGTTCTGGAAAAATTTCATCTCTAAAAATACGGCGCGTGAAAGGAGAGGAAAGGTCTTCATCGTTAATTCCATCGGGACGCTGGCTACTATAAAATATTGGATCAATTGTATACCAGTTTAGCCTTGCACGATCATAGTTATAATTCAAACCACTACTCATCCCATTAAATTTATCATTTGTTGGATATGCAGGCGTACTGGACAAGAACCAGGTGCTTGGAGAACTTATGTCTAACTCAGTCTGCGAAGATTCAAAATCATCTACGTACACCGTTGTTTTTCCATCAAAATCAGAAACTTTTGGTGCTCCGGGCATGAGATAAGCAAACTCTCCTCTTATTGACACATTTGATTCAACATCTGTATCGATATTTGGAAGTTTGTTCACCAACCTTGTCAAGAAAGGAACTTCGGTTGAGTAATTTGCATTTAATCCGAAGATTGTATTATTAATTGGCTCAACATTATAATTAGATTTTTGAGTTAACGGACGTTCATTCAGGTTTAAATAAGTACCTCCAATTAAGAACTTATCACTAAATTGATGTTCTACGTTCAAGCCTGTAAAACGCTTTGTTTGCTGGCCAAAAAGCGTATTATTCTCTGTTGTAACTTGGATAGGTGTATTTGAATTTAGTAATGCTGGGTCTAAGATTTGTACGCGTCCCAATTGATAGTTCACCGTATAATCAACACCTTCCGCCAGTTCTCTTCCTCCTGCAGTAACTCTAACCGATCCTTGCGGAATATTAAATGCCCCAATAGGAATTCCATCAGATCCAGTTGATTTATAGGTTCCCTTTAATTGAAATTTATTCTTATCACTCTGTTGTTGTTCCGCTTGCGTTTTAGTAGAAGAATATAATTTATCAAATACATATTTACTTTGGTTAACATTATAGGTATCCCGATTTGTATAGGATTCTGTCCCTCCATTTGGGGTATTGTCAAGCTTGTCAAATAGATACTTCCCAAAAGGCTCTACACTTGTAAAGATGATTCGTCCATTTTGAGTATCCACGGTTACTCCAGACAAGAAATCGAAGAACCCATCTCCTCCTTCTTGTGGATCATTATTGAAGTTTAACCTGTCAACATTGAAAACTTTCAACAATATGGTGTTATCAACATCTTCAGGAAGTTGATCACCATTTGCTGAAACATCCGTAATGTAATTTAAAGGTGAAGGGTCCGAATACAGGATATTTAATCTGAAGTCTTCTCGCTCCAATTGAAAGGCCCCTAGAGGATAGATATTCTTCATCATTATATCCCATACCGGTTCATTGATGCTGGTAATATTACTCTTCAATAATTTTACAATTAGATTCTGAGAAATTCCCTCAATCGGTGGTTCGTTAGGGTCAGTTTGATTTGGTAGAGTTCCACCATTGGCTTCAACACCATCATTTGCAAATTCCCCCACTTGGTACACTTTTCCATTTACGGTAAATTGAAACGACACTCCTAAAATTTCATCATTACTCAATCTCTGGTTCAAGGAGATATATCCTAATTGAGAATTTAAGGTATATTCATTTGAACCCAGCATTCTTGCATTTTCGAGTGTTACGTAATCCGTACCTTCATTTACTTGCACCCCAGTAAACCCTGCATTCACAAAAGCGATGTCTCGAATATTTTCATTTAATATTGTCTGCTCACCCCCGCCATTTAATCCAAAAGGGTTAAAATCGTTATTTGAGTTATCTGGGAACGAGTTCCTTGGTCTATTAATAAAGCCCCCAGGAACCGTGTTCAAACCAATCTTTGTAGAATTGGACTCTCCAATATCCTGAAGTGCAACAATATTTCGAACATTCTCAGTTCGGTTGGTTCGATTTGTAATCCAAACTTCAATACGACTTACCTGAACATTTGAGTTGATAAATGGATACTGAGCCAAAACTCTGTCATAATTATCTCTAAAATAATGTGCCAAGAAGAAGTGACGATTCTCATCATAATCCAAAGCAAAAATATCGAAATCGGTCACGGTGGCACCTCCTTCAGCAACTACAGTTTGAGATTCAGATTTTTGCTCAGAAAATACCCCGGTAATTTTTGTCTTTCCAAACTGAAGTTCAGTCTTTACCCCAAATAAACTTTGAGCCCCTTGAATCAAGGTGCTGTTTAATGGCATACTCACATTACCCACTTCTATTTTTCGAATAATGTCATCCTCGGTGGGCGTATATTCTAATTTTATTTGATTCTGAAAGTCGAAAGTCGATTGCGTATCATAATTCGCTGTTACCTGAAGACGTTCTCCAACTTTACCCAATAAACTTAAGCTAATTCGTTGATCAAAATCAAAAGATAAATTGCTGCGGTTTCGTGGTGAAAATGCCGGATTATCCTGCTTTGTATATAGTAGTCCTAAATCCATCTCAACACTACCTTGTGGTATTACCTCAATCGTATTTCCTCCAAAAATGGATTCGAACAAACCAGATTTTATATAAAAAGTTGGAAGTAAATTCTTCTGTAATTCTTCTGAACCTTCCTTTCTTCCATCGGCCGCATCAATTTTATCCTGAAAGTATTCCTTCATTTGCTCTCTCAAAATAAGATCCTGATACTCCTGAGGGGTAAGTATTACGGGATACGTAATATCGAAATTCCCCAAAACTTTTGTAAAGATGTATCGATCTGTAATCGGATCATATGTATATGAATCCTCAATAGATGTTGGGTTTGGTAAGTCCAATCGTCCCATGGAAGACCCAGTAGCGGTAGAATCCTGAGAGAATCCAACACCACAACTTCCAAATATGATACTAAATACTAATAACAGCTTGAAATAGCTGTTGATGTAATCGTAATTTTTTGCGCCCAATTTTTACAAATTTTTTAAAGCCAGTTTTATAATCGTCTCTACCGATGCCTGTGGGTCTTCCATCACAATTTTATCGCAAACCTTTTCAGCTTGCTTGCGAGCAAAGCCCAACGTCTCCAATGCAGATAACGCTTCATTTTTGTTCGTATTGCTCGAGCTAGTAGAAATACCAGACAAGCCGTACACTTTCAAAATCTTATCCTTTAAGTCCAACAAAATACGTTGTGCTGTTTTGGATCCTATACCTTTCACCGATTGTATCGTAGCAACATCTCCAGAAGCAATTGCTTCTATCACTTGGTCTGGAGACAATGACGAAAGCATTGTTCGCGCAGTACTAGCGCCCACTCCCGATACAGACAGTAATAATCTAAATATTTCACGCTCCACAACACTAGAAAAACCATATAATATATGGGCATCTTCTCGAACCTGCAAATGCGTATACAACTTTACGTTTTCGCCTTCTGGCAGTTGTGAAAACGTATGCAGCGAAACGTTGATAAAATAACCCACGCCATTACAGTCTATAACAACGTCTGTTGGTTTTTTTTCAATAAGTCTGCCCTGAATATGGGTAATCATTTGCTGCTAAAAAGTTAATGGTTCAAATATAGCACAATTATTTGCATCTTACCGCCTCGAAAATGCGAAAATCTTTAGGCTTTACCCGCCTTTTGTTCTCTTTCTCGTTTTTCTTTTTGCTGGGCATCTACAACAGCAACAGCCGCCATATTTACAATTTCTTCTACGCTAGCCCCAAGTTGGAGGATATGAACTGGCTTTCTCATTCCAAGCATTATTGGACCAATAGACTCGACATTATCTAATTCCTTCAACAACTTATAATTACTGTTTGCTGAATCTAAGTTTGGAAAGACAAGTGCATTTACCTTTTTCCCTGCCAATTTCGAAAACGGAAATTTTTTCCGAAGCATTTTAGGATTCAACGCAAAGTCTGTCTGCAACTCCCCGTCAACCAACATATCGGGATTGCTTTTATGTAACAACTCAACAGCTTCCTGCACCTTGGCCGCGAGAGGGTCCTTCGAAGAACCAAAATTAGAATATGAAATCATTGCAATGACCGGATCCAAACCAAACATCTTCATAGTATAATTGGTCATTTGAGCAATTTTAGCCAACTCCTTGGCTGTCGGGTCAATATTTATAGAAGTATCTGAAATAAACAACGGACCTCTCTTAGTCAACATTAAATTGGTAGTTGCCACTTTGCTCACGCCATCAAACCTTCCAATGGTTTCTAAAACCGGTCTAACAACTGATGGATACGATCTTGAATATCCAGAAATCATAGCGTCTGCATCTCCTTCATTAACCATCATAGATGCAAAATAATTTCGTTCTCGCATCAATTTCTGAGCATCATACAAACTTACGCCGTGACGCCTTCTGTTCTTCCAATGTTTTTCAGCATAATAATTTAGCTTATCATTTTGCTCATCACTTTTTGGGTCTATTATCTCTAAATCCTCATCGAATTCAATTTGAGACATTAATTCTAAAATGATCTCCTTGCGCCCAAGCAAAACTGGAATACCTAACCCCTCTTCAAAAACAATCTGAGCCGCTTTCAATACATCAAGATGATCTGCCTCAGTAAAGACTATTCTTTTAGGGTCTATCTTGGCTCTATTTATCAAGAGCCTTACAATTTTATTATCGCTACCCATCCGCTCGTAAAGAGCATCTCGATAGTCACCCCAATCTTCAATAGGTTCTGCAGCAACACCACTATCCATAGCTGCTTTCGCTACTGCTGGGGGTACTGTTGCTATTAATCTTGGATCAAACGGTTTCGGGATAATATAATCTCTCCCAAAAATCAATTTTGTCTCTCCGTAGGCAATATTTACTTGCTCTGGCACAGGCTCTCTTGCAAGATCTGCTAAGGCCTTTACTGCCGCCATTTTCATTGCTTCGTTAATCTTGGTCGCCCTTACATCAAGCGCGCCTCTAAATATAAACGGAAAACCTAAGACGTTATTCACCTGATTAGGGTGATCGCTTCGACCCGTAGCCATAATAATATCGTCTCGTGTTTTTACCGCAACCTTATAAGGGATTTCGGGATCTGGATTTGCCATTGCAAATACTATTGGATCTGCAGCCATAACTAATAGCATTTCTGGCGAAACAATATCAGCAATAGAAAGTCCCACAAAAACATCGGCATCTTTCATCGCTTCATCTAGGGTATCAATTTTTCTGTCTGTTGCAAATTCCGATTTCTCTTTGGAAAGATCTTCTCGATCTTTCCGAATCACCCCTTTGCTATCCAGCATCACTATGTTTTCGGCTTTTGCGCCAAATGCTTTATACAATCGCGTACAAGAAACTGCCGCAGCTCCAGCACCACTAATTACAATCCTTACCTTCTCTATTTTCTTTTCAACAATATCCAAGGCATTCAACAAGGCAGCGGCCGAAATAATAGCCGTTCCGTGCTGATCATCGTGCATCACTGGAATATCAAGTTCTTCCTTTAAACGTCTTTCTATTTCGAAAGCCTCGGGAGCCTTAATATCCTCAAGATTAATCCCACCAAAAGTCGGTGCTATGTTCTTTACCGTTTCTATAAACGCATCTACATCCTCAGTACCAACTTCAATATCAAAAACATCAATATCAGCGAAAATCTTAAAAAGCAATCCCTTTCCTTCCATTACGGGTTTAGAAGCTTCTGGGCCAATATTTCCTAATCCTAAAACCGCAGTTCCATTTGAGATGACCGCAACCAAATTACCTTTTGCAGTGTATTTATAGACATTATTCTTATCCTTTTCAATCTCGAGACAGGGTTCTGCAACTCCAGGGGAATACGCCAATGAAAGATCTCTCTGGGTAGCATATTTTTTAGTAGGAACCACCTGAATCTTTCCAGGCTTCGGTTTAGCGTGATATAGTAAGGCTTCTCTCCGTTTACTTTGTTTGCTCATAAGGTATGAAGTTATAACACTTTTAATTAGTGAACTGCAAATTTAAACGAGTAAGTGGAATGTAGAAACTTTATTCGTTCTTTTTAGCACTAATCTTGAAGTAGACTCCAAGATTCAATGCTCCTTTTTTCGCTTCAGAATTTGCTGAGAACGCTCCTCCAAAACCGCCAGTTATACCCATGCCGTTATTCAATTCTGCGATAACCTTAATTCCATAACCAAGATATTCTTGATTATCGACGTAGAGGGATGTAGTTAAATTGTTAACAGGTAAGGTTATACTTCCATTTTCAAATGATTCTTTATAGTCCGTGTAAAATATTGTCCAAAACCAATTAAAAAACTTATACCCCACTTCCGCTTTCAAATTTAAGTAATGGCTATAATTATTTGTTCTAAAACCCGTTCCAAAATTCCCCTGAAAAAAGCATCTATTAGTTCCTTTGCCAATTGAAATGGAGGGTATAAATGTCCAGGTGTTATATCCTGATCTTATTCCCGAACCATCATTATATTGACTCGTATTTGCATCAATCACAAGAGAACCGGAAATAACGAATTTCTTATCATATAATTTTCTCTTTATCCCAAAGCTAACATTCCCTAAAGTGGAAACACTTTCAGAAGCAATCCCCAGATTTGAAGTTGGCGATAGTGACACTGTTTTTATAAGTTTTAATGGCACACTTAGACTTAAAGTAGTCTTATCCCACAATCCATATTCGCTATAAAACTGTAACGTATTATCAGTTATTTCAAGAGGAATATCTTTCGTCTCACTACCGTTGACAAACAATTCGTTATAGGGTCCAATATTAGTGAACCCCAGTTGAGTGTACCAGCTTTTCTTTTCTAGGCCCCAGGCGCTTTGTGCAGTTAGTAATGGACAAAATAAGAACATCATGATGCACCAGATAGCTGTTTTCATAATAACAAGTTTATTACAATTCTCAATCTTGGTCGCGAAAAAAAATACAGATTACTAAATCATATTATAAACATGACTAAACCAAAATTTTCATTGCTAGTCATCTAGTCGATTTAAAAAATCAATATTGCGCTTTAATCCTGAAAACTTAGTTCGCTTGACTGGACTCTTCCTAAATAGACTTTGAAAAACACTTTCGGTAATCTCTTCCCAATCTTTTTTAGACATTGACAAAAGTTCTGGGTTGGGGTTAAACAATGGCTCTTTATGAGACTTGCTAAAACGATTCCAAGGGCAAACGTCCTGACATACATCACAACCAAACATCCAATCATCAAATTGTCCTTGCATATTTGATGGAATTTCATTCTTAAGTTCAATGGTAAAATAAGAAATACACTTGCTCCCATCTACCTTATATGGTTCAACAATGGCCTGAGTTGGGCAAGCATCTATACAGGCCGTGCAAGAGCCACAATGATCGGTTACTGGAGTATCGTATTCCAAATCCAGGTCGATAACTAACTCAGCTATAAAATAAAATGAACCTACTTGCTGCGTTAACAGGTTACTGTGTTTTCCAACCCACCCAAGACCACTTTTTGCTGCCCAAGCTTTATCTAAAACAGGAGCGGAATCAACAAAGGCACGACCGTGAACTTCGCCAATCTCTTCCTCTATAAAATGAAGTAAGTGCTTTAGTTTGTCTTTGATTACAAAATGATAATCTGTTCCATAAGCGTATTTGGAGATCTTATAACTGTCTGAATTCTGTTCTTCAGAAGGAAAATAGTTAAGGAGCAATGAAACAACACTCTTGGCATCTGGCACTAGTTTGGTAGGGTCGAGACGTTTGTCGAAATGATTTTCCATATAATTCATTTCGCCCTGCATATTTTGATTCAGCCAACGTTCCAATCGAGGAGCTTCTTCTTCTAAGAATTCTGCTTTGCTTATACCGCAGGAAAGGAAACCGAGGCGTTTGGCTTCAGACTTGATTAGATCTGTATAATTCTGTTCTAGATTCACCTAATGGGTTGATGTTATACCAAACGTTCTTCAAACTTCACTTCTACCCCGATAGGCTTTAATGTAATCAAAGGGTTCAATTCTATTATGTCTTGAGAAGTTGAAAGCTTATAGTTCTTTACAATATAAGAAATCGCTAAGACCATCTCATAAATTGCAAAACCTAATCCAATACACATTCTTGGACCAGCACCAAAGGGATAATAAACACCTGCTGTTTTCTTTTTATTCTCACCAAGAAATCGCTCTGGATCAAACTCATTAGGGCGTTCCCAATATGCAGGATTTCGATGTAACTCATAAAATGAGACACCTATCAATGTATTTTTTCTGAGATGAAAATCTCCAATTGTATCATCCTCCAAATTTTCCCGATCTGTAATCCAAGCTGGAGGATATAATCGCATGGACTCATCTATACAAGCTCGGGTATATTGTAACTTAGAAAGCTGTTCAGAAACTATTACCGTCTCGCTCTCAACTTGGACTATCTCCTCAAGTATCTTATCACAAACATTGGGATGTTTAGCCAGTAAAAAGGTTGTAAAAGTCAAGGCATTGGCTGTAGTTTCATGGCCAGCGACAAAAAGAATGGTTATTTCATCTATAAGTTGTTTAGTACTCATCGCCTCACTAGTATCTTCATATCTAGTGGCCAACAACATATCCAAGAGATCACCATGGGTCTCATTAGAACTTTTTCGGGCTTCAATAATGTTCTTAATAATAGTTCTACTTTCTTCCGAAAGGTTTTTATGCTTTTTTATTTCTCCTCTTAATTTAAACCACCAACCTTTATGTGGCAAACGAATTTCCTTTACTAAGAATTCCTGTACTTCTTGAATGATATACTGAAGCCGTTTAAGTAACTCTTCCGAAGCAGACACATGAAACAAAGATGTTCCAACTACCTTAAATGCCAATTGATTCATCACTTCGAAAACGGGAACAGGTTTTCCTAAAGGAATCTCCTTTAATTCAGTGACTATGGTTTTCTCCATCAAGCCAATAAGCTGTTGCATTTTCTCCTTATGAAACGCAGGTTGAATCAACCTTCGCTGTTTTAACCAGAAATCACCATTGGCAGTCAACAATCCATTTCCCAAATATTTGGACAAATACCGAGTCTGAATTTTGGATTTATAATAGTTCTTATGATTTCCTTGAAGAATATGCTTTGTCAAGTCTTTATCCCTAGAAAGCAAAAGACGCCGCTTGAATCCAATCTTAACCGAAAAGGTATCTCCATATGTTGAGAAAAAACTATTATGAAAAGGAATAGGGTTTTTACGGATGGCTTCAGAAAGCCAAAAGAACTTCAACAGGGGAAGTGACTTTGGATAGTTATATTTTTTTTTGGCTGGCATCTTAAAATAATCCCCCTTGGGTTGGCCCCTTAAATTTGCCAAGATGCTTGTAGGCTGCTTCGGTTACTTCTCGTCCTCTAGGAGTTCTCATAATAAACCCTTGCTGTATCAAAAAAGGTTCATACACTTCTTCTATAGTTTCAGAGCTTTCAGAAACAGCAGTTGCAATGGTTGATAATCCAACTGGGCCTCCTTTAAACTTTTCAATAATAGTAGTGAGAATCTTATTATCCATTTCATCTAAACCATGAGCATCTACATTCAATGCCTTAAGAGCAAACTTTGCAATCTTAATATCAATATTCCCGTCTCCTTTAATCTGCGCAAAATCGCGAACTCTTCTTAAAAGTGCATTTGCTATACGAGGAGTCCCACGGCTTCGCCCTGCAATTTCAATAGCTGCTTCCATGGAAATTGGAACATGTAATATAGTTGCACTTCGTTGCACAATTGTAGTGAGTAATTCTGTAGAATAATACTGTAGTCTAGAAGAAATTCCAAATCGGGCACGCATTGGTGCCGTCAATAAACCAGATCTGGTAGTGGCTCCAACCAAAGTAAAAGGCGATAAATTAATCTCTACCGATCTGGCGTTAGGTCCAGATTCGATCATAATATCAATCTTATAATCCTCCATAGCAGAATACAAATACTCTTCTACGATAGGACTCAATCTATGAATTTCGTCTATAAATAAAACATCTCGTTCGTCAAGATTGGTAAGCAATCCCGCCAAATCTCCAGGTTTATCTAAAACGGGGCCCGAAGTAACCTTTATTCCCACCTCGAGCTCATTGGCTAAAATATGGGCAAGTGTTGTTTTTCCAAGACCAGGGGGCCCGTGAAACAGGGTATGATCTAAAGCTTCATCTCGAAGTTTTGCCGCCTGAACAAAAATCTGTAGGTTTTCTAACGCTTGATCCTGTCCTGTGAAATCTTCAAAAGTGAGCGGACGTAACTTCTTCTCTATTTCAAGTTCTTGAGGAGATAAATCTTCCCCTGTTGGATCGAGGTTTTCATTCATATCACAAATATACAAAGTGTTCGCCTACTAAATTTTAAAATTTGTAGATGTTTAAAATCCATTTAATTAAATTAGCAAGACCATCCATTAACGTATGACTAAAAGACTATTCTATTGCATTGTTATCAGTATCTCCTTTTCTTCCATTGCCCAAAAGCGTGTTGACGTAAAATACATTTCCGAAACAATAACGATCGACGCTGTCCTTAACGAAGCAGCTTGGCAAGCTACGACTCCGGCATCCGAATTCTGGCAATACTTCCCAACAGATACTATCCAAGCCAAGAATCAGACAGAGATTTCAATGCTTTATAATGATAGAAAACTATATGTTGGAATTAAGGTGTATTCTAGTGGTGATGATTACGTAATTCCTTCTTTAAGAAGGGATTTTCGAGCAGGAGGTAGCGATAATATCACCCTTATGTTCGACACGTTCAATGATGGAGCAAATGCTTTTCTCTTCGGAACAAACCCATCTGGAGTGCGTCGTGAAGCTCTAGTTTCGGGAGGAGGAAAAAGCCTAAGGGGTTTTACAACAAGCTGGGATACCAAATGGGTTGGTGAGACGAAACAATATGACGGCTATTACATATGCGAATGGGCAATCCCTTTATCTGCTTTCAAATTTCGAGCAGGAGAAACGAAATGGCGATTTAATTCCTATATGTTCGATACCCAAAGTAACGAGCGATCCACTTGGATTCAGATTCCACAGAACCAGTTTATTTTTAATCTTGGGTATATGGGAGAAATGGTCTTTGAAAAACCATTGGGAAATTCCAAGAGTCCTATTTCCATTATTCCATATATAAATGGCTTAATAGGAAGTGAGGAGGATGACTTCTCCGAATTTAAAGTTGGAGGAGATGCGAAATTCACCATTGGAAATAGTTTGAATCTGGATCTTACAATAAACCCTGACTTTTCCCAAGTAGAGGTCGATCAACAAGTAACCAATCTAACTCGCTTTGAAGTTAATCTACCCGAGAGACGCCAGTTCTTTATTGAAAATAGCGATCTTTTTGCTGATTTCGGAAATTCTAGAGATGCTAATCCTTTTTTCTCAAGACGTATTGGGATTGCCAAAGACACTGCGGATAACAGTATTCAAAATGATATTATTGGAGGTTTTCGACTTAGTGGAAAACTTACCAATGATTTTAGGGTTGGGGTTTTAAATATGCAAACGGCTTCAGACAATGATAATGAAATTGGCAGTAACAATAATACAGTGGTGGCCTTTCAACATAGGTTATTTAGTCGTTCAAATATAAGTGCTGTTTTTATCAATAGACAAAATACATCGAGTAAGGATTATATTTCCGAAAATGAAGAATACAATAGAGTTATTGGTTTGGATTACAACCTAGCAAACGCCGATAATAGCTGGAACGGAAAATTCTATGGCCACAAGTCGTTTTCACCCAATGTAGACTCAGATGACTATTCGAGTGGAGCAAGTCTAAATTATAATCGAGGTAGTTGGCGAGCTAGAGCAAGTGGGTTATTTGTTGGAGAGAATTTTAGTTCAGATCTAGGTTTTATTCGAAGAACGGACATTTTCAAAATCGATCCTCAAATCGAATACCTGCTCTTTCCAAAAAAAGGGTTCATCAATAGACATACATTTAGCATTACGCCTATTTCAGTTTGGCGTCCCAAACAAGATTTTAAATTGGCAGATTATACCATTATAACACGATGGAATTCAGAATTAAAAAATACCGGTCGCTTAACTGCTACTCTATTCAATAGGTATACTTATTTGTTTGATGAATTTGACGCTTCATTGTCAGATGGTATTCCGCTTCCCGCGGATACTGATTACAGCTACTCGTCTTTGGAACTAGAATATCAATCTAATACGAGAAAGCCATTTTTTTACAGAATTAAACCGGTCGCTGGCCAATTTTTCAATGGGGAAATTTATACGGTTTCGAGTGAACTGACATTACGCATACAACCCAAGCTTCTGTTTTCTGTACGAGCGCGCTATGACCACATCGAATTACCCCAGCCGTATTCCAATAATGATCTATGGTTAATAGGCCCAAGGGTAGATATCACTTTTAGTAAATCCATATTCTGGGCAACTTTCATTCAATATAGTTCGCAGGAGGATAACTTCGGAATTAATTCGAGGCTTCAATGGCGTTTTGCACCTCTTTCTGATCTATTCCTTGTCTACAACGACAACTACTTTACCAGTGATGTGTTTGCCCCTCGTTTCCGTTCTATAAATCTAAAAATGACATATTGGTTGTATCTCTAGCTTCTCTTCGGAAGTAGTAAAAACAAAAAACCCTCCGAAACACAATGCAAAGGAGAGTTTCTAATTTTTTTTCAGAACTATTAATGATTCATTTCTTCCTCATTATCCTGAAGTGGAACATGCTGCGGTATATAATCTTGTCCCTCTATTACATAATCAGTTTCGTCTTTATTTAATTTGCTATAGTCATAAGACCAGCGATGTACTTCAGGAATTGGACCATCCCAGTTTCCGTGAATGTGTTTCACTTCTGCCGTCCACTCTAACGTATTTGAATCCCAAGGATTCTTTGGTCCTTTTTTTCCGTAGAACATAGAGCTAATAAAGTTATACAAGAACACCAACTGACCTGCTGCTGTGATAATAGCAAATATTGTGATAATCACATTTATATCCGCTAGATCATCAAAATAAGGGAAGTTGGTATTGGTATAATAACGTCTTGGTAATCCAGCCATCCCAATAAAATGCATTGGGAAGAACACACCATAAGCACCAATTACTGTAACCCAGAAATGTACAAACCCTAAGTTTTTATTCAACATACGTCCTTCAAACATTTTAGGGAACCAATGATATACTCCTGCAAATAAACCATACAAGGCAGAAACACCCATTACCAAGTGGAAGTGAGCTACTACGAAGTAAGTATCGTGAACATTAATATCTAACGCACTATCTCCAAGAATAATTCCTGTTAATCCTCCTGTAATAAAGGTAGAAACAAATCCAATTGAGAATAGCATCCCAGTATTCATTTGGAGGTTACCTTTCCACAAGGTGGTTATCCAGTTAAAAGATTTTACTGCTGAAGGAATTGCAATTAGAAGCGTTGTAAATGTAAATACTGAACCTAAAAAAGGATTCATTCCTGAAATAAACATATGGTGACCCCATACAATAGTTGAAAGGAATGCAATCGCCAAAATTGAAGCTACCATCGCTCGATAACCAAAAATTGGTTTTCGGGAATTGGTTGCCATAATTTCGGAAACTAGCCCCATCGCCGGTAAAATAACAATATATACCTCGGGGTGACCTAGGAACCAAAACAAGTGTTCGAACAATACTGGAGAACCTCCTTGATTGTGAAGCACCTCTCCAGCTATATAGATATCTGAAAGGAAGAAGGAAGTTCCAAAACTTCTGTCCATAATAAGCATTAAGGCAGCAGACAATAATACTGGGAAGGAAACCACACCAATAATGGCTGTTACAAAAAATGCCCAAATCGTTAATGGAAGACGAGTCATTGACATCCCTTTTGTACGTAAATTTATAACGGTAACAATATAATTCAACGCTCCTAACAATGATGATGCAATAAATATTGCCATAGATACCAACCACAAGGTCATCCCTGCTCCAGATCCAGGAATTGCCTGAGGCAATGCACTTAGCGGAGGGTAGATTGTCCAACCAGCAGATGCAGGTCCCGCCTCTACAAATAGAGACAATACCATAAATACACTAGATAAAAAGAACAACCAATAAGAGATCATATTCAAAAAACCGGATGCCATATCTCGCGCTCCAATTTGCAATGGAATAAGCAGGTTACTAAAGGTACCACTTAAACCGGCGGTCAATACAAAGAATACCATTATAGTTCCATGAATGGTAACCAATGCAAGGTATACACTAGGGTCCATAACGCCATCTGCGCCCCATTTTCCTAGGAATATTTCATAAATTGTAAAAGTCTTATCAGGCCAAGCTAGTTGCATTCTAAAAAGAAGGGACATAGCAATACCGATAATTCCCATAAACAAACCTGTAATTAGGTATTGCTTAGAAATCATTTTATGATCTTGACTAAAGATGTATTTTGTTACAAATGTCTCTTTATGGTGATGTCCGTGATCATCGTGATCTTCTGCGTGGTCTTGTGCGTTTGCTGACATATCTTTCAACTAATATTATTATTTTTTAATAACTTCTGCAAAGGTTGGTTGTGCTGCTATCCAAGCGTCGTAATCTTCTTGAGACTCCACAATAATCTTCATTTGCATGTTGTAGTGGTTTGTTCCACAAATTTTATTACAAAGAAGTACGTAATCAAACTCATATGGTTCTAGAGCTTCTTCTCCCTTAGCCAATAATTCGACACTTTTATCTCTTCTAATTTTATTTATTCTTCCAACCTTACCAACTACGTCGTCATTAAAACGCATATCTGTTGTGGTAATTGATGGTGTAAACGCGAACTGTGTAATCATACCAGGAACACAATTCATTTGTGCTCTAAAGTGAGGCATATACGCCGAGTGCAATACATCTTGTGACCGCATTTTGAACAACACTTTTCTACCTAGTGGTAAATGTAATTCATTAACAACAACATCATCCTGAGAATTAGGATCTGAAGCATCAACACCTAACTGATTAACACCTTCGATTAAACGAACATTTGCTTCACCAAGGGTATTATCTGGACCCGAATAACGCGCTCTCCAATCAAACTGATATGCATATAGCTCCACTACCATTGGATCATCTTCAGTATCAACATTCATAATATCTGTCCAAGTAAACAATCCATAGATAATAAGACCCGCTAAAACGATTACGGGAATAATCGTCCAAATGAACTCTAATTTATCATTGTCTGCAAAAAACAAAGCTCTGTTTCCCTTCTTTCCGCGGTATTTAAACGCGAACCAACCTAACAACCAAAGTGTGAAAAAGCCAACAACAAAAATAAGTGCCATTGAAACGTACATCAAGGTATCAATTCCTGCACCGTGCTCCGATGCTGCTTCTGGCAACAATACATTACCCCATTCCCAAAAACAATAGATGAGTAGGAAGTAAGTGAAAAAAGCAAAACCTAACATTAAATATCCATTAATGCTATTGTCCTTATCTGAAGCTATTTGGGCAGTCTCGTCGGCTTTTGATTTAGACATTAAAAATATCTTATTCAACTGCATAAGAGCAACTCCAAATAGAATGATTACTAATACAACTAAAAATGCGGTCATCGTTATCTGTCTTCTAAATAATTAATTAATAATGATATTGCTTACTCTCTTTAACAAACGGATTGTTTTTCACCAATAATGGTGCTTTCGTGAGTGCTGTAAACACCACATAAATAAACAATCCAAAGAAAAAGCAAAGAGCTCCTAATTCTGGTATTCCGATATACCAAGAATTTCCTACGGTACCAGGCATCACCATAACGAATATATCAATATAGTGTCCAGCAAGAATTACAATTCCAGTTAATACAATAAACCAGTTTACTCGCTTGTAATCACTATTCATAAGCAACAACACTGGGAAGATAAAGTTCATTGCAACCATTCCGAAGAAAGGTAATTTAAATTGCTCTATTCTTGTTACAAAGTATGTTACCTCCTCTGGAATGTTTGCATACCAAATCAACATAAACTGTGAGAACCATAAGTAGGTCCAGAAAATACTAAACCCAAACATAAACTTTCCTAAATCATGAATATGGCTGTCATTTACAAACTCGAGATATCCCTTAGATTTTAGATAGATTGTAATTATGGCTATTGTAGTAATGGCGCAAACCATCATTCCTGCAAATACATACCATCCGTACAAAGTACTAAACCAGTGCGGATCAAAACTCATCAACCAATCCCAAGACATCATCGATTCTGTATAAATAAAGAATACTAAGAAACCTGCAGATATTTTGAAACTTTTCTTAAACCATCTGTTATCTGTTTCGTTATCACTATTTCTTGAAAACTTAACGGCAAAATGACGATACAACAACCAACCCCCTAAGAAGATTGCGGCTCTAATTAACATTGCAGTACCATTTAACCATCCTGCTTTTCCCTGTAATAATTTGTCGTGAGCAACTACTTCAGCATCATTCCAGACAAAAATATGGTTCATATGAAGCACTCCAGACATAGCCAAAAGAACGAACATAATAATTCCTCCAGGAACAAGGTAAGCGGTTATTGCTTCCATTACTCTAAACAATACTGGAGACCAACCTGCCTGCGCAGCAAATTGAATTGCATAAAAAGCCAAACAACCTAACGCAATCATAAAGAAAAAGAAACAAGCAATGTACAAGGCAGACCAAGGTCTATTTTGCATTTGATGCAGGGTATGTTCCAAATGCTCTTCTTCACTTCCGTGTGCATCTTCGCTCTGACCTTCTCCAGGCACAGCCTGAGACGCAGCTTCAGATTCGTTATGAGCTTCTCCATGCGAGTTGTTTGTTTCTCCGTGAGATGCCTCGGCACCATGACCATCTCCATGTGCAGCCATCATTTCTTTAACTTCGGCAGTACTACTTGGAGCCGACAGAAAACCTGAAACGATACCAATGGCACCAATCACCATAAAAACAATCGCAAAAAGTCTTAATTTACTAGGTAGCGTATACATATCTTTAGCTATTCTCTATTATTCCTTAATTAGTGTTCTTCTGAATTTCCGGCTGGTTGCCCAACTTCTTCAGCAACCATAGTTTCAACCGCTGCCGGTGCAACAGGTATCAATAATGGTTCTCCTTTTAGAGCAGCTTTTAAATTCATTACGTGTTGCGTAATTTGCCATCTCTCTAATTCATTGGTTTGAGATGCATATGAACCCATTGAGTTCAAACCAAACATCTGCACGTGGTAAACTCCTCCTTCAGTAATATCTCTTCCAGCATCTGCATAACTTGGTATTCCTAAGAACTTTTCGCGTTTTACAAGAATCCCTTGTCCTGCACCCTTATCACCATGACATACTGCACAGTAAATTGCATATAACTCAGATCCTGCTTTTAAATTCGCTTCTGTTACTTCCAAAGGGTTTTTTAAATTGGTACGTGCCAATTCCAATCCTTCTGTTGTATTTGGATAATCGTAAGGTTGCCATCCGCGAGGAATTGTACCTTCTACAGGATGCATAGCCTCCATTCTATTTGGAAACACTTCATAATCACCATAAGTCTCATAACTCACTGGTTCATACATATTAGGCATAAACTGAAAGTTCGGCTTGTTTTTATTAAAACAAGAAACCAAGCTAAATGAAGCTATAACAACAACTGCTATCTTTACAATATTTCTCATATTAATGATCTTCGTCCTTATCAATTAAACTAATTTCGATCGCTCCTGTTCCACGTAAGAAGTTTGCAACTTCCTCTGCATCGTGATGTCCTGTATCCACAGCCATTAGGAAATGGTCATCAGTAGTTCTAACATCAGGGTTTTCAGCTTTCTTAAATGGCCATAATTTACTTCGCATATAAAAAGTAATTACCATTAAATGCGCCGCAAAGAATACTGTGAGCTCAAACATAATAGGCACAAAAGCCGGCATATTCTCTATGTAGCTAAAGCTCGGCTTACCACCAATGTCTTGTGGCCAATCTTCAATCATAATGAAATTCATCATTGTAATTGCAACGGCCAAACCTACCAATCCATACATAAAAGAAGTAATTGCAATACGTGTAGGCTCCAATCCCATTACCTTGTCCAGTCCGTGAACCGGAAAAGGAGTATATACTTCCTCAATATGATATTTTTCAGCACGAACTTCTTTAACGGCCTGCATTAAGATATCGTCGTCATTATAAATAGCGTGAATCACTTTCGATGCCATATCTAGGAGTTGTTTTTAAGTTTTGATGCTTGTCCAGCCCAGTCATCACGTTTTGCCCTTCCTGGGAATTCGCCAACTATGCTATCCAATAAATCGTATTCAGTATCAGTCATTCTACTAACTTGTTCAAAAGTGTAGATTCCAAGTTGATGCAGTTTATCTTCCATTTTTGGTCCAACTCCGCTAATCAACTTAAGGTCATCTTGTGTTTGAGTGGCAAGGTCAAATGCTCCAAGCTTACTCATCAAACTTCCTAATTGATCTCCAGCATCTTTTACTTCGGAAGGCACCTTAGTTTTAACTGAAGAAACAACTTGATCATAATGCTTTACATCATCACCATGCTCTGCACGTAATTTTTTGTACTTCTCTCCCGAACCTTTCAGAATAGATTTAACCTCTGCTTGAGCGATCACTGGGAATGTTCTTGCGTATAATAAAAATAACACAAAGAAGAATCCAATGGTCCCAATAAAGATTCCTATATCAACAAATGTTGGCTGGAACATTGTCCAAGATGAAGGAAGGTAATCACGGTGCAATGAAGTGACAATAATTACAAATCGTTCAAACCACATTCCAATGTTTACTACAATTGAAATAAAGAAAGAGAACATGATACTCGTACGTAATTTTTTAAACCACATAAACTGAGGTGAAAACACATTACAACTCATCATTGCCCAATACGCCCACCAATATGGTCCTGTTGCTCTGTTAAGGAATGCATATTGTTCGTATTCAACACCAGAATACCAAGCAATAAAGAGCTCGGTCATATATGCGACCCCAACAATAGAACCTGTAAGCATAATTACAATGTTCATCAATTCAATATGTTGTATCGTAATATAGTTCTCCAATTTGGAAACCTTACGCATAATAATCAATAAGGTGTTCACCATTGCGAATCCAGAGAAGATCGCTCCCGCAACGAAATAGGGCGGGAAAATAGTGGTGTGCCATCCTGGAATTACCGAAGTAGCAAAGTCAAATGATACAATAGTATGCACAGAAAGTACAAGTGGTGTAGCTAATCCAGCCAATACCAACGATACTTCTTCAAATCGTTGCCAATCTTTAGCTCGTCCACTCCATCCGAAGGATAAAATGCTATATATTCTCTTCGTAAACGGAGTAACAGCTCTATCGCGAATCATTGCAAAATCTGGTAACAATCCTGTCCACCAGAATACTAATGAAACAGAAAGATAGGTTGAAATCGCAAATACATCCCAAAGTAATGGTGAGTTAAAGTTTACCCATAACGAACCAAACTGATTTGGAATAGGCAATACCCAGTATCCTAACCATGGTCTTCCCATGTGAATAATAGGGAACAATCCTGCTTGAATAACCGAGAATATCGTCATTGCTTCAGCAGAACGGTTAATCGCCATTCTCCACTTTTGACGGAATAATAGTAGTACTGCAGAAATCAGTGTTCCCGCGTGACCAATACCTACCCACCAAACGAAGTTGGTAATATCCCAGGCCCAGCCCACTGTTTTGTTAAGTCCCCAAACTCCAATTCCAGTGGAAATGGTGTAAATAATACAACCAATCCCCCACAAAAAGGCAACCAAGGCAATGGTAAAAACTATCCACCAGGATTTATTTGCTTTGCCTTCCACAGGAGCAGCCACATCCACAGTTACATCGTGGTAGCTTTTATCTCCTATAACTAAGGGTCTTCTAATAGGTGCTTCGTAATGCGACGCCATATTTATATACTATTTCTTAGTTAGTCTAAACTTCTTTTGAATTTCTCACTTTAGTCTGATAAAACACATTAGGTTTTGTCCCTACTGCTTCTAACAAGTGATACATTCTATTATCTTTTTTCTCTGTATATATTTGGCTACCATGATCATTTATATCTCCAAAGACCATTGCTCCTTTATCACAGGCCATTGAACAGGCTGTTTGGAACTCATTATCTTTTACAGCTCTACCGTCACGCTTCGCATCCAAAATTGTTTTCTGTGTTTTCTGAATACACATAGAACATTTTTCCATAACCCCACGAGAACGTACAACCACATCTGGGTTAAGCACCATTCTACCAAGGTCATTGTTCATATGGTAATCAAACTCATCATTCTCGTTGTACAAGAACCAATTAAAACGACGTACTTTATAAGGACAGTTGTTCGCACAATATCTTGTGCCTACACAACGGTTATACGCCATATGGTTTTGTCCTTGACGACCGTGCGATGTTGCAGCTACTGGACACACAGTCTCACAAGGAGCGTGATTACAATGCTGACACATTACAGGCTGGAACGCTACTTGTGGATTATCTGAAGGGTTTTCCATCGCTCCAAAATCTGAAAGCGAACTACCTAATCCAGAGATGTTTTCTTTTTTCTCTGAATCTCCTTTAAATGATTCTACACTCGAGTAATATCTATCAATACGCAACCAGTGCATATCACGACTCTTACGTACTTCTTCCTTACCAACAACAGGAACATTATTCTCTGCGTGACAAGCAATAACACAAGCACCACAACCAGTACAAGCATTTAAATCTATGGATAAGTTAAAGTGATGTCCAATTGAACGATCGAATGACTCCCATAAATCCGCATCTGGAGATGTAATAGGAATCTCCTGGTGATCTTTAGAAACAAAAAGAACAGGGTTCCATTCTTGAACGTCTTTCGTATTGAATACCTCAAGGGAAGTCTCACGAATGATATCTCTTCCCATCATAGTATTGTGCAATTGAACACAAGCAAATTCGTGCTTCCCTCCAACTTTCTCCAAGGTCACATTCTGTACCGTAGAAAAGTTATTGTAAAGCGCATAGGCATTTACTCCTGTCTGCATTTCTTCCTGAATGGCAGCGGTTTTTCCATAACCCAATGCTAGTCCAACAGAACCTTTAGCCTGTCCTGGCTGAATTAAAACAGGAACATTTTCTACTATTACATCGCCAGCTTTTACATTTACGTAGCTTCCATTTAATCCTCCATTTGCAACATGGCTATTTTCTAGACCCATCTCCGCAGCATCTGCCGCAGAAACAGTAATATAGTTATCCCAAGAAGTACGTGTTATTGGATCTGGCATTTCTTGCAACCAAGGGTTATTTGCCTGTTGTCCATCACCCATACCAGTTTTCGCATAAAGGGTAAGCTCAAATCCACCTTGATTCGTTGCTGACATAGCTCCGTGGCTTGAAGAACTTTCCATTTCTCCCTGTCCTTCAAGAGTAGGGATAACTTCCATCTCTAATTCCGCAGCACTTGTGAAGACACCAGCCTCTAAAGCTTTATTCCAAGAACTTCCGCCTAAAACTGAAGTCCAAGTATCTTTTATATAATCGTAATATTTGTTATTATTTCCAGTCCAACCCAACAGACAGTCTTGAAACTGACGCGTATTAAACAATGGACGAATTGTTGGCTGTATTAAACTGAAAGTGCCTTTCTTTAATTGTGCATCACCCCAAGACTCTAAATAGTGAGGTGTAGCAGCAACCATTTTTGAAGCAGCAGCAGTCGCATCGTTCTTCATTGAGAAGGCAAGCGACATTTCTAAATTCTTATATGCTTCAGTGAATGCTTTATTATTAGGAAAAGAATACACGGGATCTACACCTACGGTAATCATTCCTTTGACCGTTCCAGAAACAACACCATTCATTGCACGAAGCACTTCAGCCGTATTCCCTTGACGAACCATTCTTGGATGAGCAGCATCTATTACCGCACTTCCTTCATTACATTCAAGCACCATTTTTTGAGCAGTAACATCTGGCAATCCAGTTATTACAACCCCATTGCTTCCAGCTTTTTTGAGTTGTGCTTTTGCATTCTGAACCGCTCCTTGAACATCGTCTGGTAAACCTGAAAGGCTTCCATCATTAGTCAAGGCTTTTACAATCTGCAATTGCTGCGTTGGAGTAACAGGCACACGCTTATCAGCGTTTGCACCCGAAAGACTCATATTCGACTCAAACTGAATGTGACGAGACATCTTTCCATTCTTAGGGACACGACTCTTTGCATAACCTGCATCATATCCTCCACCTTGCCAATCTCCAAGGAAATCAGCACCAACTGAAACAATTACTTCAGCTTTAGAGAAATCATAATCCGCTAATGCACGCATTCCATTGACACTTTGAAAAGCATCAAGTGCTTCCGAAGAAGACACAGTATCATAAACTACGTGACGTACATTAGGGTACTTTGTAGTGAATTCCTTTATTAATTTTGAAGTAGAAGGACTGGCAAATGTCTGTGTTAATAGCACAACATCTTTTCCAGACATTTCAGTCATTTTCTTAGCAACAGCAACATCAAAATCAGACCAAGAAACTTCCGCGCCATCTACTAAGGGTGCTTGCAATCTATTCTTATCATATAAAGACAATACAGAAGCTTGCACACGTGCATTTACACCTCCATTAGTTGACAAGTCGTTGCGCTCAATCTTAATTGGACGCCCTTCACGAGTTTTTACCAATATATTGGCAAAATCAAAACCATCTGCAATTGTTGAAGCGTAGTAATTAGCAACTCCAGGAACAATCTCATCTGGCGCTACCACATAAGGAATAGACTTAATAACGGGACCTTCACAGGCAGCCAAAGAAGCTGCAGCTGTTGTAAATCCAACGTACTTTAAGAAATCACGACGTGTTGTTGATGAAGCCTCAAGGGTTTCTTTATCGCCTAAAAACTCATCTGTAGGTATTGGCTCTACAAATTCGTTTTGTTGCAGCGTCTCAACAATCGAACTGTTTTCGTTCAGCTCTTCAACACTTTTCCAGTATTTCTTGTTTGATGCCATATTGTTACTTGTAATTAACTTTAATTTTTTAATAGTGACATTTACCACATTCCAATCCACCCATTTGAGCGATTGTTAATTTGTCAACTCCATACTTCTTAGAAAGTTCTTCGTGAATTTTCTCGTAGTATTCATTTCCTTTAAGATCAACATTGGTCTCTCTATGACAATTTATACACCAGCCCATAGTAAGCGGTGCAAACTGTTCAACAATTTCCATTTCCTCAACAGGACCGTGACATTTTTGACAATCAACTCCTGCTACCGTTACGTGCTGTGAGTGATTGAAGTATGCAAAATCAGGCAGGTTATGGATACGAGTCCATTTTACTGGTTTCGTTTCACCTGTATACTTTTGCTCATCTACATCCCATCCGGCAGCATCGTATAGTTTTGCAATCTCACCATCGTAGAAAGCTTTATCATATCCATTCGCAGCATCTTCTTCACCGTTGTAGTCAGCAATATTCTTATGACAGTTCATACAAACATTCAATGAAGGTATTCCAGATGTTTTACTTTTTCTAGCTGAAGAGTGACAGTAGTTACAATCTACTTTATTGTCACCAGCGTGAATTTTATGCGAAAAGTGAATAGGCTGCACAGGTGCGTATCCTTGATCCACCCCTACTTGCATTACATAACCGTAAGCGAAGTAAGCTGAAGCCAACAATAAGAAAATAGAGCACACCATCACTAAGAATTGGTTTTGAACAAATACTTTCCAGATTGGAAGTCCTTTTTCTTTTACTGGATAATCAACTCCGTTAGCAGAGGCAATTTTCTTTAATGTTCCTGTAACTAAGAACAACATGGCAACTAGCAATAGGAACACTAATGCCAAGGCCGCTAAAATAATATTGTTTGAAACGCCATCACCAGTTCCATTACCACCACCAGCTACTTCTATCGGAGGGGGTGGAGATGGAGGAGGCGTGCTTGTATAAGCTAAAATATTATCGATATCCCCATTACTTAAAGCAGGGAAAGAAGTCATTACTGAGTTGTTATTCTCTGCGAACAATACAACAGCCGTTGCATCTCCAGATTTAACCATCCCTTGACTGTCCTTAATCCAACTGTATAACCAAGCTTGGTCATACTTATCGACAACACCACGAAGTGCAGGCCCAGTTGCTTTCTTATCTAATTTATGACAAGCAGCACAATTTGCGTTAAACAACGCCTTTCCTGCAACAGCATCTGCACCACCAGTTTCGGCAGCCGCATCTTGTGAGAATAAGGTAGTTGAAAAAGTTAGCGTTACAGCTAACAAAAGAAGTGACAATTGTGAGGGTAGATTTCGGAAATTCACCTTTTTCATACTAATGGTTATATTATTGTCAATAGTTTGGCACGTAATTGGTTAGTGATTTAAGCATAACACAATTGATTTTACAGGCCATAAATAACGGCACAAAAGTACAGCTTTAAGTCGATTTGCGAAATGCAAATAATATGTTAACTCTTAATTTATATTTATTCTAAATAATAAATTTACGCCTGTTAAAGTTATTATCTTTTACATTTGCACTAAAGTTTAAAACCCATGAAAATCCAATCTTTTTATAAGCTATTTATAATCAGTACCTTAATAGCTTTTTTTTCTGAAACCACAAGAGCTCAATCAGCCACCGTGACAGTTAATGAAGATGCAAAAATAGTCCAGTTACTTGATCTTAAAAAGCAGTTGGAAAAGGAGAATAAACTGTCTGATGGATACACCATCCAATTGTATTATGGAGAGTTAAACAAAGCAAATTCGACCATAAAAAAATACCGAAACAGTTATGGGGCTTGGCCAGTATCTATTGAATATGAAACGCCAAATTATAAAGTGTGGGTTGGAAACTTCAGCTCACGACTGGAAGCTGATCGGGCATTAATGGAAGTTCAGAAAAGCTTCGGTTCCGCCTTTATTCTAAAGCGGAAATAAGATTATTAAGATTTACAAAAAATAAAAGTGGCTTCAATAGATAATTGAAGCCACTTTTATTTTTCTGAAGATAAAGGAACTACTATTTCAATTTCTTTTTCACCGCAACTTCTTGAAAGGCTTCGATAATATCACCTTCAATTATGTCGTTGTAATTTTTCACTTGAATACCGCAATCATATCCTTTAGCAACTTCTTTAACATCGTCTTTAAATCGTTTAAGAGATGACAGTTCCCCTGTAAAGACAACAACACCCTCACGAATTAATCGAATACCAGCGCTTCTTAATATTTTTCCGCTTAATACCATACAACCCGCAATGGTTCCGACTTTCGAGATTTTAAAGGTCTCACGAATTTCCGCGGTTCCAGTAATCTCTTCTTTCATCTCTGGAGACAACATTCCTTCCATCGCATCTTTCAAGTCATTGATGGCATCGTAAATAATCGAATAAGTTCGGATATCGATCTCTTCTTTATCCGCTATCTGACGAGCATTACCCATAGGACGAACATTAAACCCAATAATAATTGCATCAGATGCCGAAGCAAGCAAAACATCACTTTCGGTAATTGGCCCAACAGCTTTATGGATAATATTCACCTGAATCTCCTCCGTAGAAAGCTTCTGGAAGGAATCTATTAATGCTTCAACAGAACCATCCACATCACCTTTCAAAATAATATTCAATTCTTTAAATTCACCAAGTGCGATACGTCTTCCAATTTCGTCAAGTGTGATATGACGCTGTGTTCTAACAGACTGCTCACGTTGTAATTGTGTACGTTTCGTGGCAACTGCTTTTGCTTCACGCTCGTCTTCAAATACACTAAACTTATCACCTGCTTGTGGTGCACCGTCAAGTCCTAAAATAGACACTGGTGTAGAAGGACCTGCTTCTTTCACATTTTTCCCTCGTTCATCGTGCATTGCTTTTACCTTTCCGCTGTTCTTACCAGCTAAAACGTAATCACCTATTTTTAACGTTCCAGCCTGCACTAAAATTGTAGACACATAACCTCTACCTTTATCAAGGAAGGCTTCTACAACTGTACCATTTGCTACTTTATCTGGATTTGCTTTTAATTCTAAAATTTCAGCCTCCAGCAATACTTTTTCCAATAATTCTGGGATACCTACTCCTGTTTTTGCTGAAATATCATGAGATTGGATTTTACCACCCCAATCTTCAACCAATAAATTCATTTGCGCTAACCCCTCCTTAATTCTTTCTGGGTTAGAGTCTGGCTTATCAATCTTATTAATTGCAAACACAATAGGTACGCCTGCCGCTTGCGCGTGGCTAATTGCCTCCTTGGTTTGTGGCATGATATCATCATCTGCTGCAACAACGATTATGGCAAGATCTGTAATCTGAGCTCCCCTTGCACGCATTGCTGTAAAGGCCTCGTGACCAGGTGTATCTAAGAAAGCAATCTTCTGACCATCTTTCAATTGCACCCCGTAGGCTCCAATATGCTGTGTAATTCCTCCTGATTCTCCTGCAATTACATTCTCTTCACGAATGTAGTCCAAAAGGGATGTTTTACCGTGATCTACGTGACCCATTACCGTGACAATTGGTGCACGTGCCACTAAATCTTCTGGTGCATCTTCTTCTTCCTGAACTGCCTCTTCAATATCGGCAGTAATAAATTCTACTTCAAATCCAAACTCATCTGCAACGATAGACAGCGTTTCGGCATCTAAACGTTGATTCATAGTTACCATCATCCCAAGAGACATGCAAGCCGAAATAACGTTTGTAACAGGAACATTCATCATCGTTGCGACCTCACTTACAGTAACAAATTCTGTAAGTTTCAACAACTTATTTTCCGCATCTTGCAATGCCTGTTCGTCTTCCGTTTTTTGACGGTGACTATCTCTTTTCTCTCTTCTATATTTTGCTCCTTTTCCTTTAGATGACTTCCCTTGAAGCTTCTCTAAAGTTTCACGAACTTGTTTTTGCACTTCTTCTTCGCTAGGCTCTTCTTTTGGAACATTTGTTCGTCCAATTCCCTTTCTTCCTGGCCCTCTATTATCTCTTGAACCAGCATTTGTTCCACCTCGTTGTGGATCCTTGCTAATTCTACGTCTTTTACTCTTTTTATCTTTTGCATCACCTGGTTTTGTCTCAGGCTTTTTCTTCTCTGGCTTCTTAAATTTAGTAAGGTCAATTTTTTGTCCTGTAAAATTAGGGCCATCTAGCTTTTTATACTGCGTTTCTACCTTCTTTGGGGGTGTCTCTCCCTCTTCTTCACCTTTAACAACCACTTCTGAAGCGACCTCTTTTTCAACCTCTACTTTAGGAGCATCCTCTTTAGTCTCTACAGTAGGAGTTTCTGCTTCAACCTCAGGTTCTACAACTTTCGGAGCTGCTTTCTTCCTAGCTTTTACTGGTTTCCCAACCTCTACTTTCTCTTCTTCAACTACAAGAATTTCTGGCACTTCAAGAGTTTCTTCCTTTACCTCTTTTTTGGCTTTAGCATCAAGGTCAATTTTACCTACTTGCTTAGGGCCATCCAATTTAGACGTGGCTTTGATAACGGTTGGTGCAACTCGTTTGGATTTTTCTTCAATTTCGCGCTCTCGCTCCAAACGGAGCTCTTCCTTTTCCTTTCTCTTTTCCTCACCAACTTCTTTGGAAGATTCCTTTTTGGTCTTATCGGTTTGAAATTCTTCAAACAGCACTTGGTATTCCTCATCAGAAATTTTCGTGGTAGGACGCGCCTCCACCCCATGCCCTTTGGAACTTAAAAATTCCACTGCACGATCCAGCGAGATATTGAATTCTCGTAGTACTTTGTTAAGCCTTATCGTTTTTACTTCAGCCATATAAATGCTTTCTCCTGTTTCAGTATTCTAAAAAATTTGTATAAAGTAACTAAACTTTCAGCTACTCTTCAAATTCTTCTTTTAATATATTTATCACTTCCTGAATTGTTTCTTCTTCCAAATCGGTGCGTGACACTAAATCTTTTAAATCGTATTCTAATATACTCTTCGCCGTATCCAATCCAATTTTATGGAATTCTTGAATAATCCAACTTTCTATTTCATCTGAGAATTCGCTCAATTCTACATCTTCTTCAGCACCTTCTCTCAACACATCAATCTCATAGCCAGTTAATTGACCCGCCAAACGTATATTGTGTCCTCCACGACCAATAGCTTTACTTACCTCTTCGGGACGTAAAATCACCTCAGCTCGCTTTGTCTCTTCATTTATCTTAATTGAAGTTACTTTGGCTGGACTCAAAGCACGCGTAATAAATAGCTGCAAGTTATTAGTATAATTGATTACATCAATATTTTCGTTCCCTAATTCACGAACAATACCATGAATACGCGATCCTTTCATTCCAACACAAGCTCCAACAGGATCAATACGATCATCGTAAGAATCTACAGCAACCTTCGCTTTTTCACCAGGAATACGCACGACTTTTTTAACGGTAATTAATCCGTCAAAAACTTCAGGAATTTCCTGCTCAAATAGTTTTTCTAAGAACACAGGGTTAGCACGTGACATTACAATTGCAGGTTTATTCCCTTTTAATTCAACACTCTCAATAATTCCACGAACATTATCTCCTTTTCTAAAGAAATCTGAAGGAATTTGTTTTTCCTTTGGAAGAATAAGCTCATTCCCATCATCATCAAGTAAAATTACTGCGCGATGACGAATATGATGTACCTCTGCAGTGTATATTTCGCCTTCAAGCTCCTTAAAGTGCTTATAAATGTTAGTATTATCGTGTTCGTGAATTTTTGAAATCAAATTTTGACGCAACGCTAAGATAGAACGACGCCCCAAATCTATCAATTTAACTTCTTCCGAAACATCCTCTCCAATTTCAAAATCAGGTTCAATCTTCTGAGCTTCTGTTAATGAAATTTCTTCATTTGGATCTTCAACCTCACCATCTGCAACCACTATTCGATTTCTCCAAATCTCTAAATCCCCTTTATCAGGATTTATAATTATATCAAAGTTATCGTCACTCCCGTATTTCTTCTTAAGAGCGTTTCTAAAAACGTCTTCCAGTATCGCCATAAGCGTTACTCTGTCAATCAGTTTATCGTCTTTAAATTCTGAAAACGAATCAATTAACGCTAAATTTTCCATATCATCTTAATTAAATTTTACCATAACTTTTGCTTCAACAATATTTGTGTAAGGAATAATCGCTTCCTTTTGCACCGTAACTTTTCCTTTTCCAATTGGTTTAGGCTCTCTGGTCTTCCATTTCAAGGTCACCGCTTTTTCATCTACATTTGCAATCTCTCCCTCTACTTCTGAACCTTCCTTAACCTTCACTTTTAGTGACCTACCAATGTTTTTTTTAAATTGACGTGGCATCGTTAACGACTCTGAAACTCCACTAGACATAACCTCTAAAGAAAAGTCTTCCTCTTCTCTATCAAGATCATGCTCAATGGCACGACTTACTTTAATACAATCTTCTACAGTTACTCCTGCATCTCCATCAAGTATCACTCTTATCATATTGCCTTCAGAAATAGATAAATCGATTAAAAACAACGATTCATTTTCATCTAACGCTTGTTCCAGTAGTTGTGTAACCTTAGCCCGCATCACTTTTTTCTATAAAAAGAGGGGACTTTATGTCCCCTCTATCTTTTCCGTATTAATTTCGGTGCAAATATACCAATTTTTTTTAATATTAAAAAAACCGTCTACTCCCATTTTATTTTTGTAATTTAATACTTCCTAAACGAGTAACTAAACCAAATTTTATGAAGAGAATTCTAGTACCCACAGACTTTTCCCCCCAAGCAGAAAATGCAATAAAGGTGGCGGCTCAACTGGCCGTTAAACACGGAAGTGAAATTTACCTTCTACACTCCCTAGAAATGCCTCTAAGTATTGGAGGATCTGGCGATAATAGCAACCTTCCAGAATCTCTTTACTTTATTAAACTTGCAGAGAAGCATTTTTCAGAAATACTTGAAAAACCATATTTACAAGACGTTAATGTTCACGAGGCAATTGGTCACAATGAAATTTATAATGACATAAGTGCGGCCGTAGAAAAGAGCAATATTGACTTAGTAGTTATGGGTTCACATGGAGCCAGTGGTTTTAAAGAAATGTTTATTGGAAGTAACACCGAAAAGGTTGTACGAACATCCAAAATCCCTGTTTTGGTTATAAAAAATGATCATCCCGTTTTTGAAATCAATGACTTCGTCTTCGCAACCGATTTCGCAGAAGAATGCCGATGGAGCTTTAACGAGGCACAAAAATTTGCTAAGAATATTGGTGCCAAAATGCATCTCCTTTTTGTAAACACTCCAGGTGATTTTAGAACTACAGCAGAAGCTAATGGTCTTATGGACAACTTTGTAAAAGGAATGGGAGCTGAAAACTACACCCTCAACATCTATAATGACAGCTCAATAGAAAAAGGAATTTTGCAATTCGCGAAGGACAGAAATGCGCAACTTATTGGAATGAGTACATACGGAAGAAAAGGTATTTCTCATTTCTTCAATGGAAGCGTTAGTGAAGACTTAGTAAATCACGCGAATATGCCTGTTATTACTTTTAAAATTCAATGATTCGTTTTTTCGTTTCGTTTCATTTGGTTCTGTTCTTAGGGGTGTGGTGCATCCAGTAAACAGACAAAACTCATTGTTGTTGATTCAGAACCAGAACAAACAACAACTATTCCTGTTAACACCGACCCAGAACCTATCATTGTTCCCTCTATTCCGGAAGGAGTGGTTACAGGGAATTTTAATGGAGATTTAAATTCATTCTATGCGCATGTTTCGTGAGTTGATATTACAAATGAAACCACCTATATTTCCTTCGGAAATAAAAGTCTGCCACAAATTTCCATTCCGCAAACTTATGGAGGGAGTGTCTCTAAAATAAATTTAGATGGATTTGATAGAGATTTATTGTTGGTTACTGCAAAACTTAAAGATCCTAATCTTCTTAAATACTTTCTTTATGTGCTGCGAAACAACCACTGGAAACCTGTAATGAATGGTTTTGCAATCCACATCGCGAACCTGCCAAGCGTTGATCAGCCCTTAAAACTAAATTCAAATAGCCCTAATGAAATTAATCGATATTACTCTGTTTTCAATTTGGGTTCTTCTAGCCCTTTGGGCATACTTGGTTATTATTAGAGAAAAACGTTCCTATTGAAAATAGGTGATTGGTAGTTAGTAGAAATATAGAACTAACACCTTTAAAAGAATAAATCCTCTACCCATATTGCTACTTCGTTTTCAACTCTTCTACTCTCGCCTATCGATCAATTCAACAGGTTTACGACTCATTGCTGGAAAACGCAAAACATTGAGTTCTTTTTTGTCATAGAATTCAATACGAGGTAATACTCTTAGTTTGGCCCTAAAGTGATCCTTAATCTCAGTTAGAAGTGTTTCAGATTCATTCTTTGCGGCAATCTTAACCAGGATTTCGTCGGTCCCTAGATCGTTGTGAGAAATCTCAATTACAAAAATATCCACCTCTCTAAAATGATTTAGCACATTATACATTGCTGGTGGATATAGTGTAGTTCCTTTGTATTTTATCATTTGTTTTTTTCGCCCTACTACTGGCCCTAATCGCATGGTGTTGCGACCACATTTACAGGCCTCGGCATGTGCCATCATCATATCTCCTGTTTTAAATCTAAGAAGTGGCATCGCCTCCACCCCAAGCGTTGTGATCACTAATTCACCAACCTCTCCTTCAGCAACCACTTGATCATCATCATCCAATATTTCGGCGATAATGAGTTCAGGGTGGTGATGTCCTCCGCTATGATACTCACATTCGTTAAAAGCGGTACTCATCTCCGTAGATGCATAAGTGGAGTATAATTCAATATCCCAGAAGGCCTTGATTTTTGAAGCAAGGACATTTAATGAGAAGTCTTGATTTTTAATAGGTTCTCCAATACAAATGGCTCCTTTTACGCTTGTATTGTTTAAATCGATATCGTGTTGTTGTGCAAACTCTATTAGCTTCAGTAAAAAAGAAGGAACGCAAATTAAGTAGGTAGGTTGAAACTTTTTAATAGAATCCCATTGCAATTCTGGAATTCCAGAGCCCACTCTTATAATACCCGCACCCAATTTTCTAGCACCTAAGAAATATGCCAACCCAGCCATAAACCGACGATCCATTGTTGTCATTAGTTGCATCACATCGTCTTGTCCCACACCTGCACAGGCGAAAGAAATTGCTTCATTATAAGCCAAACGATCCAAGTCATTATCCGTTAAAGCAAAGGTAACTGGCTCACCTAACGTACCAGAAGTAGTAACATAGTCAATAATTTTACCCTTCGGAACACATATAAAGTCATCATTACTCTGCTGCAATTGATCTTTTGTAGTCACGGGAATCTTAGACAGATCCTCTAAAGTATTTATCGCATCCAAATTGACCTGGTACTCTTTAAACACCCTCTGGTAATAGATAGAATGTTTGAGAAGATATTTAAGTAAGCTTTTCAGTTTTTTTTCCTGAATTCCTTTAATTTTCTCTTTCGACGCTTTTTCAATTTCAGGAATCATTTTCTTACTTTTCGTTTTGATTTTTTAATGTACTTGTCCACGCTTTCTTGGTCTGGAACGGTGGTAATCTCCTTGGTATTTGCTTCTTCAAAAGCATCCAAAGCCATTGAATACATTTTGTGGGTGTAATAATATTTGCCCGCAAGGTAATGCGATTTCCAATAGTTTGGATTCTTAGTTCTTACTTCTGAAAGAAATTCTTCAGAAACTTGGGTATCATTACTAAGAGCTGTTTCCAAAGTTCGTTCTAGAATGCGATAGGCTTCATAGTCCTTAAATGTTTCTGTTTTTACGAAAGAATCTTCAGAAACCAACAACTTTGTTTCCGCTAGCGTCACTTCTGAAACGCTCTTCTCACGATTACTGAAAACCTTATTTAAATCATAGGCAACAAACTCTCCCAACTGATATGGATTGGTAGAGATCCAAACTTTTAACTCCTCTGGTTTAAAAACAATACCGTGATGCGCCAAAAGCTGATTGAGTGCCTTTTCATTTCCGAAGCCAATAGCTTTATCATCCAATCCTTCTTTATTTCTAAGTATCGCAATTGCTTCGGTTGGATTTAATTTTTTTTCCTCTTCGATTAACTCTTCCATCCGATCGAAGCGATATTTCGAATGGCTCTCCGCAATTTGCTTCAGATTCCGTTTGTCTTCAGAATAAGCCATACTCTGAAAATGATTGGAGCAAACCAATTGCTCTGCCGAGTTCGCGACTTCATATACCCCAAATTTATTGGGAGACACTTCTATTACTGCCGCTTTTTTATCTTTTGCGCTTCCCACAAAAATCCCTTCAGAAACAAATACCTCCCGTCGTTTTGCAATAGCAATGGCCTCCTCAATCGTGGAAGCATACTGCAAAATTTCTCGTGTAACCAAGGATATTGGTGTCTTAGCGATTAACGGAATCTTGGATTTTCCCGCGTTAATAGTTACCGTAAGACCCTGATCGTTCATTCCCGAAACCACTCCTATCATTCCTCCCCAGGTAACCGACATATATTTATAACCTTCGGAAGGGTTTACAAATGCGATTATCTTTTCTTTAGCAAAGTCATCACCAGCATAGAAATCGAAATTCCGACCTATTAGCAAACTACCATCTTCAGATTTATCACCCCAAACAGCGAAAGACGAACAGCCCACCAAGGCTAAATCTTGCAGAGCGTGACCAATGTCGTGAGCGCTATGCAAATAAAGCGCTCTTAGATATGGAGGTGCGATGTTGTTAAAGTCGGAAGAAGAATATCTAGAGACGCCATAAATTTCGGCTTTAAATTCTTCAGAGATATGACGATACATTTTACGATTGTACCACTTTAAAAGCCCTCTTAGCAGCGATTGTTTTGTTTTGGAAGGCACCAGATCATTTACCTTAGACAAGAAAACATCTTCTTGTCTTTGTAATAATTCCCTTGTTAAACTACCCATGGTCAATCCTCGTTCCAAAGGGTCTCCTTCCAAATACATTTCCCAAAGTCCGTGCTTATTTTTCAGAAGAAAATTGTTTCCAAGATGAAACGTTGAATCTGAAGTTTTCACCCTTTGAGGAATTTCCGCGTTGTAACGACTTATATTGGGACGGTCTTTTAGCGACTTCGCAGTCCCGCAAGAAACCAATATAAAAAGTAGGCTCAGGTAAAAGAAATAAGTCCTTATCATTAGTTCTTTAGCCCTTTTGCATATTTCCTATTCGTTTTCCGCACAATTCTAGCCTCCTTATAATCCACCCATTTCTGGCCGCAAACTTTACGCATAATATTTTCAAAAGGACGCATTAAAAATACATTTCCAAGCATTTTTATCAATCTTGTGGGGTGACGTGGAAGTGCTCTTAGTGTTATTGAAAAACCCCCATCCAAATATTTAATGTAGTGCCAATAACCGCTTGGCATATAAAGTGAGTCTCCAGGTTTCATTTCAACTTTAATGCCCTCAACATCTGCCATTGCTGGATATTTTGAGAAATCTGGATTGTCCATATCTATGATTTCCAAATTATGTACTGCAAATGGAACCTTATATAAATACTTGGTTTGTTCTGGTGAAAATAAAGTAACGCTCTTATGGCCGTGAAAATGAAAATGAACCAGATCTGATAGATCCATATCGTAATGTGGTAAAACTCTAGAGCCCCCGCCCCCAAAAAACATAACAGGAAGCCTTTTGAAAAATTTTAGCCCTATATCTGGATATCGTATATCTTCAAGCAACTTAGGAACATTATCCAAGAGATTAAAGAAGAAGACACGCAAATCTGTAGGTTGGGATTTTAAAAGCTCTAGATAATCGTAGAGCTTCATCTCTTTAACAGGTGCTGCCGAATTCTGCTTTCCCTTTGTGGGTTCACTATTGTATAATGGCACAATTTGATCTCCCGCTTGTTCTTGAAAATATTCTATATTCCATTTTTTATACGCAGGCCAATCCTCGATAAGGTTTTCTATTAAAACAGGGCGTTGTGGTTTGTAATATTTTTCTACAAACTCTTTTTTCGAAATCTTCTGAACCCTTTCAACTGGAATTGTTCTAATCTGTCCCATTTAATCTAAGTATTAACTTTTTCCAGACTATTGGCTTGTTGAATTTTATCCACTAAATATTCTCCACCAAGAATTGTAGAGCAGGTAACAACACCGCTTATCGTAACGCCTAAAATTCCATGCATATTTAAGCTCTGGCCTGTAAAAAAGAGGTTTCTAATTTTCGTTCTTGCCGAAACAAAGGACTTTAGTGAGTTGTTGGCATCCTTTACGTAGCCATACATTGAACCTCTGTTGCAGCCAATATAATCTCGATAAGACAATGGTGTTGAGGAATAAACTGCTTCAATACAATCTCTTATATTTGGAAACTTCTTTTCTAACTCAACAATAAACTGTTCTTCTTTAATTCTTTTAAACTCTTCATAGCTTTGCCCTCGTTCATTTTGATCTGCAGCCGTATTGAACGTCTCCAACCAAGGTTGCATCTCGTCAAAATGCATATATGTCATCGCTGCCAAATTATCTCCATATTCGTTCCCATCCTTCTTAACTCCCATTGAAACCATATAGGCTTTAGGCCAATCCTCTTCGGAATAATTATGGACATCCCAAACCTCATTTGGATCCTTGTGATGGTAATAATTCTTATTGAGATATTTGAAGGTCCCTGGTTTTAGTGCCAAGTACAAAGTAAAAGCCGCAATGGTACTCTCAATATCCCTAATTCTTGAAACATATGATTTTCTGAAGTTCTCTTCACCGGCCATCTTTATGGTAAGCTTAGGTTCGATATTTGAAATAAAAAGATCTCCCTTGATTACTTTTCCATTCGAAGTAGTCGCGGAAATTACCTGTTTATCAACAACCTCAAAGTCTACTACTTCATGACGTTTATATGCCTCGCCCCCAGCTTCTTTTAATCTCTTAAGTAGAGCTTTGGTTATTTGACTCCCACCATTCATACATCGATAAGAGCTCACTATATAACTATTTACCGATAGGGCATGTACATAAAATGGGGTTCGATCGGCTTCGCCTGCATATAACAAGTTACTTCCGCCAAGAACCGCTCTCAACTTTTTGTTTGTGGTAACAGAATCAATATACTCCTTTGCAAAGAGTTCAAAAACTTCTGTATCGTCATAATATGGTTTCCCAAGTTTTACATTGTACAACGGAAATTTATCACAGGTCTCTCTCAGTTTATCACAATAGGTCCGAATCCCTTTTTCCTCATCAGGAAATTGAGACACCAATCCCTTTATAAAATTTTCATAACCCTGGCCGTGCTTGTATTCAATGGCATCATCATCGAACGTAATAATATCAAACCCATCTTCATCCAATTTCTTAAGCTCAATATCGTCCATGATACCGAGATACTTAAAATACTGGTATAAGTTTTGTCCTTCGGAAAGCCCTCCAATATAATGAACTCCCGTATCGAAAATAGTTTTATTACGCGAAAAAGTTTGAAGATTTCCGCCGTACTGTTGATTCTTTTCAAGCACACAAACACTCTTACCTTCTTTGGCAAGAATAATCGCAGACACCAGACCTCCTAGACCACTACCAACAATTACGATATCGTATTTTTCCTTTAGTTTCAAGTATCTGCCTTTTGTTTAAAGATAATAAGATTCTGGTTTTCATAAAGAATTTGAAAGTCTAAAAATTTATTCCTTCCAAGATATTCTGATTCAAAATACTCCTTGTCAGAAGCCTTCAGTATAAAGACATCGGCTGGATGTGTTAGCGCTTCTTCTTTAGATGTGGCAAACACCATTCTATTATAGTGCGCAGTGATAAAACTATTCGTTACAATATCTCGGCTAATTTTATCTTCAATAAAAGTACAAATCTTACGGTCCGCACTATCCAAGAGCAGCAAGAAATCTAATTGTCCATCCCCGTCCGAAATATTGACAATAATGCTCTTTTTGCCAATTAGATCGAGTGCCTTTTTATAGGTAGTTTTATTTTCTTTTAAATCAGCAACGACACCACTGTAAAAGGCATCACCTTTATATCTGTAGTCTTGTTTTACAACATTATGGAAATAAGTTTCCCTTTCTATCTCCTTCCGAAGTGTATCAAACTTTTTTCTATAAAAACCACTAATTGCTTTTGTTCTATCCTTATAGGCTGTTCCAAAAGAGGTATCCTGAGCCCGAATGCGGTCTAGTATTTTTACAGTAATGCTTCCGCTACGAATCACAAAGCTTCCTTTAGGAAGCACTTCAGAATTTCCATGTATAAGAACTGGAATAATATCAAGATCGAGCTGCTCTGCAAGAAAAAACGCCCCTTTATGAAACCGCCTTACCTTATTGGTTGTCGATCTTGTTCCCTCAGGAAACGCCATTAGAGAATAGCCTTGAGCAACCTTTACTTTTAAATGATCTACTCCTTTCTCAATCCCCCCAGAAACAGGGTAAAAACCTGCCATCTGTACTGCTTTTCCAAATATTGGTGAGTTATACACCCAATCATTCACTAAAAAGATAATCTTTGGGTGCAACATACCAACCGCCAATATATCCAGGAACGAAGTATGATTTGCAATAATGATTCCGGGCTTCGAAAAAGTCTCATTCCCTTCATTAATAACCTTCTTCTTTATAAAAGGATTGGTATAGAGAACCGATTTCATAAACTTCGAAATCACCTTGTGAAAACCTCGCATTTTAACCTTCTTACTTAATGGAATAAGCGGCATTATCAATACACTAAAAATGGAAAGACAAAGACCTCCTAGGCCATAATAAGTAAAAGAAAGAACTGAATGAATAAGTAGTCTAAAAGAAATAGGGCGTTTGGTTCGACTTCCAATCAATAGTCTAAAAAGCAACGGCTGAATGCTAAAGGAAACAAACATTGCGGAGAAAATTCCAATAATCGAAACTAAAGAAATCGAATAAAGCGCTGGGTGTTTTGCAAAGATTAAAACACCTACACCTAAAATCGTTGTGATCACCGAAAGTATAATTGAGGTCTTATGTGTGGCTAGTGTTTTCTCCCCTGTTTGATTCTCCTTGAGCATTCCATTGGTGATAAAAATGCAATAATCAATTCCCAAACCGAAGATAAACGTAGAAATAATAATATTGAAAATATTAAATTCTATCCCCAACAATCCCATCACACCAATGGTTATGAACCAAGTAAGAAAGATTGGAATTACCGTTACAAGAGTTAAAGAAAAGCTTCGGAAGAATAGCAACAATATGAGCACCACCACGATTAGAGAATAGCCTATCAAACTATTAAAATCATTCTTTAGATTTCCCAAAAGGGTTTCGTTCATTTCTTGTCGATCAATAGTCAGAATTCTCGTATTATCCATAAAGGTAGCTCTCACCCTATCGATGTTGGCCACATCAACTTTTACTAAACTTGTGACTGTGACAAAATCTGCATCTTCGGTTATAAAATCATCAATCGAAAAGGTGGTAATCGCACTATAGTCATCAACCTCAAGAGGGGCAAAATCTGTCTCCAACTGCCTATAAAATTGATTATACGTACTTGGCTTAAACCCAAGTGATTTACCGCTCTCTATTAAGTTATTCTTTGTATCGACAATGGTTTGGGGACTCCAAAATGCCTTCCAACGTGCTATTTTTTGTTTCTGAATCTCTTCAGAATACAACACACCCCCTACGGAACTAAAACTAACAATTGCTTCATCATCTTCAAGCTTCTGAAGCTTCTTAAAAACCGAATCATTTGCCTGTAAAGCTGCTTCTGTGGTATTTCCGAAGGCAGCCAGATAAATAGATTTTGAAGCTAAATTAGTAAGCGCGTCCAAATTCTCTTTTGCCTTAGTAGCGGCTGGTGGTTCAAAATTTAGTTTGGAAATATCCTTATTGAAAATCACCTTATTATAGGTAAACAAGCTTACCAGCAGGAGAACCGCTACAAGACCAATACTCCATTTTTTCTTATGGAAATTGTACCCCGCAATCGTATCCAATATATTTGGTTTTCGCTCTTTCTGAATACCGCCCTTATATACTTGAGGGATAAAAAGTAAGGCAAACACCGAAGCTCCTAAAACACTCATCGCAGCAAAAATTCCCAAATCTTGAAGCGCCTGAGAATCTAAAAACAGCAAACACAAAAAGGCGAGTGCCGTTGTGAGGCTGCTCATTAAAATGGGCTTCGTAATATCGCGATACAGGTCTTTTATGCTTTTATTATTCCGAATATGGGTAAGAATGTGAAGGGAATAATCCAACGTAACACCCAACAAAACTGAACCGATCCCCAAGGAAATAGCCGAAATTTCTGTCCGAAGGAGGTAAAGAACTGCCACGGATAGTAACCCTCCAAAAACTGTAGGGGCAAATAAAATAAGAGGGATCGTTAACTTTCTATAAAATAAAATAAAAATGAGCATGAGAATAGTCAAGGCAATTCCTACTGTAAATTGAATATCCTTCTTGATTTGTTGTGCATTTGCAACGGCTATCAAGACCGCTCCAAAATACTCACTCGCTATACTATCTTTAAAGTCTTCATTGAGTTGATCTTGCAGCAGATAAAGTCGTTCGGCAAAAGCTTCATTTTTATCCGTTTCACTTGAAGGAAACGTTGGTGTGATAAAAAGCAATAGGTTTTGTTTGTTTTTACTCAGTAAGAATCCATCTTTTAATAAAAACTGATCCCCAATCCCAAGTTTCTCTAACTTCTTCAGACCCATAAATGAAATCCCCAAAGGATCTCTCAGGATTGATTTCTTTGCAACTATTCCTGATGGTGACATCAAGGTTTTAAAATTGGTCTGGGTAATCGTTTCAATACTTTCCTTTTGAAGCTTCTTGGCTATTAATTGATAATCCGTTTCATCCAAAAACAATGGAGCATTTTGATACAGAAAATCTAAAGTAGCGTCAATTGCATCTTCATCTACCTTCCCTTGAATATTCTTAACATAACCTTCCTCATTCTTTTCAAGACTATCGATAAACTGAGTGGCAAACTGGGTTAAGTCTTCAACAGACCCATTAGGTTGTCTTTTAATATTTACAATAATCTTATCGGTGAAATTTACCGATTTTAAAACACGTTGAACTTCTTGAGTTTTACTATTGGAAGGGATAAGCTTGGTGATGTCTTCTTCAAACTTAATTTTCGTAGCCAAAAAAGCAAGAAATGCCAGAATTAGGACGAAACCAAACAAGCTTAGCATCCTATTTTTAGAAATGAATTGATATGCGCTATAAAACAACCTACTCATGTTGAATTGCTATTTGTTTCTTAGTAAAAATGGACAAAATAAGATATCCTAAAAACCCTAATACAATTGCCGAAATAATTGCCAAAGAGAAACTACCAACAATGTATGTTTTAAGGTGCTTAAAAATTTCAAAGTTTTCGGTCATTTCTTCCATGGTATAAGAATATTCAATCCCCAAAACAAACTGTCCCATCTTCGAGCTTGCATATAAAACAAAGGGAATAAAGGGCGGTAGACTCACATTTGAAAACACAAAAGAAATTGTCTTATTTAGCTTTAGAAGGATGGCAAGAAAGATAACGATGAGCGTGTGAAAGCCCCAAAAGGGCGACAATCCAATAAATACTCCCAGTGCAATTGAAAACGCTTTCTTTTTCGGAGAGTCGTGATTTCCAAGAAAGTCTTCCAGAATAAATCTTCGGAAGCCTTTCTTTCTAAATTTTCTATAAAGATCTCGAGGTTTAATAAAAAGAAAAGCAACGAGTACGAACCAAGTATTTAAGATGCTTATTCTCGTAAAGTCTTTAAAGGGTCTAAAATGTGAAACTCTTTCGGTTTCATCATACAAAACACTAACAGGGACATTTTTCACGGTCGTACCATTCCAAGCGGCCTTTACAATCACTTCAATTTCGAATTCAAATTTCTTGGTAAATAGTTTCAGGCTCTCAATATGTTTCAAAGGGTATAATCGATAACCAGATTGGGTGTCTATTAACCATGTTCCTGTTTCAATCCAAAACCAGAAGTTAGAAAATTTGTTTCCGAAGCTACTCTTCTTAGGAACACCTTCTTGCTCCATATTTCTTGCACCAATTAGCAAAAGATTCTCAGTTTCAGAATTTTCTAAGGCTTCAACAAAAACAGGAATATCTTCTGAAAAATGTTGCCCGTCGCTATCTATTGTTATAGCATATTTATATCCCAACAAAAGGGCTTTTTCAAACCCCTCTCTAAGTGCATTTCCTTTTCCTTGATTCCTGGGTAAGTGAATTTGCTCAATTTCTGGATACTCCGCTAAGACCTCCTTGGTACTATCTGTTGCACCATCATTAATAACAATAACATCTCTAGTATATTCGAGCACCCCATCGATAACTTTTTTCAATGTTTTATTGTTGTTATACGTTGGTATAATCACACAACATTGCAAGTCTTTTAATTTTGAGTTAATGCTTGAAAGATTCATTCAGTTTTTGCTATACGAGTATTCAATACCAACGGGGAAGATTGCGCTATTGAACACCTTGTAAAAATATGCATTTGACATCTAAGTATCAAAAATTAGATGAGAATGAATATAGAAAAATCTGGCAGTAATTTAATGAATTATAATTGCTCTTTTTTTGAATGGCTCAACTAATTCCTTTCCTCCAAACTTAAAAGCTCGTGCAAGGGAGTTTCCATTTGGCGAAACCTCGTTGTTGTATCCTTTTTGTTTTAAGCCAAAAGGATAATTTACCGTAGGCTTACTTATCTTGATGCTCCTTTAAAGATTATTATTGTTGAGACACGACCTAATTTATACATAGTTTAAAATCAAAAGAGGATACCATATGGTATCCTCTAAACTTAGGTAATCGTAATTAGTGTCTATTTCTTAAGCAATTTAGATGTGTAAATATTTATTCCATTTGAAGCTTTAATTAAATAAACACCATTGCTTAAATCACTTATGTCATATTGTAACCTTGCTTCCTTCATTTCAAAAGTCTTAATTCTCTGTCCTTGAAGAGTAAATATTTCTACTTGATATGGCCCTTCAAAATTTAGAAGATAAAGTGTTGTCATACCATTAGTTGGATTTGGAAACAGGAAAATACCTTCTGAAATCCGCTCGAACATTCCACTATTCTCCTCATCCATGCCATGGATTATATTTTCCCAAGGGCTCACTCGTTCTGACCTGAAACTGTTTGATCTATTTGGTTCGCAAGGATGAATAAAGGCATCAAATATGCTTCCATTTTGAGACGTAAAATCTGGATTTAGATCAATAAAGTCCCCAGCTCTGTATTTCACATTTTGCTCAGCTTGTACGGTCGCTGTTGAATGAATTTGTTGGCGTGCCTCCTTGAAAACATATGAGTTGCCATACGTTCCAGATTCATAAAATATTTCATCTTCTGGACAAACAAAGCATCCTTCCCAGAGGCCTCTACCATAGGTTCCTATGCGTAATTTATTTAACTCATAATAAGGTTTTATACCTCTTTTCTCAATATTTGGGAGGCCAGTTCCAATAGCAGTCCAATTGTAATTTCCAGAATCTAAATCACTTCCGTGTAAATAATAAACGCCACAATCTTGAGCAACATAAATTCCTTCATGTGTACCTTTTTCTATGGTAATGTTGTAATCAGCAGCGTATTTAACACCACATTTGGGTAAATTTCCTGTAATATCTGTTAAGGTTAAATTGTTTTGACCATCAATGTCTAACATCACAGCTCTATATTCAGTAGAAACTCCATCATTATTACCACTTGTCGTAAAATAGTATCTTCCATTTATGTAATGGCTTTCTTTAACACTACCGAAAGCTGTATTTATAAGTTGTCCTGTATCATAAGGCATTTGTATTTCAACCCAACTATTAATAGCTACTTGAGGATCGGTATTATTGGCTTTATTGCAATAGAAAAGAACATGGTTACCTCCATTTGGAGTATTTTCAAAACCATTTGCAAATAAAACATTATCATCTTTTTGTGATGCGCTCATTTGTGTTAGATAATGGTCATTACCATCGGGTAAGAACTGTGCAAAATCCGAAATTCTTGTTCTTGATATAGGAATGACTCCTGGGGTTAACTCAGTCTTATACACATTCCCAAAGTTAATACTGTTCTCAACTCCATGGGTATATAATACAGTTCCATCCTGAGCAGGTTCATACCAACCATTATAGGCGGCATTACCATAGGAAGATGTAAAACCTAATGGTTGAGATGCGGCGTTATAATCTATTGAGACGTTCGTGTTGGATCCGAATTGACCACTCGCAAAATAAAATTGATATTCATCCTCATCGATCATAGTGGCGCCAACACCATCAGCAACAGAAAACATATTCCAATCATGTGTTTGGTTAGATTGATTATATGAACTATTTAATCGTGTAGTTCCATCATGATCTAAGGAAAGCATTATTTTATTAATATCATTTTCACTATGATCAAATTTTTGAACCATGGCAACTCCTAGCCCTAGGTCTTTACTTTCCCAAGTTAGGCCATTATCAACAGATTTGGATACACCCCCATGATGAGCCACCCATACTTCATTTGGGTTTGTGTCATGTGGATGCCATAAAAAATGCTCCTTATCATCGTGTAACCCATTGTTTGCAGGGTTTCCTGAATTATTTACAAAACCATTATTTGTTCCAGATAATCCTGTTCCATAAGAATAAATAATTTTTTTATCATCAAAGGGATTTACAGCAAATGCAAAAGAACTCCCAAAATTATTCGAACCCTCAAATTGAGATTTTAACATCTCTTCTGAAAGATTGAACAACCTTAAAGACCAAACTTCTTTATTATCACCCGTCTTAATATTACAATGTATCTTTGCTTTGTATGGGTCTGCTCCTGAAAATAAATTGGATGGAGAATATTCGAATGTAGCGGCCTCTTTATCAATTGTCTCAAATACTTCTTCACTCGTTTGCCAACCATCTTGTGTTACATACATCTTAACGTTAGCCACGGTATTATTGCCAATATTTTCTATTACTAGAAAACTAGTTGCAAAAAAATTTCCGTCGGGAAATAGCTCGTCTGATGTTACAATTTCTACATCAAGACATTCAACCTTCTCATAATTACCATTCCCTAAGGGGATAAATACCTCCTCTAGGTTAGAGGGATTATTTGGATCATTAATATCAGTATATTTGTATAATCCATTAGACTTGGCAATAAAAATCTCGTCGGGATTATCTGGGCTAAAAATCACTTTATTAACCTTATCCCAAGCAGACAATATCCCAGTAGATAGTAGTTTATTCCATGTCTGTCCATAATCTCTAGAAATTAAAATTCCTCCGCCAACACCTAAACGATGAGATTTTCCATTGAGATCACCTCCTAATGTAGAAACGGCTACAATAGTACCTGGATACGCCTCAGAAAACTCGGCCCAAGCAACCGCAGAAGTATCCCAATTATCACTAACGCAAGTCCATGAAGCACTCCCATTTGTCAATGGATCACCTCCATTACTACTATAAAAAAGACCTCCAAATGCAGATCCTATTAACATGTTTAAAGGTTCATTATTGTCTATTCTAATAAACTCGGTATGACCAATTCCATTTATACTTGTTTGACTCCCTGTATTAGGATTTCCTTGACTTCCAGTAGATTTCACTAAAGGACCAAACTCCTCCCATTCGCAGCCTGCTACAGGTAAGTCTTTGTAGTCGGATTTACTGTCTAAAGATGAAAAATATCGCTTTAAATTATAATCATGATTTGCAAGTTTTATTTCCCAGTCTGTAATAAACCGTATAAATTCTATATAAGGACTTCCTTCGGTGGCCACTTTGTCAATTCCGTAAATTTCAATTTTGTTTTCGTAAAACTCTAATCCTTCTCTCTTTATACCAGTGAAATTATTTTCCCCCAAAATAAATTGATAGGGTTCATTTGGATTTCCCCTATCACGATTTGAAGAATCTTGACCGAAAGAAAATTGAAACAAGAGCAGAAAAATTACAACCAGTATTTTATTTGTTGTTTTCATAGTAGCTCAATATTAGTTGATTCCTTTTTCGTTCAATAAGGCTTTTATTTCCTCATTTTCTTTTTTAAGTTGAATTACATAAAGTGTTAACTCCTCAATTTTCTCCAGTAGTTTGGCGTCCATTTTTGCAACATCAATTCCTGAGTTTGCAATTTCTTCGGCACTAGGAACATTGGGTAAGTGTCCTTCCTCTTGAATGTATTTCTCAACTTCAGAAAGAGTTAATAAATTATAACCCTCCTTAAAAACATAATCAGCCCAATCTTCACTAGATCTTAACGCCACTCTTACTTTTTCAGTTAATATTCCAGTTCCAACGTATAAGCTATAATCTCCATTATAAGTCACTTTACCAAAAGTGTTAATAAAGTTTGGATCAAGACCAATACTTACGCTTCCGTTATCTGCCAAAAACATAAAGTGATTTCCAAAACCTCCACCATTATTTCCATTTGTACTTCCATCGGGTTTCCAAAAATTAAGACCAGAAACTCCTCCTGATGCATATTCAATACCCCATTGTCCATTAGGCGCACTTTCATCTCCTCCAAAAATCATCATAGGCCCTCCATAGGAGTTGTTCCCTGTAATTTGAATTCTACCGTTATGAACATGTAGTTTACTATTTGGATTTGAAGTACCTATTCCTATTTTACCATTTGGTTTTACTATTAGATAATCGCTATAGGTTCCTGTAAATCCTTTTCTTCTTATTTGAAATAAACTTTCTATGATACTATTTTGAGAAAAAGCAAATGGTGTTGTTAATCGTATTCCTGATTGTTCAAAAATACTAGTGTCATTTAGTATAACATCTAATTTAGCAGTAGGGTTTATTGTTCCAATACCTGCATTGCCATCGTCAGGAAAGATATTTGTTTGTGAATTTGCATATGTAATGCAGAATAATGCAAATAATACTACTTTAAAATTTGTTTTCATAATTATATAGATTAAATGTTATTGAATACATTAAATCTATATAATTATGAAAAACTAAGCTTTACTTCTATAACGTTTTGTTACAGGTATATATAAAATAGTTACGAATGAAAAACAGGGTGGTACGAATACCCTAGGTTTTAGGGACAAAATATTTAGCCCTAAAAATGAATATCCTTTAAATTTGGAAGAAAGCTTTGGCTAACAGGTATTTTTAGATCTTTAATAAAGACTTCATTTTTAGATTTTGAAGTGATTTTATCGATTCTAACAATATAAGAACGATGCATGCGTACATATTCAATTTTGTCTGGGATCTGTTCTAAAAACTTACCAATACTCATTCGTACTGTATAGGTTTTGTTCTCGGTATGAATATCGATGTAATTTGCTGCCGACTTTATAAATAAAATATCATGGGTTTTGATTCTTATTTGATTTCCATTTTCTCTAAAAGAAAAATATTTTTCTTTTCTTTTTAATCGCTTTATTAAGAGTCGTATTAATTCTCTTGTGATGTCTTTATTATAGGTAAGCACCCTTACTTTAAAGAATAAATAAATGAGTAAAACCAAAACGCATAAGACAAGTAGGCTAAACCATCCTGTTTTCCAAAAAGGAGGCCGAATAGTAAATTGATATGTTATTATTTTCTCAGAACAGTCTTTATCACCAAAGCACATTTTGGACTCAAAAATATATGTATCTGGGGCTAGTGATGAAAAATGAATTACCCTCTCCTTTGTAGAAGACCAATTCAAGTTATTGTTCAACCTGTATTGATAATGTAAGTTGTCTTTATTTGCATAAGATATACCTTCTAACACAAAGTCAATTTCGTTCTCTTTATGTGTTAAAATAACATTGCCCGTAATTTCTTTTGATTTGCTATTTACATAAACCTCTTTAAGTTTTAAATAGGAAGAAGTATTACTTTTTAAGGTTAATTGACTCTTAGGGAAGTAACACAGTCCTTGTTTAGTTCCTACCCAAACAGTGTCGCTTATAATTTCTATATCTTCAATTTCATCACTTAATAAACCCTCTTTTTTACTAATTCCAGCGATGATTTTACCATTTTTGTGAAATTCAATTCTGTTTATCCCATTATTTGTACAGGCCCAAATGGTAGTGTCATTTTCAATATAAATTTCATTAACTATATTACTGTTCAATCCATCTTTCCTTGTGATATTATAAATATGCTCCCCATCATTTACAATAACTCCTGCTCCTTGAGTGGCGACAAACAATATATCATTGTTGCTGTTAACATCAATATCTTCACTCCTGTAATTATATAATTTTGATTGACCTGATAAAGAAATAGTACTGCCATTCTCAAATTTAAAAACCCCCAATGGAGTACTAATTAAAGTATCTTTATTCCAAATACAAACATCGTGTATTCTGTAGCGTGATTTACGAGTATTAACAGCTCCATTTTTATTAATTTCATAAAAACGATTAATACTAGAAACAAAAATGGTACTGTCAATTGGTTCTGATAACTTTAATATATAGCCAGTTAGTAATTTTTTGCTTGTTGTAGCGTTTTTTAATCCGTAATTATTATATAAATATGTCTTATTAAATATCGAATCATGCTCAACGAATGCATGTACGCTTTTTTCAGGTTGATCTAGTACTAATGTAGTTCTGTTCTTTAACAATTTTGAAATATTTCCGTTTTTATACCCAATTAATAATTCTTTGTCATTGTTTTTTGCCAAACTATTAATATGTCGGGATTTTTGGTTTATTGAACGATAAACAGCGACTAAAGGATTTTCAACATAATATATGCCAGAATCTAGTGTAGTAAACCAATACCCACCTTCGTGGTCTATTAATAAATTAGAGACAGACTTGTCTTTTAAAAATTCTCTTAAAACAACACCTCTTTTATCGACGATTTTCCCTCCTCCAAATTCGTAACCAACAAAGAAACAAGCACTATCAATCATCTTAATACCTATAGGGGAATGCTCATATCTAATGATGATATTTTCATTATTTTGGTTTACAATTTCAACAATACTATCACTCATGAGAATCCCTATTCCATCTTGCACCAACCAGTCTGCCATAATACGAGGGGATTTGTAATTTGTATTTGATACACTTTTTTTTATTTTGTTTGTATCACTTGTTGTGAAAAAAAAGGGGGCGGTTCCAGAATCAAGAGTCTTTTTTAAAATGGTAGATTTTTGAATCGATATGAGGGGAAGAAAATAATCTTCTGTTGAATAATTACTTGTAGCTACACCATCATTGTGAATAATTAATTCACCATTTATTTGATGCCCTCCAATATGTAAATTGTTTATTGTGTCTAAGTAGACACTTTTTACAATACTGCTTTCCTGTAAATTTTTGGCTAGTATGTTGTTGTATTTATAAGTTTTAAAACCCTTAAATATTTCATCAAAGTAGAATAATGATTTATTATGAAAGGAATAGCACCATACTTGCCCGTTTGATTGTGGGTAAAAACGTAAAACTACATTACCTGTTAATCCATCATTGGTGTTAAAATTTTGAAATTCATACCCATTATACCTAGATAGCCCTTTATCGGTCGCAAACCACATATATCCTTCTTTATCTTGATAGACATCATAAACCTCAGAGCTAGGTAAACCTTCATCTACCCCGAAGTTTTCATAGATAAACTCTTGAGCACTGCACTCTATACTAATTAATAGCATTAAGAAGAAATGGAATATATATTTATACAGAAGGGGATTAGAATAGATCATTTTTTGATTAAATACTTGTTCAATTTCTGGAAAACCTCCAACTTCTAGTTCAAAAAATGACTATGACTAGTTCAAAACAAGATCCCTTCGACCCAGTTCAGGGCAAGAATGGCAGTAATGAACACCTTGTAAAAATACGCATTTGACATCTAAGTATCAAAATTTAGATGAGAATGAATATAGAAAAATCCGATAGTAATTTATTGAGTTACAATCGATCTTTTTCTGAAACACTAAAGCCCTTTGATTGAGCTACATATGACTTTACAAACGCCCGCACACCAGAGGAAGTTGTACTCTTAAAATTATTCAAGATAAACGCCTTGTCCTCAATAATACTCTTGTTGTACTTTAAAAACTTGGGTGCGTTTTCCTGAATACTCAATCTAATGGTTCGTATCTCAATGTCATTAGGTTTTGAAGCAACAGCAAATTCTAAAAGTGCTGCTCCTTCTTTAAAAAACTCTTTCTTCTCCTTTTTACCCTTTGTGTATTTAGCCATCGCGGTTAAAACGGCTCCTTTATATGCGACCAGTATCTTATTATCTTTTTTCTCTACTGAAGACAAGGCATCGTGTAACTTAACGATCATTTCCATGTTTCCATTAGACTTACTGTAGTCTGCCCGTATTTGCGATACCTTGGGGGTAACCACAAAAACTGAAACCAAAAAAGCAAAAAGAAATAAAGCTTTCATCTAATCTATAATTTTAAAAGTAGCACTCAATTTCAATGCCACTGTTTCTTCAAAAGAAGAGACGTTTTTAATTTTTATACCATCTTCAATTTCTGCAATGGAAATTTTCAGTAGTAAGTCTGGATTCACCTCAGGATTAATAATTGCCATAAACTTAATATTGGATGAAATCGATAAAAATAAATTCTTAGTCGTTGCTTGCTCCGTGAGCTCTTTAATAATTTGAAGCATGCAAACACCAGGCATCACGGGATTACCCGGGAAATGGCCCTTGAAAATCTCGTGATCCTTATTCAGTTTAATTGCGGCTATAACCTCTTGCCCTTCTTTCTGAAAATTCTCAATTGTATATAATCCTTCTATTAGCATCTAGTATTTTTTGAAATAATCCAACTCAATTTTCAGCTTGATATTGGAGTGATTAATCGCAATTTTTTCTGCAACCGTTTTTCCTTCTGAAGCTTCGGTTGATTCAAAAACAATAGTTACTTTTTCTTTATGTTTCGAGCTATTTATAAGCTTTTCTAAATTTCCCTCGGAATCAAAAAAGTAAAAATTAAATCGCTTATCTCTCTCTGTCTTATAAATTGAATACCCTTCCAAAGCAAATTGCCCTAACACTTGTACCCTTTCAGAAACCAATAGCTTAAAATCTTTGCGTAACGTATTTACAATAAATTTTCTATCTAGATTTTCCAAGACAAAATTCTTGGTAAAGGTATCACCTTCGTACAAAAAATCAAATATTTTACTTCCAAACTCGGTAGTAAAAACAACTCTATGAGAATCTTTTCCTACTTTTTTAACAATTAAAATTCCACCAAAATACCTTCCATAGATATCGACTTTGGCCTTATAAATATAATCCGTTTCTAAAACTGAAAAATAGGCATTTTCAATCTCACTTTTGGCAATTGCCGTCTGCCTAAGTCCTTCAGTAGTCTTTAAAGAACAAGAAACACCGGCAACCAAAGTTAGAATACTAATTAGTAAAAACCGTATCATCTACAGGGCCGTTTAATACTCTATCAGAAAAAATAATTCGGGTAAAATCCAATGAAGGCTCAATCATTTTTACTTCTCGGACCGTCCCGTCTTTTTTATTGAAAAGCAGTTCGAAAGCCGCGATATATCTCGCTATTTTTTTATCCTTTGGAATGAAAGTAGCCTTATTCGCTTTAGCTACTTTCGCATAAGAGATTTCAAAATCATCATCATCAAACATGGTACCTTTTACACTATTTATAATAAGTTGATTTAACTTTTTGAACATCTTACTACTTCCAATACCAACATTACTTTTAGTCCCATCATCATTGATTAATAGCTCATCTTCCTTAAAAATCACGCTGTACTGATATGGATTCGTGTATTCCCATTTCACTAATTCTGGAGCTTTAAAGACCAATTTTCCAGATGTTTCAATATCATTATCCAAAAAATCCAGATGTTTCAACTGCACAAAGTTACTCGTGATAGTAGTTGTGTTTTTTGACATCTCACTAACTTGCCTCTTGAATATTTCAATTTCGGAAGCATCCATTTCCGTTTCCTGACCAATCGAGAGCGTCGATGACAGAAACATAAACAACATAAAAAGATACTTATACATGTGGCTCAATTTCGAGCAATTGGTCTACAGTGACCGACCGCATTTGTTTTGCTTGCAAAAATAGCAATAAGTGTTCCAAAATAGCAACGCTTTTTGCGCTCGAATCATGAAGTAGGATTATATCTCCTCTTTTTAAGCTTTTGGTGATTCTTTTTAAAATAGTTTTTTCTGAAAGCTTTGTGGTATCCAGTGACCTCTTGCTCCATCCAATGGGTTGCAACTTTACTAACTGTAATGCCTTTTTAATATTCGGATTGGTTACTCCAAAAGCTGGCCGATACAGCTTTAATTCCAATCCTGAAATATCTCTTGCAAGCCGATTAGTTCTGTTTAACTCGGTAACCACTCTTTCCGAAGAGAAAAATCCAAAATTATTCGAATGAGAATAAGTGTGATTCCCTACGGTATGTCCTTCGGCAATTATCTGCCGAAATAACTCGGGGTGTGCTTCTATGTGTTTTCCAATGCAGAAAAAAGTGGCTTTGGCATTGTGTTTTTTCAGAAGTGATAAAACGCTAGGGGTGAATTCAATATTTGGGCCATCATCAAAGGTAATTGAAATACAATTTTCTTTTATCGTTTTATTGCGATATAATGATGATATGTGATAATTCCAAGTTATTAGAGTAGATCCAAGCAACGTAATACAAAACCATAAGAAAAGTAACAGGACATAAATAATTGGAGTAATTGGAAAATAATAATTCAATATTAGCAGCGCTATCAAGACTGTTAGGAATAACAAGTTTATGGTTTTAAACCTCAACATTTTCTGAGCAAAGTGAAGCTGTGATTCTCTCCACGATACTGGTTATATAAAAGAATGGTTTCAAGTTTTGAGGTTTTCACGTCATTCAATGCTACAATATCTGGAACTTGCTGGGTTTTTAAAATCTTAGCCCCCAGCCAAACTCCAAAAGATGAGGCCGTATTGAACTCTCCACACAGATGCTTGTAATATATTTGTTGGGTTTTGGAAAAAATGCCCTGACTCAAACTATTATAATACCTGTCATAAACAACATCGCCATTATTCCCTTGGATCAACACATCAATATCTTCAATCAATACATTATTATCTATTAGAAACTTTTTAACTGCCTCCAAAAGATTCTCCTCGGGAAGGTCATTGAAAGTCTCTACGGCCACTAGTTCAGCATAGGTGTTTTCTTTCTTAGCGTTTCCAAGTACAAAGAAATTAGCGCCTTCGCTAAAGACAGCTCCCTTGGTTCCAGAATCTAACAGATTAGCTGGAGAAACTTCTACTGGTTTTATATGATCTATCAATCGATGAATCTTTACCGTATGTGCTCCTAACTCATCCACACCGCCGATTAGAATAGAAGAAGCTTCATCGAATTCCAACTGCATCTTAGCATCGAGCATTGCAGATTCGAAGGAGTTGCTCGCATGAACATAGGTGAAATTATAGCCCTTGCATCCTAGACCTAAGGCGATTTGCCCTCCAACTGTATTGTGCGTAGATTGAATGAATGAAGTTGGCGTTAAAAACTCTTCGTTATTATCGATAATTGCGCTAACAAATTTTTCTGAATCCACTACACATCCCATTCCTGTTCCAGTGATAATAGCATCCACATTCTCAAGTCCAGCATCTTCCAACGCAACTTTCGAAGCAACCACACCCATCTTTACCCCTTTTGCCATTCTACGAGCCGCTGCTGGCGGGATGTAGTCCTTATACACTGGATTCACCACAGAGATAACGGTGTCATTATATCCCGTAATCTCGTCTAAGAACTCCTTGTTGTCCAAAGTCTTTTGAGAAGAAATAGAGCCTACACCTCGAATGTATACCTTTTTCATCACGCTTGTTTTGAAAAGATTACTGTAGAACAATTTCCACCAAAACCTAGCGAATTTGACAACACTGTATCCAACTCTTTTTCTTTGAGTACGGTTTGAGGTGTAATGTCAAATTCCTTCATTTGTGTCTTAAAATTAAGGTTGGGGTAAATAACATTGTTCTGCAATGCTAACACTGCATATACAGCTTCGATGGCTCCAGCCGCAGCCAAGGTATGACCCGTATAAGCCTTTGTAGAACTAAACTCTGGCAAATCCTCGCCAAAAACACGTATAATAGCGCGTCCCTCAGAAAGATCGTTGTTACCCGTTGCTGTACCATGCGCATTTATATAGTCAATATCCTTTGGCTGTAATCCCCCTACCTTTAGCGCCTTTTCCATAGCTAAGGTTGCTCCGTCTCCATTTTCTGAGGAAGCTGTTTGATGGTACGCATCATTGGCATTTCCGTAACCTTTTACATATGCGAGAACCTTTTTATTCTCGGCCTTCACAACAGCATCACTTTCCAGCACTAAAAAAGCAGCAGCTTCTCCTAGGTTCAGTCCTTTACGATTTTCATCGAACGGTGTATTGTACGTATCTGAAAGAATCATCAAGGTTTTAAAACCATTAATCGTGAATTTTGAAAGGCAGTCTGTACCTCCCACAACCACTCTATCCAGTTTCCCAGATTTAATAAGTCGAGCACCAAACATAATAGAATTAGCAGCGGAAGAACAAGCAGTACTGATTGTAGTAACTAGACTTTGTTCTATCCCTAATTGCTCCGCTATCTTTTGTGTAGAATCCCCTGCGTGGTGGCCTTCAATATATTTTTGGAGTTCTTTGTCTTCAAGGTATTCATAAAAATACTTCTCAGTCATATCCATCCCACCAACACTTGTAGCAGAAATCAAACCAGTTTTATATTTCTTAATATCTGAGATCTTTGCATCCGCTATTGACTGTTTTGCTGCAATTGCCCCGAGCATCGCAGTTCGGCAATAATTGTTTTCGGATGGTAATCCAAGTTGATTGACAAGCTCTTGGTTGGATGCTTCAATCTCTCCAACCATTATCGCATCTTTATGGACAGTGTCAATTTTAGAAATTCTAGAAATCCCTTTTCTTCCTTCAATGAGGGCGTTGTAGTTTTCTGCCACGTTGTCTCCAATGGCAGAAATAATTCCCATTCCCGTGATTGCTACGCCTTTACTCAAAAGAAACTATTTATTTGGTTCTATTCGCTGCAATATAGTTCGCCATTACTTCAATAGATTCGAATATCTTTCTTCCCTCTTTAGGGTCGGATAATTTAATTCCGTAGTCTTTATCAAGCATCACAATAAGTTCTAAAGCATCAATAGAGTCTAAGCCCAAGCCATCACCAAATAAGGCATCATCATCTCCTATTTCTTCAATAGAAACATCTTCAAGGTTTAATTGCTCAATTATCTTTTCCTTCAGTTCTTGTTTTAATTTACTCATAATGTATACAATCTTGTTATCTCTTCTTTGTTATGTATTCTATTCCCTTTGTCACTTACCAAATATAAAAAAGCTTCGTAATTTTCTTCGTCAAAATCTACCCATCCACAAAGCACTTTTCCTGCCTTCTTAGTATTAATTAGACTTTCAGCATAATCGAATAAATATGCTGCATTAAAGTGATCAAAGATAAAAAAACTATTCTCGGAAAGAAGTTTATGTTTTATACTAATCTCACCAATACAAATATTTGGTAAAGTGTACACAAAAATTGCCGGACTAGGGTAATAATTTGCCTCATCTTCAATGGAATTTTGATGTCTTCGATCCGTATCCAAACTTGAGGCTCTATTGGATAAGACAATGGCAATATTCTCTTCTTGAGAATTAACTTCCTCAAGCAAAACATCTGCTGCCAGAAAAGCTAACTTACTAAGATTATCCATTTTGAAAAACTTCGAATAGCTGGTATCTAAGCTCTTATAGGCTCTTTTAATAAACTCCGAAAAATCAAGCGCTTCATCATGATATAAGTATTCCCCATTCAAGGAAACAACATGGTTCTTTATGTGTGAAAAAGCCCGTATGTAATTTTGTTTACTCAAATAAATTTATTTTTTCTTACAAACTAACATAGTGTGATACTCACCTAGGCTAATATCGTCTGTAACTTTTAATCCCGCTTTATCTATTAATCGCATAAATACTTCAGAACTATACATTTTACTATTACCATTTGCCATTACCGTAAAATATAAGGAAGTTGCTTCCAAAATAAACTTCGCATTATCAAACTTTTGACGGTCTGTGAAGGTTTCGGTGATTCGTATTTCTGTGTTTTCATCCATTGATTCGGAACAAGTCGATAGAATCTTGAGGATTTCGTCTTCAGAAAAACAATCTAAAAATTGGCACATCCAAATAAGGTCGGCGCCGATTGGGATTTTAGGGTTTTCAGAAAGCCAGTCAATTTCTTGCCCAATAACTCTATCTTCAAATCCATTACTCTTTACATTAACCAAAGCCTTTTTCAATTGCCCAGGTAAATCGACAATTCGAAGAGAAATATCTTCATCTCGCTTGCAACATTGGATGGCAAATTTTCCTGTATTACCTCCAATGTCAAAAATGGTTTTGGGTTTGGTTTCAATAACCAAGTCTAGAGCCTCATCAAAAATATCGTCCGAATAATGATGATCAAAATCGAACCAGGCCTTTTGCACTTCTGGTGTTAATTGCGACAAGCCTTCATAGATGGTTGGCCAGTTTCCAAGCTCTTTGAGACCAGAAGGTTTGCCCGTTTTAATGGCCTCTTCCATGTGAAACAAGCCTTGGTAGCAAACATCCTGCGTAAAATTAATATTTACGCTTGCCGTAGTATTATAATTTAAAAAATACCCAACCTTAGTAAGCTCATATCTATTTTGTTCATCCTTAACAACAATATTAGAGCTTTCAGCGATCTCCAGTAAAACTCCAATACCGTATTCACTAATCCCTAACTCATTAGAAATCTCCGCTATCGTCACGCCATTACCATCTCTTCTATCAAAGATAAAATCAAAAACACCCAAATTTCTAAGGGATACCGTAGCCTGAAATACAAAAGGTGCAAAAGCAATTTTTTGTGCTTCTTCCAAAGCCTCTATCGCTCTCATTGGTTTTTTTGGGACTACTTTTCTAAATCGCTCGATACTCATTTCTTCCTATTATCTGTTATTAATTTACCTTTTGAAAAATTGCTGCCGTATTACACCCTCCAAATCCTGAAGCCGTTTTTAAAAACGTTTTTAACTCCTCAGGTGTTGTTCTGGTAATTACATTAAGTGTCTCCGAAACTCCTAATTCTGAAAAACCTAAAGATGTAAAAAGGGTGTCTTGGCACAATGAATGCATTCCTACAATGGTTTCCAATAATCCGGAAGCGCCCAATGTATGTCCAAAATACCCTTTTAAACTATGCAACGGAACTTCACTTAGTCCTAGCCTATTGAAGGCAATAGCCTCCATTTCGTCGTTGAAAGACGTTGCTGTTCCATGTGCCGAAATATAATCGATCTCAGTTACTTCAATATTGGCTTCCTTTAATGCCGAACTTACAGAACGTACCAGTCCTTCTCCAGTTCTCGAAGGACCTGATATATGGTTAGCATCATTGCAAGACGCATCGCCCAAAATCAAAACCGCTTCTGGAGGTAAGTTATCCGCTTTGGAAGTTACCAAAACACTAGCTGCAACTTCTCCTATATTGATGCCAGATCTATGCTTGCAATAGGGTCTACAAGGTTCATTGCTCATCGCCTGAAACGAATTGAATCCTGAGATAATAAATTTAGTCACAAGGTCACCACTGGCAATAAATACGTGATCGAACTTACCTTGATTAATATATCGTTTTGCCACAGCTACTGCCAAAACACCAGAAACACAGGCGTTTGAAAGCACTATAGTTTCGTTTTTAAATCCAAAAAAATCTTTTACGACCTTTCCCAAAGCACCAAGGTAGGCGCGTTCTTTTGGAAAAGAACTATCTGCATCTAAGACATCTATATTTCCCTTGGTTGTAGATATTATTAGTCCAACCTTATCAGTCAATGGAATGCCAGAAGTTTCTATCACTTCTTTGAGAGAAATTAGAAGCATCTGTTCAAAGCGCGTATACTTTTCTGCTTGATTGAGATGAGAAAAGACTTTTGCCAGTTTTTCCGAAGAAATCATGGAAGAATAAAACGGTTCTGGAAAGATTTTTTCATCCTCGATCAATGCCAAACCAGAAATTTCCTTTGCAATATTTCCCACCGCTGATTGACTGTCAAAACCAAATGACGAAACAATATTGTTGTATGAAAGATAAACCTTACCCATTAAGCAAACCTTCTTTCTTTTTCCAGGTAATAAAGAAGTCTGGAATTGTCAATGATAATTCTCCTTTATCTAATGAAACGAAGACCTGTATAGTCTCTCCTGTACAAACCAATTCGCCTTCGGGATTAAAAATTTCGTAGCGGAAAATCATTTTTGCCGCTGGAGAATCTACATAGACTGTTTTAATAGTCGCCACATCTCCATAGCGTAAAGGAAGTTTATGTTCGCTTATTGATTTCACGATGGGAGAAGCGTAGCCATTATCTTTTTGATCTAAATAGGAAATTCCATGGTGGCGTCCAAAAGCCTCTCTTCCATCTTCAAAATATTGAATATAGTTTCCGTGCCATACAATACCCAAAGGATCTGTCTCGACAAATCGAACCCTTATTTGGTTAGTATATGTAATTTCTCTATTGGAATTATACCGCATTTTTCCTTTCATTATAGACAATCGAAATAATAGTAGTTATGATAAAAAACAATAGTAATAGCGAAATTTCGGGAAGGATTTCCCAGAAACTTGCGTTCCTTAAAAATACATCATAGAAACCATTTAATCCCCAATTCATTGGGGATAAATTAGAAAGGAGTTGCATAAATTTTGGCATAATAAAAACTGGCACCCAAACACCTCCCAATGCTGCAAGAATTACCACAAAGGTAGCTCCAAAAGGTGCCGATTGTTCTTGGGTTTTTGCAACAGTACCTAAAAGCAATCCAAGACCAACGGCTGCCAGACCAGCAAAGGCGGCCACTACAAAAAGTAATGGAAGACGGCCAGAGATATCTAATTTTGGCAATCCAATACTTGGAAACAAATAAACCCCAACTAATAGCATGAAGGTGAATTGAATCAAGCAGACACCTACATACACTATTGTTTTCCCACCCAAAACGGTCACATAATTAACAGGATTGGTTCGTAAACGTACAAATGTTCCTTGTGTTTTCTCCTTCACCATATTAATTGATAAGGGAACAATAATAAAAAAGATAGCAAAGAGCGCCCAAGCTGGTACGTTGTGCTGTGCAGAATTTGGTAAAATGTCCTGATCGTCCTTAGTTGGGACTATTTCCTTAAAGCTAATAAAACTATCGGTTTCAAATATAGCGGTATCCTCTTCTTCTCCAATCTGCTGCTGAAACGCTTTATAGATCGATTGGGTTTCTATCTGCGAGATCATTTTGTCAATCCCATTTTTTACCGAACTTTTAAAAGTAATCTGGGTGGCAGGATCAAAATAGAGCCTGATTTCCTTCTGAGTTGTTCTTTCTGCTGAAGCTGAAGGCACTTCGTCTTCTAATCCAAATTGCGCTAAGATTCCTTCTACATTTCGATCTACTTTTTTCTGAAGCGCATCAGATAGTGTTTTGGGTATTACAATTGCCAATTGATAATCTCCTTTAAAGACAGCCCCTTTAGCTTCTTCTTCTGAAGCACTTTTAATTATTTCAAAAGTATTGGAACTCGTAAGACCTTCAAAAATGCTTTCAGAAACACTTCCCCTATCATTGTCAACAATTAAGATAGGGATTTGGGTGTTATTAATAGTTTTAAAGCTACTATCTTGGATAAGTGTAATGGTAATAACCAGTACCAAAGGCATAATAAAGAGAATCGCAATTCCCCCTATATCTCGGGAAAGCAATACTACTTCTTTATATGCCGATGCCAATAGTTTATGCATGGTCCCGTAGTGCTTTGCCGGTGATTGTTAAAAACACATCCTCCAAATTATAAGCATTCTCTTGGGCCGAGACCAAGTCTGCAGGAACTCCTTTTGTAATGATTTTACCTTTATCAATAATAGCCACTCTACTGCAGAAATTCTCAGCTTCATTTAAATGATGCGACGTATAAATTATTGTTGCTCCCTCTTTATTCAATTGTTTAAGATGATCAATAATCACATTCTTAGATTGCACGTCCACACCAACTGTTGGCTCATCAAGGAACAAAATTTTTGGGCTGTGAAGAATACTGGCAATTAGATTAACACGACGTTTCATTCCACCAGAAAAAGTACTCAACCTTTTATTCGCAAAACGGGTAAGACCTAATATTTCTAAATGTTCTCCTATTAAACTTCTTAAGGCATTTCCTTGTAAACCGTACATACTGCCAAAGTAAGAGAGATTCTCAAATGCAGTCAGTGTTGGATATAAGGCATATTCTTGAGGTACAATTCCAATGAGCTGTTTTAATTCATTTTTGTTCTCCTGAAATGTGAGTCCGTTTATAGAGAAAGAACCTGAGGTAGGCCTAAGCAATGAACTCAATATAGAAATTAGGGTGGTTTTTCCAGCTCCATTAGGGCCTAATAGGCCAAATATCTCTTGATCTTCAACTCTCAAATCCAAGTTCTCGACCGAAAAACCTTCGGCACCCTTGTATTTTTTTGATAGTTGATGAATTTCAATCATATGCTATGAATTCCTCTCTCTGAAGATTTAATTTCTACCATATCAGAATTAAACAGCCTTTTTAAGTTTCTTGAAAAAAGCCTCTTCTTTATTCGCAATCATCTCCAATTGCGTTGCAACATCATCGTATACATCAATCACCACTTTTGTGCTTCGGTTTCTATATATTCTTGACGCGTCTACAGCAAAATCTCTCCAAAGATCACCAATTTGTGTCATTTCAGAAGACAATTCTAGTAGTTTCTCATTACCTAGTTGCTTACTTGCTTCCTGCAAAAAAGCAGCATAAATATACCTAAATCCACCACCACCAGTGCCAATCTCTTCTTGCATTCGAACGATTTGTCCTAGATAATGGTTGGCAGTTTTGGTTCCTTTCTTCTCGGGCCATTTTCGTATCAAACCAGCTACGGTTTTTACTCCTTTAACACCAACATAAGGAACTGGCGCGAGCATATCTCTACAGGTATGTTTAATTGCCTTAACTATTGCTTTTTCAAGCTTTAACTCTTTAGGAAAAGCGATAGGGTAATACATATGTCCCTTTGGCGCAAAGGCACCCTTTGCAAAACGTACTTTCTCTAATTCTTTCGCGGTAAGAGTTGTAACGGTTTCCATCACGGGATCGCTAATTAGATAGATGTCGTCCTGCTTCCCATAAACCACCAAGTTATGAGCATTAAAATGAAATCGATATTCGTCTGGAAAATAAGTCAAGTTATATACTCCAACCTGAAGGCCAACAGGATTATCTCTTTCCAAATTAGCATCTAATCGAGCCTTCGCTGCTTTCGCATTTTTGAATTTTTCTCGTTTAAATTTTACTCCAACTCGTTTGGCAAATCTGTTAAAGATTGCTCCTGGCATCGCCCTATAAGTTATTGCGGGCGCGTGATTTACCATCAAAAAAGGAATATAACAATACAAAAGACCAGATCCTATTCCAAAAACCATTGGCTCACTAACAGTAAATCCATTATGTTTCATAAGGTTAGAAACAACGCCGTTTTCGCAATGTGCGGATTGATGATGTGTAAAATCTATTTCCATGAATTAAGTGTCGATGTGTTGAAGTTCCTCGATTGTTATATCGAAAGTGTCTGCATATTTTTGAAGCATCTTCGAACTAAGTTTCTTAAAGACCGAAGGCTTAAAATGTCTTTTTACACACCATTTCCAAGCCCCAACATAACTCGCTAAAACTGGCAGATCCATTTTATGCAATTCCATATAATATTCTATTGGACTAGTTTCATTAGCACGTACTTTTGCCTTAGCGGTGGCCACTCGCTCTTTAATTTCCTCTATCGCGTTACTAAGTGCAATTGTTTTAGGGTCCCAACCAGTAGTGTGCTCCGTGGTATAATCTCCATTCTCGTCTACCGCGTAACACAATTCACGTAAATTGGTTGATGCCAAATTACTTTCATCCTGTGGTACGTCACTCTTTTTCATTAGACTTCGTGGATTAAGAAATTGAGTGTACAAGCTACAATTAATTCGTCACTATTAAAAGTGGAACATTCAATACTGCAGATGGTAACAGAACCAGTGTCAAATCTTGAAATTAACGAAGCTCTTGTAGTTACAATATCTCCCTTCTTCGGAAGGTTGAAAATCTCTATTTTCTTAATAGCGCTTATATAACCTACCAACTTATTTCCTTCGCCAGTAAGATCATCTTTTTCAAAGTAACTCTGACCCACAATCGCAGAACATGCCTGCGCCGCATTCTCAATGAGTCCCGTTTCAGAAAGTCTGCCCTCTTTAAAGAAAACACATTCCCTGGTAACATCAAACTCTGTGCGAACCGAAGTTTCATCAATAAATAAGAGTCTTGTTACCATTAACATAGGATCTCTGTGTGGTAGAAAGTTCTTAAAGTCGATATGTTCTTCGCGAGTAGGTTTCAATGGTTAGGCTATAACAGTTTTCATTTCACTGGTAGAAATAACCTCTCCTTCACATTTGGTCTGTATTTGAACTAGCGTCACTCCCATAATTTCGTGCAAAATAGTAGCGGTAGTTTTAAGTTCTTCTGAAAGCGCAGGCAATCGATTTATCTCTACTTTCTTAATTGCGCCTATGTAACCTACAGGTGCAGGTTCATTTTTCAGGAAATATTGATATCCTGTATATAACGCAACTGTCTGAGCCATATGTTCAATTAACCCAGGAGCAGTAAATATATCGTTTGAAGTAAACATATTTTCCGAAGAAATTGTCAAGCCAGATACTACTTTCTCTTCAGAAAAAAAAAACAGCTTATCTACCATAACAAAAGGCTTCTTCTGCGGAATTAAGTTCTGAACAAAACTCTTATCTGTTATTTCGCTGGTGAGCAAATTCATTTAACACACAGTTAAATAGGCATATGCAAAAGAAAAACGAGAGCTTTCAGGAACTGAAAGCAAAATATTATCTCCTTTCTTCAATTTCCTAGAAGCCACCAAGCCTTCTAACATTAGGTAGATAGAAGCAGAGCCAACATTCCCAACCTTGCTCAAATTCATAAACCATTTTTCCCAAGGAATTTTCACTCCTTGCTTCTCCATTTCATTATATAATCCATCCTTAAAATAATAAGATGAAATATGCGGAAGGTAGTAGTCGATATCTTCCGATGTAATACCGTGTTTGCCCATAGCATTCTTAAGGCTATCTACTCCTTTCACAAGAATGTTTTCTCCTAGAATTTTAACATCCTGCTTAATGGAGAACAAGGATTGTTTACTCCACATTTCGGTTGGATATTCACTCCAAGGTTTTAAAAAACCGTCTTCCATCTTATCTCCTCCAGCGTACATGCAAGGTTCCATTTCGTGGGCATATGAATACCCTTCCATCCATTCTATTTTGAGAGGCAATTCACCTACAGGTTCGCTCTGTAACAAGAAGGCTCCAGCTCCGTCAGACAGCATCCAACGTAAAAAATCTTTATTAAAAGCAATAATGGGTTGTTCCTTCATCGCCTCGAGATGCGCAACTTCTTCTTCATAAATTGCACCAGTCATCCAGGACGAAATTCTTTCCGAACCAGTACAAACAGCGTTTTCAACCTCTCCACATTTTACAGCCATATAACCATACTTAAGAGCATTCATTCCACTGCAGCAAGCTCCAGTTGGTGAATTGATCTCTAAATTCTTACTGTTCAGAAACCCGTGAACCATTGCAGCGTGAGACGGTAATATTTGATCCGCGCTAGAAGTACCGCAGGAAAGTAATTTAATCTCTTCAACAGTAAAACTCTCATCACATAATTCAACTATTGCTTCCTTTGCCAGTTGAGCATTATTGTGAGATACATTACCTCTCTCATCGATAGCATAATATCTGGTTTCAATTTTATTATTGCGTAAAACAATCCGTCTTGCCTTAGATGTTTTTCCATTTATGAAGCCCAATCGCTCTTCCATAGTATCATTATCTACGGGAGCATTTGGTAAAAACTTAGAAACTCTGGTTATGTAAACATCTTTCATTAATCCTTCGTTGTGGTAACAGATGAAAAGTACTTTTTTTCTCTGCTTATACTATTCATCATTATTGGGTAAGTGAGTAAAAATACAATAAAAACTATAGGTGCTATGACCCATATTGCAAGTAACAAATAATAATTAAAAAAAACGAGCCATTTCTTCCTTTTTGAATCTCCATGACCGCCTTTTTTTATTATAAGATTTGCCCACTTCGAAAACAAAAGATTTGCCCGTTTATCTGCCAATGATAAAAAAGGTTTAATTCTAACCGCATCCAATTCTAACAATGCATTCTGAAGACTTGAAAAATTGTTCGCCATCAATGCTTCTTTAATTGGAAATCCAAACTTAGAAGCTCCTCTTATATCTTTTTCTGAAACACCTGGTTTCGGAAAAACCCCATACATCTTATCCTTCTTTCCTCCAAACATCCAATGTGTAATTGTAATAACACTAATATGATTTAAATGTCTATCGACTAAGGCAATATTTCCCACCAATTTTGCGTCACAAGCCAATAGTAATTTCTTTAATTTTTCTTGCGCCTGAATCCACATATTACGGGCACCAATAACAGTAACTACTGGTGTATTTTTCAGTAATTTTTTTGCGGCTTCAGATTTCAAAAAAGAGTTGAGAGGAATAGATGGTGTTAAAAACCACACCTGATGTCCCAATAGAACTAGGTCATATTTTTTGTCGAATAATTCAGCGTTTGGCTCTTCCAGCTCACAGGGTATTTGGAGAAAAGACTCAGGGAAAACGTCAAAAAATTTATCTTTCTTCCAAGGAAAATCATAACCCGTTTTTGGAACTAATTGATGATAAGTTACGTTCATTTGGTTATCCACGATAGTGGAGACCACATTCCGAAGAATATCAAACAACTGTCCTGTTTGGGAATAATATACTACTAGAATCTCTTTCATTTAGCCTTATTTATATTCCAGAAATTGAAATAGTTGAACCATTGTAGGGGATAATCCTTTAAAATCCACTCGACGCTTTCGGTGTATTTTTTAAGCAAACCTAGTGCGTCCCTATGCTTTACTTCGGCTATTCTTGCGTATAAATGATAATGTTTCGCGGTCTCCTTCATTACATAAACAAAAACAACTGGTACTTTTAATCGCGAAGCCAACAAGAAAGGTCCGGCAGGAAATTTTGCTTCCTCACCAAGAAATTCTTCGCTAAGGAATTTTGTTCCTTCAAAAAACCTATCTCCAGTAAAACAGACCAGTTCCCCCTTACCAAGAGCAGCATTAATTTCAAAAATATGAGATAAATTTTCTCCTATTAGAATAAACTTAATTTTTGATTTTGAAGTAACACTCTCCAGATATTCCTTAATGTTTTGATGTTCCGCATCTGTAGTAACAAGATTGATTTGAGAACGGGTATCAATTTCTTCGAAAAAATATTCAGCCAATTCAAAATTACCAACATGCGCGCTAATCAAAATTCCACCCTGTCCTTTATCCAATAAATTTGTGATGTCCTCAACACCATCAAACTCATACGTAAATTGGCTCCTAAGCCCCGATGCAATAGCGGCCTTATCTATTATTGTTTGCCCAAACTTAAAATAACTTTTGAAAACACTAACGGTACTTTTAATTTTAGAATATGCAAGTCTATTACGCAGATAATAGTAAATAGATTTAGTGCTTTTAGAGGCAAAGAAGCAAAAATAGAAAGCAACAAAATAGAGAAGAAAGTACGCAGCGCGAATTCCTAATTTCTTAATAAAGAAAATAAAAATTTTATACCCTAAAACAGTACCTCGCGATTTTCCTTCCCATTCACCCGACATGTGTAATTATTGGTAATTTTTCAGCTTAGTTTTTCTTCAATTAGGTCATAAAAATCCTGAAGTGTAGTCACTTTTACAAAATCTTCGCCAACCAGCTTTACACCAAAATTGGCTTCTATTGCAACCACTAAGTCTACAAAATCTAAACTATCAAGCTCTAAGGTTTCCTTTAAGTTTGCAGTAGGTGCAATCTCTTCTTCTTCAACTTCAAATTCGTCTACAAGAAAGTAGTTTATCTTCTCTACAATTACTTCTTTCGTCATCACTTTTAAGACACTTTTTTTATTATTAATGCTGAATTTGTTCCTCCAAATCCAAAAGAATTGGACAAAAATACATCAATTTTTTTGTTTAATGTTTTGTTAACAAGGTTTAATTTCGCTGCGTCCTCATCTGGATTTTCCAAATTTATATTTGGCGCCACAAAAGAATGCTCCATCATGAGCATAGAATATATCACCTCACTAGCACCTGCCATCCAACATTCATGCCCCGTCATTGACTTAGTAGAACTAATATAAGGGCCATTTTCACCGAAAACCCCAAGTATTGCTTTAGCCTCATTTGCATCCCCAACGGGAGTTGATGTTGCATGTGCATTTACATAATCAATCTGATTAGCTTTTAAATTTGCTTGGGATAATGCCTTTATCATTGCCCTTGATGGCCCCTCAATATTTGGTGTAGAAATATGTTCTCCATTGGAAGAAAAACCATATCCAACAATTTCGCCTAATATTGGTGCGCCTCTTTTAATCGCAGATTCATAACTTTCAACAATAAGTGTTGCACCTCCTCCGCTTGGAACCAAACCATCTCTATCCTTATCAAATGGTCGAGAGGCCTTTGTGGAATCCTGATTCGTTGAAAAAACACCAAGACCATCAAAACTTCCCATCGCCAACTCATTAATTTCTTGAGCTCCACCACAAACTATCATATCCTGAAGGCCACTTCTTATTAGTTGATATGCCATACCAATTGCATGAGATCCACTTGCACAGGCCGCACTAATAGTAAAATTAACTCCTGTAAGTCTGAATATTGTAGAAAGGTTCATGGTTACGGTTGAATTCATTGCTTTAAATATTGCACCAGAACCCACCAAAGTAGTATCTACCTTAGATCTAATTTTGTCTACAGATTCAATTACAGACCTTGCCGTACTATCATTTCCATAGAGAATACCTACTTCATTAGTATCTAAAAAATCTTGATCAATTTTTGCATTTTCGAGAGCCTCGAGTGTTGCTACATATGCATACGTGGCTTCTTCACCCATGCTGATGCGCTCTCTTCTAGACAAGAAACCTTTGAGGTTTGGCTCTTCAACCATTCCAGTCAATGGTGAGCGATATCCAAAGTCTTTTCTTTTTTGATCAAAGACAATTCCCGATGTTCCGTTATAAAGAGACTCCTTTACTTCAGAAAGATTTTTACCTATACAAGAATAAATTCCCATGCCGGTAATTACTACTCGCCTCATCTGCCCAACTTAATTTTATGAATATATTCCTCCGTTTATATTAATTACTTCTCCTGTAATATAAGAGGATTTTTCCGAAGCCAAAAATGAAACTATATGAGCCACTTCTTCTGCTTCTCCAAATCTATTTGCGGGGATCATTTTCTTTAACCCTTTCTCATCAAGGCCTGCGGTCATATCACTCCTAATAAAACCAGGAGCTACTGCGTTTACAGTAATCTTCCTTTTAGCAACCTCTTGCGCCAATGCCTTTGTTGCTGCAATTACCGCTCCTTTGGCCGCAGAATAGTTCGTCTGACCGGGAGTTCCTTTTAATCCTGAAACCGACACCATATTTATAACTCTTCCGTACCGATTGACCAATAGTTTCTGAATCAAATGATTAGTAACATTAAAGAACCCATTAAGACTAGTGTTAATTACATTACTCCAATCTTCCTTTTGCATCCACATAAACAATCCATCCTTAGTAATACCAGCGTTGTTTACCACTACTTCGATCACATCATCTTTGTGATTTTCTTGCCAAGCATCTAGTTTTGCAGCAACCGCTACTCCATCCACAACATCAAACTGAATAATTTCTCCTGAACCTCCAACGGCCTCAACCCCTTTTAAAGTTTCTTTTGCCGCAGCTTCATTACTATTATAATTAATTAGAATACGATAGGTCAAATCTTTCGCAAGCTGTATGCAAACTGCTCTTCCTATTCCTCTTGAACCTCCTGTCACCAAAGCATACTTTGTAGGTGCTTTCTTTTCTTCCATCTATATAATACTCTAATTTTTTATTCTGAAAAATTCTCAGCATTTTGATACCATTTTCCTCCTAGAGGCTGTCCATCTTCAGTAATGAAACCCCAAGTTTTCTTGTATCGCACTCTAGCCATTCCATTATGAAAACCCTTAATATTATTTTTACTAAAAAGAGAGAGTCCCCCAGCAGTAATATTATACTGAGCCGGGATCACCATCTTACCTGTGGAATCGATAAAGCCCCATAATTTCTTCTCTTTAACTGGAGCTAACCCATTATCAGCGAATATTTCGGCATCCCTATAATTAAATCCAACCACCTCGGCTCCTTGTTCATTAATATACCCCCAACTCTTTTCTTTAGCAACTGGCGCCAATCCGTTTTTAAAAGCTCTAGCTTTATCAAATGTAGGTTCAATTACCCATTCGCCTTTTGCATTGATAAATCCAACTTTTTTACCCTTACGGGCATATGTTAGGTCTGACTCATTTGTGAAGTCCCAAATTTTACTAGCACTAGCTACAATTTCAAATTTCCCATTAACAAGAACGCCATAGGACTCACCCTTTGCCGCCCAAATGGCTTTCGTTCTGTAATCACTCAACTTAGAATATTCAACAGGAATTGTCACCTTACCTGTTAAATCTATCATGCCCCACATATCTCCGTTTCTCACCCTAGCATGTCCATCTACAAAGGGTTTAATAACATCATAGGTTGGCTCTAAAATTACTTTTGCATTGGTATTCATAAGACCTATTTTTTTGCCTATTCTATAAAAGGCAATCCCACGTTCATTAAAATCATAGAATTTTTCTTGCACCGGAGTGTTCAATATATTTCCAGAAGTATCAATATAATTCCATTGATCATCTTTTAGGACTAAGGCATATCCAGAATTAAATGCTTTTACCTTATCATAGCTGGGCTGAATTACCCATTTTCCTGAAGTATCTATAAACCCCCATTTTTTATCTTTAAACGCGGCTGCATGACCTTCAGAAAAATTTCCTGCCTTATCAAATTGGGATGTAATTACCATAGCACCAGATTTATCAATAAATCCAAATTTATCATTGTCCCTTACTCGGGCAAATTCTTGTGCATAAGCAAAACTTAGGTTGACTAAGAGGGCTAGAATTAAAAGACTTAATTTTTTCATAATACTATTCTTCTGAGTTAATAATATATTCTTTTACTTGATTTACATATGGATACATAACAACATCTTCGGTAAAGGCGGGTACGATACTTCGAATCTCATCAAACATCTTCTTCGTTTTAGAAGACACCTTATCTTGTAATTTTAAGTATTCAATTGCCTGAACGATTGTAATTAATTCAATAGCTACAACTTCGTAAGCATTTTCGATTACCTTCTTTGTAATAAGTGCGGCATTCGTACCCATACTTACAATGTCTTGATTGTCATTATTACTGGGGATGCTATGTACGTACATAGGATTAGAAAGCATCTGATTTTCTGCTGTAGTTGACGTGGCGGTAAATTGCACGCCTTGCATTCCGAAATTCAACCCTAAAGTCCCTAGGTTTACAAAAGGAGGAAGAATATCATTTAATTTTGAATTAAGCAGATAGTTTAACTGTCGCTCTGCTAACATACTCATTTTAGCAACGACAATTTTCAGCTTGTCCATCTCTAAAGATACATAATCTCCATGAAAATTACCTCCGTGAAATACATGCTCTTTCTCGACGTTAACAATTGGATTATCGTTCGCAGAATTCACTTCTTCAATCAAGATTCTTTCTACATTATTCAAGGTATCTAGAACTGGACCCAATATTTGAGGGACACAACGCAATGAATAATACTCTTGTACTTTCTCTTCAAAAACAACGACTTCGTTATTACCATTATACAAATGATGTTCGCGCTTTCTTGTAAGTGTACTATCTTGTAAATGATTCCTCATAGCCTCTGCTATACAGCGTTGACCAACGTGTTTTTTAGTTTGATTAAGGTCTTCAGACAAATGATCGTCGTAGGCCTGAACAATTTCATTGATTGCTGAAGAACAAGAAATCATCCAGTTCAACAACCTTCTCGTATAAATCGTATTCACAACCCCAATTCCGGTCATTACGGAGGTACCATTCATAATGGCAAGCCCTTCGCGCAAAGCAACAGTAATTGGCTCTAAACTTTCTAGTTCGAAAACCTCATTTGTGTTTCGTCGTTCTCCCTTATAGAACACTTCACCTTCACCAATCAATACCAATGCCATATGAGCCAACTGAACCAAATCTCCACTGGCACCAACACCACCGTGCTCATAAATAAGCGGAATAATATTCTTGTTTATCAGTGATGTCATCAATTCGATAACCGATATATGAACACCAGAATTTCCAAGGCTCAACGTATTAAGACGTGCCAGCATCGCAGAACGCACATACATAGGTGGAATAGGATTTCCGGTACCCGAAGCATGACTTCTAATTAGATTGTATTGTAACTGAATTCTTTGAGAGTCCTTTATCTTATATTGGGCCATAGGACCAAAGCCCGTATTAACCCCATAGATAATTTTGTTTTCTGAAAAACCCTTCAAAAAATCAAAACTTTTCTGAACTGTATCCTTAATTTTGTTATGAATTAAGATAGGCTCTTCCCTAAAAATAACATCGTAAAATTCTTTAACACCTAACTCTCCCGTAATTGTCAACATGTAAAACCTGATAATTTTTAATGAATATTAATACAATTCCTTAAATAAAAATAGTTAATTTGAATGCAAATCTAATAATTTAAAGCATCTATATCCCAAATATATAAATCAATCTATTGTAAGCAATGACTCAGGACGAAAACGTAGATATACTAATAATTGGCGTCGGTCCATCTGGCTGTGTGGCAGCCTCTTACCTAAATAATCAAGGATTTTCGATTAAAGTGGTTGAAAAAAACATGTTTCCAAGGTTTGTAATTGGAGAGAGTCTTTTGCCAAGATGCATGGATCATTTTGAAGAAGTTGGATTGTTAGATTGCTTAAAAGAGCAAAATTTTGAGATCAAAAGAGGAGCCCGTTTTCTTAAGAATAATGTTGTCTGTAATTTTGACTTCAGTAAAAAGCACACTCTAGGTTGGGATTGGACCTGGCAAGTACCACGTGCGGATTTCGACAATGCTCTTGCCCAAGAACTTTTAAAAAGAGGTGTTGCTATTGCGTTTGAGAAAGAGGTGATCGATGTTAAAATTGCTGAAGACGGTTCTTCAACGACAACCGTAAGAAATATCGACGGCACCGTTTCTACTATTCACGCGAAGTACATTGTTGATTCTAGCGGTTTTGGAAGGGTGCTTCCCAGGTTATTAGACCTTGACAAACCTTCGGCTATGCCAAAACATTCTTCTATTTTTTCGCATGTAGTGGATAAAAACAGACCCCAAGGTACCGAAGGAACTTTAATCACCTTTGATGTAGTTACAGATGAAGTTTGGTTATGGGTAATTCCATTTTCCAGTGGTGTTACAAGTTTAGGATTTGTAGGCCCAAGTGAGTTTATAGAATCATATACAGGAACTCCTTCAGAAAAACTGAAGGAAATGATGACGCTTTCGAAACATTACAACGATCGTTTTGCCGATCTCGATTACGAGTTCTCACCAGTCGAAATAAAAAACTATTCGAAATCTGTTAAAAAACTCTACGGAAAAGGCTTTGCTTTAACAGG
>MAAC01011132.1_pt1 | contig 119077 bp, 118 predicted proteins | sample 1115981 | NCBI WGS metagenome assembly MAAC01 (sample SAMN04961126, study PRJNA320927) | seawater metagenome | isolation source: sample BD02T64 sea water enriched with oil for 64 days | place: USA:Gulf of Mexico | collected 2013-07-27
TCAATCTATTTGAACGTAAAACCCTATCCGAGATACTCAAACCAGATCCGCCGAGATGTAAAAAAAGCGAACCCCAAATGGGGCTCGCTTTATGATCTCTAACTGTGGGACAGCAGTGCTATGAATGGCCTTTTCATTTTGGGGATCACGCTCAAGTACGACTAGATCATGTTCTAGTAGATCAAGGCTCTCATACAACGCGCACATAAAGTCGTCCAATAGCTCTGGATCGATGCCTGATAAGTCGTAGTAACTGTCATCCGCCATTCCGCTGCCCTCGAAGACGTTGCTTTTAACAGATCTTACTTACTTATCAGTGTAGCCCGAAATCGAATCGTTAGGGAGAGTGCTGAATTTTTTCAGCCTAAATTAATTCGTTTTATTAGGGCTCGTGGTGACACTTTTTTTGGCTATAAGCTGATGATAGGTATGAAAAAATAAATATGAACATTTGATACTGATAGAGTTAGGTTTGGCTATAGTTAACAGAGTGTATTTTGGGTCATAGACGACTATTGTTCTGAGGTTTTTTTGAATAGTAAGTTAAGGAAGATAGGATCTCTTCCAATAACGGTATTGTTGAGTTTAAACACTGCGCTTATTCTAGCGGTGGGGTTGAGTGTTTCAGTTGGGTATTTTTATGGCACCTCAAAATCTTTGTTATTGGATGGTGCGATAAAAACACTCAGTGAGACGATGTTAAGACGATCTGAGCGTATCCAGGATACGATGTTTAACGTTGAAAATGATATCGCTATAATATCGAATATGGATAACGTGATAAAATTTATCGCTGCCGAAAATTCTCAGGGTAGTAAAGATAACAATCTTCGAAAACGGATTGAAAGCGATATTTCAATTATTCTACAGTCAAACGGTTACCTACAAATTCGACTGATTTCTTCAGTAACAGGAAAAGAAATTCTTCGGGTCGATAATGTCGCCAATAAAACAATTAATACTGAGGATAAGAAACTTCAGTATAAAGGCGATAAGAATTATATTTTGAAAGGCCGTTCGTTGAAAAGAGGTGAGGTATACTATTCGCCTATCAGCCTAAACAGAGAGAATGGCTTCATACAGCAGCCATGGGTTCCTACGCAGCGATTTGTATCCCCAGTGTTTGATGCGGAGGGTAATCATATGAATGCTCTCATTGTAATCAATACAGATGTTCAGCGTATTATCGATGGGCTGGATAAAAGCAAATTATTTGAGATGACATTGATCAATAACAATGGAGATACTCTGTACAACATTGATTCATCGTTATCGTGGGGTTTTGAGTTTGATGTATTGAACGGTTTTAGATTTCAATATCCTAGGACTTGGGATTGGATGTCTTCGAATGCAGGGTCCCTAATATTAGATCTGGATAATGATGAACTATTTATCGTGAATAGGATTATGCTTGATGAATCTGAGGGTAGTTTTCTTGGGATTGTCATGAGGCTAAATAGGGAGGAGATCTATAAGGATGCTGAAGGTATACGAAATGAAATACAGGCATTCTCTGTAATTATTTTTATCGTATCGATAGTGGCAGTGTTTTTTATGTTGCGTCAATTTGTAAAGCCAATGAGAGAATTAGGCGATCAGGTAAACAGAATTATTAAGAATAATATGGATGCAGAAATATCTGTTTCAGGAAGCCAAGAAATTAATCGTTTGGCGCTCATTATGTCGAGATTGTTGGAGAATCTAAAGTTACGGCATGATCAAGAGATACTGCATACTGAAAAAGTTGAGATGATGAATAGCTCTTTGGAGCATAAAGTGTCAATGAGAACGCAGGATATTGTACGTTCGTCGCGCGATGAACGGTTGATTACCGCGTTATTGTCGAAGGCGCTGGAGGATGACCCGCAGAAGGAGTATCTACTGAAAACCTTGTTCTACCTGTTTGATAATTTGCCTTGGCTGTCTGATTGTAAGCAATCATTCGTCTATCTAAAAGATGAACGAGAGGGTGTTTTTATTCGAACAGTAATGACCGATGATACGGAGGATGGTATTCGCATGTCATACTCTATGGACATATCGGATCCTTGGTTAGTATCCTTTATCCATAAAACGAAGGTGTACTACGATGTCAATATTCCTTGTTCGTATTCTGGTGAGCAGGAGAAATCCGGAGGTTATATATTACCCATACTACAGAATGATAAGATGATTGGATTTTTGTGTATGGTTGTGGACGTTGAAAAAGAAAGAGATGGAAAGAGTCTAATCTTGCTGAATAGAATTTCGAATGTTCTTAGTGTTGGGATTAGTAGTAGAATTAATCAACAGAATATTATTGAAGCAAAAGAGGAGGCAGAAAGCGCCAATAAGGTGAAGAGTGAATTCTTAGCGATTGTTAGTCATGAAATAAGAACGCCGATGAATTCGATTATTGGATTTACCAACCTTATTCTTCGTAATCGCGACAATTTGACGGAGCGGCAAAAGGACGCGCTGCAAACGGTGGAGAGCTCATCAAATGAATTGCTAGGCATTATTAATGGTATACTCGATTTTTCCAAAATGGATGCAAGTACAATGAAGGTCGAGAACGGCCCGTTTTCTATACGGGATCTTTTGGCCGTGCAAAAAATATCATTCTCAGAAGTATTGATGGGTTCAAGTTTTGAATTCAAAATAGATACTTCTGAATTGCAAGTAGAATCAGCCGTCGGTGATGAAGAGAAAATAGCGCAGATTGTACGAATATTTTTGGATAACGCGTTTAAATATACTGAAACGGGTTCTGTAGCATTGTTTGCAAAATCTAGCTTATTAAAAGGGAATGAGAAAAACTCTGAACGTATTGCGTTGGTTATTGGGGTAGTGGATACCGGCATTGGTATTCCCTACGAAAAGCTGGAAGATATATTTAAGCCCTTTACGCAGGTGGAATCCTATCTCACGCGTAAACATAGTGGTACTGGAATGGGACTCGCTATTTGTAAAAAAATATCCGATTTAATGGGAGCCCAAATATGGGTAACGTCTGAGAAGGGCGTGGGGTCAACATTCCATTTGGCGTTGGATTTAAGTGTTGAAATGACGGTAAGTAATGAACGCTCACAACATTTGACAGGTTAGAGCAAAGATTATTGAAACAAGTACAAAACCTATTCTGACACAAGTTTACTCTCCGATACTATTTCCTATTTCCTATTTCCTATTCCCTATTCAATAGAACATATAGACCCATCGATCTATAGAAGTACCAGCCATCCTCACGCACACTATCCTACAGCAGAGAAAAGTATCTATTAAAAAATACCGACATGATACCAGGTAAGCGGCGATATTTATGAATAAATACGAACTATTAATCAGTGATTTGGCGCAGCATTTAACTGTTTTTGATCTGGAATTGAGCGTCAATGAAACGTGCCAGGCTGTTATCAATGACAGATACAACGTTAATATTGAGGTCTCTACAAACTACGATTCAATATTTTTATACTGGCAGTTGGCATTAAGCGACACCATTTTATCTGAGGACGTTCTACATAAATTACTTTCCTTTGGCTATATGGGGCTCGCTACAAATGGTGCTTTTTTCAGTATAAATAAATCGGATGAATTGATTTTTTGTCGGCGAGTAAACTCAGAAGAGTTAACGTCTTTGGTTTTTACAAAAATATTCGATGGATTTGTAGATGCCATTATCTATTGTGACAAAGAAGTGTCACGTCTTGTTAAATCCTCGGAGGTTGCAGTGTCATTGAGTCATAATGTGACATCAGAGGATTTTTTCCTGAGAGTGTAGTTAACATTGTTGAAAGGAGTGCCTAGTGGGAATAATAGCAAGCTTTTGCCGCTTTACGTGCGGCGCAATACCAAAAGCCCCATCAGCGGAAGTTAATGGAACAAGTAATTCAGGAGGAAGTACAATACCCAATGGCCACTCGCCACCAAATGCTGAATTTAATGTCAGGAAGGGCGGCTCTCCTTTTGGCGTATTAGGTTCCAAAGCAGCAGATCCAGCGGTTATTGATAAGATTGGGGATACAGACTTAAGTAACCTTAAGGCGACTATGCTTGGTGGCTCTAGAGGTAAGTCAGTGCATTTGTTTGATGCAGATGGAAAGCCTACAACAAGCAAAGCTGATGCGGTGTTTATGATTGATAACCTTATGCCGACTCCAGAACAAGAGAGCTATCAGAAACTTGAAAAAATTCTTGCCAAGAAAAATATTACCGGGGTTAAAGTTCCAGAGCTCCATGGGCACCATAAAAGTGGCAAACCGATCATGCAATGGATCCCAGAAACAACAACGTTTAGTGCAAAATCACGTTTGATGACGGCGTTAAATTCATTAGAGAAATTAGCGGATGTAAATAAAAATCAACCTTCTTACGAAAGTCCATTGAAACTAGATGTCTTGATAAGATTCTCTGAAAATATTCAATCGTTAATAAAATTGAAGTACGATAGCAATGATTTCCAATTTATGATGGATAATAAAACCGGTGATATTTATATCATGGACTTGGAACCTAACAATCAACCCAAATATAAAGGCGCTAATTCGCAGCTCAGTGGACTTAAAGCGGCGGTGGATCAAAAGATAGAGTCACTTTCGAAAGAGTAGTGTTCCTCAGTAAATTGTATCAAAGGTTAAAAAATAGCCATGTATGGCATTGTACCAATGGTAATGACTTGTGCCGTGGGAAGGGCGTTTTTGAAGGACCACTAGGGGTAATCGTTGGTCTGTCTAGAGTATAATATTGCGTCTCATTTTACCCATAATCTCTATGTTCATGATGAGACTGACGTTATATTTGCCGGAATAAAAGGATATAATATTCACCTGACGATTTGTTCGCAGGTCGACGTTACGTAAAAAACGACGTTAAATTCCCTATTAGGCATAGCTATACAATAAAGAGAGGATAAAAATGAAAAAACATATGATCGCAATATCCATGATCCTGTTTATATTACCGTCAAGTATCTTAGCGGAAGGGCTGATTTCAGAATCACCAGAAAATGCAGAAGTTTACTTTATACAGCCAGTTGACGGTCAAACGGTGAAGGGAAAGGTTAACATTGTTTTTGGGCTAAAAAATATGGGGATTGCTCCAGCAGGAACTGATCGAAAAAACACCGGGCATCACCATTTGTTAATTGACACTGATGTTCTTCCAGACTTAGCTAAGCCTTTACCTTCGAATGATAAAACTCGGCATTTTGGCGGCGGGCAAAGTGAAACTGAGATAGAGCTTTCCCCAGGTAAGCATACATTACAGCTTATTCTTGGAAACTATGCCCATGTTCCACATAAAAAGCCGGTAGTGAGCAGTAAAATAACCATTACAGTAGAGTAACCAGTACATGTAGAACAACCTAGCGTAAGAAACGGTTGAAATAACCTTGGCAGAGAATAGCCAAAGCCATTTCAACCGTTTTTTGCGATTCCTTTAGGGTCTACGCCACCCAATTTGTTCCCTGTGCCGATATACTATTTGAAGAGATTATTTATATGAGCCGTTTTGAAGGAAAAGGATCAGATGATTATGATGCTCGAATAAAGAAATTAATCCCTGGGTATCAATTATTACATCAACTCACAGCGTCATATCTTAAAACCCAATTACAATCTAATGCTCGTATTCTTGTGGTTGGCGCTGGAACAGGTAGTGATATTTTAGAATTATCTAATTTTGAACCTTCCTGGCTATTTACGGCGGTAGATATCTCATCTGATATGCTTGATATTGCAAAGCACAGATGTAAAGAGGCCAATATCCTTGACCGTGTGAGTTTTCATGCTGGCGATGTGAATAGTGTGAATGAGGGTGATTATGATGCGGCTATTTGTCTATTTGTGACCCATTTTATTGATGGGCATGATGCCAAAACTGAATTGTTATCGAGCATCGAGTCGAAACTAAAAACAGGAGCATTTCTATTGCTTGCTGATTTGATGCCACCTCAAAATGAAGCTATAGGTTTATCTCAGGGAGTTATCTGTAACTATCTTGGATTAGAGGAAAAAGCCGTAGAAGAAATGCAAAAACGGCTCGCAGTCGATTTCTATCCTTTAAGCGAATCTGAATTAACCATAGTGGCTAAATTGGCGGGTTACGACAAACCTCTCAGGTACTTCCAAGCTTTGCGCTTCAGTGGCTTTATATTGCCAAAGGTAGCGTCCTAGGCGTTATTGATTTCGCGGTGAGTAATGAAATCCCGTAGCATTTGGTAGGTTAATCCCCAGACGCGATGGTTGTCGTAATAATAGCAGGGTAAAGAAATAGATAACCGACTGGCGATGGAATGGGGTGCCGGTGTCCAGCGAAAGTGATGTGTATTTTTGGCAATGTGGAAGTGAGTGGTTGGCACCCAAATTACCTCGGCGACTTCGTGGTTTAGTCTAATGTTCAATGCGGGGTGGCTAGCGTCGTTATTAGTGGCACTACTGCTGTTGAGTTGATAATGATAGGGAGTCACTACCATTGGCGCTAATTTGTTATGCCTGCGTGTTAAGACATCGATTTGTCGGGAGATGAATATTCCTTGTTGGGCTAAATCAATATTAATTTCTTCTTTTGTTTCACGTATGGCGGTGTCTCTAATGGAGTTGTCATTTTGTTGTTGTTTCCCTCCGGGAAATGCGATATCGCCTGACCAGGGATCACCGGGACGAGTTGCGCGCTTAATAAAGAGTATTTCTTCTCCATGAGTGCCCTGGCGGGTAATGATGGCGACAGCAGAGCGCTGTGTGAAGCGTCGAAAAGGTAAACGCTGAGGGCGTAGCCCCATGATATAATTTCGCATTATTTGTAAAAGGAGGGTTCACCCTCTGGACGATTCTTAAAGCGCCGGTGCTGCCACAAATATTGTTCCGGTGCTTCCAGTGTATAGTTTTCAATAATACGATTCAGTGTCGTCGCGTCAGCAACGGCATTGTCCGTCGGAAAATTCTCTAAGGGAGGGTCGATACGGAGTTGATAACCTTCGCAATTGGGGAGGCGGGTGTAGTGTATTGGAATCGTTACTGCATTGGTTTCTTTAACGTATTCAGCGGTTTTCTTTATGGTAGCGGTTTCAATGCCAAAGAATGGGGCAAATACACTGTGGCGCATACGGTAGTCTTGATCGACTAAATAAATACAGGTATCTCCTGCGCTTAACCGTTCTAAGAAGTGACCCACGGCTTTGTGTGGAATCATTTCTTCAGTGTAGTGCGCGCGGCGTCTTGCGCTGATCCATTCAAATACGGCGTTATCGTTTTTCCTGTACATCAGGCGTACGGGTGTGTGCTCGCCGACAATACGAGCAGCCACTTCCATGGGCGTAAAGTGCCCCGTGATTAACATTATTCCTCTGCCTTTTGACTGGGCCTGGCTGAGGTGTTCTAAGCCACTGATGCGTTGGATTTTGTTAAAGGGTGCTTTGCGGCCCCACCAACCTAGCCCGACTTCAACAAAGCCCATACCAACGGATTCAAAACTACGACGTAATAGGTCTGCGCGTTGTTGTTCTGAATAATCGGGAAAGCACTTGCTAATGTTAACGGTAGAAATCTTAACGCGGCTGCCGCCGACACGTTGTAACAGATGACCTAGTGAAAAACCAATACGGGTTTGCCATGTGTAAGGTAATTGCGAAACAGCATACCAGGGAGCCATCATAAGCCAGGTGAGCCAGTGTTTTGGATGCAACAAGGAAGCCGAAAAAGGTGGTGCAGGGTGTGAAACGGTGGAGGGTGTTTTCATAACAGTTGGTATGTACTTCTACAGTAATGCTGTTGGAGCCGGTGTTCGGTGTTGGTAACGCCGACTCCAAAGAGCATTAGGTTAGCTGTTTGGCGAGGGCAGTCGCTTGTTTGGCTACCATACCATAAATCGATAGTTGAGGATTAGCGCCAATGCTGGTGGGGAAGGTAGAGCCGTCTAAGATCGACAAATTCTCTAGCGAAAATGCTTGCCCCATCGCATTGACCACGCCTTCTTTCTCGTTTGCACCCATCGCACAACCTCCCATGACATGGGCACTACCCACACGAATTGAGTTGGGAGAAAAGTCCAGTCGTTGAATTTGTTTTTTTGCTTCAGCTAACGTGCTGACAAAATCTGCACAGGTATGTACGGGGCGTACCCGTGATGCGCCTGCTGCGAATTGGATTTCCGCCATAGTAATAAGGGAACGTTTTAATCCGTCAACAAGATAGTCATTAAAGGCATAGTCCACTACGGGACTATTATCGGGGCGCAGTTCGATACTACCGCCCTGACTCTGTTCATCAAAGCCGTCGCGTAGTAGAGCAATCATGGAATTCATTCGTGATAGGTTGAGCATTTGTTCTCGATGCTGTTCGCCATGACCCATGATGACTGCAGCCATCATCGCAGGTTGCATCGGATTCACTTCTAGTTTGTAGCTAATCGGACCGGTCGCTCCATTCATCCATTGAAAATGATCTGAATAGGTGGATTGTGGTGCACCGTAGTAGCCTTCTATTTTGTCCTTAAATTCTGATACGCTAAAGGTGACGGGGTGTAAGAACGTGCGCTTACCTATCAACTCGTGTGGGTCGGGAGCATTGGAGCGTAGTAGTAACCCCGGGCCATTAATGCCGCCACAGGCCATTACGGTATGTTTGGCGTTTATGGTGACGGTGCGGCCTGATGGCGTGACACCGTCTTCTTTTATACCTTTGCAGACAACCCCTGTAACCTTGTCGTCCTTGATGATCAGTTGTTCGGCGAGTGCGCTAAAAACTAACTCACCATTATGATTAAGTGTCTCTGGGATAGTGGTGACCAGCATGCTCTGTTTCGCGTTGGTGGGGCAGCCCAAACCGCAGTATCCGATATTCCAGCAGCCGGACACATTACGAGGGATCACTTTCCAGTCGTAGCCCAGTTTGCTACAGCCATCGGCGAGTACTTGATTGTTGGCATTTGGTGCCTGTTGCCACTTACCAATGTTGAGGCGCTTCTCCATCATTTCAAACCAGGGTGCCATTTCTGAGGGGCTAAAACCCTGCAGATTATGCTGCTCAGTCCAATGATGTAGGGTGTGTTCTGGTGTGCGAAAGCTGGAGGTCCAATTGACGGTAGTAGAGCCTCCGACGCAACGCCCCTGCATAATGGTAAATGCGCCGTCTTTACTGCCTCTGGCCATACCTTCTTGGTATAGGTCGGAATAGGCAGAGTCTTCTTGCATATCAAATGAATTAGAGGATTTGAGTGGACCTTCCTCTACCATTATTACCTTGAGGCCTGCTTTCGATAAAATCTCACCGGCGGTGCCGCCGCCAGCCCCTGTACCGATAATAACGACATCGGCTTCTAGTGTAAGATCCTTTTCTAGACGGCTTCCACTCCACGTTTTCCATCCGGACTTAATGCCCTCCTGGATAATGTCCTTAATACCGCTAATTTCTTTGATCATAATTCGGTGTCCACTGCTGTTGATGGAGGGCCAGAGAGTGTCTGTTAGGCGCGATGTACAGGAGGACCTGGATACATATCAGGGGTCCAACTTTGCGGGTCCTTGTACCAAGAAATCGACAGTAGTTGGGTGATTTGGGTATATCCCGTGCGGAACAAGCCAAAGGAGCTATCTCGCCAATTAACCAGGAACTGTTTTTTGGCGCTGTCGCTGGCGGTTTCCCAAGGGCTCCACACACCAGCAAGGGCAATGCGAGTGGGGGCTAGGGAGAGCAAGTCAAACAGTTCCGCTAAAGCACCGTGATTAAATTCGGAGCTGCGAAAGAGAAAATCATCAGTATTGCGTACGGCTTTGTCTATTGCGATTGCCCGGGCTTCGGGTTCAGTGGGAATGGCATTGCCCAATACGATAGGGGCGAGCGCGGTCAATATGACGACATCTTTCGGGCGTAATAATTTGAGGGATTCCGCGGTTTCCGAAAGAGGCTTTGCGGCACAGCCGGTTAACCCAGAGACGAGACTTGCACTGGCTAATAGGCCGGTACTGAATACTCCGAGCTTAAGAAACGCACGACGATTGTTGGGTTCTTCGACTGGATGCATACTCATTCGGATTCCTTCATGATCAGGAGGCAAAATAAAGGGAAGTGATGAAACACTTCCCTTTAGATATAGCAGTGGTTGTCGAAAAATTCGACTAATACTGAGGATGATCTTACTTGAGCAATGCACCAAATAGGATTTTATGGATCGGGCGGTCCCATGGCGGATAGATTGCTTTTGCACCATTAATCTTGCCTTTAGTGTAAACACCTTTGGCTTTACTGAAGGTCAAGAACCCTTCTTTGCCGTGATAAGCCCCCATTCCTGCAGGTCCAATTCCACCGAAGGGGATATCATCCACAGCCACATGGCTTAGCGTGTCGTTAATGCAGGCTCCGCCAGAATGAGTATGGCGTAATACATAGTCAGATCGGCTGCTGTTGTAATCGAAGTAGTACAATGCCAGTGGGCGAGGGCGATCATTGACGTAGTTAATGGCTTCGTCGAGGGAATCATAGGGCTTTACGATTAGCAAAGGTCCAAAAATCTCTTCTTGCTCGATCTTCATGTCTTCGTTGCTGTTCAGCACCAGGGTGATTGGCATCTTGCGAGTGCCCTCGAAGCTATCATTTGAGGCGTTAAGCGGAATGATGGTGGCCCCCTTTTCTTGGGCTTCATCTAAATAGCCTTGTAGGCGCTGATGTTGACGCTCATTTACAATGGCGGTGTAGTCATCGTTATCACGCATGGTGGGGTACCAGGTACTGATAACATTTCTCATTTCATCGACAAATTCATCAATACGATGCTTGGGTAGTAATACATAATCTGGGGCAACACAGGTTTGACCTACGTTCATGGCCTTACCAAAGCTCATACGCTCAGCGGCATCTTTCATGGGGAATGAATCGCTGATGATCGCTGGTGACTTTCCGCCTAATTCTAAGGTGACGGGTGTCAGGTTTTCAGCTGCCGCACGCATCACGTGTTTGCCAACGGCAGTTGAGCCGGTAAAGAGGATGTGGTCAAAGGGTAGCTTGGTGAATGCCATTGCAACATCGGCTTCACCGGTAATGACGCAGACGTGATCTTCAGGGAAGATTTCGGCCATCATTTGTTTGAACAGCTCAGAGGTACGAGGTGTAAACTCTGACATTTTGATCATCACACGGTTACCTGCGGCAAGCGCAGGAAGTAGTGGGCCTAGGGCTAAGAAGAAAGGATAGTTCCAGGGTACGATGATGCCAACGACACCTAGCGGCTGATATACCACTTTAGCCTTGGCGGGTTTAAATGCCGTTGGAACGTGGCGTTTGTCATCACGCATCCATTTTTTCAGATTCTTGATGTGGTATTTGATGCCTTCAAGGGATGGCATTACCTCAGCAACCTTGGTTTCTGATCGAGAACGGTTACTAAAATCTTCGCTAATGGCTGTTTCTAAGGCCTCCATATGCTTGATAATGGTTGGCTTAAGACGTTTAAGGTGTTCAATACGTTCTTCGGCAGTCGGCATTGGGTTGGCGCGAAACGCTGTCTTTTGTGCATTGAAGATGCGTTGCATTTCCTGTGCTTCTGTACTGTGATCTGCCATATGGGCGACGTTCGCAACCATGATCATTTCCCCTGTCTTTAACGTGATTGAATCGATGAGTGTCGTGGATGATTCGGTCGGCTAAATTTGCTTTCCTAATCATCTTTGTAATGTTTTACAGTGTATGCTTACATTTTTTAGAGCTTTTGCTCTAAACTGTCAATAACTAACCGACAAAAACCTAAAAATAGACTAAAAATCCAGGGATAAAGTAAATATAATCCCCGCTCCTGTAGACTTTTGTCCGAATGCGCCACCGCCTGATGATTGTTCGGTATAAGATCTACGTTGATATAACGATGTTAAGTTGAATGACAATATGAAAACCCGTGATCGTATCTTGCAAGCCAGTTTGGCGATGTTCAATGAACAGGGAGAGCGTAATGTCTCCACTAATCATATTGCAGCTGAGCTGGGTATGAGTCCGGGTAATCTCTATTATCACTTTAGCAATAAAGCAGAGATTATTTTTGAGTTATTCAGTGCCTATCGAGATCTTGTGGTAAATACGCTAGTGCTACCCGTAGACCGTCCACTAACGTTCGATGATAAGGTCGGGTATTTTGAGGTGATTTTTCAAAACATGTGGGATTATCGCTTTCTCCATCGTGACCTTGAGCATCTGTTGAAAGAGAGTGAGCAGTTGCGGGAACATTATTTGGTGTTTTCCAGTACCACGGTAGCGACGGGTAAGGCCATTATCAAGGGGATGGTTGAATCAGGCTTAGTGGTCGCCAGTAATGACGAAGTGGATGCACTGATGTTGAATCTGTGGGTCATACTGACATCATGGTCTTCCTTTTTGCAGTCTATAGAGGTGCAGAAGGACAAGCCCAATACCATGGACCCTTGGGCGTTGAAGCGGGGTATCTATCAGATTATCTGCCTGCTGGAACCTTATGCGACAGATATTGCGCGTGAAGAGCTGCCAGCGTTAAAGAAAAGCTACCTAGGAGATCAGGATACTGATCCACTGTCATTGTTCAAAGATACCGCGTTATACCAATAATCATATCAATAGTTATTCCAGTGCTTTATAGATCGAGACCGCACCGATTATGTCTCCCTTTCTGTAACCTTTGGCGGGGTCGTTAGGGTAACGGTCATCGATAGCGAGTCTTACTTGGCGAGAGACTTTGGTGCCGTGACAGCTTAAACAGGCGTTGGTGACGGTGATAGCTTTCATATAACGGAAGGTCTTTTTGCCATTTAGCACAATGACAGCGGTTTCTTCCAAGCGTTCGGCGGGGGCGCCCTGGCCGATCATAAGGGCAAAATTCTGCAAGATGCGTTGCTCCCATAGATCCGGTCGATTATTGGGATTCCGGACCTTACTGCTGGTGCGACGAATACGCCAACCCTGTTGACTAAATTGTTGATCAATTTGTTGTGTAGTATTGCCATAGTGTTTGGCTGTTGCGGCAGGTCCACGGGTTAATATGCTGGCCTGTAGGGCCTTGGTTAGTTTCTTGCGATATTGCTGGCTACGCTGGCGTGCCTCTTGTGTTAAGCCTTGGGTGTTTGTCGCGATAGTTGTGGCTGGGGCGGCATGAGCGCTAGGAATTGCAAACAATAATAATATTCCAATGTACGCGGTTCTAGTGAGTCTCATTAAACGGTCCTGTGATGGTGATCAAACCATTCTAGCCTAGGTATCGATCGTGGAATGTTGAGTGCTTCTAAAAATCTGATGTTTGCAGTGCCCTTATGGATATGAGTTGTATATGATGCCTAAGGTTAGTCATTATGGTTGAATGCAGCCAGTGTCTAACGATGATGTAACGGGATATAGCGGAAAGTTATACGTTTTTAGCGTTTGCAATAAACGGGATACTTGGGTTATATCTGAGACAGATTAATTACAAAATACCCAATAATCATAATCACGGTAGGAAAAACTATGTTCACACGATTCGTTGCCATTTTGTCGCTCTTCTTTTGCAGTGTTATTGCCCAAGCGGAAGAGCAAAAGCCTTCCGCGATGCCCTCTGCAACAAGCGTTAACCCAGTGGTGATAATGGAAACGGACCGGGGTCCGGTAGAAATTGAACTGTTTGTTAAAGAAGCACCTATTACTACCAAGAACTTCTTGGCCTATATTGATAGCGGATTCTACGATGGGGTTATTTTTCACCGTACTATTCCTGGCTTTATGGTCCAGACCGGAGGCTTTGGTGAAGACCTTAAGCGCAAGCAAACGTTGCCACCGATTAAGAACGAGGCGAATAACGGCCTTAAGAATACTGTAGGCACTTTGTCGATGGCGCGCACTAATGATCCTCATAGTGCCACATCGCAGATATTTATTAATGTGAATAACAATGCAAGTTTAGATTATGCCGGGTCTCGTAATGCGGGTTATGCGGTATTTGCGAAGGTATCCAAGGGTATGGATATTATCCACGGAATCTCAACGGTGAAAACGAAGCGAGTAATGCAGCATGGTAATGTACCGGTAGATCCGATCCATATTGTGAGCATGACGCGTAAGTAATGTGTTAAATAGGCATAAAAAAGGGCAACGCTTTGGTTGCCCTTTTTTATGCCTTGAGTACGTGGTTACAGCTTATGCTGAACGCTCTGCTAACCAGTCCGCAGTCATCGCCCAGGTATGTAGCTTGGCTTTGCCGCCCGCAAATACACCTGCGTGTCCACCGGGAACCACTTCAAAGGATTTATCTTTAGAGCTAATAAGATCAATGATTTTTTTCGCAGCAGGAATGCTAACGATGTTATCGGTCGTGCCCGCAAAACCAAGGTAGTTGGCATCAATGCGAGAAAAATCCGCTTCATGATCCGTCAACGGAATGATGCCGCTGGCCAATTGATTCCGCAAAGAGAATTTTAGACCCAACTGTTGTACCGTAGCGCCAGGGTAGTCGGCCATATTGGTAAACCACTCTTTAGTCGTTAGATGGGCTTGGATATATTCTCGATCCGATAAGTTGCGCACTAGGTCAAAATAACTAAAAACGCCTGCCAATGGATTGGTTAACTTGAACGCTACAGATACCATATCACCCGGTACGTGAAACTTGCTGGGGTTGACTTCCAGTGATGAGAGCGGGATGTGCTTGGTTACCTTATCCAAGGCCTTAAGAAATTTACCTTGAATATGATTCTTGTGAAAATCGATCGGACTCGCAATGGTTACGATATTCTGAATGTTACCGTGGCCATGAGCTCCGGCATATAAAAGGGTGAGAAGACCCCCCATGCAATAACCCACTAAAGAGATCTTATCAGATCCACTATGGTTATGAACTTCTTCAACCGCTTTGGTATACCACTGGTTAACATAGGTCTCTAAGCATAAGTCAGAATTTTCTTTGGTTGGGGAGCCCCAATCCAGCAAATAAACTTCAAATCCGCGGGCATTAAGAAAACGTACCCAACTGCGTTCTGCCATTAAGTCGTAGATCCAACCAAACACCCCTAATGGCGGTACCAATAAAACAGGGACTTTATGTCGAGCGGTGGTTGGAGTGACTTGCTCATCATCGAGTTCAAAGGCTTCGGTATCCGTGTGAGGATAATAACGAAGCTTCATGATGCCCTCGCTATAGATGACATCATTGGGGGTTTTATCAGAGAGAATAAAACGCTCTGGTCTGGTACGACGCTCAACCGCGTGACGTACAAAATTTTTGGCATTGGTAAGGAAGCTTGTATTTTTGGCCATGCTGCTACTCATAAGTATCACTCACAAAAACGACGGATAACATATTTCATAAGGTCCTCTTATGAAACTGCTCGCGGGGCTGCTTGACAAAGCATCGGCCACTGTGAGCTCTTACTATTGCAAAAATCCTTTCCGGATCTTGCTGAAACGAGCGTTTGATTAGCTGTTTCGTGAAGGGTAGTCATTCTGTATCAAATTACAATCACCGAATACGACAAAAGAGCTTCCCTGAGTGAGGGGAAGAGCGCTCCTTATCTGTCTGATCAAATATTCGGCATAAAAACAATGGCTTAGCACTGTGTAAAGGTGCTAAGCCATTATGTAAATGCATTGTATAATTTATTTATAAAAAGAGCAGCTTTTGTTACTGGTTATTATTAACGGTTGTATCGCAAATAATCTATCCGATCTGAAAATAGTTGAGTGAATTTTGATTTACGCAGTTAAAGTGTAAAATTGTTCTGCAGGTGACTAAGCGCTCACTATGTTCTTCTTCATTTGACCTTTCTTGAGCATCGAAGAATGCTCAAGAAAGGTCAAGGGCTTCGTACTGTCTGAAAGCTTTTAAAGCCTAACATCGATCGCGTAATCCGTTTGACTCGTCGCTGGTAATCTTGTTCAACGATGTTGCTGAGATACTCACATTGCCGGATTCTAACCCAACGATTATTTTCATTGTTGAAAAACGTAGAGCTGTCTTGGTGTCACGCTTGGCTGTGAGAAGAAAATCGATGGTATTCCTTCTTTATTGACTGCTCGACACCCTTTACTTTTAAATGGATTTCATCCATTCGCCAACGATCACCTGGTCGTTTCTTCGTTTTATGGAACGCCTTTTCCAGCTTTGATGCGTAGTGAATACCTTATCGCATAAGAACAGTGTCAGCGAACGCATCGAAGAATGTATGGTTTCGGTGTGTGACGGCCTTTGAAGGCGATCATGTATTGCTCATTTTGATGAGGTTTTGAGATATTATTCTACCATGCAAGGAGATGGTTACGCTGGATGCGATAAAATCAGAAAATTCCTAGTACTCCAAGCTGGGCGGCTTTCTACGTGCTTATTGCCCGACAAACTCCTCTTTTCAATGCACTCAAATACTGTAGAATCAAGCCTCAAATTAGATCAAAGGAATGGATAATTATGAGCTGTGAAGTAAATGTAGTGAAGGTCTGGGAAAAAAATATGAAGGCACTCGGTTTGCCTGTTCCTACAGATACTTATGGGGCTGGGCTGGGGTCATTAGGTGCAATTAGTCTTGTTGCGGGTGTAGTTGAAACACACGGTTCAAAAGTCTTATTAAGTCGTGCCTTTATGCAAATTGGTCTTGGTTCTATTGCTACGGTAGGAACTGCGTTATATGCAAGCTATTGGACTGGTGCGGCGATCGGAAGTGTTGCCGTTGCTACAGGTCAAAAACTGAGTTGTGGCACTACGATTGCGGATGCGATGTGGACAGCTCGGAGTCAGTTTAAGGTTTATGGCATGTGGTTAGAAACTGAATTTTTACGTCACCCAGAATTATTGAGAGCGCACTAAATATGCCTTTTTTTCCTGATTGGTCGAGTCTTAGTTTTATTGAACAAGCATTCTATTTTTCTATGACCTTTGCGGTTATTGTGTGGAGTGGAATGTGGGTGTTTGATTTTATTCTGGTTCAAAAGGGTATATTACCCAAAAAATCAGAAACCACCATTGAAGATGTGAAGCGACTTCGAGACCAGGGGCGAGAGGGGTGGGCTGTGAGGCGTTTTCAGCAAATGCCTGAAAACAAGGGTCTCTATACCTCAAAAGGTGCTGATAAGCTGGTAGAAGAATTATGAGGGAATAGGGCAAATCGATTATATTGATTTACCCTAAATTATCGATTTTATAAATTCACTTATCGTTTTCAGAAATCCTTTTGATATACCTTGTTCATCGAGAACGAGTATCACGACCACTGAGAGATCCAGCGTCATGGTTTTTTTCAGTCAATCGACGATGGATTCTACTATTTCAGTATTTGGAAGGTCTACTGTGGATAGGAAGATAAGAGCGCAGTGGGTAACCGCTCAGTGCTACCAGGTTAGTGCCGCTCCGGTTTGATATTCGGTGACCCGGGTTTCAAAGAAGTTCTTCTCCTTGCGCATACTGGCTTGTTCATCCAGCCAATCCAATTGATTGGTTGCACCAGGAAAGGGCTCGGCTAATTGCAGTTGTTTGGCACGGCGGTTGGCGATAAAACGAAACTGACCGATATGATCTTCTGCGCTGTATCCTAAGATGGGGTCTTTTAGAATATAGTGGGCGTAAGCGACTTCTGCTGCTTCGGCTTCTTCCCACATGCTTTGTACAGCAACAGGGTCAAGAGTTAAGGATTCCTCCTTAAGAAGCTGGCGGATCACGCGTAAACCAAAAGCACAGTGTTGCACTTCATCTCGCATAATATATTGGAATTGTTCGCCAGTACCCTTCATCAAACCGCGTCGTTGCAAGGCAAAGATAGGACTGAATCCATTATAAAACCAACAGCCTTCAAACACCGCGGCAAAGAATAGATATGACATCGCAAACTGTTGGAGATTGTCGCGGTTAGTGAGATCCAAATTATTGTCAATCACCTGACTGAGTTTTTCATTGGCGAGCTTTATTTTGCCGTAAATCTCTGGCACCACTCGATAGCGATTATAAATCTCGCTTTGGTCAATCCCGATAGTTTCAATGCAATGTTGATAGGTCCAGGTATGTAAGGCTTCCTCAAAGACCTGTCGGGCTTGGTAGATTTGCAATTCTGGTGCACTCATTTTTTCCATTACCGCGAGACCGATATTTCTCATGGCTAAAATGTCGGAGGTGGTCAGGTAGGCGAGTACATTTTCATAGACGTGGCGTTCTTCCGTAGTGAGCTTATGGCGATAGTCATGGACATCTTGTGCCATATTAATATCCAATGGTGTCCAATGATTTTTGTTGGCATTGAGAAAAAACTCCCAAGCCCAGCCGTACTTAAACGGTGCTAACTGATTGATATCGGTTTTTGCATTGACGATCCGTTTATCATTGGGATCAATCGGTGGTAACGCTTCTATGGTTTCTGGAGTACTCACTGCGTCTAATTCTATTGCAGGGTTAATATTATCTGGTTGGGAGAATAGCTGACTATTGGTGGCAGGAATGGCGATGCTAAGCGGGTCGTTCCATTTAGATAACATTATTGGCAAGCCTCGCAGTCAGGATCAAGAATTGAGCAAAACGCAGATTCTTCAATGGGTGTTGGTATAGTCGCGACAAGTGTGTCATTGGGCGATGCTGCCAATGTCGAAGGATCACGGACATCGCTATTTTTTTCGATCTGCGTTGCCCCCAAAGATCGGAGATAATAGGTGGTTTTCAAACCACGAGACCAAGCTAATTTGTACAAATTATCCAAGGATTTTCCGGAAGGTTCAGCAAGATATAGATTGAGGCTCTGGGCTTGGTCGATCCATTTTTGACGGCGCGCAGCAGCTTCAATTAACCAGCGCGAGTCAATTTCAAATGCGGTTGCAAAACGCTCTTTTAATTCATCTGGTACTCGCGCGATATTTTTTAATGATCCATCAAAGTATTTTACGTCCTGTATCATAATCTCATCCCACAAATCATGTTGTTTTAACGCGTTAACCATCCATTGATTGATGACAGTAAATTCCCCGGAGAGATTCGATTTTGCATAAATATTTTGATAGGTCGGTTCGATGGACTGTGATACGCCGACAATATTAGATATGGTGGCGGTGGGGGCGATGGCCATGACGTTAGAATTACGCATACCATGCTTTGCAACCAAATCTCTTACCGGTTGCCAATCTAACTGGCTGGTGAGATCAAACGTGCAATATTCGTGACCACGTTCTTCCGCTAAAATGGCCAAGGTATCAATGGGGAATAACCCTTTATCCCAAGAAGAGTGTTGATAGCTGGGATAATGGCCACGATCTTGGGCTAATAATGATGACGCACGAATGGCGTAGTAACTGATAAGTTCCATGGATTGATCTGCGAATTGTACGGCGTCTATGCTGGCATAGGGAATGTTTAACGCATACAGTGCATCCTGAAACCCCATGGTACCAAGGCCAATTGGACGATGTTTGAGATTGGATGTTTTCGCTTGTTCCACGGCATAGAAATTTATATCAATGACATTGTCGAGCATGCGAATGGCGGTGTTGACGGTGCGTTCTAGGTGCGCTTGGTCGAGTTTCCCATCGCGAATATGATTGACCAAATTCACAGAGCCCAAATTACACACCGCGATTTCCTTTGCGCTAGTATTGAGTGTTATTTCTGTACACAAGTTAGATGAGTGGATGACGCCACAATGTTGTTGTGGTGACCGAATATTGCAGGGGTCCTTAAATGCCAGCCATGGATGACCTGTTTCGAATAGCATGGAGAGCATTTTTCTCCATAGCTGTGTCGCGCTTAGGGTCTTATGTAGGGGGATATTTCCGTTCCGGGCTTGCTGTTCGTAGTATGCATAGCGCGATTCAAATTCGACGCCGTATAGATCGTGTAAATCTGGTGCCGAATCCGGTGAAAAGAGCGTCCATTCTTTATCTTGAAAAACCCGTTTCATAAATAAGTCGGGAATCCAGTTGGCGCTATTCATATCATGGGTGCGTCGCCTTTCATCTCCGGTATTTTTGCGAAGCTCAAGAAACTCTTCGATATCAAGGTGCCAGGTTTCAAGATAAGCACACACCGCACCTTTACGTTTTCCCCCTTGGTTAACTGCTACCGCGGTATCATTAACGACTTTGAGAAAAGGAACGACCCCTTGTGATTGTCCATTGGTACCGTTAATACGAGAACCCAATGCGCGAACTTGTGTCCAGTCGTTACCGAGGCCACCCGACCATTTAGATAACAATGCATTGTCTTTAAGGGATGAATAAATGCCTTCCAAATCATCAGGTATTGATGTGAGATAACAGGACGATAACTGTGAGCGTACGGAACCAGAATTAAATAACGTGGGGGTGGATGTCATATAATCGAAGCTGGATAACAATTGATAAAATTCGATAGCCCGGCTATTGGGGTCGTCTTCATTAATCGCAAGGCCCATGGCAACGCGCATAAAAAAAGTTTGTGGTAACTCTATGCGTGTTTCTTGCCAATGTAAAAAATAGCGGTCGTATAAGGTTTGCATGCCCAAATAACCGAAGAGTCGATCTTGTTCTGGTTTAAGGGCTGCTCCTAGGCGAGGTAAATCAAATCCCAGCAAGGTGTCAGATAATAACCGATGATCGACGCAACGACGTATGCATAGCTCAAACAGTTCTGGGTAGAGACTGTCGTCGTAATATGCCGAGGAAATATTGAGGCTACCAGTGACTTCGCCCCATAACTTATCCAGTAGTAATTGTGCGCATACGTAAGAGTAACCTGGGTCAGTGTCGATGAGCACACGTGCCGTCATAATCATTGCGCTACTAACGTCTTCTAGTTTCATCCCGGAATATAACGACTTTTGTAGATTTTGTATTAGCTGATGAGGATCAACGTCCTCAATGCCGGTACAGGCCCACTGGATTCGTTGTGCAATGACTTGTCTGTCTAGAGGGTGCTCTAATCCATCGGCCCCCAACACCACAAAGGCGTGAGAGTTTTCTTCTGGTTGCTGTTCGGTTCTGCGCAGAAAATGTTCTTCTCGGTATAGCACATAGGCGCGTGCGACTTTTTGAAAGCTATTACGCATCAGGCCTAACTCAACTAAGTCTTGTATGTCTTCAATGTCCACTCGGCCACCGCTGGGGTAGCGACGATTAAGGCGACGAATGATGTCTTGGGTGACATCTGTGATGGTATCGCGAACGCGGGAGGAGCCGGATATCTGTTGTCCTTCCACGGCGACAAAGGCTTTTGCCATAGCGACGGATATTTTCGCGTTATCAAAAGTGACGGTTGCCCCTGTGCGTTTAATAACTTGCAAGGATGTCGCTTGGTCGAGAAGAGGGGGTGCAATAAAAGGTGTGGTCATAGTGCCTGCCTTGAGTAAATTCGCGTTGCGAAACACGTCAAAAGCGATCAACAGACAGGGGAAGCTCTTGCAGTGAATAAAACTCAGGCAGGAAAGCAACCTTCTGAGTCTTGATTCGCGAAGACGGAAGTTATGTATATCTGGCAGGTCTTCGGACTTAGGAGCGTTGAATAATGGGGAATATTATTCAGCCTAGCGCGATGGCTTGATGCAATTATGATCGTCATATTGCATTGCCTGGGTTTTTCACCCAATCGCGTTCGTTCTCCAATACCGCTGCGCGTCAGTTCCGGGGTTACACCGGATTCCCTTTTCAGATCAACCTTATGTCGTTATATGATTACATCAAAAACTAGATATGGTTGATCAACCAGATTTAGGCACAATATATGGTGTGTAGATGAATGTAAAGCTAATATGACTTCATGCTGGCCATAGTGATAAAGCTCTCAATATAATCAATAGGCTCTTCAGATTCTCGAATGCCGATGTGAATATGCTTGTGAATGCCGGTGGTACCTAAACGAATGGTTGTGAGTGATAACGACTCTCTATATTGCTCCGCCAGCCAACTTGGTAGTGCGGTGACACCTCGTCCAGCACTTACCATTTGTAGCATAATATCGGTAGTTTCTATGGTCTTATGCTTCTTTGGCCCGCATTGATTGGGTGTAAGAAACTGGGTAAATATATCCAAACGTTCGGGTGGTACGGGATAGGTGATCAGAGTTTCATTACGAATATCTGTTGGCGTCACAGATTGTTTATTTGATAGAGGATGTGAATTGGGAACGACCAATACTAACTCATAGTCGAATACTGGTATAAAAGATAAACCGGCTTTAAACAGTGGATCTGGGGTAATTAATAAATCAATGTCATGATTAAATAATGCCCCGATACCACCAAACTGAAAAGCTTGCTTTACATCGACGTCCACATCAGGCCATGCCGCCAGGAAAGGGGATACAATGGTTAATAGCCATTGATAACAGGGGTGGCACTCCATACCAATGCGCAGATTACCACGTAATCCTTGGGCGAATTGTTCGATTACGTGTTCAGCATGTTCGAGCTGAGGCAGTATACGTTGGGAGACTGATAACATATATCGACCCGCAGGTGTTAAACGCAAATTTCGCCCATCTTTTATCCACAGCTTGACGTTGATTTGTTGTTCAAGTTTCTTAATATTATGGCTTAATGCCGACTGAGTTAAACACAATTGGTTAGCGGCGTTTGTCAGCGTACCTTGTCGATCAATTTCTCGTAGAATGGCGAGATGTATACGTTCAATCATTGGAATTCGAATGTGTTAGTTTGTCGGCTATTGGGTTGTCGAAGTCTAAAGTAATCGTTTGCGCTAGAGAACCGATAACTGAGTCGTTTTTTGAAATAGGTTGACTGTTAATATTGCATCTGCATTAATGAATAACGCCAGGGAGTCAAGGTGAGCAGCTATATCACGCTCATATTCTATGAATGACGATATAACAATAAAAGGACGATTATGAAAAAGTATCTACTAATTATATGTCTATTGATCTCTTCAGTGGGTTTTTCTCAAGAGGTTGGGGTAATCGAGAAAGCAAAGGACTGGCTTAGTATTGTCGATCGTGGTGAATACTCGGAAAGTTGGGATAATTCTGATCCCTATTTTCAAACGCAGTTGACCGCGAATAAGTGGCAACAAGCTTTGCAAGCAACGCGATTACCGTTGGGGAAAATGATATCGAGAGCGGAGTCAGGTTCAACGTTCTATTCTTCGCTAGCGGGTGTTCCAGATGGAGAATATGTTGTTATTCTATTTAATACCGTGTTCGAGAACAAAAAGTCGACAATAGAAACCGTCACTCTTAGTAAGAGTAGTGGCCACTGGCGTGCTGTCGGATATTTTATTAAGTAAGGTCAGGTATCAAGATTAAGATATTCTATAAAAGATAAATGTCTGTGATGTTGCCATTCTATTTCGGCTTCTCTAAGTTGATTTTCAAGTAAGGTGTCGAGCTCGTTGGGTGTGGTATAAACGCGTAGGTAGACGTCGGAATTGATCTCTGGCACTAAACTAGAACGAAGGTTGTCTAAAAATATATGATGGCTTAGCTGGATTGGCTTATTCCCTAAGCCATATATTTGTACACGTTTATCCTCTATTTCTACATGTAACGTCTGCTCATTGTGGCGAATCTCGAACACTTTATGCTTTGAATCTAGCTGAATATCGTTAAACATAGCATTTAGATTATTGGTTGATAGTCTTGTAGTAGATTCAATCGTCATACAAGATAGAAATCCTTCGATTACATTATTACTTACGTCTATGAATTGCTGATCTATTGCCTTATTAAGAAAATCCTGTAGTGGTAAATCAACGAGGATGGTAGACGGCGATTTTTCTATGGAGCAATAGACGTTTCCAATGTTTTGTACAGAACCGTGCCGTAAGAAGTCTCGAATCGTTGAGGTGGGAGACATCAATAGCAGTAACCAGGTTAAAGAATAATGATGAGTGTTTGCGAGTTTTTCTAGCTTTTGGTAGAAAAATTTTGCATAGGTGTGATCATAAGTAGTTGCGGTATCATTATGTGTGGGTATGCCACCCAACCGTATTTTTCGATAACTTTGTTCCGATAGACCTAGCCAGGAGGTATCTCTGCTGGAGGTTTGAAGATTAAACCAGTGTGTTGATTTTACACTATCAGTCTTGTTATCGGTTCGCCATTGTAATCCTATATTACTTGCTGTTTTGTTCTGTTGCGTATCTACATCAGGATCTATTGATGTGGAAAAAATGGCTTTCTTTCTATTGATATTTTTAGTTTCAGGAGTGTCAGTGGTTTCCTGGATTTCAATTAGATTTGGAATGGATCTGAGTAAAGTAGGAAGTTGGCTGATCAGGTGATCGTAAGGATTGTGTGATGAAGGGAAATTAACAACATTATCCTCTGATGGATGTAACGGACCATCTATCTCGGTAAGTGGCGAAGATGATTCGGACAAGCTAGATTCCAACGTACTTTCAGATTCAATCGATTGTTTATTGTCGGCGTTTGTGCGTGTGCTATTGGCGTTGGCTTGGCCTACGATAATCTTTCGCTGAATGCGCGCCCTAGTTTTTCGTCTCATCATATAAGGTCGAATAATGCGAATAATTCGATATCTACGGCGTTTTACTTTCTTGGACATAAGCTAATCTGCATAAGATAAATAGATGACATTTAGATTCTTTCGCGACCTTGAATGAGGATGGCTGCGGCCCTCTGTAAGATGTCTTTTTCTTGTTCAAGTATTAGAATTCTGGCTTCTAACTCCTTTATTCGTTTTTGTTCGGGGGTAAGCGGTACTGGTGTTTCTGGCTTATTCATTGGCTGATGTGTCTCAGTGGGTTCTTCCGTGTGTACATCGATAAATTCATCATTCTGTATGTTGTGATATTGATCATCATTAGGATGTGCTTGGGTATGATGGTGAAAAGTACGCCCTCTCCAGTCAATGTCTGTTAATGGGTTTTTGGTGTTTGTGATATCGCTATTAGCGTTTTTTTCCTGTCGGCGAAAGAACTCTGCTAGTCGCCAATAGCTTGTGGTTTTTATTGGAGCAATAGGTTTTTCGTTATTCACGTTGGACATGTCAATGTACAAAGGGAACCGTACGAATATTTTAGCAGGACGTTGCTGGGGAGCTATCGACCTGCTAACACATATAAGAGGGCCCTTTTCCTGTGGATGAAAAGAATGATGGTCTAAGGGAGTGTTCGGTTTTCCTTAGCCGCTGTGTCAAATTTTGGCAGTAGTTTCATTCGGTGAAGCAAGTGCTTTGATGTCACCATTAAAACGTTGTAGTACTTCAACAAAACGATTAATGGCCGTTGTAGCGGTGCCTATATCGACGCAAGGTTCCTTAATGTAGCCCTCTAGATCTCCACGGATGTGGCCACCCATTAGGCCATCTTTTTTACGTTGTAATACAATAGCGTTGGTCGCTTGGCAAAAAGCGAAGTGATCAGTCTTACAATATATTCTATGCTGTTGTGCAATCTTGGCACCTGTTTCATAGCGCGGGGAGCAATATGAAACCATGTAGGGCTGCACCGTTGGATCGCTGCCTACAATGTCTGCGCAAGAAAAAAGAACGAAATCTGTTGATTTATATTGTTCCATAATGCCATTGCACATAGGTAGATCACCCTCTATACCCAGATTGTAATCGCAAAAAAATACGTCGATACCTTTGATCAAATTTTCGATCATATTGGTAAATCCCTGCATTATTTCGCTTTGTATTTCATTGGTGCTGGGAAGTAAGGAAAATTCTTGGGATTTAACGGTGAACTGTGTGTTCCATTCAGCCAGCAGTTCTGAATCATTGCTGTTGTCTTTGTAGGCGACTTTATATCCATTGTCAAAGCAGTCTTCGACTTCAGGTTGATCCGTCAGAAACGCAAATTTTCGACCATCGGTAGCTTCGCAAGAACGGAAGAGTAATTTTTTCATATGCATAGGCTCTGTGTTTTGTGTTGTCTAATAGAGATGGTTACTCTATTGCACAGAGCTATTTCCTACACAGGGATACACCCTAAAGATCCAGCGGAAACAATGATTCCAGGATAAGGGGCTGGAATATTACTATTTCTGATGACCGAGTTCTTTAATGTTAGATTTTTGAGATAGAATTATTGTCGAAAACAGATATATTCCAACAATAATGTCTACTGCCGCGCAGAGTATTGGATACCAGGCTGGTACGCCAGAATTAACAAAAAGCATCGGGTGCAATAAATCGTATATGCCATGACTTATCCAAAGGGTGGCGACGATATAGCCTGAAAATTTAAATCCATAGTTAATGCACAGTATGCCTGCAACAAAGTATGGGATTCCAAATACAAATTCTGTGAGTATTACATTACTCTCTGCTGCGAATAGTCCAAAAAACATATAGATTAGTGGCAGTGACAAGAGGCAGGCAGTATAGGACCAATGCTCCCAGTGTTGTCGACGACTAATGGTGATGGTGAATAGTGCTAGCAGCACTCCTATAATAGCTTCGATCATACTGTCCCTTTAATGTATCTCTATTGTTGGCTGGAACAGGGACTATATACTCTGGAGTATGGTTTAGGGTCAATGATGGGTGGGCATTACGCAGTTTCTGTCTCAGGCTCGTGTACTGGATGTTCTTCTGCCCGATGAAGACGTAGAATAAAGAGACTGCCCTCGGGTGAACTATGGGATAGCGTGATGTCCCCCCCCATCTTTCTAGCAAATATACGAGAGATTGATAGGCCAACACCAACTCCGCCAATTTCGTTGGCTTCTGCGTATTCCAATCGGATGAAGGGGCTAAAGATAACATTCCAATGTTCTTTCGCAATGCCAACACCGGTATCTTGTACCGCGATTTCTACACAGGTATCGGAGATAACGGTACTAATAATATTCACGCTGCCTTTATCTTGATTGTACTTAATACCATTGGATATCAGGTGGGTGACTATTTGCATGAGTTTAAGTAGGTTCGATTTTGCTTTGATACCTGTGGGTGAATAGTTTATCTGAATCTTGGATTCTGAATGTATGTCTTCTGCTTGATGGATTGCCTCCTGAATGGCGATATCCACATCACAGGTCTCCAAAACGATATCTTCATCCTGTTGCTCCATTTGTGAATAATGAAGAATATCATCGACGATGCGAAGTAGCTTATTGCCCGCGCCAAGAATATGTTTTGTGGTATCCTTTTGGCGAGGATTAGTACCTGTTCTAAACAGCCTCTCTTGAATTTGAGCAAAACCAAGCACCTCATTAAGTGGCGTGCGAAGTTCATGGCTCATGCGCGATAAGAACTGGGTTTTAGCGAAGTTAGCCTGTTCGGCTTCCTGCTGGGCTTCTTGTAGTTCATGGGTGCGTAAGCGAACCCTATCATCCAGCGCGCTATTAAGATCTTCTATTTCCTGACGGGCCTTTTTGTGCTCTTCAATTTCCAATTCTAGCTGTTGGTGGCTGTTATTTAGTTTTTCTTTTGCATCAGATAGATTATGCACCATCGTATTGAAGGATTGTGCGAGTACACTGATTTCATTATTTTTTTCAACAGGGTTACGTATTGTGCTAGAACGTAGATTGTTAAAATCCAACGAATCGATTGCGTGGATTAAGGAGAGCAAGGGTTTGCTAACAAGGTGCTTGCCGAACCATAGGAAAATGGCCCATAGGGCGAATGATTTAATCACCGCATTTACCAAGATAAACGCAAATCCATAGCTGATCTTGCTGATCAATATCTCCCGTGAAGACGATATGATAAGCGTACCAATATTGGTTTTTTTTCCTAAATTTTCATAGGTAATATCAAACGAGCGTTGTAGTACATTATCACCAACGGATACGTCTCCGTGATCACCAATGATTTTCCCAGATTCATCAAGTACCTGTACTCGAGAGACCACAGGCATGTTGAGGATGCCGGCGGGGATTTTTTGGGTTTGTTCGTCATTCATATTCCATAGTGCTTGGGCTAGCCCAGGCTGAAACGTTTCATTGATCTGTACGAGCTCGTTATAGATGTCTTCTTCCGCATCGAAATACTCCGCCGCCATATGTAATCCGGTAACCGACACGGCAACGCCAAGATAAACGCTGAAAACAACTCGCAGTAGTTGAGTGGCTAACGCATTTTTGGGGGTTTCAGTGCTCTTAGCGGTCATGGGAAGGGAGCTGTCCTACATGGGCGGTGGATATATCCTATTAATTGTAGGAGAGCGTGGATTAGATGCCATACATAACGACTTAGGTAAGGCAAATAATGGAATACTGTTGATTTAGTGCGTCAGAATTTGGTCGAGAAACTGTTGTGTGCGTTTGCTTCGTGGATTTTCAAAGAAATCAGAGGGTTGCGCCGTTTCGATGATTTCACCCTGGTCCATAAAAACGATGTGATCCGCGACTTGTCGAGCGAACCCCATCTCGTGGGTGACGCACACCATGGTGATACCGGAATCTGCGAGTTCAATCATGGCATCTAATACTTCTTTGATCATTTCGGGGTCTAACGCTGAGGTAGGCTCATCGAAGAGCATGATTTCTGGTTCCATGGCCAGCGCGCGTGCCAGGGCTACGCGCTGTTGTTGGCCGCCCGAGAGTTGATTGGGGTATTGATGCGCTTTTTCTGCAATGTTGACTCGACTGAGATAGTGCATAGCAATCTCGGTTGCTTGTGCTTCATTGAGTCCTCTTACTTTCATGGGAGCCAGGGTACAGTTTTGTAGGGTGCTAAGGTGGGGGAAAAGGTTAAATTGCTGGAACACCATGCCCACCTGCTGTCGAATAGTATTAATCTCAGAAAGGCTATCAAGTGCTAAGCCGTTTACCGTGAGTTTTCCCTTTTGGAACGGCTCTAGGCCATTAATGCAGCGAATTAACGTGGATTTTCCAGAGCCTGATGGGCCGCAGATGACCCATTTTTCACCTTTATTTATTGATAGATTGATATCTTTTAACACATGCAGTTTGTCATACCATTTGTTCACTTGAGTAAACTGAACGACATTATTACTATCGGGTTTCATTAGTGGGTCCTATTGGTCCTGTTTACGTTCAAGATGAAGGCTATAGCGCGACATGGAAAAGCAAAAAATCCAAAAAATAAGAGCAGCGAAAGCATAACCTTCATTGGCTCGGCCTAGCCATTCGGGGTTCGTCGCCGCGGATTGGACAATGCCGAGAAAATCGAAGAGACCGATAATTAATACCAGGGTTGTGTCTTTAAATAACCCAATAAATGTATTTACGATGCCGGGTATTACCCGTTGTAATGCTTGGGGCAAAATAATATAGCGCATTTGCTGCCAGTACGTTAATCCTAATGCGCTAGCGGCTTCTTGTTGCCCACTGGGCAAGCTTTGTAGGCCGCCACGAATGACTTCCGCAAGGTATGCGCTGGCGAACAACATAATACACAATAAGGCGCGAAGCAGTTTATTGATATCGATATTATCTGGTAGGAATAGAGGAAGCATTACCGACGCCATAAAAAGTACCGTGATCAGCGGTACTCCTCGCCATAATTCGATAAATACATGGCAAAAAGCGCGTATAACGGGTAGGTGACTTTGGCGACCTAGTGCTAACAGAATACCGAGAGGAAATGCTCCGACAATCCCTACCGTTGCAATCACTATGGTGAGAAAAAGTCCACCCCATTGATGAGTGTCTACTCGTGATAACCCCAAAAACCCACCGTAGAGTAAAGTAACAGCGATGATCGAGAATAACCCAAACAATATGACTGAAAATGCTGTGCGATGATATTGTCGTGCGGTAAAAATGAAAAGTATTGCGATAATACCGGTGCTATAAATTCGCCAGCGTTCGGATTCTGGATAAGACCCAAACATCAGGCGAGGAAAAAATTCCCGAATAAATACCCAGCACGCCCCCTCGTTATTGCAATCATTGTTACTTGATCCCACAAATGAAGCGTTAATGATCATCCAGTCAATGAGTGGCGGTAGAGACCACAATAAGAACGCGGTGAGAGATAGGGTGGTTAGTGTGTTAACGGCATTACTGAATAAATTGTCTTTAAGCCAGCGTAATGATACTGCGACATAATACACTAGGTTTTACTCCACTGTTTACTACGTTCGTAGAGTGACATGGAAAAGGAGATCGACAGACTAATAGAGAGGTATACCAACATGGTAATAAACAATATTTCAACGGCTTGCCCTGTTTGATTAAGGGTTGTGCCAGCAAATATTGAAACTAAGTCTGGGTAGGCAATTGCTGCTGCAAGGGATGAGTTTTTCGTTAGGTTAAGATATTGATTCGTGAGTGGTGGAACAATAAGTCGCATTGCCTGGGGAATAATGATTAACCTTAAGGTATGATTTGGTCGCAATCCTAAAGACTGCGCCGCTTCCACTTGACCTTTGTCGACAGAGCTAATACCGGCTCGCACAATTTCAGCAATATAGGATGCCGTATAAAGGGATAGCGCAAGGACCAGTGCCGTTAACTCCGGTATAATAACGATACCACCGGAGAAATTAAATCGGGTTAGCGTTGGAATCTCGGCCGTGTATGTAGGCGCAACACCGATCCAAATCATGATGGCTCCGATGATGCTAGCAAACCATACATATTTTTTGTGAGTAGAACGCAGTACGCGAATTAGTACTAAGGTGATGACAATGAGTCCGGCCATCAACCAAAGCCAGCCATTACTTTGGTCTTCCGATATAAGTTTAGGAATATACAGGCCACGATTGTTCAGAAAAACCATATCGAAGAAATCGATACTTTGTCTTGGTCCTGGTAATGGCTGCAGAATCGCAAAATACCAAAAGAATAGGTGCAGTAAGAGTGGTACGTTGCGAAAAAGGCTTATATAGAATGATGCTAGTTGTTTGGCGAGAAAATTATTTGAAAGTCGAGCAACGCCAACCACAAAACCAATAATGGTAGCGAACAAAATACCGAGTCCCGCAACCAGTAGGGTGTTCGTTAATCCGACCCAAAATACGCGGCCATAGCTGTCGGATTCACTATAATCGATCAAGCTAAATACAATACCAAAGCCAGCATTCTGAGACAGAAAGTTGAATCCGGTTACGATACCTTGTTGCTCAAGATTCTGTAGCAATGTATGTATCAGCAGTGACCCAATAGCAATAATGCAGGCAATAAAGAGAGCCTGGTAAATCCAGGCTCGTGTTTTTCGGGTGTTAAACTTCATGCTACTTACCGGAACGGTGGAGCATAGTGAAGGCCGCCATCTTTCCATAAGGAGTTATGTTCTCGGGGTATACGTAATAGCGATTGGCTTCCGACCGTTCGCTCATACATTTCACCGTAATGGCCAACAGCCAGAATAATGTGTTTTGCCCATTGATTGGTCAAGCCTAAGTTTTGACCTAAGTTACCATCGAAACCTAAGAAGCGTCTGATTTGAGGGTTAGTGGGTATGTTCTTCTGCATGGCCGCTTTCTTAGTGATATTAAGTTCTTCTGCTTCAAGCAGTGCATACAATGTCCACTTAATGATATTGAACCATTGGTCGTCACCTTGCCTGACGGCGGGCCCTAAAGGCTCTTTGGAAATGACTTCTGGAAGAATGGTATGGGCATTGGCATCTTTGAGGCGTAAGCGTTGAGCATAAAGTCCAGATAGATCAGTGCTTAATACATCGCAACGCCCGCTTTCATAAGCTGATAGTACTTCGTCATATTTTTCGTATATCACGGGCTTATATTGCATGCCATTGCTGCGAAAGTAATCGGACATATTCAGCTCGGTCGTCGTGCCAGTATTCGCACACAGCGTCGCGCCGTCTAATTCTTTAGCGGAAGATACCCCAAGATCTTTACGGACCATAAACCCCTGGCCATCATAATAAATGACGCCAGCAAAGTGGATGCCTAGGCTGGTATCCCTGGATGCCGTCCAGGTGGTATTGCGACTGAGCACATCGATTTCTCCAGACTGCAACGCAGTGAAGCGCTCTTTCGCAGAAAGCGGAGTGAATCGAACCTTGGACTTATCACTAAACACTGCCGCGGCGATAGCACGGCAAAAATCAACGTCGATTCCCGACCATTGTCCGTCTTTTTCCAAATTGGAGAAGCCTGGCAAGCCCTGACTGACGCCACAGTTAACGTAACCCTGTTTTTTCACATTTTCCAGCGTGCCTGCGTGTGCAGTAGTAAGGCTGATGAAGAACAGGAGTAGTGTTGAAAGAGCGAATTGGGTACGCTGGCGATTGAGACGGTGAATTGTTGATAACATAATAGGCGCTCGTGTGAGGGGTTTCTCTGCTGGAAAATACTTTACCGCAGGAGTGGAAGCTAAGACAATATCCGCGTTGTAATTCTATGGAATCTACTTATGTCTACCATTCTTATTTTAGGTGCTACTTCTGCAGTTGCGGGGCGAATTGCCCGTTATTTTGCCGAGGAACACCAAGAAAGCAATCATCACTTCTTTTTAGTTGGGCGACGGGATGAAAGCTTGCAAGCGTTATCGTCTGAGCTCGTCATGTTAGGGCACTCAGTTGCTGGTGTCGGGGTGGTGGACTTTATGGATATTGAGGCCACCGGGCAAGTTATTCGAGACGCGTATGCTGCGTTAGGATCATTCGATTATGCGCTTATTGCTCATGGTATGATTGGTGATCAATTACTCAGTGAATCACAAGTGTCCGAAGCGCTGCATATTGTTGATACTAACTATCGTACAGTCGTTGCTCAGCTTGTGGTGTTGCATGGCCTGATGTCGTCACAGTTTCACGGTAAGATTGGTGTTATTACCAGTGTTGCGGGGGATAGAGGCCGGCCTAGGAATTTCACCTATGGTTCGGCAAAGGGAGCGCTACACTTGTATCTACAAGGTATGAGATCCGTTGCGTGGGGATCGGGTTTGCAAATATATACTTTCAAGTTGGGCCCGGTTGACTCACCGATGACGGTGGATCATGAGAAAAATTTTTCATTCACCTCGGTCGATGATGCTGCAAGGCATATATATCAAGCTTTTGAATCTCGCCGTTATGTACATTATGTGCCGGGTTATTGGGCGTGGGTTATGTGGGTCGTGCGTTGGTTACCGGAAAGGTTATTTCAAAAATTGGGTTTTTTATCCGACCGATAACGGGTGTAGAAGGTCGTAATATTCGCTACTGATCTTTGCTAGGCAAGGAGTCGACAGACGGGTTTTCATCGCTGACAGGCTGTCTCAGCAGATAGCAAGTCACTCCCGCGCCAATAGTGGATAATAGCACCACAGACCACCATTTACCGACAATCAGCATCGATACTGTCATGCTGATCCAGATAACAGCTATCACTCTATTGCGGGTTTTACGTGGAATGCCTTCGCCACTTTGCCATGTGTGGATGATTGGGCCTAGTTTAGGGTGGCTCGTGATCCATAAGTGAAAGCGGGGGGACGATTTCGCGAAACACCACGCGGCGAGTAAAATGAAGGGCGTAGTGGGCAACAAGGGAAGAAATATACCGACAACACCAAGTACAACACTGAGCCATCCAAGGCAGATAAGGCAATAACGTAGGGATTCCTTCATTAGTAATATACTTCGTTGGGTCCGTGTTGGCGTATGAATGTATGCCCATAGAGTAGACTATTGAAAGCCGCATTACTATTGGTTGCCATTAGGTAGATTTTGGTTGCTAGTAAACCAGGCTGACGAATGATAAAAGGAAAGGAAGTAAACGTGATCAGTAGGCCCATTTTATATTCATTTCGGCGCTGTCCTTATGCAATGCGAGCAAGATTGGCTATTCAGTACAGCCAAGTGCCTGTTGAGCTACGAGAAGTTGTGCTTAGAGACAAACCAGCGGATATGTTACATCGCTCCCCAAAAGGTACTGTGCCGGTGATCATCACTCCTGCTAACCAGGTAATTGATGAAAGTATTGATATTATGCTGTGGGCGCTAAAGCAGAATGACCCGGATGGATGGTTACGGGATGACGCAGAGTCATTAATTGAGCAGAATGACGGTGAATTTAAGGCGTATTTGGATCTGTACAAGTACTCCGATCGATTTCCTGATTTTCCGGCTGAGCATTATCGCTCCCAGGCGGAGGGCTTCTTAAAGCGGTTGGAATCACTGTTATGTCAGTCGCCTTTCCTGTTGGGTGAGTCACTAAGCATGGCCGATATGGCTGTTTTCCCCTTTATTCGTCAATTCGCCCATGTGGATAAGGCCTGGTTTGATGCTGCTAATTACCCAAAATTGCAATTTTGGTTGCAGCAGAGGTTGAATTCCATAATGTTCGCCCAAATCATGGAGAAGTACCCAAAATGGCAACCGGATACACCTGGCGTGATGTTTGGTGGTGGGTAAGCACATAATTAGGATTCTATGCTAGAATCCGTCCACGCTTCGTAGTGGCCCAGCAATAGAGGGCTCCATTGTAAGCGCCAGAATAACCATTGATATCGATAAATTGAGAGAAGACTATGTCTGAAGAATACACAACTGCCGAAGCTAAAGTGAGCTACGGTATTGGTCGCCAAATGGGTGATCAACTAAAGCAAAACCCATTTGATGGAATGGTTATTGATAATGTATTGGCGGGGCTTGCTGATGCATTAAATGAGCAACCTTTAGCCGTTGATCCTGCGGAGCTAGATACGGCTTTCCGTGAAATCAGCGCAATTATGCAAGAGAAGCAAGCGGAAGCGTCTAAAGAGCATACTGCTGCCGGTGAAGCGTTCCTAGCAGAAAATGCTAAGAAAGACGGCGTAACTGTCACTGAATCTGGCTTACAGTACGAGATTCTAACTGCAGGTGAAGGCGATATCCCTACTGCTGAATCTACGGTAAGCACGCATTACCACGGTACGCTACTGGACGGTACAGTATTCGATAGCTCTTACGAGCGTGGACAGCCAGCAGAATTCCCAGTTAATGGTGTAATCGCAGGTTGGACTGAAGCACTACAATTGATGCCTGTTGGATCAAAGTGGCGCTTAACCGTTCCTTACAGCCTTGCTTACGGTGAGCAAGGTGCCGGTGGTGCCATTGGCCCATTCGCGACATTGGTATTTGATGTTGAGTTGCTTGCCATTGTGTAAGTAGTTCGCTTAAATAAAAAAAGCGGTGTTAGCCTATGCTAACACCGCTTTTTTTATGCCTGGTAATCGAGTTGCGACCCGCTGATCGGTCATTGATGTAAGAACTCTACACCGAGGTTACGTAACCAATCAGGACCTTTGTCCTCCATCAGCATTGCAATTGTGCAGGCGGAACCGGCAATCACGCACTGGCTCGCTTTGACCGTAACAGAAGACAGGCCCGTGACAGGCCAGCCTGTTTTGGGTGACAAGATATGGCAATAGCGCTTACCATTGATGTCGATAAAGCGTTCGTAGTTACCGCTGGTGGCAATACCCTCATTAATGAGTTCAAGTGATCCCATATGCTTGCCAGGGTGCTCAGGGTCACGAATGTTGACGTGCCAGGGTTTGCCATCGGGGTGTGGACCTATGGCCTTAATATCTCCGCCTAAATTAACAATACCATGACGGGTGCCCTGGGCGAGGCAAATGTTCGCTGCACTATCGGCAGCGTACTCTTTCACGATACCGCCAAAATCAATTTCCATATGGGGTTTACCAAATGACAGTTGATTGTTCTCGACGGTGACGGAGGTCCAACCGACATTTTCTAGCGCGTGTTCAATATCAGATTGCTGAGGTAGGTTTGTGCTCGAAAAATCCCACACATGGCGTAATGCTCCGGCGGTTATATCAAATAAGCCGTTACTTTGTTGATAGCAGGTATCCGCGTAATTAAGGAGTGATCGGAATTCATCGTCAATAGCAATACTGGCACCGTTAGCCGCCGCTTGGTTAACGTGAAATAACGGATTGTTTTTCTGATAGCGGGAGAACTTATTTTCTAATCGAACTATATCTGCCACTGCCTGTTGGATAGTGTTGGCGCCTTGTTGTGCGTCGGGGGCATACAGGCTGATACTGCAGGGTGATCCCATTGCCTTAAAGTCGTAATGACACCATTGCAGTGGGCGTGCGTTAGACATTAGAAACTGGCGTCGAAGCTAACGCTAACCAATGAAAAAGTATAATCATCCAGTTCTCCACCATTGGTTTGGTCACCTAACTCAAAATCATATCGCCGATCGTATTCTTCATAATGAACAAACAACGTAAAATCACGACCAAAGGATTTTGATATCTCTAGCTTTTTTGAAATGGCACCAAATCCTGCTAAGCGATAATCACTGGTGAGATAACCGTGTTCTGGAATCGTCTCAAAAAAAGTATCGTAAAAGTAGGCGCTATGCTGGGTATAATATCGCACACCAGGCGACACTTGCCAACCTAAGCCCAGCCCCACATTCCATTTTAGCTCCATTGTGTGGGAGTAGACACCCCAATCATCGTCAGAATAGCGATAGTCCGCGTGTAGCGCTGAATTGGTTGATTCAAAATAATGACTGAGTCGTAACAGTGAAATAATCTGGTTGCGGGATTCTGGTCGATTGTCTTTTTCTAAGCCAAAAACAAAGGCCGAAATTTCGGGAATATCAAATAATTTATTGAGAGCTGCGGTAATTCCAGAATCATTTAGAAACTGCACAACGCCAAGGTCGGTCAGTGTGCTGAAGAGTCCGGCAACATTAAGAATCGGATTGTCTAGATCCCTGAAGTCTGAAACATCTGTGAAACCCAAAAAATGCAATAATTCAGGAGAATAGATTAGCGCCTCATCTACAACCACAGATTTCTTATAAGGATCAGAAAGAAAACCTTCGCTATTCACATAGGTCACAGAGAATTGCAAAATAGTATCTCGGTTGATTACCTGCCCAATACCAATGCTGAATTCATCTTTTCGGCGATTATTAAATATAGACGGTTCTTCTAACAGCACATTGGGATTATACGAATTCCAAACCTTATCGTCGCTATGACCGTAACCAAAAGAAAGGTTGGTTAGTTTGTCATTAATATCAATTTTAACACTGATATTACTGTAGTTTGATTCGTAATCATCTTCTTCAGAGGTGCCTAATTTAATGCTAGTCAAGCTGCCGTCACCGTAGTAACTCAGCGTACCTTCGTAGATATCCCGTTGATCTTCTATTGAAGCACCGGTTTCCAAAAATTGATGGGGTTTGCCTTCTCCATCCAAAAAATTCACCACAGGAGACGCACCGCTGGTGACGTCTTTGGTGGCGGTGAAGTTGGTTTCTAGACTCTGCCCTATGGGCACTGTAATCGATAGTTGGTCCGCCGTCACACTCATCCGGTCGCCGGATTCTTTATATTCCGTATGATGATAGCCAAAAGATACTTGGTCTGAGCGATAGCCTTGTTCGGCGGCCTGAGCGTTAATCCCCGGTAGCGCTAATGCTGCACCCATTAATGCGGTTAACGCTTCGCTCTTGTGTCCTTTTTTGTTAGTTACAGCCACAACCGCCGGCTCCCGTTCCATATCCACCTGCTGTGGATTCCTTTGCGCTATAAGTATGTTGTTCGAGTGTTGCTTGTGCACTACTGCGATCACGGGTCATGACGGGGTTGGCGAGGTGGCCTCGTTGCCAGACGCGGACTTTCTCTACGGTACAGCCACTAAGCATGGAGGTGCTTATGAGGGCAAACGTTAGACATGTGATCGATAGCTTTGGCATGGGTGCGGTACTCCATAATCATAGACGATATGGTGATTGTCTAGGCAATCCTTATAGCGGCTGAGAATAAACGTCCTAATTGAGAAAGTCTACGGTATTACTGTTACTGTGTGGGGTGGTTCGTCCTAGAGTGCTTAGGGCTAATGCTAGGATCGTTGTTTTGGCGGGGTTTTTGTCGTTATGAATCAGTAAGGTAGTAGTTTTCTAACTGATGGGTGATCACGCTTTATGAATACACATACATTTCTATCCTTGATCCAAAATAACTATGATTTTGAACGTGCCAACACAATTTTTTCCGAGATCAATCTTAAAAAGTGTTGGAAACAGTGGCTGACTGCGGAGTTTGTGCACCTATTGAATAATGTCGGGGGGCCACAGCTTGTACAAACTGAGGAGCAATACTTGGGTCTTCAGGATAGTGAGGGTGTGCAACAATACCTATCGTATCAAAAGAAGGTAGGGGTGGATGTCGTAAAAGAGAAGCGTACTGCCTCTCGGTGTGATTTTGGTTTTGAGTTGGATAACGCAAGGCATCTTTTTGAAATTCGATGTGGTACCAGTACGCCGTCGTTTAACAAGAAAGAACTAACGAAATTTGAAGAAGATATTGACCGAATAGATGCATTAAAAAAGAGCAACCCCACACTGTCACTAAAAGCACTGTTTGCATTCTATGGGGTGGTATCCAATAAAGACGCGGTGCTATTTAAGGATATCGATAATAGCTTACGATGTGCTTATGTTCTTGATACTAGTTTGCAGGGTAGTTCGAGCATTTCAAGGTTAAGCCATCTTAAAAGAGAAGGGGAGCCACGCCTATGTCTTGTGGCTTATCATGCGTAGTTATTTTGGTATAACCGCAGAACTATAGCAAAGATCAAAAGAGTGTAATGATTGTTTTATTCTGACTATTAGTAAATTCTCATTCTGGGGGTTTACTAATAGAGGTTCAATTCCTAGACTACGAAAAATCCTTAAGTATCTTTGCGGACTTCTCACCTACATCAGCAAAATTCTCAGTTGCTTTGACAAGGGCTTTTTGAGCTTCTTGGATAACCGTGACGTATTTAGGTTCACCCGTAGCGAGTAATTGCGCCAGAGCGACACCAATGGCGGTACTGGTTATTGTACTTAGGTTACGTAAGTTATCGGCGGCATCCTGAACAGCAATGGCAGTGCTTTGCGCAACAGCTTGTTGAGCTTTAGAGAGGGAGGCGTTATCAGACATGGTAGTAGGATTTCCCTAGTGTTCGCGGGGCGACAACTAGAGGTATTAACCTCCGCCTTTTGAAAGTATGAGTGCACAAGAAGAGGATATGGATGCGTTGGTTACGGTTTGCATGCTATGTTGAATGGTGATCGCGTTTTGCATCATTAATCCAATGGTATCGGCCATGCTGGCTTCACTTAGCTGGCTAATGATTTCAGTGACATCCTTGATTTCTTGTTCTGCCATGGGAAAACCATTTCACGTAGAGAAAAATAAAGATACCAAGGTAAGCCGTGTTGATGGCTTACCTTGGATGAAATTACGAATCCTTATCAACGATACTTTCTGCGGCTCGACCCAGTACCGCGGTTCCTATCGCAGTAAGAGAATTGACGCCCTGTACGGTTGCTGCTTGCATTGTGATGCCCGCATGTTGTTGTGATGCAGCAGCGTTGGCACTTGCGTTGGATAGGGCAAGTCCCATGGCGGTATAGAGGTTACCCATCGCCATGGCGGGAGTTTCTGCCAGTACTTTGGTGTTGACCTGTGTTACGGAGTCAGTGATTTGTTCGTTTACAGTGGTAGCCATTGTGTATTTTCCTATGGGGTTTATGAACTTAATTGTTGAGGTTGAGACTATTTTTTGGGTTGAATCGCCTGAAGCTTCTGTTCGATATCCTTCATCGAAGAATCAAGCTCGTCGTTAATATCTTTCATTGTTTGCGTTACTTTTTCGCTAATATTTTTCGCATCGACAAATGCACTGAACGCCTCTATGTTTTGCTTGTTCTTTTTCATGAGATCACCGACAGACTGATTTTGTTCTTTTGTCATACTGCGTACTTGTGTTAGGTGAGTATCTACGTCATCGATGATTGACTTTAGGGAGCTCATTTGTCAGAACCCTCTTCCACTGAAGTAGGCTCCGCTGTAGATTCCGTTTCGGTCGGAATAGGCGTCTCGGGGGTTTCGTCAACCGTTGTTTTAGGTTTCTTTTTCATGAAATTTTTAATTTTTAGCCATTTCTTGGGCGTTTCAGGTTTGTTGATTTCGTCACTATTGTTGCCCCCTGTACCCCCTTTGTCATCGGGTGCGGTATCTTCTGTTTTCTTGTCATCGGAATCTTTGGATGAGGCAATAGGCTGAGGTGACTGTAATAATCTTGCACAGGCATTGGTAATCGATGCGGATGCGGTCATCTGTGCGCTTTGTTGATTTAATACGGCGTTATGCATAGATAAGCCAAGGGTTTCCGCAAAGGTTGTTTCGACTAAACCGGTTGCCTGACTGGAAAAAGGGTTATCTGTTCCTGTACTTGAACTGTTGGGTTGGGTGGGGCTACTGTCGTCGCTCATGAATCGCTCCTGAATATGTTGGGTTGAATAGCTTGCAAGAACCGGGCATGTGCAACTAAAGTAGTTAAAAATGAAATTGCTTAATCGGGCTAAACGACGAATTATTAGGAATAAATACTTGTCTCTATAGTGCTCTTATCGTATGCCTATATCGATACTATCTCTCCGCCTAATCTTCCGATTTTTCATGCAGCACCGTGGCAATTTTTTCGCCGACAGCACTAAAGTTCTCAGCACCGCGGGTAACGACTTGTTGGGCTTCTTGAATGATATCGCTAAATTTGGTGTCGCCAGTTTCAATGTACTGAGATAAAGCAACGCCTATGGCGGTGGTACTAAGCGTGTTGAGATTTCGCAAATTATCCGTCGCGTCGGCTAGTGCCAATGCAGTTGATTGGGCAATGGATTGTTGTGCATTGCTAACGGCAGTTTGGCCGGGTTCGGGTGGTTGATTGACATTTGACATGGTTGATTTCCGGATAGAATGAGGAAAGGTTTGTATCGTAGATGAAAGTGTAAGTCTCTATTTTGCGGTTAATACAAAATAGAGACTTAATTAGACTAATACAGTCTATTAGCTATCTTTCTCGATAATACCTTCAGCACTACGTCCAATCACAGAGCTACCGATAGACATCAAGGAGTTTACACCCTGTACTGTTGCAGCTTGCATAGTAATCTGAGCTTGCTGTTGAGCTGCAGTAGCGTTATGGGCTGCAGTGCCTAAAGCTTGGCTTGTAGACATAAGTAAGTTGCCCATCGCCATTGCTGGAGTTTCGCCTACAACTTTAGTGTTAACTTGAGTTACCGAATCAGTTACTTGTTCATTTACTGGCATAATAATTTCCTGTATTTTCTTAAGTTTAAGGTAATGTGTTTTCACACATTGGGGTTAAAGGCTGGATTAGCCTTCTTCGAGAATGGATTCGGCGCCGCGTCCTACAACTGCGGTACCGATGGCCATAAGCGAATTAATACCCTGCACCGTTGCAGATTGCATGGTGGTCTGGGCTTGTTGTTGTGCAGCCGACGCATTAAGTGCGGCGGTGCTTAGGGCTTGGCTAGTTGGCATCAACAAATTAGCCATTGCTTGCGCTGGCGTTCCTCCGATTGTGCTGGTGCTTACTTGAGTGATTGAATCGGTAATCTGCTCGTTTACTGGCATAGTAATATTCCAAATAAATCTGACGTTGAATGGCTAGAATATTGAAGGTTAGTGATTAGGGTATTATCCCTTTTCAATAATCTCTTCTGACGCTCTACCAATTACGGCGGTGCCTGTAGCCATCAGGGAGTTAACACCCTGAACTGTTGCTGCTTGCATAGTGATGCCGCCTTGTTGATTTCCAGCAGTGGCATTTAACGCAACAGTGCTCAAGGCTTGGCTGCTGGCTAACAACATGTTTCCCATTGCCATCGCAGGTGTTTCACCTACTACCTTGGTATTAACTTGTGTCATTGAATCGGTGATCTGTTCGTTTACTGGCATGATATATTCCTCTAATGTAAAAGTTGGTCTTCCTAAAAGGTCAACCTTGGTTTTCCAGAGATGTATCGAAGGACGATATTCACTGAATTATTTTTTCGAATAGGCAGCGCCCATCGCATGTAAAAGTCCGGCACTAACTGCTGTATTCGCATTGATAATTACATTCTGTTGTTGTTGTGCGAACGTTGCATTTTGGGCAGCGTTTGCGAGTGCTTGTGCGGTAACTTGAACGAGCATTGAGCGAGAAATTGATGGTGCATATTTCGCTACAAGTTCGTTGCAGATATCTTGTGGAGATTGTTCGTCCAAGGTAGAACCTCTTCAATATCAATATATTTACATAATAATTCGTGTGGTAATTTGGTAATAGGTCGTTTGTACGGTTAACTGCTTCGATCCTATTGAGTGATTAATTACTGTAGAATTCTTGTTTTCTTTACGCTGTTTTTGTAGTTTCGAGGTGTCATGTTAGTATGGCGTTTAAATATTTTTTCAAAATGACTTAGATCTCCGAAGCCAACTTCTAGTGAAGCATCGGTGATTCTTTTATGTGGGTACGTTTGGAATAGACACTTGGCGTGTTCTATCCGTATTTCTGCAAGTATTTTTTTGAAACTTTTATTTAGGTGGTTCTTAAATAGGAAAGAAAGGTGTGATGCACTGACATGTGCGCTATTGGCTAGATCATCAAGAGTGATGTTGTCGTAATAATTTTCAGCAAGAAAAATTAGCGATTTTTCTAAACTCTTATGTAAAGTGGAAAGATGTCTATAATCATTCTTGATTAGGCTTTCAATAATGTCATCGTGGGTAATGACATCGTAGGTATCACTATCATTTTCGTATCTGATAATTTCTGGCAGTAGAGAGTGTAGTTCGTTCAATTTTATTGGGTTACTATTGGCGAATGTAAGCAGCTTTATTATGACTCGCTCTAACTGTATAAAATTACCTGGCCAGTCGAAATTGTATAGTTCTTGGAGCGTTGATTCTGACAGTGTTTGCAGGTCAAATTGACGATACCTAAGTAGTAAAAGGTTTACCATATAGGGTATATCTTCTTTCCTTTCCTTTAATGGTGGTATATGTATTTTAAGAAAATCTAGCGCGGTATAGAGCTGGCGATAAAAATCACCATTGTTGACTTGGGAATGTAATGGCTTAGTCGACGATACGATGATCTTAACGTCGGATGCCAATTTTCCTATAAGAAGGCTTTGCTGTGAAAGAGATAGTTCATTGATTTCATGGAGATACAGGGTGCCACCCATTGCTTGTTCCCAGCTCTGCATCAATCGTTGATCAAATGAAACATGGTTGCTTGTTGAGCAATCAATTTCAACATATGGAGTTCCAGGAGTAGGGCTATTGCTATGGATTGCATGGGCGATTGCGGACATTTCATTGCCAATATCCCCTTCAATGATAACGGGAAAGCTTGCGCTCGCTGCTTTTTCTATAAAGCTCTCAAGTTTAAGTGATTGTTGGCTATATCCGATGAGTACGGGGCGCTGGCTATAGGATTGCCCAGCGCTTTCATTGGTTTTAAAACGTTTAAATAGCAGTGCCATTGTCTTTGTTATTTGTGGGAAATTAATGAGTTCATTGTTGGAATGGAATTTTTCCTTCTCGCATAACAGGTCCCCAATGATCTTTCTCTGATACAGAATAGGGATGGATTTACACTTGTCCTTATTGGTCTTGCCGAATTCGAATGAGAGTTCAAGAGATTTTAGTGGGGTGTCTATCTCGTTGTTTTTATAGAATCTGATGGCGCCATCTTTTATATTGGCCTTATCCATAACCTCGGTTAAGAAGTGTTGTAGCTGAGTTTGATTTTCACTGATATTTTGGTGGCCAAGATTTTTATTATTCGAACCGAGTTTCATTGAGAAATCCTATAATTAGATATGTGATTTAAGAATCAAGTGTCGAGATTCAAAATAGGGGTAAACACATATTTTATATCGGAATAAACAATGGTCTATTCAGGTGAATTAACTATTTTTGTAAAACAGGCGAAAAATATTCGAGAATAAATTGGAGGATATTATGAGGATAAATATTAGGATAAATAAAAAAATGGAACGCAAATAAAGAGCATGTGATAAATGTAAATGCTCATATATCCAATAGGAAAAATCAGATAGAAATGTAAGTGATCGAATAATAATGCAAAAAAAGTGAAAAGTAATAATTACACGAAATAGGATTTTGATTTGTAGTTATATTGTTAGTTAATCGTCGTCAATTTATTGCACTGAGTTCATTCTATACAGATGGGACAAAATAAATATTACACGTTATTACACCAGCGCTGGGTGGAACATCAATTGATCATTTCGATTGAAAAATAGGCGCAAAAGGAGAGTATTGATTATCTAAGACACAAAGTGATTGGATTGTGTTCATAAATGTGAGCTTGTAGTCGTGGTGGCCACATATAACTCGCGAGTATTTTCGTTGTTTTGCCCCTTAATTTCGTAATAACACCGAAGTTAATTTATCTGACACTATGTAGTCTGCTTGTCCAAGCGTTCGTGGTACGTAGCGACAGAATACGTTTATATATATTAGCCATCATACTGGGTCTTATTCATATTTTGGGGGAGGGTAGTAAAGGACAGTCCTATTCCTTAGCGAGTGCGCTAAAAACAAGCCTCGATGTTCCAATAACACTCGGTTTTGATATAGATAGAGATTTCTCCGGTATTGGTGATTATTTTGAGAAATATCGGATTAACAACCCTGAAGTCAGTCATGTTTATCTTATGCATAATGGAAAGGTCAGCCACTACGCTACGAAATTGTCGTCAAGACTCGGTGGAGGGCTATATACGAAAAATTAGGGGGAGTGCTACGCGATAGTTTTCTTGTATTTTTGGTTTCAATATTTTTTAGTTATGTCTATTTCTACAAACTAATGGGTGAGAATAAATTGACTCGACCAGTAGGGGATTCTGATGAATAAAATAAAGGCGTTTACGCTTATCTATCTGATTGTATCGACACTGGCATTGACTCTGCCATCGGCGTACGCCTACGAACCCTCTGTGATCTGCGAACGACTGAAATTGACATCGATTGCAAGTAGTGGAGAAAGTATTGGTTGTAAGGCGGCGGAAGCTGATTGGATGTTTGGTGTTGATATCGATCAACACCAAATGATACCGACAGTGATCTCTGCGGATAGACCCTCAAAAGCGAAGATATTGATATTATCATCAACATGGTCGAGCGCTTACGATGTGTCTTCGAGAATCATCATCGGAGAATTTCGTAGCCGGGGTTTGGGCGTTGAATTTATTCTACTCAATTACCAGGGGGATATTGTGCGTGCAAAAAAAGCCATCGACGTTGCGGAGTCAATGGGTATAGACCTGATCGTATCGATGGGAACAGCAACAACCGATTTCATTACAGATTATTATGCTGGAGGGCGGTTACCAGTCGTGACGTCGTGTAGTGAGGACCCGATATCAATGAATTGGGTGAATTCGACGATTAATATGAGTTTAAATAATATTGCTTATACCTCCACTCGTATCGGCGTAGATACTCAGGTTGCCTATCTGAAAGATAAATTTCTAACCAAACTTCGGTACATTGCCATTATTTACGACGGAAATAACCCGAATTTTATAAACACACAGGTTAAACCGTTAGAGAGATACTTGGTAAATAGTGACGTTGATATTGAGCTGAATATGATTGAAGTGGATTTCGATCGACTAGATGAAACCCTCTACGGACCGATGCAGCGTTTTAATCGCTTTCCTCCTCGTATTGATGAGCGTATATTTCTGGTGACGGGGAGCTCAAATTTATTTTCGATGATTGAAAATATTAACTATTATGCGAACGGTATTCCCGTGTTAAGCATGACACCTAGTCACGTTATCGCTAATAGTCTTAGCGTCTTTATGGCCATAGGAGTGAGTGTTAAGAGCAATGCAAAATTGGCAGCTGATTACGCATACCGAATAATTACGCGGCAATCGCTTCCAGAGACGATGCCAGTTGGCATAGTATCAACGCCAGACATTGCGATCAATTTTCAGCGTAAACCGCCGGGGAATCTAAAGGTTCCCTTCAACTATTTTGAAGATGCCTTCGTTATCTTCAATCATGACGGTGTTGCGGTGAGAGGTGCGGTGAAATGACATTAACATACATTACCCCGAGTAAAGTAAGAAAAAGATGTGGGAAGATATGTGCTTCAACTCAAGTTGTATGAATGGGATTGATTACGAAGACAGACTAATTTATTGGTCATTAGACTGTTTATTCCAGAAGCAAACACACATAGCGAGATAGAATATGGCAATAGAAAAAGGAACGGTAACCTACGAAGCAGAAGGTATGGAAGGTGGTCCTTTTCATAGTAGGGTCCTCCATGTGCCTGGCGATACTTCAGGATTGACGATTGGTCGAGGCTACGATATGAAAGAAAAGTCGGCTGAAAAGATCACTCAAGACCTTACCGATGCGGGTGTAGATGGAACAGTGTCTATTACACTAGGAGGAGCATCAGGATTATTTGGTGATGCGGCAAAGGCATTTATCGAACAGGAGAAATTGACAGATTTTGAAATATCGATGGAGTCTCAAGAGCAGCTATTTCTCAAAATATATGATGAGATAGAAAAAGACGTAAGAAGGATTTGCGATAAGGGTGATTGCGTGGAGATATATGGTGCGGTTGATTGGGATAATCTTGAACCAAAAATAAGAGACATCATGATTGATTTGCGCTATCGCGGGGATTATACGCCGGCAAGCAGAAAGCGTATTCAACGTTTGGTCTCTGATAATGATTTGACTGGTTTTACTGATGATCTGACCCATCGGGATAATTGGTCTGGTGTACCTGAAGATAGATTTACCCGGCGTACACAATTCTTGCTGTCCAGTTAATGTCTGCGAGGGGCTAGTGATCATTGAGTGAAACGGAATATGTAGACACTAGTCCCCTCGATTTTTAGATAAAACGGATAAAATACCATACGCCAAAGCACTGAACAATAATCCCCTAATGTTGATCTAGAATAAACGGAAAGAACCTACCGAATTTTACGAATTCATCAGAATATGCAAACGATCATCTGATTGTCACTAAATAGTGATAGATAGCCAAAAAAAATGGCCAATTCCAATTATGGGTTGGCCATGTGACGATAATATCGTCAACGAGCTGAGGGTTCATAAGGTCGTCATATAAACATTACGTTTTTGTGAGGATGCGAAGTATTCTCGCCATTTTCTCTAACATTGATCTTTCATAGTCTATAGTGCGTAATCGTTTTTCTATTTTGTCTAAGTTACGTTTATTTTCTTGGGTAATTGCTTTTTTTACTATTCTTTTTCTATAAACATAAATGGACTCCCATTGCTTATCATGAGTATTATCTTTAGGTCGATGGTGATGAAATCTCTCCGGAAGTTTGGCATATCCTGATTGTTGGATGTCTTCGTTGGGCTCGGTATTAGGAGTAGAGAGCAATATTCGGTTAAACGATCTCATAATATGTTCACGGCCTATCGGTGTGCTAGCAAGTAAATTTATCTTTTTGCAGGGGCTTCGATGCTTTTCCTAATGTTATCTATCGCCTTATCCATGATGGAGAACAGTAGGTCGACGTTATACCCCATAAGAAATGCTAATCCCATTGGTGATAGTGAGGCGATGGCATTGGCCTCGTCGGGCTTTAGGAACCATCCAACGATCATTCCCCCAAGTGCGCCTAATGTGAGGCGGAGGCGAAATTTTATTTCTGAATTTGGTGTATAAGTCATCGTTTTTACCTCGTTCATTAGGCTCCTTAGTACGAATATCAGCGCTCCAAGTAATCCATAGAGCAAGGGCAGTATGTACCCTTGAAAGGTGGTAAGAATGAAGTTTGCAGATAGTGTATTTTCAAATAACACCATACGTACTTGATGCAGAGTCTTTGCTAACTCTAGCTCTTGCAGTGCTGTAGTATTTTGATTTCTGTCTAGGTCGTAGCGGTTTTTTTTGGACTCATATTCTGCTTGTAAATACCGTGGCATTGTGTCGCTGAATTCTAACCCAAACGACCAGGCCTTATTCCAAAGCACCAGGAGCTTATAATTGGCATCCAATTTTTGATTAACTAATTCGATTTTCATGAGTTGACCATGTCTGTCTGCACTATCTATTTCCATGTCTTCTAGATTTGTTCGAAGGGTTTCTCTATCCGCCATAATATTGATCAAATTACCTTGTAGTTCGTGTCCACATAACCAGTATACTTGCCCGATCAATAGAAGTATTAGGGCAAACATGGTATAGCGTCTGTATGACGTCACTGCACTTTCGGCTCTGGTAGTGAGACGTTTTTTACCCTTATATATAGGTATGATCGAATGCAAACTCTCTACTGTTACGGGATAAACAATTTTCGCGAGTTTGTCGTAGTTTATAAGAAACACCTCCTCGTCCTCTGCGCTCCATTGATTATTGGACATTTTGTATTTTGCGTCGATGATGATTCGGGTAACGTCGGGATCAAGCTCTGTATCGCCATCCTTGGCAATAAAGGTAATAAGTCGTTGGCCATCATTGATTATCTTTGCAATGTCTGGAGAGACGATTGATGTGGGTTCGCTTGTTTCTTGTTGCATGTCAATGTCCTTCCGAATAGTGGATAAATCAATGGGAAACGATTCTTATGCGTTTATGGCATTACCATAGGAGTATTCCGAGACGAGCTCGCCTGCGGGGTTTGATAACTTGCCTACGTCGCCATTGTTGTTCCAAATGGCTCGGGAACTATTGAAGGAAAACCCCCCTGAAGAGTGATCGACCAAATTGGTGTAGACTCTGGCTGCGCTAAAGGGCAGTATTTTGGTCCCTTCTGGGAAAACAAAATTCTGATTCTTGCCAGCACTTATTTCCCATAAAGATAGGTCCAGACAATGTTGTCCAGCGTTGGCAATTTCGACAAATTCGTCAGATTCCGTTCTGGCTTCTTTGCCATCGTAATTAATCACACCTATCTCGATATCGTTATTGACCTCGTTTCCATATGCCCACGAGGTGATGGCGATATCGTCTTTATCATAGAGATATACGGTATCGCCTTTGTTGTTGAGTAATGGTGTTTTACTGTTAAAGCTGAGAGACGATTCTTTTTGGGTATAAATGCGCAGTGATTCTTGTGGCATCATCAGTGTGTCATTGGGGAAGTGAAAATCCTGACCTTTGTCACCGGCGTTGATACGCAGTGCAGATACGTCGATAATAATCGGCCCTTGATTGAATATTTCGATATATTCATCTCCTTTGTGACTTCGGGCATCGAAGTTAACATCGGAAATGGCCAATTGACGGTGAAGAAGCAGATCGCAGCAGCTTTCCCACCAATCGAAAAATGCAGAACCTTGATTATCATTGTCGACTCTCCTGTCGTAGAAGATCTTTGCTTGATTTGCGACACTGGATTCAATGGTGCGCCAAATACTCTGGGAGTCGGGGGATAGGTTAAATTTGGATATTTTGTTGAGCAGGAGTTCTTTGTTGTTATTCATCGGGTATCGATCCTAGTAGAGTATCAAGAATAAGCTCGTAGGATGAGGGAATGTGTACCAATCCACTTGGAAAAAATTACGATAGATCAGGTGAAACCTAGGATTGATTGCGATCTGGTTATGCGTTAGTCATATAGGTTATTGGCTTTTCTATATTCATTGGGTGTGCAACTAAACCAGCGCCGAAATGCTCGAAGGAAGCTTGTTGTTTCTGCAAAGCCTAATAAGTAAGAAACCTCATATAGAGTAAACTCTTCTTGGTTGAGTAGACGTATTGCAAGAGATTTTCTGACCTGGTTCAGCAGTTCTTGAAACGATACGCCTTCTTCTTTTAATCTTCGCTGAAGTGTCTTGCTGCTGATGTTGAGTTGATTGGCGATTTCTTCATTGCCATGTCTATGGTATGCCTAGAGACAGGCAATTGATCCCCTTCAAAATCGAAGATGATAGCGATATTCTTGTCAAGTTTATCGCTATCTTCAGCTAACCGATGCTTAGACCGAGGGTTGTATCACCTGAAGCATGTTCTGCCAGCTGCCATAGTGTGGTGATGTTGTCTTGTGGATAACGCATTTGCCGTGCTGCTCAACCACCAGGAAGCTGTTGTTTTCATTAAATGACGCTCTGTTGGGTGGATGTCGTCATTGACCCATAAAGATATTCTATTGTCTTGTTGAGATATAGAGCAATACGCATAGATTAGTTATGATAAAGTTATTGAGGTGTTTATCACAATACCGCATTACTACAACGAGGTGACCTATGAGTGAGCAAGCGCAAGAACAGGAGAGCTTTGACAGTTTTGCCGAGTTCTATCCCTTTTATCTCAGTGAACATCAAGATATTACTTGTCGTCGATTACACTTTGTCGGCAGCCTTTCGGTGTTAGCCGTATTGAGCTACAGCATCATAACGGGGAAACTGGCACTGTTATTCGCGTTACCATTAATAGGATATGGTTTTGCCTGGATTGGACACTTTGTGTTTGAAAAGAATAGACCGGCGACATTTAAGTACCCGGTGTATAGTTTCTTGGGAGACTGGGTGATGTTTAAAGATATTCTATTGAGAAAGGTACGTATTTAGTAAGACAAGATCGCTGTCATTGTGTTGACAGCGATCGCTATTGATAAGCGTCGCAGCACTTAGCTTTTTAGGCCCTTCACTACAGCAAGGCTACCCAAGCCAAGCACCAATAACAGAATGCCATATTGGTTCCATGGATCCCGCTTACGATCACTGAGAGAATTCAGCTGAATACTGGAGCTTTTCCTGCTCGGTGATGCTTCCTGCGGAAAACTCGTTCTTATTGCATATACTCCATGTCGTGTGATCTTCCTATCATCATGGGATTCAACAGTTTTGGGTCGTTGAAAGGGTTCCAGATGATTATCTTGTTGCGAATTGATCAACAAACCTACCACTATTCTCTGTTTCTCAACCATATCGGACTAATGACAGTGTCGCTGCAATATGCTATTTTGCGCGACATTTTGGTGTTAGCGAAATTCTCTCTAGGGTTCTACTATGTTTGCAGGCTTTGATTACGGTACGTCCAATTGTGCAATGGGTGTTATCGATAAAGCGACTAATGAAGTTCATTTAGTACCCATCGATCGGGGGCAACCCTATATGCCCTCAGCCCTCTACGCGTTGGAGCGAGAGCTGATTTGTGAGTCTGTGGGACAAGGTATTGTCAGCGCTACAGAGCAAGAAGCCTATATAGAATTACGTGCTGGGGCATTGGCGAATGCGCGACGGGTGAGAAGGGAACACGATATATTATCTAGCGAACAGGCGTTGTTTGTTGGGTCAGAGGCGTTCGATCAGTATTTATCGTTACCTGGCGAGGGTTATTTTGTTAAGTCACCTAAGTCATTTTTGGGGGCAAGCGGCCTGCGGCCAGAATTCGTTAACTTCTTTGAAGATATCGTGACTGCGATGATGCAATCGATCAAAGCTCGCACAGAGAAGCAGTTAGGTTATGAGATTAAGCACAGTGTGATTGGTCGTCCGGTAAACTTTCAAGGTATGAATGCCGAGGACAGTAACCGGCAGGCGATTGATATATTAACGGTCGCTGCCAAGCGCGCAGGCTTTCACTCCGTGGAGTTCTTGTTTGAACCGTTAGCCGCGGGGTTTGATTTTGAAACTCGCCTTACGGAAGACAAAACCGTACTGGTGGTGGATATCGGTGGTGGTACAAGCGATTGTGCGATGGTGCGAATGGGTCCAAACCATCGGCAAGCCGTTGAAAGAAAGGACGATTTCTTAGGCCACAGCGGTGAACGTATCGGCGGAAACGATCTGGATATCCAATTAGCCGGAAAGAACCTAATGCCGCTATTTGGTATGTTGTCGACTCTTAAGAGTGGTTTGCCGATGCCCATTCAGTCTTATTGGGATGCCGTAAGTACTAACAATGTTGGCGCACAAACAGCGTTTAACGACAAGAAAACGGGTTATAGCCTTGATCAATTGATGCTTGATACCACTGAGCCTGAATTGCTTAAGCGCTTTATCCAGTTGCGATTGGAAAAGCAAAATTACCATCTGGTAAGAAGTGCTGAGCAATGTAAAATCGCGTTGTCAGATCAGCAAGTGGCAGAGGTGGATTTGGATTATATTGAGGCGGGTCTTGGTTGCGAGATTAGTATCGGAGAGTTCGCGAATGCGGTGGAGCGACCATTGTCTCGCGTGATTTCGCTAATGGAAGAAACCATTCGCCAGGCTGGATGCCAACCTGACGTGATTTATATTACGGGTGGCTCAGCTAAATCACCGGTAATCCGACAGGCAATCGAGCAGCGAATCGGGAATATTGAAATCTTAGACGGGAATCACTTCGGTAGTGTAACGGCAGGATTAACCGTGTGGGCACAGCGATTGTTTCGTTAAGGAATAAAGACGCAACGCTAGTGGCGTAGGTGAGACTCGATGGCAGTTTGCAGGGCTTTGGCATCTACTGGCTTTTTTAAGTACTCGTCCATGCCTGCTTGGAGACAGCGTTCTTTATCACCTTCCATTGTATTGGCGGTGACCGCAATAATGGGTACATCACAGTAGGGTTTGCTCAGGTTTCGAATGCTACGGGTTGATTCAAACCCGTCCATAACGGGCATTTGGCAGTCCATCAATACCAGAGAAATATCATGATCGGAGAGTTTATCGAGGGCATCTCTGCCATTATCGGCGAGCACAACCGTATACCCCAAACGTTTTAACAGACCTTTAATGACGAGCTGATTTACGCTGTTATCTTCGGCAACGAGTATGACAGCATTGCTATGTGTGATGGGCTCGTGATCTCTATTGGAGATTTGCTCTTCTGTGTTTTTGCGAAACTCCACCGGGAATGTGAAACAGACAATGGCACCGGATTGATTCTTTTTGTTTTTAAAGGTAATGCTGCCTAGCATACAGTCAGCGATGGTCTTACACATGGCCAAACCCAATCCGATACCTTGATGAAGTCGCTGAAATGAGCCATCAAGTTGTTGGAAGGGCTTAAATATATCGTCGATTTTTTCTTCTGGCACGCCCTTTCCTGAGTCTGTGACGGTGATCGTTACTCGGCCCATATTGGTACTTCTAATTTCAACTGCGTGGGTGATCTCAAGCGAGATCTTTCCTTTCTGCGTAAATTTAACCGCATTGACGAGTAGATGACGTATGACATGCTGTACTTTTGCTTCGTCACTTTTTATCGAATACTGTGTGATTTTATCGAAATCGGCATTGAATATTAGGGACTTCTTCGCCGATTGGGCGCTAATTTCTTCCAGTAAGGGGCGAAGTTCAGCATAGAGATCGAAATACTCTTCACGTATTCTCGGTTTAGCAGACATAAAATCAGAGAAGGTGAGGATGTCGTCAATTGACATTCTCATTGCAGAGGAGGATTGCATTGCGGCATCCATATAGCCAAGCTGTTCCTCGCTTAGGTTGGTGCTTTTCAACAACTCAATCGAGCCAACGATGCCGTTCATTGGTGTGCGTAGTTCGTGGCTCATTGTCGACAAAAAGTCTCGCTTTAATTTATCGCTTTGGTTAATGAGGTGAAATACCTTTAGCGATACTATCCACGTGACAATAAAAAGACTAATGATAGTGAATGTACCGAGATAAATACCAATACGCGTGGTTTGCTGAATAGACTCCGTTGTATGTTGAAGAGCAATGCCCAGCTCCTTTTGTTGTAGCTCAAGCATATAACCAATACGGGTGTGCAATTGTGAGAATTTCTGATTGGAGCGCAATGCGCGTTTCTCAAACTGCGTGAGATCATCCGGATTATTCACAAGGGCTAAGGTAAGTAACCGAGCTTCGGTATAATAGGCGGAAAAGTCTTCAGAAATAGTGAGGAAATCTTCTGCAATAGTCGGGTCCGTTTTTGAGATATATTCGATGCTTTCATGAAAGTGCAATGCGAGCTGATCGGTATCTTCTATAAATAGTTCATTTCCTATGCTAACCACATCGGCAAGGGAATCTCGAACGCCAATGGTATCGTGCTCCAATTCGACGAGGCGTTTCAGTATCGGATACTGGATGTTATGGACTTGCAGATTGTTTTTTTCAACGGTGCTGGATGTATAGATACTGAAAATTAGATAACAAAAGAATCCCAGGCCGCCTAGCACAGAAATAAGTATAATTTGAAATCGAATCTTAGCGTTTTGATTAATCTTCACTACTACTCACCAACAAACCGATTGAAAAACTCAGCCGGAATAATACTCTTTTTACGAAGCGATGATATACCCTAAGTGTAGCTTGAAAATACGTGATATTTCTGCACTTTGATGGATATATAAAGATACTGTCTATACTTTAACCTATGAGTGGTTGAGGGATATTCTTTGAATGGTTCTAACACTTTGAAATTACGAAGTTTATTGATTATAGCTATGTTTTTTCTATGCGCCAGGAATGGCTATGCGGTAGAGGATTGGAGTGTGTCTGGATTTGCCTCACTTGGCATAGCGCGACTACACCATGCTGATGGGGAATTCTGGGGTATAGAAGATGAATGGGACAGTGAAGCCGACACTATTCTGGGCGTACAGGTTCAAGGTCCGTTGGCGGATCACTGGCTGCTTACCGCACAGTTTATTGTGCCTGGTTATACCTATGATGATCGATATCACCCGTTTGAAACCCAATTAGAATGGTTCTTCTTGAGTTACCAAGGGGCGGGTAATATTCGCTACCGAGCTGGACGAATGCGCCTGCCATTTTATTTTTACTCAGAATCACTGAATGTTGGGTTTTCTTATCCCTGGGTGCGTCCCCCTGTGGATGTGTATACGCTAGCCCTGTCTCCCCATGGCACCTTTGAAGGTGTGGATGTTAACCTCGGTTATGATCTGTGGGACGCTGAATTGGAGTGGCAAATCTTTGCGGGTAATACCGAAGGTTCGTTCTCGGGGTTTACGGTCAAAGCTGAGCCTGCGATAGGTATTGTGACAACCTTGAGATGGGATGAGTGGACACTTCGAAATAATTTATCGTTTTTTCAGACAACAATCGATAGTGAGCCCTTCTCGCTCGTTGCGTCGGGTTTTGAGCAATTAGCCCAATCAAACCCAACTTTTGAGGGTATTGCCGAGCTGTTTTCTCTTGATGAGAAGTGGATGAACTACAACGGGTTAGCGTTGCTATGGGACAAAGATAACTGGAGTATTGTTGCAGAGACATATTATATCGTGGGCTCAAATGAAGGTCTGTCTTCAGACCTGACGGGTTGGTATGTGTCATTTCAATATCAATTTGATAAGTTCCTACCTTATCTTGTTTTTGGTGGTTACGACAACGAGCTAAAGTCCGACATAGAAAGTGCCATTCAACGGACGTATGCTGACATTCCAGCGGGTTTTGACCCTGCATTAGATGGTCTTCGAGAAGGCGGACTGGTGATCGCAGATAGCCTTTCTAGCTCTCAAGTAAGTTATACTGCTGGTGTGCGTTATGACCTATACGAGAATATGGATATCAAATTTGAATATGAATATTTGTATTTTCCCAGTGGTCGTACCGGTGAGGTGTTTTTTGAGGGTATCGACAATCCACCGAATCATGTGTCAATCACCAGTATTGTTATTGATGTGGTGTTTTAGTGATGACGCTGCCTCGAATGTTCGTTGTCTGTATACTGGTTATTGTCAGTTTCTATCCCTGTTTCAGCATGGCCGAAACGGTGGTGATTGTGCATGTCGACAATCCGATTGAGGCGCTAACAAAACGACAAATCAACAAGCTGTATTTAGGTAAGCTGCGGGTGTTTCCACATTCAAAAGATGAGGTTGATACGGTAGATCATCCAAAAACCAGTAAAACGTATCGACATTTTTATCAGTCTATCGTCCATATGAACTTGGCAAAACTGCAACGTTACAGGGCGACGTATTTGTTTAGTGGTAAAGGTCGAGTGCCAAGGACCCTTGAAAATGCTGAAAAAATTAGGAAATATGTGGCGAATCATAAAACCGCCATTGGTTATCTCGATAGAGCGTATCTTGATGATACAGTCAAAGTAATCTATTCAACGGAATCCAATTAGGTCACTCTTCATTGTTGCCCTACTGTTACCTTGTAGTTACCTACCGTCAGATAGAATGATCTCTCCAACAAATCAATCAATGAGAGAGCTTATGAACATCGTAAAACAATGGGGTTTGGGTGTCGGTGTATTACTACTCCTAATCGGGTGTGGTTCTGTGGCTGATGATAAAAACGCTCAAGCAGAAGGTGATGTTGCCCTAATAAATGGCAAAATATACACCGTTGATGGAGATCAATCTGTCGCAGAAGCGGTCGTGGTTCGTAAGGGAATAATTGTCTATGTAGGGAATAGCGAAGGTGCCGCAGAATATGTTTCTAATGATACCCGCGTGATTGACCTCAAAGGACAATTGGTTCTACCGGGAATGCAAGACAGTCATCTACACCCTCTGGAAGCGGGATCCGGCGCGGTGACCTGTGTATTGGATTCTGAACTTTCTCCGGTGAAACAGCAGAGTACTCTTAGGGCTTGCGGTAAAGAAGATACCGGGTTGGACTGGGTGTTAGGGTGGGGGCATTCGCTAGAGCAGTTACTTGCAATGAAAGCCAATCCGCGAGAATTTCTCGATAAACTTATACCTGATCGGCCAGTGGCAATTATGGAAGAAACCTCTCACTCAATTTGGGTGAATAGCAAAGCGTTATCATTGGCTGGCATTACCAAAAATACTCCGCACCCAGAAGGCGGAGCGATTTTAAAAGCCGCAAATTCCGGCGAGCCTAATGGTATATTATTGGATACGGCCGGGGATATTGTGTTCGATATCGCATTTGCTCCCAGTGCTACGTTGGACCAGATAAATTACCAGGGGTTGCTTAGTGGTCTGGCCCAGGTGGCCGCAAACGGTATTACTTCAGTGGTTGATGCTCGATTATATTGGAAGCGAAATTATCTAAAGGCATGGGAGCGCGCAGAAAGCGAAGGTACACTATCCGCGAGGGCGGTACTGAGTTTGTGGGCGTATCCGCTAGCTGAAGATAAAGCGCAGCTAACGACGCTTAAGTCCATGTTCCGTGATGATAGCACTAGTTTAGTGCGCATTAATCAAATCAAAATGTACAGTGATGGTATTTTGCATAACAGCACGGCAGCGGTGATTGCACCCTATCAGCAGTACTTTGGAGAAGTGGGCGAATATGGCCTAAATTACTTTAACAAAGAACGTATGACCCACTATGTTACCGAGCTGGAAAAGGTGGGGTTTGATATGCATATCCATACCATTGGCGATCGCGGTGTGCGGGAGTCATTGGATGCGATTGAAGGGGCGATGGTTACAAATGGTACGTTGGATTGGCCCCGTAGACATCGATTAACCCACATTGAAATGGTACATCGTGATGACTATCAACGGTTTATGGAGTTAGGGGTGATTGCGGATTTCCAGTTGGCGGGGGACTTTACCAAACCGGAAAATTCCTCTTGGATGGATGAGCAAATCGGGGATCGTCACAAAGATATGCTTCCGATTCGTACTCTCTATGATAGCGGCGCGTTGGTGACATTAAGTAGTGATTGGGATGTGAGTAGTTTGTCCCCTTTTGTGGGTATGCAAAATTCGTTACTACGGGGTGAGCAGAGCTTGCCAAATATAGACGCGGCAATACGGGCTTATACGCTTAATCCCGCAATACTGATGCGACAAGAGGATCGCACCGGCACAATAGAAGTGGGTAAGCTTGGGGATCTTATCGTTGTTGATCAGGACATATTGACCATAGATACTCATAAAATCGCTCAAACTAAGGTGTTATTAACGTTATTGGAAGGGGAAACCGTCTTTCAGCGTACAGGCTGGTAATGAAAATTGGCTGAATCAGGCGACTCTATAAGGGTCGCCTTTTTTATGGGTAACATTTCGGTCGAGTTTGTCTGCCTACTCTATACTCAGTAAGAAGGGGTATTGCCCTCTAAGGTTCTGTGTTGTAACGAATTTGGGGAAGCAATTTGGTGGGCAGACGGGTGCGAGACTAAGTGATTCGAAAATTGGGTTCCAAGATACTGGAAACGTGGTTTACGCCTGCCACTTTGCTGATGAGTCAACTGACCTATATCAGCAAATTTGCAGTGGCTACTGCGCTATTTGCCGTGCCGTTGATTCTTGTTGTTATCAATGCTTCTGTAGAACATTTCCAAAAAATTGAGCAGCTAGAGCGAAAATTTATCGCGACGCAACGGCTAAAAGAGATTCATCAAATTAGTCGTAGAATATCAAATTTCCGCAATACCCGAGCAAGCTTACTGCTCAAAACACCTGATGATGAGTCCTCAGTTCAAGATATGAGGGATCATATACTGAGCATGTTGGAAAATTTGGCAAACGAAAATAGCATTAAACGCAACAACCTAATCAAACTCAGTATTAGTAACTTAGCGGCGGCAATAACTACTGAGGGAGGATATGGATCAGAAGGGGATAGTGTTTATAGTATATTTGGCAGTGTGAACCTTGTGGTAGAGCAGGCTCAGCGATTGGGATTGTTAGTGTTAACTGAGGGTGGCGCACTGAATGACGACGATGTACTGTCGTTGAATATAGTTTCTATGTTAATGAATGATATACATAAACCGCTGGAACAGTTTGGTAAAGCTGAAACGATAGGGTCATTTTTTCTAGATAAAGGTTTTCTTGATTCAAAGGGTGTGGTTGTTCTTGCAGAAATATCGAACCTACTGGATACCAGTTATTCTTCATTGAGTAAGCAGATGGAATTCGTATTTGATCGCTTCCTATTTGCTAAAGAGACCACGATCATTAATGTTTCGTTGTTGGAATCTATTCCAGAGCTGATCGTCATATCGGAAGATGCTGTTATTCTAGACCCTGACCTCGAAACGGAGGAAGCAGAGTTTAGGAAACAATGTCAACGTGAGCTGAGAACATTGCTTCAGTTTCAAGATCAATTGGTGGATTTTCTAGCGCATCGCTATCAACATCGAATCGATACCCTAAAATCTGATCAGTGGGAGCGAGCATTCGCCATCGGCGGATTAGTATTTGGCGCAATGTATTTGTTTACAGGATTATTTTTTAGCGTTGAGCACTCATTGTTACAACTTATTAGTGCGGCAAAGCGGGTAACCAATGGGGATTTGGATACCGGTGTGTCTGTAAAAACACGGGATGAATTATATCAGTTAGCCTGTGTATTTGAAGAAATGCGATTACAACTAAAACAGAGAGATAAAGAACTGATAGAAATGGCCACGACCGACGGTCTTACAGGTCTCTCCAATCGAAAACATTTCAACGATACGATATCGGAAGTACTAAAGAACGCGAGTCGGGCAGATACGGATGTTACTTTCTTAATCATAGATATAGATTTTTTCAAAAAACTTAACGATAACTATGGTCATCAGGTGGGTGATGACTGTCTCGTTGAAATGGGCGAAATATTACGAAACGTGCTTGAGCGAGAAACCGATGGTGCGTTTCGCTATGGTGGTGAAGAGTTTGCAATATTACTTCCCAATATGTCATCTAAGCATTGTTTAGCATTGGTGGAAAAAGTACTAAAAGCGATCCGTAAATCGACAGTTGATGTTGAAGAAGAGAGAGTTTCTTTTACTGCGAGCATTGGTGTATCCAGTACCGATTCAGTAAAAAGCTATGAAGTGTATGAAATTATTCAGGCGGCTGATCAGGCACTGTATCAAGCGAAAGAAGAAGGTCGAGATCGGTACGTATTGCATCCAGCGACAGTGAGAAAGGTATAATTGATGAGGGCTTTTCTCAAATATATAAGGATAGGCATCGCTATTTTAGGTGGAGCATTGTTTTCATCTAATACAAGTGGGGGAGAGTTGTCGTTCCCTAATGTGGATCTTACCCCCGTGGGGGCAGAGATGGCAGGGAATGCTGATGGCAGCATTCCTCGATGGATAGGTGGTGATGACAACAGAAAGGAATTCGGACCCAAACTAATTAAAGAAAAGCCACTGTTTACGATCAACAAAACGAATATTGAAGATTATAGAACACAGCTTCCAAATGGGTTGTCCGGTCTTGTGGATCATTACCCTACTACGATGACGATACCGGTGTATAAGAGCTATAGACCTGTCTATCTATATCCTTGGATTTATGAGGCCATCGAAAAGAATAGCAAAAGCGCGAAACTTACCGATGGCGGTGATAGCATCACTGATACCTATTCTGGCATTCCGTTTCCGTTGGCAAAAACGGGTTATGAAGTATTGTGGAATCATATTTTGGCTTATCGAGGAGTGAGCGTAGATGTGGGTAGTAGTGAAGTTGTTGTACATGAAAACAGAAGAGCGCGAGTGGTTAAAAATCGCGTTAAATACGCCATTGAGTATTATAACAAAGATAGAAAAAAGTCTGGATTGGATCAGATGTACGCATACTATTTATCATCAGTGACGTATCCTCCAAAATTATCCGGTGGGGGGTTATTGGTTCATGAGAGGGTGAACCCCTCAAGAATACCTCGGCAGGCGTGGGGGTATATGGCGGGGCAACGTCGCGTTATTCGTATTCCCAGTGTTGATTATGATGCCCCAATGCCACGGTCTGGTGGAATACGATTTGCCGATGAAATTGATATATACAATGGCTCGATAGATCGATACAGTTGGCGCCTTGTTGGCAAGAAGGAGCTGATTGTTCCTTACAATAATGAACTGTTATATGACGAAATAAAGAAAGACGATGTATTATCGGATAAGTTGTATCAACAGTATCATCCCGACCCTCAATACCTTCGCTATGAGAAACATCGTGTATGGGTGGTTGAAGGTACGCTGAAAGAAGGAGCATCACATCCCTATAAGAAACGTGTATTGTATATGGATGAAGATACTTGGCTTGTGGTAGTCGCTGAAAACTATAATAAGAAAAATGCGTTGTGGCGGGTGAGTGCATCTTACGTCAGGTTATACCATGAGCTGCCTACCGCATTTAAAGTGGTTGATGTTTTTCATGATCTGGTGGAAAAATCCTATTTTGCACAGAGTATTGATCCCAAAAGGGAGATAACGACTCTATCGGTCATGCCTGCTAAGCAAACGTTTAAACCATCGGCATTGCGACGCATGGGGCGCCGTTAGTCGAGTGTTAAAAGAAATGACTATGAAAGTACATTCTAGAATAGTGTGGCCTGTGTTACTGATGTTGAGCAGCTCGATAGGAAATTCCTTTCCTAAAGATAATCTTACCCCACTGGGGGCTGAGTTACTGGGGAATTCAGACGGTTCAATTCCCCGTTGGCAGGGGGAGTCATCAAATACGGTACAGTTGAATAATGAAATTATTGAGGGAAAGCCGTTATACAATATTACCAATAGCAATATTGACGAATATAAGAGCGTATTGCCCCATGGCCTATTTGCGCTTGTAAAAAAATATCCAGAGAGCATGAGAGTCCCTGTCTACAAGAGCTATCGACCGGCCTATTTTCCTGATTGGATTTATGATGCGATAGAAAAAAATGCCACCAGTGCAGAATTAGTGAACAACGGTGAGGCGGTAACAAATACTTACCCCGGAATACCGTTCCCCATGGCGAAAAATGGATACGAGGTGTTATGGAACCATAAACTGGCCTACAGAGGGGTGTATCTTGAGTCGGGGACAAGCGAAAAAGTCATCCATGAGAATAGGCAATCACAGTCAATTCGGACAAAAGTAAAGTATGCGATGTCCTATTATGATAAAGATAGGGCTATCTCAGATCTGGAACAAATGTTGGGTTACTATATTTCTTCTGTAACACATCCACCAAAACTATCAGGTGGTGGATTGCTTGTTCATGAGCGGGTCAATGGATCGGTGATACCGCGTCAAGCTTGGGGGTATATGGCGGGGCAGAGGCGTATCATTCGGATTCCTAGTGTTGATTACGATTCTCTAATGCCGCGTTCAGAGGGAATACGGTTCGCTGATGAAGTTGATATCTATAATGGATCGATCAATAGGTATGATTGGCGACTCGTGGGAAAAAAGGAACTTATTATTCCGTATAATAATGGTGCGCTATATGATGATATCCGGTTTAGGGATCTACTAGATAAGGATTTTTATACGAAATTTCATCCGAATCCTAAGTATCTGCGTTATGAAAAACACCGTGTGTGGATGGTGGAAGGTATATTAAAAACGGGGGAATCTCATCCCTATAAAAAGCGAGTCCTTTACATGGAAGAGGATAGTTGGATCATTGTCTTGGCTGAAAATTATAAGAAAAATTATGAGCTATGGCGAGTGAGTGTATCCTATGTAAAGTTTTACCAAGATCTAGGAGCGGTATTTAAGGTTGCGGACATTTTTCATGACATAGAACAAAAATCGTATTTTGCACAAAGTGTGGATGGCAGAAAGAAAACCGTAATAAAAACCACCTTGCCGAGTAAGCAGATGTTCAAGCCATCGGCACTTAGACGCCTTGGGCGTCGTTAGTCCATGATATTCTGGCAGTGAATGTATTGTTATCGCAGCAGGTCGAAAATCCCCATTGTTGTTTGTTAGCGATTGATTTAACAATATAGAGGCCAATATTAAATCCACTATCTCGTGATGCGTCCGTGTAATTATTCTTTATCGAAAAATTCTGTGTATTGCCGGTAATATGAATTATGCCATTCGGAGAATAGGCGATAGCATTCCTAATTAAATTTCCGATGGCTACTTCTAACAGTGGTTGATTTTCGATAATTTGTAACGACGCATCCAGATCGCAATGTATTTCCGTGTTGGAGTTAGGGTAGATAAGACGACTATCGCTAATAATATCTTGAACCGTTGTGTGTAATCGCTGCGATGAAAGATCCAATGGTAGATTCTCATCACGCCACAGCCATAAGAGGGATTCTGTCAGATTCTGAATTTTTGTGCTTGAACGTCGTATCTTCATTAACTTTGGTTGAATGGCATCTGGTATATCTTTTCTATCCAAAATATCTAGGGCTGCAAAGATGACTGAAAGCGGGGTGCGTATTTCATGGCTAGTGGCATTGAGAAATTGCTTTTCTCGTTCTGCTGTTTCCATTACTTGTTGAATGGATAGATAGAGCTGTTCTGAAATATCACTAAACTCTGAAAAGCGAAGTGTATTAGCATCGGCTTGTTGTATTTTTGTTGGATCTTCAGATTCTAATGATCTAGCCCAATCCAGTAGAGAAAATAGCGGTTTAGTGATGCTGGACACAAGCAATGAAGAGGCAATATAGGCCACCAGTAATGTACCCATAATGAGCATGATCAATAATTCCGGTAACGGCATGCCTGGTTGTAAATCGTCATCATACTTGTCGTATCGATGTACTACATAGAGAACCGTTGATGAGGTTGTCGATAGATTGATTCGGTAGGGCAGTACATAAATGGAAACCTGATTGTTCTCATAAAACGTACTTTGATTCGGAACGAGGATTGCCTCGGGGAATTCATCTTGAATAATGGACGGAAGACTGGAATACCCCAGATAATATGCTGAAAAATCCGTAGCAGAGTTGTTCGCAACGTATCCACCTGCCGCAATCTTCAGGCTCTCACGTTTTGCTTCTTTCAACATATAATATTCAGTGGAATCGTCGATTCCCCATAAATAGATGGTACTAGCGATGGCTGAGTAAACGAGTGCGACAATGCATGACCAGAGAATAATTTGCTTGCGAATGTGAAATCTGAGGGCTGTTTTCATCTCACGTGAGTTCCTTTAAGCAAAACCCAACGCCCCGAATGGTATGGAGCAAGGCGGACTCACCTTGTTGGCTGAGCTGTTGTCGTAAGCGATAGAGCTGCATCTTAAATGCATCCTTCGAGACGTCTTCATGAGGCCAGCCGTGATCTTCTAGTTGGTTTCTGCTGACGATGCTAGGGCTTGATTGAGCAAGTAATTGAAGGAGGCGCCAGCCAATAGGTGTTAACTCCAACGTCCGATTATTTCTAGCAGCCTCCCTTGTAGAGATATTTATCGACAAATTCCCTATGATAATCATTGGTGCTGAGGAAGATGGGTGACTCCGTCGATATAGTGCGTGTAGCCGTGCACAAAGCTCCTCCATGGCGAACGGTTTTATCATGTAATCATCGGTGCCCCGCTTGAAACCCTCTAGGCGATCATCTAGAGAGTCCCTGGCGGTAAGCATTAGACAGGGTGTGCTAATTCCCTGGTCGCGAATTTCCTGACAGACATCAAAACCATTTTTCTGTGGCAGGTTAATATCTAAGACGATAGCATCGTAGGAGTGGTCTTTGATGAGCTGAATAGCCTGCTGTCCATTATTCGCATAATCACAGTCTATATTCTCACTGTCGAGAAATTCAATGGTTAACTCGGCAAGGTCGACTTCATCTTCGACTAACAGAATGATCATAGTTTGCGGGCGCTCAAAAAAAGGGACACTGGTATTGCTTACTCTAAATGGTACTTTAGCAGACTATTAATAGTCCGCATCGGTATTACGCCAATAGTCATTGGTTCGGTAGAATGGCATTAATACCATACCATAATAGGGAGAAGCGTGATGCAGTCATCTAAGCTAAATGATTTTGCAAAACAACACCATATTATAGGACTAACGGATGCGACACTGCTGCATCTAAAAGAGGGAGATTACGCGTTAGATAAAGCTGAGCAATTTCTGGCGTTCCAACAACGTATTAATAATGAAGTACTCAATCACGCCGTCATCACTAATAATCCATATACCCATTGGTTCTCCAATGCGGAACTGAGTGACGCACAGATCAAACACTTTGTTATTCAATTCAGCGTATTTTCAAATCAGTTTCTTGTGGCTCAACTGCACAAGATGATTAATGCCGACACCATTGATGAGATGCGAGCATCGAAAGAGATTCTGGCAAACGAACTGGGTGTGCTGTTTAATGATAAAAAGAGTTCCGCCATGGAGGAAGATTTATCGTCGGTTGAGGTGAGAGATTTTGGTGGGCTTGAGGGTTCAATCGAAGGCGGGCGTTTTCATTTCCGAGCGGCTCACTTTGAGCTCCTTGTGAGAATGGCGGATAAACTCGGTCTAGATTTTAGATTGTTGGGAAAGCGCGGTCGAGGAAAACCCACGACTTTATTCTTTTGTGATGAATTGATACGACTATATGGCAATGAGGATTACCAGACTGCTACCGCGGCATCCTATGCGGTTGAAAATTGGGCTTCGGCAGGATTTTGGGATCAGCTAGTCGCTGGACTGACGCGTTACAAAAATAGCCATCACATGGAGAAACTTCCGATCACGTTTTTCTCATGGCACAGCAAATTGGAAGCTAATCATGCACATCATACCCAGGAGGAGTTAGAGAATTACTATTTTCAATTTGATGTCGATGAAGATGAATTTATTCGTATTGGCAACGAAATGTTAGATGGTGTTTACGCTTTTTGGGGCGGGCTTAATAAAGATAGACAGAAATTACACTAATCACCGTTATTGTTTGTTCCCCGGGAAATCGGGTTGGTTTTCCGGGGACGCTACAATAAACTCCTCGCGTTGCATACAGGTTTCATACACTGATTGAATTTTTGTATATTGTGCAATATCGACATTAAAACGTATTGCATTATAGACCTGTGGAATTAGACATATATCGGCGATTGAGGGGGAGCCAGAAAAACAAAAACGATGTTCAGTCAATTGTTTTTCTAGTGCTGAAAATCCCTTGATCACCCAGTGTTGAATCCATTGCTCTGTATCATTCTCTGAAAATCCGTGGTTTTTCTTCAATTTCTGTAGCACACGAAGGTTATTGATCGGATGGATGTCGCAGCAGATACTGAGCGCGAATGCCCGCGCTGCAATATTGCTGAAGAGGTCAGAGGGGAGCAAGGAGGGGCTGGGGATGAGCATTTCAAGATAATCAATAATGGCTAGGGATTGGTTAATTCTATGTTCTGCGTGTTCCAGAACGGGCACTAACTCATGAGGGTTTAATTGTTGGAATGTAGTTGAGTGTTGTTCGCCACCATTATTGAGTAGGTGAACGGGGTGTATAGCATACTCTACACCTTTTATATTGAGTGCGATTCGCACACGAAATGCAGCGCTGGAGCGAAAATAACTATGTAGGATCATTGGGCAACCACCCGCTGATCAATGGCTCCAAAAATAGACAGACCTTCTACATCAAACATTTCTATCCTGATACGATCATTGTCTTGTAAAAAAGGCGTGTTCACCTCTCCGCCATTTATTTTTTCCAACATGCGTTTTTCAGCAATACAGGAGGACCCCTTGGTTCGATCATAATTGGATACAGTGCCAGAGCCTATAATGGTACCTGCACATAACGCTCTGCTCTTGCTCGCGTGGGCAACTAGCGTTGGAAAATCAAAGGTCATATCAACGCCAGCGTTAGGTTCTCCAAATAGGTTGTCATTGAGGTAGCTAACTAAGGGGAGATGAAGTTTTTTTCCATCCCAAGCGCTCCCGAACTCGTCAGGGGTCACGGCAACGGGGCTAAAACTGCTGGAAGGTTTACTTTGAAAAAAACCAAAGCCTTTTGCGAGCTCCTCTGGGATTAGATTACGTAACGAAATATCGTTTACCAACATGAAGAGCTTAATATGACTCTTGGCATCCTCTTGTTGTGTGCCTAGTGGTACGTCATTGGTTATGATTGCAATTTCTGCTTCAAGATCAAGCCCCCAGTCTACATCAATTAGAGGTATATCTTCCGTCGGACCAAGGAAAACGTCACTACCACCTTGATACATTAATGGGTTGTACCAAAAAGATTCAGGCATTGTAGCGCCTCTGGCTTTACGGACTAATTCCACATGATTAACATAAGCGCTGCCGTCGGCCCATTGATATGCTCGCGGTAACGGGGACATGACAGAGGCTTGGGTAAAATCAATGGTGTTGAGTAATTTATCGCTTTTACATGCGGGGTTATTAAGTTGATCGTATACGTGAGTTAATTCTGGGAGACAAGCATCCCAATTCTCAATGGCACGTTGCAGGGTGGGTACAATATCTGACACAAGGATTGCGGTGGACAAATCTCGTGATACAACAACGAGCTGTCCATCCCGTTTGTTTTGTGAGTATGGTGTGTCGCTATCATAAAGCGATGCGAGTTTCATAGTGACGAATCCTTTTCGCACCAACTCTCGTTGTATTCCAACCATTCGACATTTTTAGGCAGGCCATTGTCTGATGTTGCACAAAGCATGGATTGACGAGTGTCGATCATTACGGCTACCTCATTTGTGCTGTCGTGTTGCTTCGAAAACGATTGTTGATAGGCTTTAGGGTGGGGGCCGTGGGTGAAACCTCTTGGATGAAATGTCAGCATGCCAGGTTGAATATTATCGCGGCTAAAGAAATCCCCTTGATGATAGAAAATTATTTCATCGAAGTCTTCGTTGCTATGATAGAAAGGTACTTTTAATGCACCTGGATCAGATTCAAAGGGGCGAGGAACAAAAGTACATACCACAAAATGGTCGGTGACAAAGGTAGTATGAGCCGAAGGGGCCAAATGATATCGATGGCTCATCAGTGGGCGAATATCCCGCCAGTTAATTTTTACCACACAGAGGTCTCCGTGCCAACCCAGTGCATCCAGTGGATTGTATGGATAACGTATTGCTGAGGCTCGTTGGTCGTGTTTAACCTGAATCGTCCATTCGTTTTCATCTTGTTGTGCTAAAAAAACATCGTCGATTTCTGGCGTAATAAGTGCGCTATTATCGAAAATGGCATGTTGTCCAACCACACCTTTGTCAGGCAGGCCAAATAATTGATCGGTGGCCTCTATTGCGAGTGTGTGGATAATTTCGTCTGATTCCAAACGCCACAATGTTCCTCGTGGAATGAGTAGGTAATCGCCTTCGGAAAATGACAAGTGACCAAAATCACAAAATAATTCCCCTTTACCTTGATGAATAAAAAGTAGTAGATCCCCATCGGAATTTCGAAATAGTTGGTTATTATGAAAGTGCCTGTCAGACAAGGTCCAGTAAGTTACCCTACAGTATGGATTATGTAGGACAGGCTCACTATTCCATAGCGAGCTATGGTCTTGGGGCCACGCATACAGGTTGAATGCCCTGGGTCGACAATGGCCTTTATTTTCGATCCATCCCGTGGGTGCGTGTTTGTGGTGTATATGTGTGGCGGGCCCATAAAATCCTTCGCGACTGATTTCTCGTTCAAAGGGTGCTTGCTCGGGAAAGTCAGCGTGCGCTTGGCGCGAAAAATCCCCGGATGATTTTGGAAACGTGATTCTATTTACCATTAATATTACTCCACCGAAATAACCCCACGCCGAATTTGATCTGCCTCCATAGCCTCAAATAGCGCCTGAAAATTACCTTCTCCGAAACCTTCGTCCCCTAGACGTTGTATGATTTCAAAAAATATAGGGCCTATTAGTGTTTCCGTAAATATTTGAAGCAGTAGTTTCCATTCCCCATTTTCTTTATGTCCATCGATGAGAATAGATTGCTCTCGCAGCCGATTAATGTCCTGCTGATGACCAGGCAAACGTGATTCTATTTGGTCATAGTATTCGTCGGGGACGTTCATGAACTTAATACCATTGGATCTTAATCGTTGCACAGTATCGACAATGTTATCAGTGGTAAGTGCTATATGTTGAATGCCTTCTCCGTTATATTCCTGCAAGTATTCCTCTATTTGAGAATTATCGTCTGCGGACTCGTTAATGGGTATTCTTATTTTTCCGCAAGGGCTAGTCATCGCGCGACTCAATAATCCAGTATATTTTCCTTTAATATCAAAATAACGAATTTCCTGAAAGTTAAATAGATCTTCGTAAAATTCTGACCAAAGATTCATTCTGCCTTGCCCAACATTGTGAGTGAGATGGTCGATTTCCTTTAAACCTACATTCCTAACGGGTCTAAGTCTTGGTATGGTTCGAAAATGTGTTGGGTGGTTGATGGGGGTATTATTTTCATCAATGAAATAAAGTAAACTATCCCCGATACCATAGATAGCGGGGACCTGAAATTCCAGAGCCCTTGGCAAGCAATTTTTCGCACCATGATCCAATGCATATTGAAATGCGTGTTTCGCGTCCTCCACACTAAAACCCATTGCGCAGGCGGATGATCCATGAACTTTTTCGAAATCGGAGGTAAATCCATAAGGATGATCATTGACCAAAAAGGTAATATCTCCCTGCTGATACCAGGTAAGAGGTTTAGTCTTATGTTTGGATACCCGTGCGAAACCAAAGTCGGTTAGCAATGGATGTAGTAGGCTAGAATCTGACGAGGTAAACTCCACAAAGGAAAATCCGAGTGTTCCAGCGGGATTGAACGATATTTTGGACTTACGAGCTTGAATAGCGCTCATAGTATACTCCCTTGAAAAACGGTCAACGGATTGCGTTGACGAGCAAGGATCAGCGAGACTGCCTTATGGGCTACGTTTCGCTAGAAGGTATTTGATGGTTTAAGTATGCGTTAGGAAGGTGGGGTTTGTCTTGTAATAGGTGTTATTGATCTATGAACGATGTAACTTATTCTGTTTTAACTGGAAAGATTACCTTAACACTGCTGTCGATCAAGGATGAATCGACATAACCTATTGCATCAGAATGGGAGGCAATATGCTCCTTCACTGCTTGGCCATGCTTCAAGACTGTCGGTAGTTTTCCTTTACCACTGAATAAATAGGAGGCTCGGTATCGTTTTAATTTAACGGGTTTCATCTTAATGATATGAGTATAAAAATGGCTAAAAGTGGGTTGGTCTTCAGCTTGATCGATAATCTTGGCTTCAGTGCTAGCGTTGGGCATCATACGTAATCGACCTAAAAACAACTTCTTAACTTGTCGTGGCGTTAGGCGTTCAATAGGATTGTCTGGATGTACGATCACTGAAACATCAGCGTAGCTTTTTGATTGGAAAATTACTGATATTAGCAGCGACAAAAGGCCGCATAGTAAAGTGTGATGGTTCTTCATTAGAACACCACATCCATAACAATGGTTGTGAGCAAGCTTTCTTTATCTTCGTGTGCTTCAGTCGTTCGCGTCAGTAAGGCCGTAGAGTCAAAGTATTGAAATTCCAGTTTTATATCCGCTTGTGGATGAAAGTCATAACGAATCCCAGCGGTATAGGTACGTCCTTTTTCATTAAAGTTATCCACTACGGCAAGGTCGGTGGCACGCAGAGCATCTAAGGCCGTTTGGTTTGCCGGAGGCAGTATACCAACTGCATTTTCAGCAATAATTTCATAGCTTTCGTGGATGAGTGTTTCGATGTCATCACTAAACTCATTCTTGTAGTAACCAAAGACAATATAGGGTGCAACGCTACCTATCTGTTGTGAAAACGAAAGGTACCAACCCTTAGCGTCATTGGAGAAATCCTTACCGGGCCCTACGATAGCATAGGCTTCTGCAATGATACTAAAGTTATCAATATCCCATTGCAGGCCGAGATTATGATACTGGAACCATTCATTTTCGGTACTGTGGGAGTCGGCAATTTCAGCAAATACGGGAAGATTTGTGGCACTTGCAAATGTATTAAAGCCGTTAACTAAAGGATCGAGTGAGGCGCTTGACGCGTCGGTGTTAGCCATGGTCAAGCCATAGCGAGCGGTTATATTATCCCAATTGGCCACTAAATTCATGCCGGCCATGGGTTCAATATGTATGTCGAAATCGATATATTTTCCATCGGCGACACCCGCGAAGAGCTGGAGGTCAAGGTCGAGGCTATCGTTAACTTCTATGTTGCTGGAGAAATCTAAGCCATCAAAATTGCTGATCGCCGTGAGTAAGTAGGAATACGTGTCGACGGGAGGACGGGCCCAAGGGTAGGAATAGCCGATCTCTAGAGAATCAGATAATAGGTAAAGTGGGGAGCGTAATCGACCAAAGCGCCAACGGGTTTCCGCAGACCATTGATAGCTAAGGAACAGCCATTCCAACACGGGCTTGTAGTTGTCGTTATCATTAAAGGTAAAGCCTCGAGCAATCACCTGGACGGTCCCTGACCATCGATTGGATATCTGGTACTGCACTTGACCGGCTAGAATAGAGTCAGTATCAAAGCTCCATTCATCGTCATAGTCCATAAAAGGCAGGTCACTACGATCGAGTTTACCAGCGCCTATTGAGGCAAAACCTGAAAATTGAAGGTTATCAGACGCAACGCCAATACTGGGTATCAGAAGCCCTAGGGCAGCAAGGATAAATACCAGAGAAAAGGCACGGGGTAAGCGTTTGTATTGATTGATTATTGTCACATTACTGATCTTGGCATTAACAGTGTTATCAATGAGTATAGCTTAGGTGATTGATTAGCCAATAAAAGCAGTATTATTTTGCAATGAAATTAGCGAAAATACTCTCAATTAGCACCTCCCCTTTAGTATGAGTAATTCCATTGGACTCTTGCGGGTGCCTTGCATGTCAATATCAATGAACTGATGGAACGAAAGTGGGCTATTGGTTTAATGGCATCCATTGGGGTGGTTATTACAACTACAATAGTCGGGTTTTCGAGTTTTTACATATTTGCTGCGTTCGGACTTGAAATACCATTTATCTATTGCTTGCTGTTCGGGGCTCTGGGGTACCCGTTAATTACTTGGGTTGATGACTACCAGGTAGAAATATTAATTACTTTAGCGTTGGTTATCAGTGGTTATGCACTGGCTGGTTTTATTCATGTGTCGGGGCCGTTGGCGATGAGTAATACCTCGAGAGAGCATCTTGATACTTTTTGGGAATTGATTGATGAGATTCTCAATGCGGTTTTGTTTGTCCTGATTGGTATTGAGGTACTGGCGTTGGCGTTTGATCATATAACGTTAGTGATTGGGTTTATTTTCATCCCGGTTATTTTTCTTGCCCGATTACTGAGTACATCATTTCTATGGGGGGTTCTACGCCTAAAATCGACACTGACGATTGGTAAGCTGATCAAGGATTAGCATCTAGTGCCAACCTGTGACTTACTTTTTACAGGGTTGGCTTTCTCATTTAATAATAAACTATCAATTCTCTAGGGTTTATTATTAAATGAGAAATAGGCGTTGTATTGGCCCTGATCATGGAGCTCAATGATTGCTGTTAAGTCATTCCTATGGTGAAAAGTGGGTGGAGTTACTACAATGGGGCCAACAACGTGAGGAGTCTCGTTAATCGTCCATCGTATGGTGATTTCATTGCCCTCATAGACTCGTCTCGGAAATCCGTTAGAGCAGAACGAGTTGGCGAGAATGATGTTACAGGTAAAAATACCGGATAGTTTCTGAACTCTTATTTCGACATCCCGTAGATCAGTGGTCGTCAAATTCTTAAAAATAAGTGAATTCATGCTTGGCTGAGAGGTGCTCTCAATGGCTGTGCAACCTGCGAGGCCTAACACTAGACTGAGAGTGATGGTTAGGAATTTCATTGAATTGCCTTTATTGAGCGTGAGTCGGTGTTAAGGCCTTCGCTAATGCTTCAATACCCTGCTCTGATAGCTGATTAATGATTTTGTGCATATCTTTTACTTCCATTTTGTCCCACTTACTATCCAACGTATCGCCTTTTATTTTCCGTACAACGGTAAATAAGGGTTTGTGGCTAAGGCTGTCTTCACCGACTATTTCATAATAGACCATTAGATCATGATCTCTAAATCCGATTGCGGCGCCAGCGCCTGCGAGTACTAGCTTAAAGGGGATGATTTCCAGAGGGTGTAGTGCTTCTGGTGATATTTTTACTCCGGTGATGGCGGTTCTAATGGAAACGATACCTTTGCCTGCTTTGCTTGCTAAAAGCTGTCTTTTGGCAGCTTCTGTTTGTAATTTTTTACTGCTATAACGTACGAGCGCATCCAGTGTTTCGGTGGTGACTTGTTTGCTTACTTGAGGTTTCGGGTGGAAGACCGCGTCTTTGATGAGTACTTGATGGTAGTTCTCGGCAGTAAAATCGCCTGATTTCCAGCGCAGTGTCTTTTCGCCATCAACCCCTGTTGCTTCATTTAGTTGTGCATAATTGGCGAGATAACCGGAAAATTCGGTAGGTTTGACTATATTAGAGCTGCACCCCGTTAATGTAAGGCACAGCGCAATAAATACCGACAATAATATATGCATAGGGAATACTCCGAATCGACAGGTTGTCATTTCTTATATAGATGTAAATTATAGAATCTTATAGGATTATGCATAACTTAACAGGATTAATTGGGTTGTTACCTTACCTTAGAAATACGTATGCTGAGGAGAAGTCAGTGGTTAGTTATAAGCACTATATGAAATTCACGGTAATCATAGCTGTTATCAGCTTCTTATCGGTTACTCAGAATCTCCACGCCAATACAGCAACGATTGCCATCATATCTGATGGGCATAGTGTTAACGGGCAACATAACATTGATCTACTAAAAGTAGAGATTAACAAATTACTCGAGGGAGAATATCAAACTACCTATATTGATGGGCCGGAATTTGATGGGCAGTGGTCGTTGCCTCGATTGCAGAAGATTTTTACTGCCACACAGCGTCGTTCAGATATAGACGTAATCATTGCCCATGGACCGGTGGCCAGTCATGTTGCGATAAATTCTGTATTGTTACCAAAGCCGACAATTGCAACATTATTCTTTAATAGTGATCTGCAAACGGTACCTCGTAAAGGCAAGACTAGCGGGAAAACTAATCTAACGTACATTCAGCACGAAAAGTCATTTTTGAAAGATATAACGTTATATCAGAGTATTGTGCCGTTCAAAAAATTGGCACTTATTGGTGATGAGTCCATGACTCAAGTAGATGAGTTTAACGCATTGCTGAAAAAAGCGACCAAGCGGGTGAGTGAAGACGGCATGGAGCTACTCTTTATCCCTGTTGCCGATAATGTTAATACACTGATCAATCGGATTAATAGTCTTGTGTCTGCTGAAGATGCCGTGTATTTGCTGCCCAACGAGCGGCTTACCAGTGCTCAACTCGATACGTTGGGGGCTGAGTTAATCAAACGTAATATTCCAGCTTTTGCTATGCAAGATAGTCGAGTAATTGAACACGGATTTCTTGCCGTCTATAGTCACGAGAATACGTTTAAACGCGAACGTCGACGTGTTGCATTGAATATTCGAGACATTCTTGATGGTGTACCAGCATCAGAGCTGAATGTGTTCGTCGAAATTGACCATCAGCTATATATTAATCAGCAAACCGTGGATGCATTGGGCATTGATCTTACTTGGACAATATTGCAAAAATCGGAGCTGGTAAACAAGGCATCGGATGATATTGCTACATTATCGTTATCGGCAATAGCCAACATTGCATTGGATAATAATTTAGAGATTAAAGCGGAGCGCCGGGCATTGGCAGCGAGCCTTGGCGATGTAGATATAGCCAAGGCGAGTCGCCTACCGAAAATGACACTCGACCTACAACATACAACAATTGATAGGGATCGCGCTGAATTCAGTAATGGAAGCAGTGCAGAGCGTGACCTTTCAGCATCGTTAACGGTTCAGCAGGTTATATATAACGAAGCTGTTTGGTCAAATGTATCGACTCAAGAACATTTACAGCGAGCACGGGTGTATGACTTTCAAACCAAAGAGTTGGACGTTACCGAGGAAGCTGCGTTAGCTTATGTAAATATACTACGAGCCCAAAGTTTGGTTGATATTGAAAACAGCAATTTGAGTTTGACAAAAGCTAACCTTAATCGAGCCTTGAGAAGGGTGGAGGCAGGTGTTGCAAGAAAATCTGAAATATACCGTTGGCAAAGTCAGGCTGCTGATAATGAACGATCACTACTTAATGCACAGGCGAGTCTTCAAAATAGTTTCCTTAATATTAATCAACTAATCAATCAGCCCCTAGATACGCTTTTTACGGTGGATAAACTAGACAAACAACACGCTATCTTTGATTTCAACCGAAAGGTGACCACACGATACTTAACAGGACCTTCATCATTAGAAAAATTTTCTAAGAAAAGTGAATCGTATGCGCGTAAGACCTCACCGGAAATCAAGAGTGTCGAGGAGAATATTCTCGCACAAGAGCGACAGCTTAAAGCCAGTAAGCGGCAGTATTATGTGCCGGATGTGAGTGTTCAGGCATCCTTAAAGGAACATGTGGATAAGGCCGGCGAAGGGGATCGTTATCCTGATGCGGTGGGTATTAATGATACCGATGCGAGCATTGCGGTGGTGTTATCTTTACCCTTGTATAGTGGCGGAGAGCGACGTGCGGAAGTTAGCCAGCTATCGAATAGAGTACATCAACTACGCTATCAAAAATCGTCGACAGAGATAAAGATACAACAGCGAGTTCGTTCGACATTCAATCAGTTGGCCGCGAGTTATCCTGGCATAGGTTTATCAGAAAGTGCACTGTCAGCGGCAAAGCAAAATTACAATATAGTACGCGATTCCTATGAAAGGGGAACCGTCTCTATCGTTGATTTTCTTGATGCACAGAATCAAGTGTTTTCAGCAGAAAGATCAGCGGCAAATGCAATTTACGATTATCTTGACGACTATATTCGCTATCAGCGTTCTATCGGATATTTCTTTTACTTTGATGACCCAAAAGGCATCTATTCATTACTTTTTGATGATGCCTCGGTGCCTGGAGCGACCCAATGAAATTAGCACACCTACCCCTATTGTCCATGGTGATTCCAATGGTTATTGCAACAGCGGGTTGCGATAAAGATACTGTAGAAAAAGTAGAGCCACGTTTACGTCCGGTGGTGACAATGACAGTGAATTATTCTGATCAGCATGAATACCATGAATTTTCCGGTGTCGCTAAAGCAGGGTTGACGTCTCGATTGAGCTTTCGGCTTTCAGGAAAAGTGGAATCGATGAATGTAAAAGTCGGTGATAAGTTAAAACCGGGACAATTAATCGCAACGTTAAATACATCCGACTATCAATTAGAACTTCAAAAGTCTGAAGCAGCCCTAATTCAGGCTCAGGCGGAATCAAAAAATGCGACCGCTAATTATGGTAGAACAAAATCGCTCTATGAAACTGAAACGGCGTCGAGAACTGAATTAGATAACGCGCAAGCTAGCAGTGATGCAGCGCGAGCCTTTGTTGTCCAAGCGGAAAATCAATTGGCGCTGGCGGAGCAGCGGTTGGAATACACGAAGCTGATCAATCGACAGAAAAATTGTCTAGTGGCAAGCTCAGAGACAGAAACCGGGGAAAATATTAACGCAGGCAGTACCGTGGCGACGATTAATTGCGGAAATACCGCAAAGGTGGAAACGGTTGTGTCGGAGTCATATATTTCTCGTGTGAAACAGGGCGGGAAGGCGATAGTCCAATTTAATGCATTACAAGACAAACGATTCCCTGGGATTGTTACTGAAGTTGGTGTTGATGCAAAGGGAACGGCATATCCTGTAACGATTGCGCTAGAAGAAGGCCATTCAGACGTGTTGCCGGGAATGGCGGCGATTGTCTTTTTTGATGATAACCAGGGAAAGGAGTCGATAAAGAACCTATACCTTCCATTGCACGTGGTACAAGCGGATAAAGATAAGACCTTCGTATATGTAGTAAATGATAACGGAGATGGCAGTGCAAGCTTGTCAAAAACGGTAATCGAAGTGGGTGCTTTCAATGGCCAAGCGTTAAAGGTGATTGCTGGCGTAGATGCTGGGCAGGTTATTGTCACCAAGGGGATTCGTCAGTTGTACGATGGGATGAAAGTGAAATTTTCAGACGTGCATTCGTTATAAGGTAGAGGCGGAATATCATGGATATTACCAAAATTGCGCTCGAACGGCGTCAATTTACATTGTTGTTATTGGCAATTTTATTTTTCGCGGGTATTCAGGCGTATCAGAATATTCCTCGGGCTCAAGATCCTGGGTTTATTATTCGCGCTGCACAGGTGATAACCTATTTTCCGGGTGCTAGCCCAGAACGTGTAGAAGAACTTGTGAGTGAGAAGTTGGTGGAGAAAATTCGCCAAATGCCTGAACTGGATTATGTGAGTAGTGAGAATAAAACCGGTGTATCGATCATTATCGTGAATATCCGGGAGACTTTTACCAACATGCGACCTATTTGGGATAGTTTACGAAGAAAAGTCGAAGAGGCTAAACGAAATCTACCGGAGGATGCGTCGACTCCTATTGTGAATGATGAATTCGGCGACGTGTTTGGTTCTGTGTATGGTATTACAGGCGATGGTTACTCTTATGCCGAAATAAAAGAAATTGCTGACAGCGTAAGAGATCAATTACTTTTATTAGATGATGTTGCAAAGGTCGATATTCTAGGGGCGCAGGAAGAGCGTATTTACGTTGAATACACACCGAGCCGATTAAATGAGATTGGCATATCACCGAAGCAATTGGCGAATGCGTTAAGCAGTCGAAATATTATCAATCCAGGTGGAGAAATATATACTCGATACGAAACAATATCCCTAGAACCGAGTGGTAATTTTGAATCGATTAATGATCTTCGTAGTACGTTGATTGCTATCCCAGGTAGTACCGAACTGATCTCACTAAAAGATATCGCACATGTGTATCGTGGTTACGTTGACCCCTCAAAGAATATGATGCGCCTCAGCGGAGAGCGCGCTATCGGGTTGGCAATTGCAATGCGACACGGCGGTAATGTTGTCGATCTTGGTCGGTTGGTAGAGGGCAAGATGAAAGCATTGGGTGCTAGTTATCCTATAGGTATCGATTTTCATAAGGTGACTATGGAGTCCGATGTCGTTAACAAAACGGTAAGTGATTTTATCGGAAACTTGGTACAGGCTGTTGTTATTGTTACGTTGGTAATGTTGGTGTTTCTGGGATTAAGAACGGGGATCATAGTCGCCATGCTTATCCCCGTTACTATTGCTAGTGCATTTTTTATGATGTCGATTTTTGACATTGGTCTGGATCAGATTTCACTGGCGGCACTAATGATATCGTTAGGGCTACTGGTAGATAATGCTATCGTCATGGCTGAAAGTATCATGGTAAAAATATCTAATGGAGAAGATAGAAAAATTGCTGCGCTTAATGCAGCAAATGAACTGAAAATTCCATTGTTAACATCATCTCTCACAACGTCAGCAGCCTTTCTTCCCATCTATCTTGCTGAAAGCGCCATTGGAGAATATACCGCACCCTTATTTAAGGTGGTGACCATTACATTGTTGTGTTCATTAATCATTGCATTGACGCTTATTCCATTGCTGTGCATGTTATTTGTGAAAATAAAACAGGAAAGTACGGATAAGAAGAATAAGAGTTTCTTTGGTGTACTCACAAGGCTATATATGTCCTTCCTAAATGCGGTGTTAAGGCAGCGTGTACTTAGTATAGTTGTGGTGTTATTGGTATTTGTGATCGCGATCAAAGCGCTTGCTTGGGTACCTAAAATATTCTTTCCGCCAAAAACCGACCCTATCTTCACCGTCGAATTGGAATTTCCGCTCGGTACACCGCTAACCTATACTGAAGAACGGGTAAAAACCATTGAGAATTATCTAGCAAATAACATGATACCGACCTCCAAGGAAGAGGACGGTATAAAAAACTGGGCATCTTTTATCGGAAATGGTGGAGTACGATTTGTGTTGACCCATTCACCTAAGCCGTCCTCCAGTAACTACGCATTCCTATTGGTAAACACTACGAAGGGCGGAGATACTGTAGATGACATTATCGCGCGATTGGACGACTACCTTTTTGATGAAGTCTCTGATGGCCAATACACTATTAAGAAGTTAGAGAATGGTACAGCAATAAAACATCCGGTGGGTGTTCGTTTGACTGGTGATAATGCAGAGCAATTATTTATAATCGCGGATGAAATTAAACAAAAGATTGCGACGTTACATGGAACGATCAATATCCAGGATGATTGGGGCTTGTCGCAGAAAAAGGTTCGGATTGATATTGACCCCCAAAGAGCACAAAGAGCAGGGGTAACTCATTCTGATGTGGCGACGGCGCTGCAAACGGCGTTCAGTGGTATTACCTTAACAGAGTTTCGAGAGAACGATACCATTATCCCGGTGGTGATGCGCTCTCAGCATGCCGGAGAGCGAAATTACGATGCGGCGGGTACTATTGGCGTGCTTAACAATCAAGGTGTGAGCGTCCCGATTTCTCAATTAGTGGATCCAAAATTGGTGTTTCAAACCGCAAAAATATTCACCCGTAATGGTGCTAAGACCGTCGCGATATCGGCTGATTTGTTGCCAGGCGTTACCGCGACGGAGATCAATGCCGAGCTTGTTCCCTGGTTAAAGGAGCGAATGAATGCTTGGCCACCAGGTTATCACTGGGAGCTTGGAGGAGAGGCAGAATCTTCAGGAAAGGCAAATGAATCAATCGCAGACAAACTACCGCTTGCAGCGTTTGTAATTTGTCTATTGTTGATGGCGCAGTTTAATTGTATTCGTCGTACGGTCATTATATTAATGACGATACCGCTGGCTCTAATTGGCGTCAGTTTTGGCTTGCTTGGCGCTAATTCGTACTTCGGGTTTATGACGATGTTAGGAGTTATATCATTGGCGGGGATAGTTATTAATAATGCCATTGTATTGTTAGACAAGATTAACCAGGAGCACGATGAGTCTCACCATGATTGGCAACAATCTGTGCTGAATGCTTGTCAATCGAGGCTTCGGCCAATCTTACTGACAACATTTACGACAGTACTCGGATTGATTCCGCTTTGGTTAGGGGGAGGACCAATGTGGGAGCCCATGGCGATCACAATCATTTTTGGACTATTGGTATCGACAGTGTTAACGCTAATGGTTATACCGTTGCTATTTTCGCTAATATTTAACGTGCGCTACGACAGGTAGCGCACGATCGAAAAGTTTAGCGAGAGCTTAGCTTAGTCACAAAGGTGTCTAACATGAAAAGGAATACAAGGATTAGCGCGCCTTTCCAACTGAATAAGAACGCCACGGCTTTGGTCGTAAAGCTTTCTTCACCCCAGTTTCGGCGAGTGCCTGTTGTAGGTTGTTGGGCAGTAACTGCCATGCTCTTGCCTAGTACGCTGGACTGAGCGCTAAAGTTTTCTTGGCCAAAGCCTGCGTCAGCGCGGATATTGTGGTCGTAATATTCAACACCACCTAGATTATGTGAACGATAAAACTCTTGAGCGCTATTAGCCAAATCACGTAGGGCAGCATCATCTCCCAAATTCTCTTTTAATAGCTTTTTCAAATTGACTGGCGAGCTTTGGGGTTCAGATGGATTAAGGGAGCCCCTGTCAGTACCTGTGTCTATCGGTTCTTGATAGGCATTAGGATGAAATACCGACTCCATGAAAGCGTTATTATTTTTCGCTGCTGGGCTCTTATTGCTTGTTGGTTCGCCAAAAAGGGTGCCATAAGATGAAAGGCCGTTGAAAATGTTGGTATCACGAGTTGCGTTATCAAATAAACTCTCCGACTTTATCGATTCTTCTTCAGTTGCGGCTTTTATTGTTGGGATTCGCTTTGCGAAGCTTATGGGGGGAAGCGCATCCATTGAGGCTGGGATATGCTCAAGGTTAATCGATGGGCTGATACTGCCTGTTGTATCTGGAATTGTGAGTAAGATTGATTGGCTGGATGCTTTTGTTGCATCGACAGGTTCGTTATCGATCGGCGTCGCGGAGATCGATAGGGGTAGGCTACTGAAGTAGATAAAAATCAGGCCAAATAGGGTAGAGCGCACTGTTGTCTCCTTCACCATCATTGTGGTGATACATCTACAGCTATAAATCAATAGGATAGTGTTGGGGCGGGCAATTGTACAAAAATCCCATTTTCCTGCATAGCTCAGTCACATAATTTATCACTATATCATCGTATTGGTGATGCTCGTCTCATTTTGTGGTTGTAAGCATCAGATATTATTAGCTTTTTTCCTGATTCTTGGATGAATTTAATGCAGCGAGGGAAAATGGCTGAGCAACGTTGAAAATGAAATTCATAGACGGAAATAGCATGTATTCTTGTAAGTAATTGATAAATAAGGGGTTGTTATTGGTTTGGCATTATCGGCCAGGAAGAGAGTATATATACATCAAACTAAGGAATGCCGAGATGTGAACTAGGCAAAGCTGCTGACAATGATACGATTCTTACATGGTGTATACAAAAAGCCGAACCATTGGATTCGGCTTTTTTATTGTACGTAGTAGGAGGAGCTACTTACTTGGCTGATACGAGCTCTGAACCGTCGGAGCACTTGGTGTAAGTGGTCTTTGGTGCATAGATGCCATATGGAACAAGTTGACTGATTAATCCATCCATAAAAGTAGTATGTGTTGCAATATGATCCCACTGTTTACCGTCACAGATCTTTTCTAAATTTTTGGGTTGTTGAAATTCGAAAAGTTCGAATATTCCACCTATTTGGTGTTTTTGTGTTGCCCAATGCGAGTCTGGAGAGGCTTCTACAGAAACGTTATCGAACACGATAGTAGAGCAGCCGTTCATAACGAGTGCCGTAAAAATTATTGTCGCTAAAAGTACTTTCCGTAGCATAAATAACATCATAGTGTAGGTCCATCATCGTTGCACCAGACCTTTGCCGTTCTGGGTGAATAAATCCCTAGGGTAATTGCGCCAAATACTCGATCAGAACAGCGATCGATCGTTTGTAATTGTCGAGCCCCTTGGGTACCGCAAATAGATTCTACATCGATATGGTTTTCACCGATGATACCGAATAGATAGAAAGATTGTCTTTCTATGAAGGTTGGTGGAGTTTCTAATTTTGGTTGTCCATTTGGTGTGATGGTTACCGCCGCGCAGCCTTGTAGACACAAAATTGTGGCGGCGAACGCCATTCTTGTTCTCCCGAAATACATATTACTTCTTCCTTTTTGTGAAATTGCGGCACAAATATACAATAACACTGTAAAAGGATCCATAATTTAGAACCACTCGTTTTGCATAGAAAAGCAGGTGTCATCCTGGTCTGTTAGAATTTTAGCGTCTTGATAGATTGTGGGTAGTTCCCAGTTAAAGAAATATTTTGCTGTGTGTATTTTTCCTGCGTAGAAAGCAGACTCTTGTGGGGATTGCTCCGTGCTCAAGCCTTTTTCGGCGGCGATCGTTTGTTGTAGCCATAACCATGCGACGGTGATCTTCCCTAGAATATTCAGATAACAGCTGGCATTGGACAGTGTTCTGTCAGCTCCCAAAGTCGTCATATCGTTGCCCAATTGTTGGGTCACTTGTTGGACAAGCTGAAGTGCACGGTTGAGTGCATCACCCCAGTGCTTGGATTTTTCGCTATTAGCGTGTTGTATGGTTGCGTGAATACGTGAGCTTAATAACAGTAATCCCTGGCTGTTATGCTGCCATACCTTTCTGCCCAACAAATCTAGCGCTTGTATCCCGTTAGTGCCTTCATGAATTGGATTGAGCCGATTGTCGCGCCAAAATTGTTCCACGGGATATTCACGGGTATAACCCGCCCCACCAAGTACTTGGATAGCAAGGTCATTAGACTTGGTACCAAACTCAGAACTCCATGATTTAATAATCGGTGTTAAAAGATCTAACAACGTCAGCGCCTTGTTGGCGTCATCTTTATTCTCAAGTGTGTTAGCGTCATCCAGCAGTGAGCTACCCAACAAGCACAACGCTAATCCGCCTTCGCTATAGGCTTTTTGGGCGAGTAACATACGTCTTACATCGGCGTGTTCGATAATGTTAACGGCAGGAGAATCCGGTACTGTATTCGAAGGGTGGCGACCTTGCTCTCGATCTTGTGCATATGCCAATGAGTAACGGTAACCCCGAGTGGCGATCATAATGGCACCCATTGCGACACCGATACGAGCTTCATTCATCATTTGGAACATATACCGAAGACCCTGGTGGGGTTCTCCAATTAAATACCCGACGCACTCATTGTTTTCACCAAAGGTTAATGCCGTAGAGGTAGTGCCACGGTATCCTAGCTTATGAATTAAGCCTGCCAGCGCCACATCATTCTTAGTGGCGGGTTCACCGTTATCGTTGAGAGTAAATTTAGGAACCAAAAACAAAGAGATTCCTTTAACACCGGCAGGTGCGCCTTTGATCTTGGCTAATACTAGATGAACGATGTTGTCCGTCAGTTCATGTTCTCCACCGGAAATAAACAATTTGCTGCCTTTGACAAGGTAATGGCCGTTTTCTGTGGGCGTGGCAGAGGTGCGGATATCTGCCAAAGATGAACCCGCATGGGGTTCGGTCAACGCCATCGTGCCACTAAAGCGGCCTGCTAACATAGGAGCAAGGAACTGGTTTTTTAAACCGTCACTGGCAAATACTCGGATGAGATTCGCCGCCGCTGAGGTGAGAAATGGGTAACCAGAAGTCGATGGATTAGCTGCCGTGAAGTAACCCATGCAAATCGACATGATGCTTTCCGGTAACTGCATACCGCCGAGATCATAATCCTGCCTGCCGGCGATAAAACCCGCCTCTGCCAGTGCATCACAGGCAATCTTCACGTCACTGAGCATGGAGACCTTCTTGCCATCAAAGGTAGGCTCTTGCTGATCTGCAAGGTGGTTATGGGGGGCAAAAAGGTCTTCCGCCAATTGCTCTGCTGTATCAATTGCCGCATCAAAAGTGTCTTTACTGTGCTCAGAAAAGCGTGATCGCAGTGGTAAATCGGCACAATTGAGTACTTCGTACAGTTGAAACTGCACATCGCGACGGTTTAATAACGGCTCAGACATGGAAGTATTCCTTTGTAATAATGTTGAAAACCCACTTTGTCATAGTCTAGTACCTAGGTTAATTGTCTCTTATGACATAATATATGCTGATAGGGCCAATAAGGGGTGTGGGGAATAGATAATGCGCAAAGTAACAATTGTCGGCTTTGATTATGCCTTTGCATCGGCAATCACCGGGGTGATGGATCTGTTAAGTATGGTGGGAGTGACCTGGAACCGTATTCAAAACACGCCAGTGGAGAAGCAATTCGAGGTGTTAATCGCAACGGAAGATGGTCGCCCAGTCCGATGTACCAATGGCATTGAAATTAAGGCGCATGTTGCTATCAGCGATATTGAGCGCACGGATTTATTGCTGGTGCCAACGATTGCGGGCAACATTTCTCATACCCTTGCGGTGAATCAGAATCTATTACCCTGGCTACGGCAACAATATGAGCATGGTGCCGATATCGCGAGCAATTGCACGGGGGCTTTTCTTTTGGCGGAATCGGGTTTGCTGGATAACAAGAAGGCGACAACCCACTGGGGATATGTTGATCTATTTAAGCAACGTTATCCTCTAGTAAATTTACAACCGGAGCAGCTCATTACCGCCGACGGCAGCGTGTTCTGTTCGGGGGGAGGAATGGCATGGTTTGATATGGCGCTGTTTCTGATTGAGCGATATTGTGGTCATGATGTAGCGATGGAAAGTGCCAAGTCTTTTGTGATTGATATTGGTCGAGATAGTCAGCAGGCGTATACCAGCGTGCCGGGTAAAAAATATCACAAGGATAATGCGGTGCTTCGGTTGCAGGACTGGATGGATGCCAATTATCAACAGCAAATGAGCATCGAGCGATTAGCGGCACAAGCAACGATGACAGAGCGTACGTTAAAACGGCGTTTCAAAATTGCTACTGGTGAAACGCCTATTCGCTACTTACAATCATTACGCATAGACGCCGCAAAAAAGTTATTGGAACGCAGCCAGCAAAGTGTAGAGAGTATTACGCACCATATAGGTTATAACGATGTGTCATCCTTTATACGATTATTCAAAACACATACAGGACTATCCCCTAGTGCTTATCGAGGGCGTTTTTCCAGGAGGTAAGAAGTGTGGGGTATGCGGGAGATAAATTTTGTTAAACCCACCCAGTGACTCTTGATAAAAATAGGTATCCACAGGCTAGTGGTTGCAAGGAGTAAGAGGGCCACCTGAGTGATAAGGTGCAGATCACCGATGTAGGGTCGTAATGGTGTCAGGGCATAACATAACACGACATGATAAGAAAAAACCAATAGGGAATGTTGACCTAGCGTAGATAGAAATTTGCCCTTAAACCATGTTGGTTGGTATTGGCATAATGCGTAAAGCAAATATCCCAATGCCGAAGCATTGATGACCCGTACTATGCCTAGATTTTTATCCATAAATAGTCTGTCATAAGGTAAATTGAGAAAAGGCCATGAATATTGATGCCGATAGAGCATAAGACCCACCAATATCGCAATGGCTGTGATCAGGTAATGGGGTGTTAGCGGGATCGAAAAGTTGGGACGCTTGCAGTGTAGGTATCCCAATAATAAGCCGGAGAAAAATACAAGTTGCCAGCTCGCCAGTTCAAACCATCCCCAAAATAGCCCCAAATGTGTTGCGACATAGGTTTGTGGTCGACCCTGCCCCAAAGCCCAAAGGAATAGAGATAACATAATTAGTGGTAGAATATTGCCGGATTCCAGTTTTCGTAATACCCAGGGTGTGAACCCAAGAAAAATCATGTACATGGGTAAAACATCTTGTAGCCCTGGTTGGTACATTAGGAAGGCAGCCTGCGCAAGAGACAGAACGGGGTCTGTTATTAGCGGGTAAATGGAATCCCACATGGGGGGCCAAGATTGGCTAAATAATGGAATGCTGAATAAACATGCAATGAGCGTAAAAACCGCCAGATGGTATTTATAGATATGCCATATGCGTGTGTAAACGAGATGGGTAAATTGATTGGGGTGATGGGAGTGTAGTTTAGGCGTATATACCATGCCGACCATTAACCCTGATAAGAAGACGAAACCCTCAACGGTAGCGACAAAACCAAAAGTTTGATAAGTGTAATCTAATGTGAATCGGCTAAGGCTCTTAAACGGAAGGTATTGCAGATGATCGAGTGTCATTATTACCAGAAATAAGCCACGAAAAAAATCAATCTGTACATTACGGTGCATACCAGTTCCATTGCTCGTGGATAGGTTATGAAGTCGAGAATGGAGAAGTTGTAGATATTTTAGGCACGTATTATCAAATCCAGAGTCCTATAAACAGCGCTGCTACAACATCACCAATAACGTTAGACCAGACTGGTGAGATCACCAGTTTTAATCACGTTTTAACGAAATAAATGAGATCCAGTTCCATTTATTATCAGCAACGTTTTACATGGCTTTTTGGCAGATTAAATTCTGTACTTTTCTGATAGTATTATTTGGATTGAGATCGCTATCAATAATCTGTAGGATGGCGACCAAAATTCATTCAACTTGATGAATTAAGTGCTTGGTAGAGTTAACAAATGGCGAACTTTAAGACACACATTCAGATCTCTGCGATAAGCAGTGGTGTACTTTCAACCTCATTGTTAGGTGCTAATTTTGTTAATTCTGTTGAAGCAGTACTGTTATGGATTGTGGGTACCTTGGGTGGTGTGTTACCTGATGTGGATTCTGATAACTCAACGACGTTAAATATCCTGTTCGGAATTATTACTTTACTGTCTATCACCGCCGTTTTATCACAGTTAGGTGTAAGAGTATCAACGTTGGAAATTTGGGCGGTTATCGCCATGGTCTATGGATTTGTCAATTGGGTGGTGAGACCCATATTTGAATCCTATACCGTACACCGTGGAATATTTCACTCTCTATTAGCCGCAGTATTTCTCAGCGTATTAAGCATCGTTGTAGCCTATGAATTTACCTTCCTCAATACCACTATGTCTTGGCTGGTGGGTTTTTTCATCTTTATTGGGTACGTAACGCACCTTGTGTTGGATGAACTCTACAGCGTCGATTTTAGCAATGTACGGGTGAAGCGATCGTTTGGTACCGCATGTAAATTATACGAGTACAAAAATATTCAGATTTCACTGACGATGCTATTGATGGCAGGTGGCCTATTTTTTATTGCACCGAATACTCAGGGTGTAAAGAACACATTACTGTCAAAACATACTTTCGTACAAATTAAGGATAGTTTCTTACCGTTGGCGTTAAAGAGTTAACACAATAGGAGTCTACGGATTAATGGAAAAGCACGATATTATCGAACAGCTGGGGCTTGAACATCACCCACTTGAAGGCGGCTATTTTACACGTACCTATGAGTCGGATGAACGCATAGCAAATAGTCGACGACGATTACTAACATCCATCTACTATATGTTAACGGATAATAACTCAGTTGGATTTCTCCATAAAAATCGCTCCGATATTATTCATTACTTTCATTCAGGTGATCCAATAACCTATGTCACGATATCGGAATCCGGTGAGCTAGAGAAGCATGTGTTAGGAATGAATCTTTACGCAGGGCAAAGACCTCAACTATTAGTGAGAGGGGGGTGTTGGAAAGCATCGGTGCTTACCTCCGGCGAGTATGGGTTGATTAGTGAAGCGGTATCTCCTGGGTTTGAATATTGTGATAATGAATTGGCAACCGTCGAGGCCATCGGTTCTCGATTTCCCAATTTGTTATCGATACTTCGTCCATATATTAAAAATCAAACAAGTTATCATTCAGAATAGGTTTAGGATAAGGCCAATGAAATTAGACGAAGAGTTTTTTCAAGAATTACTTCTAGAAGCTGATAAAAGTGAACGTAAAAGAGCGCATCATAATATACATAAGGAGTTAGACGAACCGGTTCAACGATTATGTATAGCCCTAAAAAAAGGTACCTATGTTACGCCGCATCACCATTCCCAAGATAATAAATGGGAATTAATTGTTTGTATAAAGGGTGGGTTAGGACTGGTTGTTTTTGATGAAAATGGCCTTGTTATTGATAAAATAACTCTGTCTCCCGGTGGGTCAACCGCAGGTATAGAGTTAATACCCAATACATGGCATACGGTTTACCCTATTACAGAAGACGTTGTTATTCTTGAAGTTAAGGAAGGTCCATACACGCCGGCTAAAAAAAATGACTTTGCACAGTGGGCTCCTCAGGAGGGGGATTCTAATACAGAAGAATTTCTTACATGGATTCAGCGTGCAAAAATTGGTGATGCGTATGGCGATGAATAACGCACCTCCTAAAGATTAATCTTCTCTATTCGAGAAGATAGCCATTTTGTAAGTTCAGAATTTTATAGATTTCTTAGTTTTTCTCCTAGACAGCCTATCTCGATCACCTCAACCCTAGGGGGTGATATTAGGGCCATTGACGACTTCCTTTTTAATATGTTATTTATTCGCACTTGAATGGTGCGGTCATGGTTTTTCCTTATAGATACCAAAAGGAGAGGGCGTCGCAATACCAAAAATGTGTTGGGAATAATGTGATCTTTGAGCCAACACATTGGCATTTAACTAAATGGATCTGTTACCTCTCTTAAGGAAATATGCAAATGAGAACTTTTCGAAAAAAATTCCGAAATACACAAGCGTATCCTCGATTGTTTAGTTACGGTGTAGTTTTTTTACTAGCATCTTGTGGAGGAGGCGGTGGTAGCGGTGGTGGTTCTGATAATGCACTAAACGATTCCGCTGCACCTACGGCTACTATTACCTTTCCTCCATCGCAATCGTCAACGGATGGTGATTCGATTACGCTTAGGGGCACCGCTAGTGATGCTGAAAATAGCGTAACATCGGTTTCGGTCAATGGTATTGAGGCAACAAGCGCTGACGGGTTTGCTACTTGGTCTGCGACGGTGAGCCTTTCTAAAGGTGTTAATCTACTTACGGTTAAAACAACAGATAATCAATCTAATACTAATAGCACTGCTGCTCAAGTGGTTATTAAAGGCCATAGTGAAACGACGTGGGGTGAACCCAGAGCGATTACGTTGGACAGTGCAAACAATAGAGCCTTGGTGATCGACGAACAAACTACCTTTTTGGTCTCAGTCGACTTAACCACTGGAGTGCGAACAGTTATATCAGATGACTCTTGGCCAGTTAATATTGATTATCCTGAAGGGATTGCGTTTGATAGCACCAACAATCGAGCGTTAGTTATCGATAGCAGATTGGATACTACGGTGGGGATTGATCTTAGTACAGGTGAGCGATCCATATTTGCCGTGGACAATGACATTCCGACCACAAACCCAAGCGGCATCGCGATAGATTCTGCCAATAACCGCGCGTTGGTGGTTGATTCCACGACAGAAGCGTTGGTTGCCATTGATCTAGACACTGAAGTGCGCACCGTCGTATCGGCAACCGATAATGCCTACGAATTTGATGGGCCTGTAGGAGTCAGTGTAGACATTGAGAGTAACCGAGCGTTTATCGGTGATACGCTTGGAGATGATGCGGTCTTGATAGCGATAGATTTGAACACTGGTGTACGAACGCTCTTTTCAAGCACTGCGGGTAGTGCATTTACCAGCGATAATATCGAAAGCGTGGGTGTTGCCCTAGACAGTGCAAATGACCGTGTATTAATGATGGTATATGTTGATACCGGCCCTACGTTATTGGCAGTGAGCTTAGCAACGGGAGCGCAAACAATACTATCTGATTTTGAAACGCCAAATACCAATAATCTATTTATGGAGCCAAGTGATGTCATCATTGACGCAGATAATAATCGCGCACTAGTATCTGATAAGGAGCGACGCGAGATTATCGCGGTGGATTTAACGACGGGTGCCCGCACGGTCGCGTCAACTGCCGCAACTCCTAGTAGTTTAAACGGTCTTTCGTCACCAGAAGGTTTGACGTTTGATGTCGAAAATGGCCGTGCCCTGCTCACCAGTGGTCCGAACGTATTGGCTGTTGATATGATTACCGGTGAGCGAACGGTACTATCGGGTGAAAAAGTGCCAAACGGAATCAATAACTTTGGCCGCCCCCATGGCATAGCATTGGACTATGACAATAACCGAGCGTTAGTGGCAGACGCTTCTTTAAATGCGTTGATGGCGGTTGATCTGACGACTGGAGCACGCACTATTGTATCCGATGATTCCACCACTGATGGTGGTGATTCGTTTAACGCCCCCTACGGAGTGGCGTTAGATAGCGACAATAATCGAGCGCTCGTTATGAATGGAGGCGCAGGTGGATTAGTGTCGGTGAATTTAACGACAGGGGTTCGTACCGTATTATCCAGCTCAACCGTCCCCAATACTGATAACCCTTTTGGCAAAGCTGACGTGCTTGCTCTAGATAGTGCCAATAACCGAGTGTTAGTAACTAACAGTAATAATGGTCGTGGCATCATTGCGGTTGATCTAGACACTGGCGTTCGAACCGTGTTATCTGATGCATCGATACCCAGTAGTAACAGCTCGGATGGCTTTGGTAATAGTGACGGTATCGTAATGGACAGTGCGAATAATCGGGTGTTGGTAACTTCCAATTCTGTTGATTCACTATTCTCCATTGATTTAACCACTGGCGCACGAACGCTGCTATCAAGTCCAACTACGCCTAATGACATTAATGGGTTTGAACTACCGGCAGACTTGCTCTTAGATAGTGAAAATAATCGCTTGCTGGTGTTGGATGCTGAGCTTAATACGTTGTTTGAGGTGGATCTAGAAACAGGCCAACGCGTTGTGTTTTCTCGGGGAATACCGAACGACTAGTTGAGCTTGTTGCTATATTCAAGTACCGGCAGTACAATTGGGCGCAATTCCGACCATTTTTTTGAGTATCATGCGCCCGATAATTTTAGCCATAAGTTTGTTCTTTGCACACCAGTGTTATGCTATGGCGCATGGCTTGGAGCATCTTGTTGAGCCTGATCATAAGGGGTTAGTGAGTTGTGAGTGGTGTGCCGCATCGATCGACTCCACTGAAATACATAAACCCCCAGCAACGGATTTCGTTCTTCTACAGAAGCTAGCACCTTACTGCCATGCAGTATGTCTACGAACAAAGTGGTCAACCAAGCCTGCTTATTTCTCTTTTTCTTCTCGAGCGCCTCCTGCGATTTCCTAACGTACATAGTTGGTGATACTCATCACCTTACACAGGAATCTACGTTGCAGGAGATAACTAATGCGACAACAAACACTATTGGCCCTCAGCATGTGCGTGCTGGGAATGAATTCTGCCTTGGCGGAAGGGTTTATCGAGCACAAACAGCATCAACATGGTCAAGCTCAACTCAATATCGCGATTGAAAAAAACGAAATTGAAGTTGAATTCTTAAGCCCAGCTATGAATCTATTGGGGTTCGAATATAAACCCTCCTCTACAGAAGATAAACGTCAATTCGTGAAGACGCTTACAACGTTACGTAAAGGAGAGGAGTTATTTTTACTCAAATCCTGTCAGTTAAAAGAAAGCGATATTCACTCAACGTTGATAGAGACTGCTCATGTGGACGATCACTCCAGTCACAAGCGGGATGTGTCTGAACATGACCACGATTCAGCACACAAGGATAACCACAGTGATTTTTCTGTGCATTATCATTTCCACTGCCCCGACGGAGTACCTGATCGAGTACAAACAGATTTGTTTATGGAATTTTCTGGCTTAGAAAGCGTAGCGGTGACGGTGTTAGGTGAGAAACAAATACGCTCCACGCTAAATAGAAAGAAAAACGTCATCAACTTGCTGTAAAAAGGAGTGGGCTCCTTACGGGGAGCCTTCCGAATATGACTGATATTATTGATATTCAGAATCTACGTTTTCGTTGGCCAGGATCTCAAACTGATACGTTGTCAATAGATAGCCTTCAGATCAAGTCGGGTGAAAAGGTATTTATTCGTGGAGCGTCTGGCTCTGGAAAAACCACGTTACTTAATATTCTGTCTGGTGTGTCCGAAGCCAGTAGTGGATTGGTTAGTGTATTGGGCACAGAACTAAAACAACTCAAATCCTCTACTCGGGATAGGTTTCGTGCCCAGCATATTGGCTATATATTTCAAGCGTTTAATCTTATTCCATACCTCTCAATGGAGGAAAATGTAGCGTTAGCTTGTCACTTCTCCAAAGAAAGAAAAAGTAAGGTGTTAGCACAATCGATATCACTAGACGCAGAAATTCGACGACTCTTAGCACACTTAGAACTAGAAGATGAAGTGTTATCGCGAAAACCGGTAACGGAGTTGAGCATTGGTCAGCAGCAGAGGGTGGCGGTTGCGCGTGCAATAATTGGAAAACCAGAACTTATTATTGCAGATGAACCCACCTCAGCACTGGACAGTGATCGGCGGCAGAAATTTATCGAATTGCTATTTCGAGAAATTAATAATAGCGGAAGTACACTGGTATTCGTAAGTCACGATGAGTCATTAGAGAGTTTATTTGATCGCAGTATCTTGCTATCGGAAATCAACAAGAACCAGGGAGAGATCTTATGATTTTCCCAAAACTTATTCTTAAAAGCCTGTTAAACCGACGCAGTACTGTAGCACTAACGATTATATCCATTGCCTTCAGTGTGGCGCTATTATTAGGTGTTGAAAAAATAAGACAAGATACACATCACAGTTTTTCGAATACTGTGTCGGGTACTGATCTAATTGTAGGCGCGCGTACTGGTCGTCTAGCCTTGCTTTTGTATTCAGTGTTTCACATAGGCAATGCAAGCAACAACATTAGTTGGGAAGGCTACAAAAATATTATTACTGATAGCTCAGTAGCCTGGAGTATCCCTATATCACTCGGAGATAGTCATCGTGGTTATAGAGTGATGGGAACGAACACGGACTATTTTAAATTCTATCGCCATGGTAGAAAGCAACTGCTTTCTTTTAAAAATGGAAGGCCTTTTGACGCGTTGTTTGATGTTGTCGTTGGTCATGACGTTGCCAAGAACCTAAATTACACAGTAGGCCAGAAAATAGTATTGTCACACGGTGTTGGTGAGGTTAGCTTTTCTGATCACGGTGATAAACCATTCGTTATTGTTGGCATTATCAACAAAACAGGCACACCAGTTGATAAAACGGTACATGTGAGTCTGCAAGCGATAGAAGCGATTCATTTGGATTGGCAGTCGGGCTATAGGAATCCAGTACAGGCAGTCAGTGTGGAGCAATCACTGGCGCTGGAATTAGAACCAAAGACCATTACTGCATTTATGCTGGGGCTGAACTCACGGCTAAAAGTCTTTACATTGCAACGTTCGATTAATCAATATAAGAGTGAACCATTACTTGCTGTCTTACCCGGTGCGACGTTACAAGAGCTATGGTCGTTGTTTGGATTGGCGGAATCAGCATTGTTGGCTATCACGGGGCTTGTTGTTTTCAGTGGCTTGTTGGGCATGTTGACGGCAATTCTGGGGAGCTTGAATGAACGACGTAGAGAGTTAGCGATATTGCGTTCAGTGGGTGCAAGACCTAGGCAAATCCTTATGATGTTGTGTGTTGAAGCAGGGTTGATAACGGGGCTTGGTATCTTTGTTGGCGTGATATTGTATTATCTTGCGGTGATAATTATGGCACCTATAGTGGAAACGAATTTTGGTCTTACACTTACCCTCTCAGGGTTAAGTCTTATTAACGTATACATGCTTTTGATTATACAATTTTCCGGAATTTTGATTGGATTTATTCCAGGATTTTTTGCATATCGGATGACTCTTAATACTGGTATTACTGTTAGGTTATAACAATGAAGAAAATAATCATGAAACATTTCTCTATTGGCATACTATTACTTACGCTATTAACGGCTTGTGATAACAATGCAAAGGATCCTGTGAATTCAAAACCGATACATATTGCATGGGAAGATCTAATTCCAGAGGGAGCCTCACCTGAAGCACTAATAGAAAAGTACAAGATTCATAGCTATGAGCTTGATGACCCGCAAAGGGAGTGGGTTTTAGAGGCAATGACGAGAGAGTGGGATTTAGCACCCGTAAATGAAGAATTGGATGGAACAATAATTACATTAACAGGTTATATCGTACCGTTGGAAATGGATGCTTCGAAAGTCAGCGAATTTCTATTGGTTCCATTTTTAGGGGCATGTGTTCATGTGCCTGCACCTCCTGCAAACCAATTGGTTTACGTGATTATGAATAATCCTATCGACATGCCCAATGGATACGAGGTGTTCTCTGTGACGGGTTTGATGAAAACGGAATCCACAACAAGTGAGTTGGCAGAATCTGGTTACCAATTGGCGGGGACAGCACTAGAGGAATTCGATTATGAGAGTTTGGATCTAGACGCAGGTATCGACCTGTCGATGGAATCAGTACATTGATCAGTAGACCGATGGTGCTGGCAATAGATTCATGTATGATAAGGGGAGTCAGAAAGTTTTCACTGGTGGGTAGGTTCTAGCGCACTGATAACTGATGCCTCGATTTAGCTGATCATTATCAAAGAGTTAGAGCTCTAGGGCAGTCATGCTTAACGGGATTAACTCATTAATTTCAGGTTTCTTTAGACAGGATTCAGCAGGTGGAATCCTGCTTTTCCTGTCTGCATTTATGGCGATGGTGGTGGCGAATAGTGCCTTAGAACCCTACTATCAATTGTTGCTTTCAACCCCTGTCGAAATCCGTGTCGGTGCGTTTGAAATTGCCAAACCTTTATTACTTTGGATAAACGATGGCCTGATGGCCATATTCTTCTTTCTCGTGGGTCTTGAGTTAAAGCGCGAGCTGCTCGAGGGTGAGCTATCGGACAGGCGTAATATCATTTTGCCTGGAGTCGGCGCTATTGGGGGTATGGCGGTTCCTGCGCTTATTTATCTCTATTTTAATGGTGCTGATCCAGTTGCAGCAAAAGGCTGGGCGATCCCCGCCGCGACGGACATAGCATTTGCACTGGGTGTGTTAACGTTGCTTGGTTCCCGCGTACCGGTTTCCCTTAAAATATTTCTCACGTCACTCGCCATATTTGATGATATCGGTGCAATTGTTATTGTTGCGCTTTTCTATACGTCAAAAATTTCTGTCGGTGCATTAATCGTAGTGTTAATTTGCCAACCCATATTATTTATTCTCAATAAGCGTAACGTACTCTCTTATAGCCCATACATATTTATTGGCATTATTATGTGGATCGCTACGTTAAAATCCGGAGTACACGCCACGTTAGCGGGTGTAATTCTAGCGATGTTTGTTCCTATGCGCTCTATATCGGATTCCAACTACTCGCCCTTGAGAGCGTTGGAACATGATCTTCACGCTGTGGTTGTGTTTTGTGTGCTGCCTGTTTTTGCGTTTGCAAATGCAGGCATCAGCTTAGAAGGTATTACCGCAGAAAAACTATTGCATAACGTACCTATTGGCATAGCGCTAGGGCTCTTCGTGGGTAAGCAAATTGGTATATTTTCATTCTGTTTTTTGTCGGTAAAACTGAATTTAACGAAGTTGCCTGAGGGGATGGATTGGTCAACCCTATATGGCACAACCATCTTATGCGGCATTGGATTTACCATGAGTTTATTTATAGGGTCATTGGCTTTTGAAGAGACAGGCGTGAATCTATTATTTGATGAAAGGCTCGGGATTATGATTGGTTCGTTGGTGTCGGGGATTGTGGGTTATCTAATACTTAGGACCCGCTTACCCCCACATTCGTTGGTGAAGAAAGATAGTAACGCGCTAGGAGGCTGAGGCTGTTCCAAATAGTGATAGGCGAAAAATAGCACCATCGAATATAAACCTATCGGTCGATTAATAGTCGTTGATGCCATGTTCTCTGCAGAACTAAGGTAACATTGCGCTGATTGTATTAAGGGTACGAGTAACAATTATCATAAAGGATGATCCCCATGCGTTTAATCGTTATCTTGCTGGCAGTATTTCTAACGGCATGTTCTACACTAACAACAAAAGATAAAACTAACTTCCCTATAATTAATTTGGTAAATATCGAAGGAAACTCAGTAGTCATAAATGGCGAGATAAACAAACCCACGGTGTTATTACTTTTTGACTATAACTGTGTTCACTGTGTCCGTGCGATACAAGATATAGAAGATAAATTTTTAGGACTGGTGAACGAATCAGAAGTGCAATTTATTGCCGTGGGTAGAGACCATGATGTTGAGTACTTACAATCATTGAAAGCGAAAGACAATATAAAAATAGAGCTTATTGCTGATCCAAAACGTGTAATATTTACTTTTTTTGCGAATAAAAGTGTGCCTAGAGTGTATTTGTATGACAAACGAGGTGAGCTTAAATACTCCCATGTTGGTTGGTCAGATAAAGTGTCGGATCGTATTCTAGGAGAAATATCCCGTCTTATCGGTTGGGTAGACGTTGTGGTTACACGGTAGTATTTCTATTTCTAATACATCCCCTCTTATAGTTTCATGACATGACTCAAATCGAAAAATAGTTCGGTCGGCTAGTAGTTGAAATAATTCGTACCTTTACTATGTAGTGCTCAATAACGAGGGCTATATAGCATTCCTGTATCTTTTTAGAAGCAATGTATAAAAATAATTAAATATGGGTGCAACTTTTTTAGTTTGGGATTCGTATAAAAGATAAAAATAATGAAAAATAAATATTTTGATCAATAAAAAGACCAAACAATAAGAGTATTTTACGATGAAACAGATGGATAAAAGGACATTCTTGGAAGGAAAGCTCAGGATTCCATTGGATGCTTCAGTTGTTATATCTAGAGCAAGATTCCACTCGATTCTTGATAACGATACAAAGAAGCAATGCATCAGTTTGGTTGCACCAGCGGGATTCGGCAAAACTACGTTAGTGTCGGGCTGGTTGAAATCCAATCAAATTGATCATGTGTGGTTAACGCTGGAATCATCCGATAATAGTTTGTTCGCTTTCTGGAAAGCGTTTGTAATGGCTTGTTCAACGCAAGGTTTTCATACTCAAACAGCCAAGGAGCTTAAGGGCTGTTTGGATGATGAAATCGGCAGTAAGGAATGGGTGAATCAACTTATTAACGAACTGAGTGACATACTCTCTTGTACTGATCGTCGTGTGGCTTTGGTATTGGATGATGTACATCATATCAATAACGCATCAATTGAGAGCTCAATCGCACGGATTATTCGCTTCCTGCCAAAGAACGTAACGCTGTACTGTCTCTCTCGAACCCGATTACCGAAGAAAATTCAGTCCTTCGTTTCCAGTGGACGCTTTAGCGAGGTGAGTGCTGATGATTTGATGTTTTCCATGGACGAAGGCCTGCGTTATATCGAGAAGCTAAAGCCTAATGCGCTGCGCTCAGAAGAGGTGTCTACACTGCTGCATGAGTCGGGGGGATGGCCAATATTTTTTTGTCAGGCAGTCACGCGACGAATCAAGACAGAGGGCTATCACTCTCGCGCTATTAGTGCGATGAATGACGAACGGTCCCGTGAATATATACAGCATAATATTCTAGATAATCTTAGTAATGAGATTCGTTCGTTAGTAATAAATCTGGCACCGTTTAGTTACTTTGATTTGGATATGTGTCGACAGTCATTGTATCCCTCACTGTCTGAGTCGTTTGTTGAGCAACTTGTGTCTCAGCATTGCATTATGTCAAAGGTACCTGGCCACCCTGAGCGCTACCGTATTCGAGAACCGCTAAGAACGTTACTCAGTGATCAGCAGAGCAGCAATAGCGATAGGCATATTCGATTCAAAAAAGCCTACCATTGGTATTTGAGTAATAACGCCATTCATGAAGCCATTACACTCGGTTTAGATTTTGATTATTGGCAATCCAGCGTGTACCTCATCGAAAGTCAGTATCATGAGCTGGTAAAGACCGGCAAATGGTGTGAGGTGACACAATGGTTTACTGCCTTACCCAATCATATTGTTCAGCAGCGCCCCTTGTTACTTATGTTACGTGCTTGGGCTGAGTTATATCAATGCAATCCTATGAAATCGGTAGCCTATCTAAATCAAGCATACTCATTACTCTCTGATAGCGCTAAACGTATTGATCATCCAGAACAGGTTTATGCTAAATCGAAAAAGGCACTAGCGAAAGCGGAAATAGTACGGTTAAAGAATGCAATACACGACATCTATATGAGTCGTAGTCATCTGCAAATGGTGGTGTGTGAAGGCGATAATGTAACGCAAAAACAGATACAATTTCGCCACATGGAAGGACTGGGAGCCTTGTATAACAATCGACTGCAGGAAGCGAAGTTGATATTTCAAGGCGTTCTACAACAGTCACTTAGCGATGGGTACGAGGGATTGCTCTTTCAATCGGCGTTTGCACTTGGATGGGTGTATTTTCTTACCGGCGATATGGAGGAATGGGAAAGTCTGGTGGTATCGTTGAAGGAACGGTTGTCAAAGGATGGTCGGTTAACGCCGGTTGTCGATGCGTGGCTACAGTGCTCGATGCTATTGGGTTTTTTGGAACGAGGAGAAATGACACGAAACCAGTCCGCTATTGATGCTGTTAATGGATATTGGGTTCAGCAACTCCCGTTGGATATGAAATATCAAGTACTGCTGACCAGGGCACTGACACAGACAGCACAGAAGCAGTATCAGGAAGCGGAACTTACCTTATCTGAAGCCGAAGTGATCGCATGCGAATTGCCGCCAGTTGTGTACCAGGGTTATTACTCAGTTTCTGCACTAAGAGCAGAGCTAAACTATAAACGTGGCAATAAGGAAGAGTCATGGTGCTGGGCAGAATCGTATTCATCGTTGGCGGACTCAGACAGTATGGCAGGTCAACACGAGTCACTCGTTCGAGCGGAAATACTGTATTCAATGGGTGCGGATAAAGCGTCGTTAGCCTATGTGATATCTGTCGCGACCTGGGCAAAAAATCATGATCATCATAGCTTTGCATTGAGAGCATTAATTCTTGAATCATTGCTTGCCAGTCGTAAGAAGAATAATAAACACGCCCAGGCATTGTTTGATAATGCGATCATTATGGGGCGTCTTGTGGGAGCAGTGACGCCATTTGTGATTGATTATGCGGATAGTAAGCCGTTGTTAACTCAGGCTAGGCATACATCGCGCTATCCGAGCTACATTTCTAAGTTGATGGCGATTATTAAAGAACGGGCTAACGGTAATAAGAAATCTCCCAATGAAGAAGTGGGGCTAGAAGTTCTTAGCAAACGAGAAAAGGAAGTGTTAGCGCTTATGGCGACTGGAATATCCAATCCAGAAATCGCTAACTCGTTGTGTCGCTCTTTAGGGACAGTAAAAATTCATGTACACAATATTTATCGAAAGTTAGGGGTTGTTAATCGGGTGACCGCGATTAATCGTTATTTCACGGTCATATCGTCAAGTGCTGCATAGGGTGATAATCATGAATGACTATACTGGATTTGAAGCGGTGCTATTTGAGTTTTGTCGGCGTCATCATATGGCCATGATTCAGCCAAATGCAGATTTGCACTATGTGCTCTTTATCGATAATCGTGATGTTACCTGTTACTCGCAAGATGGGTTTCTATTTATGCAGATTGATAGCGGAACGTTGGCAGTCCAACAACAGGATAGACAACGATTGCTAAAGCAAATACTGCAGCAATCTTTATTAGAGATGGCAGAGAGTGCAGTGGTTGTATCAACTAACTCAAACGATACGTTGGTTCTCTCTCTGCGGTTATCGATCGATCACTGTTACGTTGCCGATTTTGAGTCCTCACTGGGTGAATTAATGAACCACTGTGATATGTATTGTGATCTGTTAGCTAACGTTAATAGTGCTTCTATGGGCGGTCAATACGGCATGATGTCGGTTTGCTAATAACACAAGAATGGATAGGTCAGATGAAATTCTCTTTTAGAACGTGGTTACTATATACCTTTATTGGGGTCAGTGTATTGTCGGCGAGTACAGCTCATGCGCAAGGGTGGCGTTGGGCAAAGGAAAGTTATGCACACTATGCAGAAAACGAACCAGTCAAAGATCTATTACAACAGTTTGGATCAAGTATTAATATACCGGTGGTGGTGAGCAGCGAAGTCAAGGGCGTGGTGAGTGGAAATTTTGAGGAAAGCCCAGCTCGGGAATTTATTGATCGTTTGGCAAGAATACAAAGTCTATTATGGTATTACGATGGGCAAGTACTTTATGTCTATGACGCTGGGGAGATAGAGACGGCGATTATTGATGTAAAGCCGATATCTTCAATTCGGTTAATGAGCACACTTAAAAAACTCAATGTTCTCGATCAACGTTTTGACCTTAATATTGTCGACGAAGAAGGTATCGTGATGGTGTCGGGGCCTCCTCGATATGCCCAGCTTGTGAGAGAAATATCGACAATACTCCTATCTAGCAATGCAGATGTTGCCAATGACGCCTTTGAAATAAAAGTGTTCGAGCTACGTTATGCATGGGCTGATGATAGAGAGATGTTTATTAATGGAAAGCGTATTCATACTCAAGGTGTTGCATCCACATTACAGTCCATTTTAGGGCGTAGCGTCAGGGGGGGAACGGTCAGCGGAATCGCCACGAGTGACACCGTGGGTAAGCTTAAAGGCCAAGGATTAATAAACAGGACACCGATTAATGAACGGTATCCTGCACAATCACAGGGGGGGAAGCGACAAGACCAGTTAGCCGGACGGCGTGTCGAAGCCCATATTACTGCAAACGAACGATTAAACGCGGTGATTGTTCATGATCGTGGCTCACGTATGGGGTTATATGAAGAACTCATCAAATCCCTCGATAAACCGATGAGCCAAGTTGAAATTGAAGTGTCGATTATCGATATTAGCACAGACAGACTCGATGAAATGGGATTAGAGTGGCAGGCTAGGGGGCAAGATGGAAGTTTCAGTACTGCTGATTTTAGCAATGGTGTGCTGCCTCGAGAAACCAATGAGTTGTCATTAGTGTTGGGAGGTAACGCGAATTTCTCCACAATTCTTAGTAGCTCGCAAGATTTCTTTTTAACAAGGATACGTATGTTATCCCAAGAGGGAGACGCAAAAGTACTATCGCAACCCTCGGTGCTAACACTGGATAATAACGAAGCGATTCTTGATCACAGTACCACTTTCTACGTTCGTCTTGCCGGAGAGCGTGAGGTGGATCTGTTTCCGGTATCCGTCGGGTCGGTGTTAAGGGTGACACCGCATATTATTGAAGAGGATAATAATAGAAAGGTGTATATGGATATCAATATAGAAGATGGACAACAAACTGGCGCAACGGTTGATAATATCCCGTCGATTATAAAAAGCGTTATTAGTACTCAGGCGCTCATTGATGAAAATAGCAGTTTGCTAGTGGGTGGGTACTATTATAACGAAGATTCGTCTAGCGACAGCAAAGTACCGGTATTGGGTGATATTCCTGTGTTGGGATCACTGTTTCGCACCAGTGGCAATCAGACGCGCAAGAGCGCGCGATTATTTCTCATTACCCCTAGAATCGTGACATCGGACGCTAGTCGGAATCAATCCGATAAATTGGAATCCATGGTTCAACGACAGAAAAGTCAGGTCAATGAGACACTAGGATTAGTGGAAAGCGACTGGGATTATTCTCCCGCTGAACAATCAGTAGACAGTGACGAAGATACTTGCGACTAGATTAGATCGGTCGATATATTGAGTAACTCTCTGGACTATTTAATCATGGTATTAATTGACTAGCACGGCGAATAGTAATCATGGCAACAACACAATGGATTCTTAAATTACTGTCGGGCTCCCATCAGGGAGCGGAGATGCCACTTGAGCATCGGCAGTATCGTTTAGGTTGCTCTGATGATTGTGACATTGTGCTGCATGATTCTTCATTACCAGAGGTCCTATTATCGCTGGATGTGGATGACTCAGGAATATCACTATCAACACATGGCGAGTGCACTTTACTTCATGTTAACGGCGAGAGGATAGATGAACAGCTCAGCATGGTGACGGCTTTTGATATTTATACCGTGGGTACGTTACATTTCTGTTTTGGTATTACGGGCGAGGTGTGGCCTGCATTAAGCATACCTACGCTTCGTAACGTAGAATCGAATAGCGAAGAACCTAACGTAAAAGAATCGGCGGAGCTTGGCCTAGCCACTGCAGATGAAAGGCCCTGGTTTTTAAAGCTAAGAGATGTGAGCAAAATTACCGTAAATTTATCGGTTCTATTGTGTTTTGTTGTTTGCGGTCTCATTTTTTACAACGGGCATTTGGATGCTAATGTTGTCAGCCAAAAACCGGTGCTTGATGTAAAATCACTTGTTCAACAGGACATGGGATTCGAAAAGCTAAGCGTCACTAGCCAAGACAATTCAAACGTTGAAGAGGGCGCTAATCTGCATTGGACGATCAGCGGTTATGTTAATACTCAGGGAGAGTTGGGGAAGCTAAAGCGTCGCCTCACGACCTCCAATTTACCGATAACGCTGGATATACGGGTAATGGACGATATTCAGCGCTCCACTGAAACACTACTCAAACAGTTTGAACTGAATTCGCTACAGGTTCAACAGGGTGATATTGGTGGTGAGCTAATGGTCAGCGGTGTTCACGGAGATCCTGAGGAATGGCGCCGTATTAAGGCGTTGCTTGTTGCTGATATCCCTGGATTGGCTCGGGTGGTTGATCAGGTAGAAAGTCAAGAAAGTCGACTACAGATGTTGAATCAGTGGATCAGCGATGAGAAGCTGGAAGATGATGTTACGGTAACGCTGAATAATGGGCAGTTAACTCTTTCATCCGATATTGCGTTAGAAAAGTCGGAAGCATGGCGACGTATACAGGATCGATTTGAGCGGATGTTTGGCGAATCACTGGCAGTATCGGCAAGTTCGTCTGGGCGTCCCAAGATCGATATACGAAGTGTTAGTCTAGGTTCAATCCCCTACCTAATTCTTTCTAACGGACGACGCTATACCGCAGGGTCCTATATACGTGATGGTTTTTATGTTGAAAAGATCGACAAAAATTCCGTGGTTTTTAAACGTGGCATAGAACTCATTAAATACCGGGTGGGAATGAGAAATGGATAGTCAGATGAGTGACAGTCGTACTCAATCTTCAAAGCAATGGGCCGAGGAATTATCGCTACTAGAAAATCAACTAACCTCTTCTATGGCGCGTGGTTGTAAGCCGGAAGATTTTCGTAAAATAACCAAATTCACAGAGGCGGTCAGAGTAGTTGCCGCGCGTCTGAGTCATCAGTAACAACAACGATAGGAGATACATACCATGGCATTTAATTTTGACGCAATCAACGACACTATGGGTAAGCAAACTGCTGCGAAAGAGCAAGAGCTGCGGGCGTTTACGGAATCGATGGACCCTAATAGCAGTGTTGACCTCATTAAGTTTCAACAAAAGATCCAGGAATGGGGAATTATCACCAATCTGCAAAGTACCACCGTTAAGTCATTGAAAGATGCGATGACTAGCATTGTTCAAAAGATGTAATTGACTCATGTTGGATGCGATTGTTAGTAAACATCAACTTCAAAAAATAGCATTGGAAGGCTTTGACATGGCACTGGAGGGAGAGCTTGAAGCAGCCAACACCGTGTTTGAAGGCTTGGCGGCAATCGCGCCGACCGCCAGGGCCACGCTAGTGGGGCAATCGCTCGTGACATTGTTGCGGGCGAATCAAAATAGATCATCTGAGCCCCCTAGAAGTGCTGTTATGGATTCAACCTCAATTGACGATAATATCGTGCGTTGTTGCCAAGGTTTGCTCATGTTGCAGCAGGGTAATTCGCACGCTGCCCAGGCGCTTTGGCAGCAAGTCTTAACGTCAGGCGCCGAAGATAGTGTTGTAGATAGTGTCGCAGTATCCTTGGCGCAAGCCTGTTTACACAATGAATTGGATCACCATGGCAACATGGTGGAGAGATAATATGGACCCCATCAATATTCAGTACAGCATGGAAATTATTAATGCTGGTCAAATCCAAGGCGGATCAAGCGAGACTCCCGATCCAATGGCGTTAGAACAGTTTAATCAGCAGCTCAGTAGCGAGGCGTCGAATAATGATCTGAGTCGCCAGCCTGAGCATCAGCCGTTTGATCTTACGGTATCGGAAGAAACCCTGGGTGATAAGGTGCTAACGGGGCTACAAAAAGTGAAAGAAGGCTATGACCAACAGGTAGATGTTGTCACATCAGTAACCAGCCAAACGGGCCCATTGGATGTGAAAGATATGATCAAACTGCAATTGGATTTAGCAAAGCTGACGATGCAAGGTGAGCTTATTAATAAAACCGTGAGTAAGAGTACGCAAAATATCGACACCTTACTGAAGAGTCAGTAGTAATGAACGTAAAACAATGGCAAAAGGCAAAGACGATGGTAAGCGGGTTTCAGCAAACACGGCGTGTCGGTGTGGTGATACTGTTGTGCCTCTGCGTTGTAGGATGCAAAACGGAGTTATATACCAATCTGTCGGAAAAGGAAGGTAATGAAATGTTATCTATCCTACTTATAAAAGGGATAGATGCAGAAAAAATATCCCAAAAAAAAGGCAGTTTAGTTACCCTGAAGGTTAGTAATGACGATTTTTCACAGGCGATTGGTATTCTCAAAGGAGAAGGATTGCCACGGGATGAATTTGCTAGTGTGGGAGAGCTATTCAAAAAAGACGGACTGATCTCATCACCACTGGAAGAACGTGTGAGGTACATTTATGGTTTATCTCAAGAAATATCGGCGACCCTGACTCAGTTGGATGGCGTGATTACTGCACGGGTGCATATCGTTATTCCTGATGCTAAGGGCAAGAATTCCCCAATCGCAACGCCTTCTGCATCGGTATTTATTAAGTATGCAGAAAGTGCCAAGTTGGATGATTTTGTTCCTCAAATAAAGATGTTAGTGAATAACAGTATTGAAGGGTTAGATTACGACAATATCACGGTGGCGTTGTTTCCCTCCCAACCCCTACTAACGGCAACGCAGTAGGTGATTGGGTGGAAACGGTAGTTGGCAACAACGGTGTAAGTCACTCCATTAAGCACAGGTTGCGGTTTAATTGGACCCCTTTGGCGTATATTAATAGTAGCTGGCTGGCGGAGTGGATAACCGACAGTGCACTTAGTCAGGTGAAGTTGGTTCCTACTGCATGCGCCCAAATTAATCAGTTTTTGCTGGAGGAATATCAACTATTATCGCCAATCGAAGCAGAGGAATTTGACGATCCGGTATTAGGAGCACTAATAAGAGCCCCCGTTGATATCGACATAATATTATTGTATCTGGGGTTGGTGTTACATCATTCATCGATTCGCAATATTATTTGTGGCCAAAAGCAACGTGAACTAAAGCAAGAGATCGGGGACGTGGCCTATTTTTTTACGCTCACGCGAGCGCCCTTTGTCGTTGGGAGTATCCACAATAGGATTACCTCAGAGGTGATGAACGCGGAGTTTACTATTGATCAGGTACCTATTGACCGTCAGCGCTATATTTCTTCCGGGTTGGTATTGTTTTCTTGTATCACTCGACACTTGACCAGTGCATCAAAAAGCAGAGTGTCATTGCTGTTCCATAGGCAATTATCTGATGTCCTATATTCTCTGTGGGAATCTCCGAGAGGTAACTACTCTAATGGACAGGTAGAAGATAAAGAATTTGAGCACACTATCGAAACGCTATTCCATAAGGTAATTCAAGAGAGTCAATGCAATGAACAATGCCATCAATAATGCAATGATCGTGGTAAAACATGCACTACCGGATATTGTTGTTACACACCGCGTACTTAAACAAGAAGAGTATTCAAGAATTACGGTTGCCGATAGCATCATTCAAGAAGCACGACTAAGCGCTGAGAAAATAATTAGCGCGTCCAAGTTAGAAGCAGAACGTGCCATTAAACAAGGGTACCGTACCGGATTAGAACAAGCTCAGAAAAAAACGGCGGAACGTTTAATGACCGCAAAAATACGCTCAAATCAAATGATAGCGATGGCAGAGACGGATCTTGTCTCGTTGGTAAAGCTGACGTTTGAGCGCCTATTCGGGGAACTAAGCGACGAGCAAAAACTCCAGGGCATGATCCAAGCGGGATTGGAATCGATGCGGGAGGATTATCGAGTGAGTGTGCATGTAGCTCCCAGTATGGAACAGGTGATTCGGCATAAGCTTGCCGATATGGTGGGGGCGTTGTCGGGGGTAGAATGCTTTGACGTTATTCCAGATGCAACTCTTGTCGACGACGAATGTGTATTGGAAGGCGATGGCGGGTTGATTCGACTATCGGTATCAGACCAGTTAACAAAACTCAATGACGTAGTAAAAGCGGCGTTAGTCGAACCAGAAGAGTATAAGGAACAAAACTAGACTACTAATTTAAAACAGGGGAGCTGGCATGGGGATTACATCATTATTTGATAATTTGGCTAAACATCTGAATTTACCTAATTTGAGATTGAATGAATATGGTGTGTGTAAACTGAATATTGAGGATTCGACACAACTATTTATGGAGGTTGAAGAGTCGAATCGATACCTTTATTTGTATGCGTGCATAGGCGATATACCAACTTATGATAAAGCGCCATTCTATGAGGAACTCTTGCAACGTAATTGCTTTGGTGCATCCACAGGTGATACGTCACTTTGTTGTGATAAAGATAAGAATGAGGTCGTACTATTTCAGAATCTCTATCTTAAACTTATGGATCAAGAATTGTTTAACGACGTTGTCGATGAATTCATTCACCAAGTCAGGGTTCAACGACAATGGCTTTCTCAAATAAAGCTAACCTCTACTCAGAAAGACGTGATACTCAATGTCAACGAGCCCAATGATTTTATGCTAAGGGTTTGATGTTTTGGGAAACAATAATCTATAACGGGAGAAAGATCTATGGGATCTGCTAATTCGATAGGGCGTGTGGAATCATCAAGATCAATACAATCAATACAATCAGAACAATCCGGTAATTCGAAGGTAAACTCTGAATCGGGTGAAGGTAGAGTTGATAAAGCTAAATCTAAAAACTCTCAAAATGCTCAAAACAAAGTTGATGAAAAAACCACTAGATTATCTGTTGATAGCACTCAACCAGTCAGTAAAGTCGGTCAGGTGATGGCGGAATTGGATAATGGATTTAATGGCACGTTGGAATTAGAAGTGCCTCTTGAACACAATGTATCACTTAAAGATGGCGTTCGCACAGCAAGTGGGGCGTTGTTGAGACTTACGGTCGAGGTTAAAGACGGAAAAATTGATCTCACAGGAGGGGATGATTCAAACCCTGGTATTAAAGGTGAGATCGATGCAACAAACAAGAGCCGGGTAGCGTTAAAGAAATCGATTTTGGGCGGAAAAGCGGAGGCAATGATCTCAAAATTGGCATTTGAGGTTAAGCCAGACGGGTCCATTACTGGAGATGCGGATTTAAAACATGCAACAGCCTCTTTGTCAAAAATGGCTGGGGCCAAGAATATTAATCTCAAGCAAGTGCTAGACATGAATGCTGTAAATGTTGAAGATGGAAAATTATCCGTGAGTGATTTTTATAAAGCATTTCAATCACAACAAAAACTAGATGCAGAAAAGGCCAGTAAAGAGGGTTCAAAAACCAAAGCCAAATCGGCTGCTCTGACTGATGTGCCAAATACCGATAGAACAACAAATATAAGAGTGCAAGGATCATGGCCGAATGACGTAGCCGATAAAGTTAAGAAGATTGCTCTTGGCTCAGCAGATAAACCCTCTGGAGCGGAGGCTAACGCAGGCGCTACAAATACGTCACTCTTTTCTAATCCATTAGCCGGTGCGCATATCTCCATGGAATTGGCTATGGACAAAATGGATGTTGAAATTCCGCCACCAACAATTAGGGGATATGAGGTACCAACAGTTAAAGCGGGTCGAGTGCAAAGTGATGGCGGTACGATGAATCTTGACCTTCAGGTAGGAGAAGACAATAGAATAGATTTGCAGGCCAGTCGGATTACGATTGATCCACCGTTAAAATGTAGCGGAGAATTTGGAGCATTTGGGCAATCGGGAAAGGTGGAAGTTGTCAATATCAGTGAAATAAGGCTTGAACCTGGTCCTGATGGTGAGGTTAGGTTTGTTGCAGAAAATGATCTTAAGTTGGGTTTTATGAAAAATAAACTCAATGATCTTTTAAATAAAAAGATTTCTTCAAAATTTGAAGGCGGAAAATTGATGCAGGATCTTTCTGAAAACAATCTCAAAAAATCCGAAGGTGGTAGCAAGAAACCTGTGATAAGAATGGAGTCCGATTTTGGGATGGATGTTAATGGGGTAAAACTTGCAACGGGAACAGTTGAAGGCCACATCCGTCGAGACTCTAAGGATATGGAGGCTGGGGAGGTAAAAGCGACATTGAATCTTCGAGAGGAAATAGGAGTCAAGAACTTGAACATAAGCTCTGCGACTATCGCGGTTTCTCGAATGAACGTAGGGCCGGAAACGACCGATGTGGATCTGACAGCTGAAGTGACGTTAACTCGTCGTGCTCCTACGGACGAAGACTAAGAAATTACACATTATTTCTGTTGAGTGGCCTCGTAGAAACAGGATGTAAAATAGGGACTCATTTTACATCCTGTTTCTACGAAAACAATTAGTGAAGTGCTAGTATTTTACGTCTGCTGTATTGATGGATTTCTATACCAATCAACCTGTCTCGCTTTTCCAACCCTCCACCTTGACGCAAATCCCTTTTGAAATTACCCGTCCTGTAGGGCTAGAAGAACCACCTGGATTTTCTACAGATACCATTAAGTATTCTGCTTCTTCAATCAGTCCCCATTGCGGTTTTGTAAGGGACTTCTCAGCGTGTTTCTTCAACGTAATCGGCCCCAAACTTTTAGTGCCGCCATTGCCACGGGAGACAGCCCATAACTGTAACTCCTTATCGGATTCAATATTGGGCTTGACCAGCATATCCACCGTTAGCATTCGTCCTTCTTTATTGAGCGTGACCACCATAGTGGGTGTCTCATTACTATTGTTTAGTATTGCTACATAATGAATGGATTCACTTAGGGGATTGGACAGCCAAGGAGACCAAGCGATAACACCCACCATAAATGCAACGGTAAAGGCCATGGAGGTGGCGTACTTGTACCATCGTAGCTGCTTTTGCAACGCGATTATCAAGGGATTGCTTGTCCTCGTATTAATACGGTTGATAATCTTCTTCCACGTTGATTTTTTAGGAGGGATGGACTCCGTTGCCCTATGCATGGGTTGCATTTTATTTTCCCACTGGCGAACTTTCCCCTCGAGTGCATCGTTGTGTTGCATTAATGCTTCAAAGCGCCGTCTCGCGGGGCCGCGTAATGTGCCTATTACATAGTTAGATGCCAATAGATTTTGGAGAATAGGATTTTGATATCTTAGTGGCTCAGGCATTGGGCTAACCTCGTTAATCCGCGTTTAAGCCAGGACTTAATTGTGTTAATTGGTTTTTCAATATGTACGGCTATTTCCTCACGGCTATAGCCAAAGTAATACGCCATAAGAATGGAGTTTCGTTGGAGCACATCAAGCGTCTGTAGACATGTACTTACCTGAATGTCAGTGTCATCCTGTAGCATGTTTGTGAGAGGTGACGTAGATTCGGGTTCACCGAATAGATTGTGTGCTTCGTGAAACTGATTGCGCCGATGCTGCTCGCGTTTTTCTGATTTTAGTTTATCCAGTGTTCTGTATCGTAATAATGACGTCATCCAGGTCATCGGTTCACTTTGATCACGGCGATAATCCCCCGCGTTATCCCATATCTGTAGAAACGTTTCCTGCAAAATATCATTTGCTAGGTCCGAATCATGGACGATTTTCATCGCTACGCCGGTTAGCTTGGGTGCGACGAATTTATAGAGTTGTTCCAATGCCGCTTGATCTCGTAATGTGACTCTTGCCAGTAAATGCTCGAGCGTGTCTGCGTCTATGCTATCTTTCATAGGGCCCTCAACGCTCTACCAAAAACATTTGATTGATCCTGATTTTTGGTAGAGAAGTGCATGGTTATTGAAGTATTTCAGCAACATGGTGTGGTAAATCTGTTAATGACGCCAGGGATGCAGGAGAGGTGCTCAAGTCCAGTACTTGAATATTGGCGGTGCTGCCACCTTCCTCAGTCTCACGCTGTGTACACACCACATACTCAACATTTTTGATAGACACAGCAACGCGTAACCCATCGTCGTCAACTCGTTCACCTGCATCAAATGCGTTGGCGATACCCCGCAAGGAGAATCGAACAATATGATCCAGGTTCAATAATTCAAATTCGTTAGGGTAACTGGTAGCTTCAATGAGCGAGCAAAACCCAGGTGACGTTGATACACTCACAATGGGTTGATTAAATTCATCCAAGAAGATGCCATCAAAATCTTGACTACCAGATTTACTCGGTGGGTTCACATTTAAAAAAGGTGCACCTTCTGTGGTCCCATCACTATCGGCTTGTTCACCAAGAATGCCAAACACTAGTACATCAACGCCATCACCACCGTCAAAGAAATCACTCCCATCGCCTGGGGCCCAAATAAATACATCATCGCCCTGATAACCGAACGCTCGATCACGATTGTCAGAGCCATTGTCGTCGCCATCGACGTTGGAGTTAAAGTCTTCTGTACCGCCAATCAGAATATCATTACCTGAGTTGCCGATGAGTACATCAACGCCCAAGCCGCCAATTAGCACGCTATTGGTTTCTGGCTCTGCGGTAATAACATCTCCGCCTCGCAGGCTTTGATTGGGTGATCCACCTGGACCTGCGGAATTAAGCGATAGTAAAGGAGAGGTTTTGCGGTTCAAATCGGTGCCTTCTACCACAGAATAGGTATTATCCTCGGTAGTGGCGTCGTCTGAGCCAACACAGCCGGTGGCGAGTAGCACTACGCTTAATGTCAACGTACTCAATAATGTGTTGGTTCCAATCTTTGCTGTTTTCATCGTGATTCCTTTAATTCTTATGGTGTATTAAGTGTTAGTAGGGCGTTATTGAACTTGAAATAGCGCGTAGGCACTCGCTGGTAGATAGTCCGTGGTGGTTTTGGTAATGGGGGAATTGCGTAGGTCGAACACGTCAATATCACCGCCTTCACGGGAGGCACATACCACGAACTCGGTATTGGTAAGGTGTACAGCAACACGCAAACCGGTGTCCAACGTGTTGGGGTCAATAGAAGGTTCTAGTGCTAGTGTTTCATCAAATACGTCGGCTGGGCCTTTTAAGGTAAAGCGTACCAAGTGATCAAGGTTAAGCTCGCTAAGGCCGGTGGTGGCGTCGTCTAGCACTTCACAAAACCCGGGTCCATTCACAACATCAACCACAGGCAAATAGGTGGTTGGGTTGATATAAATTCCGTCAAAGTTCTTGCTACCCGCCTCGCTGGGCGGCGTCACATTAAAAAACGGTGCGCCTTCTGTGCTACCATCATCGTCTTGGGATTCTCCTACTAATCCAAGAATGAGCACATCGGTACCGGCACCACCATCGAAAAAGTCATTACCATCACCTGGCGCCCAAATAAAAACATCATCGCCATCGTTACCAAAAGCACGGTCTCGGTTGGCGCTATTAAAATCTTCTGTTCCGCCTATCAGTACGTCATCTCCAGCATTACCGAAAAGAATATCGATGCCTAGTCCGCCGATGATGACATCCGCGTAACGTGTCCCATAAAGTTGATCCCCAAATTGTAGGCTTTGATCGCCTCCGCCATTTGTTCCTCTATTACCAGCATAAAATTCGTTGATGATGTCATTGTTGCCGGCACTACTATTAAGGTCGGTACCTACAATAATATCGGCAGATGAAATACCTGAATAAACGCTGAGAATAGAAGCCGCTAACAGTGTCCGCTTAGCATTCATAAAATGATCCTTTGTTTGAGTTGTATTTATGTCATGTAAATTGAATAAGAAGTAAAACGATCGTCATACCATGTACGACGGAAAAGCGAATTGAGTTGCAGCGTTTATGAAATAAAGTGGAAAATGGTAATATTTCACATTGTTGAAATGAATGTGATGAAGGAACAGAGGAGGGGAAGGAAAGGACAAAAGATAAGTACAGCCCCTTTGTCTTGTATCGGCTTGGTGATGGACTCATTCAGATTGTTTATGGCATTGCTTATGACATAGCTTAACGATTCATTGGTCTTGGATGCTGTTTCACTCAAAAAATAAGACATCCTTTTGTTGGTAATTTACTTATCCTTGTATTTAGTAGAAACGGCTCTAAATATTCTAGAGCCGTATTCCTAATACGATACTGTCGTTAAAAACGTTGCATTACGGTCAATGAAATCCGTCAGGTAAATTAGTCAGGTTACCCCGTGATCATTTTTAGCATGGACTTTTCTGCTTCTAAGCATTGAATCACTACCGGGTGGGAACGAATACGGTCAACATAAGCAGCTAATGTTGGCCAACGATCAGCGTCTATTGCAAAACCGCCATAACTTGCGGTAATAAACATTGAGCAAATACTAATGTCTGCCGTACTCAACTGTGTTCCAAATATGAAATCATCATCGGTAATTTGGGATTGAAGGTAATCTAGCACAGGGGGAAATTTTTCATTAGTGGTTTCATCTATGGCCTCTTGGTTGGTCGGCTGTTTAAAGTAATTCGGGTTAACGAATGCCTCCCGGAATATTGTAGCGCAACATGGGAACAATGCTGCGCCAGCGTATTCTGATAACCAGCGGCTTTTGGCACGTGCAGCAGGGCTTTCTGGCAATATAGGAATCTCTGGGTGCTTTTCCTCAAGGTATTGAAGAATGACGTTGGAATCACCGATGATTAGCCCTTCATCTTCCAGCGCTGGGATTTGCCCCAGAGGGTTAATTTTAAGAAATTCCGGCTCTTTCAGTGCTGGGCCCGGTATGATCATATTGGATTCGAAATTAATATCTTTTATCATACAGGCAATGATGACTTTTCTAACATTGGGTGAGATTATTGCGCCATGAAGTTTCATAGGTGTAGCTCCTAATGTATAAAGTAAATGATGTTGGTGTAATAATATTTACCAGCGATCTCTAATCGCTCGCAAATGGGTAAATACGGATTCAGGGTCGTCTTTTTGCGTGGGAAAGTGCTGCTTGAGTGCAGCGATAATTTCTTCATTGTCTAATCTGAAGAATGGGTTAATGCTCTTTTCAATCGCTATCGTTGTAATTTGACGTTGCTCCGGGCTTTGTTTTTCTACCTTCGCCAATAACGCTTGTGTCACGTGATTATTCGCTTCTACCGATAGGGAAAATCTCAAATTATTTTCGATGTAGTCATGGCCAGGATAAACGGCAGTATTGTCAGGAAGCTGAGCAAGCTGATGGACAAATGTTTGATACATGTCATGAACATTGCCCCCATACAAACAATTGCCCGCACTGGCATTAAACAGGGTATCCCCACAAATAAGGGCGGGTGCCCCAATCTCTGACACCAAACACACATGGGCCATCGTATGCCCTGGAGTATCAAGAACACGTAAGCGCACGGTATTACCCACCGTGATAATGTCTCCGGCACTTAAGCCCTGGTCGACGTTGGGGATGCGATTAACAGCATTGTTATGTGCAAGAATTTTTGCACCGGTAGCCTCAACGATGCCAGGGTTACCCTCAATGTGGTCAAAATGCTCATGGGTATTCACAATGGTGGTAATGGAGAGACCCAACCGGTTCGCCTCCGCTAAGCATTTTTTCACATCCAATGGGTCGACGATGATCGCTTCCCCGGTTTCTTCGCAGGCAATGAGGTGGCAATAGTTACGTAACGTATTACCCATATAGATTCTTACAATGTTCATGATATTGCTCCTGTTTCAGCAGTTAAGGTCATTATCTACAATGATCTGTGGTGTAATAAGCGCTACAATAGACAAAATCGGTCCTTTTGGGACATTGAGATGGGTGTTATCACTATGAAGAAGGTTGCGATTCTTGCCTCAGAGAATTCATTGCTCTCGACCATTGCCTCGCCAATGGATATGTTTTTGCAGGCGGGAGTTCTGTGGAACGTGACAATGGGGCAGCCTCCATCCCCGCTGTTTGACGTTAAAATTGTGACGGTTGATGGGGAATCCGTGATGGCTCTCAACAACATTCCCGTGTCTCCAGCGTGCGCTATGGATGCGTTGGATGATGTAGACCTCATTATTCTTCCATCTCAAGGATTCTTCTTTAATCCGAAGGATGCGGGGCATATTGAAAGAATTGAGTGGCTAAAAGATCGATATGAAAAGGGAGCGGATCTCGCCAGTGTGTGTGGTGGAGCATTCACCTTGGCATCAACAGGACTGCTTAATGGCAAGACCGCAACAACGCACTGGGGATTGGCCAAGCAATTTAAGAAAAGTTTTCCTGAGGTGGATTTACGAACAGACCTATTGGTAACCGATGAAGGGCGGCTATTTTGTGGTGGTGGTATATCGGCAGATCTAAACTTGTCTTTGTACTTAATCGAAAAATACTATGGTAGAGAAATCGCACTACAAAGCTCTCGATGTACGATGGTTGATTTGGATTGCATATCACAATCCCCTTTCATAATGTTCACGCCAGAGAAAAACCATGGCGATAATATAATCCTAGAGGCACAAGACTGGATGGAGAAAAACCTACGAGACAAAATATGTATTGACGATATGGCAGATAAAGCGGGATTAAGTGTACGCCAACTAAATCGGCGCTTTAAATCTGCCACGGGCGAAGCGATTAATAGCTACTTGCAGTTAATACGAATTGATTCTGCAAAGGTTAGCCTAGTTAATACTGATCAACCTGTTGAAGAAATATCGTTAACTACCGGTTATGAGAATATTAGTTTCTTTAGGCGGCTATTCAAAAAGCAAACAAGCCTGACGCCGTCAGAGTATAGAAAGCGGTTTCGCTAGATCCTGTGCCACTCAAGAATAGTCAATACCCAAAGAACGTGTAATACACAGTTAACACCGCCAGTCTAGTTCGTTACACTAGACTGGAACCATTAATCGGGCGAATCTACTAGTGTCGAAGAAAAACTACCACCATGGTGATCTAAAGGAGGCGATTGTTGCCTCTGCGCGTACCATACTTAACGAACAAGGAGCTGACGCTCTGTCGCTTCGGGCAATCGCGGCTGATGTGGGGGTTTCACATATGGCTCCCTATGCGCATTTCAAAAACAAGAAAGAGCTCTTTCAAGCGATCGCGGCTTCTGGTTTCGACGAGCTAGCAGATAACATGGTGGCAAGTTGCCAAGGTCTTAGCAAGGCGCAGGATTTGATACTTGCCTATGGTGTAGCGTATGTCGAGTTTGCGATTGAGAATCCTCAATTGTATCGCTTAATGTTGGGGCAGGTTGAGACTGGAGGAAGGCGCGTACAGAAAATCAAAAAGGAAACAGACAACAATGCGGATATCGATATTTCTCTATCCAGCCCGGTTGTGTCATCAGAGCTTGAAGCTAGCTCAAAACGCACGTTTCTTTTGCTTCAGGAATCCTTTGCGAAAATCTATAAAAATAACGATGAAATGAAAGTAAAAGCACAGGCGTTAGGTGCTTGGTCCATGGTGCACGGTATGGCGGCGCTAATCATCGAAGGTCATTTCAGTATCCCAGAGACGATGACGTTGAAAGAGTTTTTGTCGATGGCGGTTGTACAATCTCCTCGATAGAGAGGTGTGGTTCCTTTACTCAGAGTGCTCTTGTACAAACAAGCCTGACCGGAGTAAAGGAACCACATAGATACTGCTAAAGAATAATTTCTACATCCTCAGTGGGAAATGCGACACAAGAGTGAATCCAACCAAATTGTTGGTCAGAGACTCTTAAGTGTGCCTCTGGCGGATTAAATACTTCACCTGATACCAACTTAACACGGCACAAGCTGCACTCGCCAGAACGACAGGCGTTTTCTGCTGAGTAGCCATTACGTTCAAGGCTATTTAATAGCGGTTCGCCCACCTTTGCCTTGAAGCTGCCTTTACCTTTTACGGTAACTGTTACCTCATCATTCATGCTAATCGCTTCTGGCCAGTTAGAGAATTGGTCTGGGTGTTTCGGTGGGCCGTTGGCTTCTATTCGCACTCGTCGTGGCGGAACACCCAAGTCAAGCAGCTGTGATTGACAGAAATCATGAAACGCAGTTGGACCACAGACATAGAACATCTTTTGTTTAACATCACCCACAAGATTCTGTATCAGCTCTGCGTTAAGGTGGCCGGTTAATCCTTGGTAGTTTTCAGGAGGGCGTGAAATGACTTCCGTCAGTGTGAAGTTTTGATGCTGTTGAGCCAGTGTGCGTAATTCCTCAATGAAGATCACGTCATCAACATAACTAGAGGCATAAATAAAATGAAACTGATAATCAAGCTCACGATCAAATACTTCTTTTAGCATACTCATGGCGGGCGCAATACCTGATCCACCCGCTAAAAATATTAGATCCTTACCGTGAAAAACGGGGTTGTGATAAAAGGTGCCCATTGGACCGGTACTAAGAAATTGTTGCCCCGCTTCTACGTTGTCTAGTAAGTAATGTGTTACAAACCCATCGGGGACTCGTTTCACCGTTAGATCGTAATATTCTCGCTGTGAAGACGATGATGAGATCGCGTAGGGTCGTGCTGTCTCGACACCATCAATTTCAACAAACAGATTGATATATTGTCCCGCCTGAAAGGGAGGAAGTGCACCGCCCGTAGATACTAAACGGAATGTCTTGGTGGTCTCCGTTTCTTCTATCACTTCAGAGACTTCCAGGGTAAGCCGTTTCGGATGTAGTTTTGCAATGGTATTGGCTGTCGCCCATTTTTGATCGGTAAAGTCAGAGCCCGTCTTAGCAAGCTCATCTTTTATGGTAATGGCTTCTTTAAAGCCAGTAACGGCATTGAGTACGTTTAACTTAGGCATTTTCGAGCTCCTGAGCGGAAGACTTTAACTGTTTAATCACTGCACGAGCGGTTGACTCTCCTGCCATGTAGGTGGGTTGGAATCCCCCCATATTATTCCAGCAACCGGCCATGTAAAGGCCTGATATAGCATCAATCCGATCTCTGAATAATTCGGAATCCTGTGGGTTTTGTTTAAAGCCGTAGATGGCGCCGTCAGGGGTATTGAGATAACGCATCATTGTTAATGGTGTAGCTACTTCAAGCTCTTCAATATGATCACGAATTTTAGGGAAGGTCTGTGCGATGAGATCTAACAGTTTTTCGGCATAGTCATATTTACGTTGAGCATAGTGTTCTTCAGGTATATCTTTCCAAAGATCCCCGTATTGCAAACACACCAATGACACAATGCTTTTGCCTTCAGGGGCAAAACTGGGGTCATCAAAGTTATAACAGGTCAGCATACCCGCGACAGGGGCATCCATTGTTTGCATGCCCTCATGAATGCGATTTTCATCTTGAGTGCTACAAATAAAATTGGATGCTGCGGTAACACCCAGTTCTTCTGGGGTGCAATCCAATCCCATATAAATAACGAATGCTGACGTTCCCATGCGACGGGATTTAAAGTCTTCACGTACCTGAACCGGTGGTTCATCGTGATCCAACAGTTCGTTATAGGTAATAATAGAACTCGCGTTGGACACCACGGCGGCACAGCTAATTTCTTCACCTTGCTCTGTAAGCACCCCACGTACTTGATTGCCATTGGTAAGTATTTTCTCTGCACCGCAGTTAAAGCGAACCTCTCCACCAGCCTCCATAAAAGACTCTAACAGCGCGCTAGACATTGCCTGTGAACCTCCCTTGATATGCCATGGTTTAAAGGCGGCGTAAGCATAAATCATAATGGCTAGATCAGGAAAAGGAATATCCTTAGGCGGTACACCGATGTAACACCAATAAGCAGCCAATACCGTTTTTAATTTCTCATCATTGAAGTGTTCGTCAAGCACAGCTTTTGCTGAACGCATGCCGTAATCAATGTAGCTAGGGCAACTGGTTTTAAGCATCGCTTCATCGTTGGCTTTAATGGCCTTCGGCAACATCATAAAGCTTTCTAAGGATATGGTTTCACACAGTTTCATAAAGCGTTCAATATTGCCGCTTTCTGATGGGAAATCAGCTTGCAACTTGCGTCGTAACCCCGTCCAGCTGGCGGGTAACGTGGTGTCTATCTCTCCCGGTACGACAATACGATAAAGCTCGCTCTCTTGAACAAACTCTACTTTATCCATCACGCCGAGATCGCCAAAAATCTTACGCATGATAAAAGGGCGCTCCTCAGTACCTAGGCCACTTAATTGATGCAGCGCGACTTCAAACTCATAGTCGCCCCTCACAAATGAAGTTGCACAGCCCCCCGGTATGTTGTGACGTTCCAATAACAGCGTACGACTACCGCCTCGCTGTAGGGCGACGGCTGCAGTAAGCCCTGCGTTGCCTGCACCGATTACTACTGTATCGTATTGCGTCATATTGATCTCCCACGTTACAAAAACGCTCTCTCACATTGAAATTAGATTTTGATGTAGCTTCATTCTGCATAACAATCCTTACAGTGTAAAGATTAATGTGAGAATGAGATCAAAATGAGGGCTTGGGGTGGGGGTTTCACTCTATAGGGGAGTATTCTTTCTGGGTGTGATAAACCTTCTGTAGCCTTTATGGTGTATGGGATGTAGTGATAATCGTTATATGGGAAGGAGGGGGGCTAAAGCGCCTAATTTGATTCACATTGTCTTATTAAGGGGCGACTTTTCCATGGTTATCGGGTGGCCTATGGGAGGAGTTGTGAGCATTAAATTTACCAGCGTGAGTTTGAGAGAGTAGAGAAAATCTATGTTTTCTTTACTGCTGAGGTAACGGTTTCATTACCGCCAAGGTAAGTGGTTTAAGCGTGTTACCCTGCAACATAAAGGGTTACTGGATGCTTATATATAGTAAGAACAATACGAAAATTGCAATTAAATCTAATGAACCATACGTAGCTTACGCTAAAATCGTAAGCACTTTTTGTCACAATCATAAGTACCTGGAAGAAATATTGCTTCTAACAAAATAGTCACGCATCTCATCCTTAAGAATCATATCACGCCGGCCTTTTATAATAACTTCACGATATAGATACTCTACAACATCAACAAAGTCTGGGTGAAGGGAGGGGTGCCTTTCACCCTTTTCTTCCGTACTAAGTTGATTACAAATGCTATGTTTAAGTCGTTTAGCCTCAAATGTGTTAAGACAAAATCGATCTTCCTCTGTTTCAAGAAATTCTAAAAATATTCTATCTAGGGTTACGTCAGCTGATTTTTCTTCTACGGATTTGACTATAGCTGCTTCTATTAACGATCTGAGCCTTGGCTCCATTCGATCGAACATTTCCTTTAATTCAGGTCTTTCTTCGCTTGATTCAACAATATCTGAAAAATGAGGAAACCTGTCAGTTAGCCATATAGATAACTTACTACCGATTTTGCCGGCACTGCTATCAAAATCTTCGTAAAATTCCGATAGTACCACATCAGGGTTTAAGCTAAGTCTCTTACACCTTTTTCGAAACACTCTATATAATCTATACCGTTTTAACATTTGGCTTCCTCCATGCCGAAGTATTTGCTTCGGCTTCTGTGCTCAGAATTGGTATTGAATGATATTTTATTAAAATGCACCTTTCAATGGGTCAGAGCTTGCGACCGCAATATCCCGTAACCACTTTTGACGTTGCCTTGAGGGGGGCGTTCGTATCGATGTATCAAATAAATTAAATTTAGTATATTTATGACTATCAACAATGCTGGTTTACGCTGTCTATTTTGGTTAAAAAACGACAAGACTAACTCCATTTAGTACACGTAGTATAACC
>MAAC01018408.1_pt1 | contig 118440 bp, 111 predicted proteins | sample 1115981 | NCBI WGS metagenome assembly MAAC01 (sample SAMN04961126, study PRJNA320927) | seawater metagenome | isolation source: sample BD02T64 sea water enriched with oil for 64 days | place: USA:Gulf of Mexico | collected 2013-07-27
GCAGGATCGCCAGAATTTGGGGTTCACTATATCTCGTCTTCTTCATCAAAATCTCCTCAGTCATTCTTGCCGAGAAAATTCTACTTTCGCATCCCCTTAGTTCCGGGGGGGATTACCCAATGGCTTGTTGGGTTTTATTGAAAACAAAGGAAGAAATAGGTTGAGTAGGCCAGATGTACAGCCAGATCAGATGCGCGGAAACTGGCGCGATTATGATAGTACTGATGAAACTCAATGACTTGAAATTCTGGATAGTGGCATCGAGCGCCAATAACAGGTTTGTCAAGATACGGTAAAGGAGCGTGAAGCAATCCGCGCCCGGCTCATCCGCCGCTCCGCTGGCAAGACATGGGTTGGAAGCGGCCGTTAGACGTGAATTGCACCAAGGCCCGTAATTGTCCATTCGCTACATTTATGGGCGAGTGAAGAGGGCCCAATTTCTTAACTAAGCACATTTTGACAACAAGGGCGGTGGGCCGACATTCAGTGCAGTGCAGTGATCGTGATTGGTCAAGTTGCGGACAAGCTTACCTTTCGCTGCATATTCGCCAATGACGACTTTTAGTAGGACAACTTAAGGTCGTTACTGTTGTGAAGCTCATTTCAGCCGAAGGCACTCTGGTATTCGCTGACATGAACGCCGAAACGGCGTTGGAATGCGCGCCGCATACGTTGCAGGTCACCAAACCCACTGTCAGCAGCGACTTGTTTCAGAGTGAGGTTTTCGGACAATAATCCTCTGGCGTGATCAACACGGACCCTCTCCACGAATTGAGCGGGGGTCTCTTGCAAAACTCGCTGGAAATGTCGTGACAGGGTGCGTGGGTTCATCCCTGCCGTCTGCGCCAAAGCATTGAGTGACCAGTCCAGGTGAGGTTGCGAAACGACTTTTTCAATCAAACGGGTCAGAGTGTCATCGCGGGTGAATTGACCCGCCAAGTGAATAGCATACTGGCTTTGTCCACCAGTGCGGCGCAATTGGACAACCAATTCTCGAGCGGCGGCAAGAGCAACCTTCGGGCCGCAATCTGCACGGATAATGGCCAATGCTAGGTCGATTCCTGTGGTCACGCCAGCAGACGTAAAGACACGCTCTTGTGACGTGCTGATTAAGTCGAGATCCCAAAGGACATTCTCATACTGCAGTGTATCCACAGAGCGCGACCAATGGGTGGTCGCGGGGCGTCCATCCAGAACACCTGCTGCAGCCAACACAAGAGCACCGGAGCAGATTGATATAAGGCGCCCATCACCTTCACGTGCGGCGCGGTACTGGATTACCTCTCGGACCGCTGCGTGTTGGATAATGGCATCGACTCCACTGCCTCCGGGGATCAATAGATCATCGCTATTTGAATGCACTGAAAGCCGTCCATCAGCCATGAGCCTTAGACCGCAGGCCGCACGCACCGGTTCTCCATTAGGCGACACGTATCGCATGGCGTATTGGCTCCTGCCGTCGATCAAAGCGGCTCCAAATGCCTGAACCGGACCGGACACGTCCAGCAAGTTCACATCATCGAAAAGCAAAACGTCAATTGTACGGGGCATAAAGGGTGTGTCCATTTTTGATGCCACTTTGACATATTAGACATCTTTGATTGCCGCTACAAAGCACTGTGTCAACCGCTTCGAATAGGACTCCAATGATGTCTACCTCATTTTTTGGCCATAACAGTCGTTTCATCGGCCTGCTTTCAGCCAGTACGATCTTAGGGTCTGCTATGCCCATGCTGATCATTCTGGGCGGGCTTGCTGGGCTGACGTTGGCTCCGACAACTGCGCTTGCGACCCTGCCAGCATCGGTGCAAACGCTCGCCGGGCTGTTCGCGGCAGCCCCGTTTTCTTTTTTGATGGGGCGGTTTGGCCGTAAAACCGGTTTCTTTATCGGCGGAGGGCTTGCAATTGTAGGTGCGCTGATTGGCACCTGGGCGCTGATTTCAGGTAGCTTTATCCTATTATGTATAGCTCATTTTGCACTGGGAACAGCGCTTGCCTGCTATCAGTACTTTCGATTTGCCGCGGCAGAGTTGGTTCGTTCCGAATGGCAACCTGTGGCCATATCCTTGATGTTGACGTCTGGTTTGGTTGCGGCATTTGTCGGCCCGCAGATATTCATCATGGCCAATGATGCTCTTGCCCCCATCCCATTGGCTGGTGCCTATGTGGCAATTGGCGTGATAACCCTTGTCGGTCTTGGGCCGTTGGCATTTGTCAGTTTTCCAACAATCAAACCCGTAACACGGCGTACAACAGGCAGTCGCTTCGCTGCGCTTGCGGTTCTCAAGCGGCCTCCGGTCCGAACTGCAGTTGGCATCGGAGCCATATCGCAAGGGATTATGGTTTTTCTCATGATCCCAACACCTCTGGCTATGATCGGATGCGGGTTTTCAGAAGCGATTTCGGGTGATGTGATCCGCTGGCATGTCGTTGCAATGTTTGCGCCCAGCTTTTTCACCGGGTTCCTGATCAAGCGGTTCGGCACCAGGCGCATAGCGATGACCGGGCTGATATTGCTGATCATGGCAGCGCTCGTCGCAGCCAGCGGCCTGTCATCAGCAAATTTCTATGGATCTCTAATATTACTTGGTGTCGGTTGGAATTTCGGCTTCATAGGAGCAACAACCATGTTGGCAAATGTGGTTTCTGAAGATGAAAAATCGGTAGTCCAAGGAGTGAACGATACTATCATCGCCTTGGTCTCAACCCTGTGCGCCTTTGCGGCCGGTGCAATCATCGCCGGATTTGGCTGGGAGATCCTTGCCTTCGTCGCAGTGGTTATTCTTGTGCTGACCATTGGTGCCGTAACGTTTGAGAAACGGCAAACAGTTTAGACCGTAGGTGATTGTCCTTCCCAGAAAAGACGCCAATGGTGCATCGCAGAATATCGGGAGATTGGGCTCAAAGTGTGAATGCGCAGCCCTTCCTCTGAATGGTGTTTTTTGCTCCAGAGAACGGTTTACGGGCCAGAGCCCTTTACAATTCGCTTGACGATTGAGTGTCGACCCAGCATCGTTATGGATTGGTTGATTTTGGTTTCATCGACACAAAGCAAACCATGGCAAACATGGCCAGAAATGCGAATGGCAGGCTGCCAGTGAAAATGGTGCGGGCAACGGTTTGGGCGGCATCCACTGAACCGTCTATCGAAAAACCAGCATAGTTGGCCAAAATACCGCAAACCGATGCGCCGACCGCAAACCCAAGGCGCCCAGTCGTGGGCAGAGCGCCGGACAGGCGTTCCACATCATCATCTGCTGCCAGCCGTTTTGAGCGTCTAACAACAAACGTCCAGGCGGTGCCGTAACCAATTCCTTCGAGTGTCGCCAAGGCCGCCACCAGTAAGATCGGGCCATTTGCGACGGCAAATATCATGCCAACCACGCTAACACATACCAGTACCATGCCGACTGCAATGTATATGGGGTCATGCTTTTCGGGGGCACCGGACACGATGAGGGCAGCAGAGCTCCAGCCGATGGCAACGCAGGCCAGAACATAACCGGCCACAATTGTTGGTGTGCCATGGATGATCACCATCAAGAGTGGTCCATAGGCGCTGAGACCCATTGTTGATATGTTCAGGGTGAAGGTCATCAACAGGGCCGCGCCGACAGGGTTGCGCGGATTGAACGGGTGTTTGGGGAGAATGCGGTTGCCAGGACTGTTGCCGTCGATGATCAAAAATGCCGCCAATATGCCCAGCCCACAGGTCAATAAAATCGGCGTACGCAGCACGGTTACCTCGATCCCCGCATAGGCGATGAACAACACTCCCAATGACAAGAGTAACAGGCGTGCCACCGGGATCGGCTTGCTGCGGTCTTGATTGCCCAAAGGTTCGCTGACGCGGCTACCGAACATCACGAAAGTCGCAAGAAACAGTGCCTGAACGGCAAAAAACACAAAACCCAACCGCCAGTTGGAATATGTGGTGAAAAGCCCACCAATCAGAGGCCCTAGGAACGCCGAAGACCCCCACAGCACCGAGATGGCGCCCATAACGCGGGCGATCAGGCGGCCCGGAAACAGGCGCGCGGTGCCAATAAAGGCCAGCGCCGTCAACCCGCCGCCGCCCAAACCCTGAAACAGGCGCCCAACCAGTAGTCCCTGCATGTTGAACGCGGCGGCGCTGATTAGACAGCCAAGGGCAAATGTCATGGATGCAATAAACATCGGCTGGCGAATGCCCATTTTCAGAACCAGAACAGCCCCGGAAGCGCCAGCAACGATTGAGCCGATTTCATACAGGGCAATGGACCAGGCAACGTAAGCTTCGCCGCCAAGGTCGGCGACAATGTTTGGCATCATAGTTGCAACGAGCAAACTATCGGCGGCATGGAGCCAGACCCCAAGGCAGACAAGCAACAATGGCGCTGCATATTCTCTGTTCAATATCTCGTGCCATCCGACGGGGGCAGTTTCTTGAAAATCCGTCATTCCTGGGCACTCCATTGGTTTGGGAACAGTGACCAAGACTTTCTAATTCCTAAAGTGCACTTCAGGTCAAGAAGTACTTTCGTACTTCGCGGCAGTTTGCACGAACGGTTGCTGAGCGGACAAAACCGTTGTTTGCAGCACCACTGGCATGGTGCGAAAAAGGCTGACTTTTCTTCGTGCCCAACGGGTGTTGGCTGGCAAGGAGGAGCCTGACAGTCCAGCACTGGAGAGTGGCTTGGCTGAATGCTTCTGACGCCTCTATTGAACGCGTCACGACCGCCCAAGTTACATCATGTCATTCCAACGGTCTCAAAGGTACATCAAAAATGGATCACATCTTGACATTCATTCAGAAATCTCTAGTAGTTCTGTTATGACAGAAATTCTTGATATATCAGACGCCTCAGCAAAGTCGCAATTCGTCCTCTACTGGGGCGACATGGGTGGGCAATGGGGCGTCAATCGCTCTGTCGCGCAGATACATGCGCTGCTGTTTCTGAGTGTCTCTCCGCTCAATGCGGAACAAATCTCAAGTGAACTGGGAATTGCTCGTTCAAATGTTTCCAACTCTTTGAAGGAGCTGGTCGGCTGGAAACTGATCCGCCGCATCCCGGTCCCGGGTGATCGCAGAGAACATTTTGGTGCCGAGACAGACGTCTGGGAAATGGCGATGCGCATCGCTCAGGGACGCAAGGAACGTGAAATCGACCCGGCAATTTCAGCAATATCTGATTGCCTTGAAAAGGCGGAAACTGAGCCGGAAATTCACCCTGAGGTGCTAAAACGCATGCAGGAAATGCAAGCATTCCTGACGACTGTTGATACCTGGTATGGCCAGATGCTGAACGTGCCAAAATCAAAGCTGAATTTGCTTATGAAAATGGGCAACAAGGTGATTTCCCTCCTTACGTTGACCGGTAAGAAGTCGGAGTAAGCCAACGACAATTTTTTTCGCTTAAAGAGTTCTGTAATTACAGAAATTACTAACTGCTCTGATCAGGTGATTATCATGCAAAATGACCCCACACTTCATTTAGACTTTGAGATAGTTGATACCCGTTTTAGCGCACTTTTGGGTGCGGCTATGTGGAAAGAACTACCGCTTGCTGTTCGTCAACGATTTGGCAAACGCGTCAAGGGCGGGGCCAGTGTGACCTACCAGGGCAGCGTTGAAACTATGAAGATGAATTGGGCGGGGAAGCTCCTGGCGCATGCAGCGCGGCTGGTTGGCGCACCGCTGCCTTTTGACATGTCCAGTGTTGGCCGGCCCGCCGTCGTGGTGGTGACCGAAGATATCGCAGGCAATGGGCAGTTCTGGATCCGTCAGTACGGCCGTGCATCTGGCTTTCCCCACGTGGTTCATAGCTCAAAGCGGTTTGCAGGTCCGACAGGGCTTGAAGAATACATCGGTTACGGCATCGGGATGGCCCTGAACGTTGTGGTCCAAGACGCGGACCTGTTCTTCAAAAGCGATCACTATTTCCTGGCTTTGTGGGGCCATCGTTTCCGGCTGCCCGGCTGCCTAAGCCCTGGCGCATTGGTCATTGGACATCACGACATGGGGCAGGGCCAGTTCCGATTTTCGCTCCGGCTGAAAAACCGCCTGTTTGGCGACATGCTGGAACAAGACGCAATTTTTCAAGACGCAAAGGATTAACCCGATGGACAACCCAGTCTTATGGAGCCTTATTTCTATCCAAGTGTTTATGGGGGCATTTGATACGCTCGTTCACCACGAAGGCACCGAACGTTTGGCGTGGCGCGCATCCCAAAAGCAAGAGCTGCGCCTGCATGGCGTGCGCAATTTTTTCTATGCGGTGATCTTTCTGAGCTTCGCATGGCTGGAGCCGCACGGCATTTTTACCATGATCCTTACCGGCATTCTCGCGCTTGAAGTTCTGATAACCCTTTGGGATTTTGTCGAAGAGGACATGACCCGCAAGCTGCCCGCCACCGAACGTATCAACCATACCCTCTTGGCGCTGAACTATGGGGCCATCCTTGCACTGGCCGCACCATATTTCTGGCAGTGGTCTGCCCTGCCAAATGCGCTGATCCCGGTCAGCTACGGTTGGTGGAGTGTCTTTGCAACGGTGTCTGCGTTGGCTGTGGGAGTGTTCAGTCTCCGTGATCTGTTGGCCGCAAACCGTAGTATGCGATTGGATCGCGGCGATCCGGCAAAATTGGTCGCTGCATTGCCAGCACGACAGCGCATCTTGATTACAGGTGGAACCGGTTTCATAGGTGCGCGTTTGGTACAGGCCCTTGTTGCTGCTGGCCACTACGTTACGGTTTTAACCCGAGATCCCAAGAAAGCGAGCGATCTGGCTCATCCCGTGCGTGTGATTTCTAACCTTGAGATGATCCAGAACGAAGATGGTTTTGACGCAATCGTCAATCTTGCTGGAGAAGGGATCGCAACCGGGCTTTGGACTGCCGCTAAACGCGCACGTATTGTCCAGTCTCGCGTGGATGTAACCACTCAGATCAGCACACTTATTGCACGTTTAAACCATAAACCTGCTGTGGTGATTAGCGGTTCGGCAATCGGCTGGTACGGCCTGCGCGAGGATGATGAAGGATTGGCGGAAGACGCCGCCGCACAGCCCGCATTCGTGCATGACATCTGTGCCGCTTGGGAGGCGGCCGCAGCCCCGATTGCGGCGCAAGGAGTGCGATTGGTCTTGCTGCGCACAGGACTTGTGTTGGGAGTCGATGGCGGCATTTTGGCGAAACTGCTGACCCCGTTCGAATTTGGGCTCGGCGGCGCAATGGGCAGTGGTTCGCAGTGGATGTCTTGGATTGAACACGATGATCTTATCCGTGTGATTGCCTTTGCTATCGCCCAGCCGGACGTTGAAGGCCCCGTGAACGCGGTCGCTCCACATGCGGTTCAGAACACGGGCTTTACCGACGCGCTTGCGTCTGCCCTTCACCGGCCAGCAGTGTTTAATATACCGGCATGGGTTTTGACCAACGGGCTGGGTGATATGGGAAAGGAAACAATGGTTGGAGGTCAACGCGTTCTTCCAAAAGCGCTGCTGGGCCACGGGTTTCATTTCAACCACATCAAGCTTGAGGCAATGCTGAAGGAAATCACCGGTTCGAAAGACGCAAGCCGAATTATGCAAGAAGGTCAGGGTGTTTGATTATGCTCGCACGGAGGGTGTCAGATAGTGGTCAATTTGTCATCCTAGCGTCCTTTCTAACGACTTCCTTCGGCGCATATCGTTACCAGCTCCATGGCACTCGAAGGCCAGCAACGGACCAGCATTGTATAAGGCAAATATGAAAAGTGCCAAATTCAGCTTCAATCATGTTTGAGATGGGTGTGCTCTAACCTGCCAGTTTCGACAAAGAGCACGACCGGCGGGTGTGGGCCATGCACTGCGGCAAAGGGATGAGTTGGTGCCAAGTGCACGAAACGTAACTACAAAAAATAGTCCCAAATCCGTTTGCCAACGGGACCTAGCGACCGGTTGGCAAGTTTGGTCAGATAAATGGGGAGCGAAAGGTCACCTAAGGTACTAAGTACCACGAGCTTACCGCTGGATAATTCCGGCTCCGCAAAGTGATGCGGAAGCCGCCCCCAGCCGAGGCCCGCACAGATCAGTGCCTTCTTTGCGTGCAGATCTGTGACGTACCATTTCAAGGCATCATCGAGGATCCCGACATCCGGCGACTTTTCATCGGTGGACTTTACAATGACCTGAGGGTGGCGGGCCAAATCGGTTTCGGAAATCTTCGTAGGGTCGTTCTCAATTAGGTCTCGGGAAATGACCAAAGGAACGTTCATGCTGTCGATTTGCTGGTAATCAATAAACACGCTTTGGCTCGGGGCTCCAAAAATCGCGATGTCCACTTTTTCTTCTTGGAGGATACGCTCACCTGACGCGATTTCCATTTCCAGATGAATGGTTGTCGTGGGAAAGTCAGCCTTTAGGGACTTCAACAGCCCTGTGAGCTTTTCGAGTGGAAAGTGACTACTGACGCCAAGTCTCAGCTCTACTTCATTATCGCCCTTCAACTCGTGCACAAAATCCTCGAAATTTTGCGCCTGTTTCAACAGGTAGCGGATTTGCACGAGAAGGATTTTTCCGTCTGCGGTTAGCTCAGGTCGGTATTTTGAACGATCAAATATCTGAATTTGGTAGAATTCTTCGACCTGTTTAACCGAGTAAGACACCGCAGACCGGGCCTTGTTCAGCTTTTCGCTGGCCAGTTGAAAACTGCCCACGTCGCAGACGGTGCTTACAACATTTAGGTGGTCGAGATTGGTCATGGTCTAATTATATGACCATCTTGTTCGATAAGCTATGCTTTTTACTGACCGATTTGACCTCTAGTTCCTACTCAACACGTCATCAAACGTACAAGGGAACACCCCATGAAAATACTCGTAGTCGGCGCCTCGGGCGTCATCGGCAGCGCCATCGTCAACGCTCTATCGGGCGAACATCAGGTCATTTCGGCCAGCCGCTCATCTGGAGACGTCACTGTTGACCTTTCCAACCCGGCCTCCATTCGCGCAATGTTCTCCCAGATTGATCAGGTCGATGCGATTATCTCTGCCGCTGGCGAGGCTGACGTCAAGCCGCTGGAGGCACTGACAGATCAGGATTATGACCGCGCTTCTGGCATGCAGCTCATGGGCCAGATCAATCTGTTTCGCTATGGCAAAGACAGCCTTGCCCCAGGTGGTTCAGTGACGCTGACATCAGGTGTTGCCAGCAAATACAATTTTCCGGGTGCTGCCGCCATTGGCATGGCCTGTGCAGGGCTTGAACGCTTTGCTGACGCAGCGGCGCAAGAATTGACAGACATCCGCCTGAACGTCGTCTCGCCGACATCAGTGACCGAATCCATGGAGAAGCTGGGTTGGCCAACCGAAGGGTCCATCACAGCTGCCAATACCGCCAAGTCTTATCTCGCCGCAGTCACCGGCACGATGACTGGCCAGACATTGAACACAGCAGAATACGCGTAGCACTTCCAACAGAGATAGAATGTGCGGGCGAACACCGGCTCGCATATCCTGATCCGCCAACACATCAGAGGCCACCATGTCCAAGCTTGAAACGTTTCAATCAACAGCCGTCAAATCCGGCGTTCTCAGAACACCCGACTCCGCGTTTGCCAATCTTCCCGATTTTCCGTTTGAGCCGAATTACATCGAAGTCGACGGGATGCGGATGCACTACGTTGATGAGGGACGTGAAAACCCAAGGACTATCTTTCTGCTACATGGTCAGCCATCGTGGAGCTACCTTTACCGCAAGATGATACCTCTGTTTGTCGCCGCTGGTTATCGCGTCATAGCCCCCGACCTTATTGGCTTTGGCCGCTCGGACAAGCCCGCAAGCTCGGATTCGCACAGCTATCAGGCACATGTGGACTGGATGACAACATTTGTGCAGAAATTGGGCATCAAGGACGCCACCGTCTTTATGCAGGACTGGGGCGGAATGATTGGCCTGCGGGTATTGGCAAACAACCCGGACTGGGCGTCGCATCTCGTGGTTGCCAATACGGCGCTTGGCAATGCCAAAGGTCCATTCAAGTATATTTTGCCACGCATGCTCAAGGCGATGCGGGTTTTTGCGGGCAAGCCGAAAATCGAGGATCTGGCGGTCAAACAATCCTATGGCAATTGGGCGGGCTATTTCCTGTGGTCTCCAAAACTGGACTTCGGCAAGGTTATGCAGATCCTTACCACGTCCAAACTGTCTGCCGCTGAGATGTCAGCCTACGACGCCCCCTTTGCGGATCATCGCTTTTACGCAGGCCCGCGTAAAATGCCTCAGATCGTAGCCGCACAGCAGGACGAAGGTCGTGATGCTTGGGCCAAACTGGGGCAAAGCAACAGGCCAGTTCTGACCTTGTTCAGTGACAAGGATCCGTTTCTGGCGCAGACCGATTATGACAAGCAGTTTCAGACGCTTCCAGGTGCGGCGTCGCAACCGCACGACACAATCACCAACGCGTCGCATTTCCTGCAGGAAGACAAAGGTGTTGAGATTGCAGGCAAGGTTTTGAAATGGCTGCAAAGCAATGGCTATTAAGGCAATCAGCTTTAGACCCGTGGTAAGCCAACTTCGGAAAAGGCGAGAGACGCAATGAAAGAGCAGGTACAAAAAACCGCGATTGTCACGGGTGCAAACACTGGCCTTGGATATGAAACGGCGCTTGAGCTGTATCGGCAGGGGATGCATGTCATCGTCGCCAGTCGCAATCCCGAAAAGGGGCGGGAAGCCTGCGAGCGTATGCAAGCCGCAGCCCCTTCTTCAGTCGGAAAAACTGAATTTGTGCAGTTGAACCTGTCGAGTCTTGAGGCCGTAAAAAGTTTTGCTGACTGGGCAAAAAACCGTTTGGAGCGACTGGATCTGTTGATCAACAATGCGGGTATCATGACGCCACCGCCCACAACGACCGATGATGGATACGAAGCCCAGTTTGGCGTGAATTTCGTGGCACATTTTGCTTTGACCGGATGTTTGTTTGCACTGCTGGAAAAAACACCAGGTGCCCGAGTTGTCTCGCTGAGCAGCAGGGCGCATCGCGGCAGTGTGATTGATCTCGCGAATTGCGCCCTCGAAAAACCATACGATCCTGGGCGTGAATACGCTCAAAGCAAACTTGCCAACCTGATTTTCGCGTTGGAATTTGACCGCCGCCTTCGTGTTTCAGGTCACCAGCTTAGGTCTCTGGCGGCGCATCCAGGGGTCAGTCAGACTGATCTTTTCCGCCATATAGGCCCAACGCCGGATGGGATAAAGTTCATGTCTGCTGCAGAGGGTGCGGCTCCTACGGTCATGGCGGCGACCTTGGGTACTGCGCAGGGTGGTCAGTATTTTGGACCCGAAGGGCCGGGAGAGGCCAACGGCAAACCGGCTTTGGCAAAAATCAGTGCATCAGCACTGGACGCAACTGTGAACCGCAATCTCTGGCAATGGGCGCAAAAGGCGACGGGTGTGTACTACCCCTAAACTCGATGGCCTGGCCTAATGTTCAAAAAGGAAACAAAAATGCAATCTGATTTCCCAGCAACAACACCACACGGCGAAATTCGCCAGATTTTCCAAGATGTGTTCGTCGTTACCGGCAGTGTGATGATGGTGCCTGGGATACAGGTTAGCCGTAACATGATCATCCTGCGCGAAGGCGAGGCACTGACCCTGATCAGCACCGTTCGCCTCAACGATGAAGGCCTGAAGGTGCTAGAGGCCTTGGGAAGGGTTGAAAATATCGTCAAGCTTGGCGCCTACCACCTGGGTGTTCACAATGGGTTAGACGATTCGTTCTACGTGGAGCGCTACGCCGCCAATTTGTGGGCACTGGACGAGATGGAACACAAAGGCGGTCTAACAACCACACACCCTCTGCGCCCGCGCGGCGACATGCCGGTGACGCAGGCCTCCTTGTTCACATACGACAGTTCCAAAATGCCCGAAGGGATGCTTTTGCTTCACAAAGAGGGCGGTATTTTGGTCGCAGCTGACAGTTTGCAAAACTGGGCTGAGGTCGATGAGTTCTTCAGCGAAAACGCCGCGATCAGGATGCAGCAAGCGGAGTTTATTAAACCCGCAAACATCGGCCCGGAATGGCTGCGTGTATGCCAGCCAGAACCAAAAGAGTTTGCCAGGGTGGCTGAACTGGATTTCGCTCATCTCATACCCTCGCACGGAACTCCAATTCTGAACACTGCGAAGGAAGAGTTCAAAACGACGTTTGCGAAACAACCTTTCTGAAAAATCTGGCCTGTGAGCGAACACTTGGGTGCTGTTAAACAAACGCTCAACCCGGAGCCTTAAACTCAGTACAAAAAAATTTGGCGAACGAGGATCCAAACTTACTCGGGGTCGGCCAAATTGAGGTGCAAGTGCGTGCTTTTCAGCGGCGATACTGTCAACAGTCAAAAATGATCGCGGAGCAGACATTGGTGGGGGGCGCAGCGAAGGGCTGCTAACCGCCGATTCTGTGGAAAAACACCGTGTTGCTGGCGCAGAAGATAAGGGACTGAACGTCGGGCGAGCGCCTTTCTTATCAGGCTTCGCTCGTTTGCTGCGGTGCAGGAAAGATCTTGGCCAACTTGCGGAGGTTTTGGGCGGTGGCGGCGAGCAAGAATTCATCATTTGCACCACATGGGCCGCGTAATCGCAACCGCCCCACCCCAAGGATGCGTTTAAGGTGAGCGAAGAGCATTTCCACCTTCTTTCACGGCCGCATCGAGATCGCATATTGCTTGGTTTTGGCAATATCACGGGCGACCTGGCGGGCGTCTTCATGTTCTTCGTGGGTGATCTTGCGAGCATCAGCTTTGGGGCAGCATTTCATTTTTGATGGACAGGCTTGGCAGGTGTGCTTCAGGGCCTGGTATTTCGCCACACCCTTGCCGCTGGGACCACGGTTGGGGTCGGAGTAATTACGCCTGAACTGCTTGAGCGTCTCACCTTCAGGGCAGATGTACTGGTTGTTCTCGGCGTCCCAATCAAAGTCAGCGCGGGACCATGTGCCATCCTTACGTCCAGCCTGATCAAGCACTGGGATGTGGGGTTTGATATTCTGTTTCACGATCCAATCCAGCATAGGGCCCGATCCATAAGCTGCGTCCGCGATGAGCCGTTCAGGGTGAAGGTCAAATCGGTCTTCGACGCGGCCCAGCATGGTGCGCACTGATCTGACTTCAGCCTGGCGGATCGATCTCGTTGCTTCAACATCCACGATCACGCTGTGATCCGTATCGATCAGATAATTCGTGGAATAGGCAAAGAATGCAGGACCCTTACGCGCTGCTGTCCACTGGCTGGATGGATCCGAATGAGAGGTGAACTTTGGCTCAACCACCGTTGCAGCCCCAAACGCCGCATCATCCAGAACCTCAAGATATTCCTTTACCGCGCGTGGGGCATCTGCCGGATCAATGGCGCTGCGGTCCCACTTCTCCTTCGGTGTGGAGTTTTGTTTGTTGGCATCAGCTTCTATAAGGCTGGCATCAGCCGCAAAATGCTGACCGCTCACTAAACCGTCAGAAATGCACCGTGCCAGGGTCACCTCAAACAGATGACGCAGCAGATCGCTATCGCGGAAACGGCCGTGTCGGTTCTTGGAAAACGTCGAATGGTTGGGCACAGGATCGGACAGATCAAGACGGCAGAACCAGCGGTACGCCAGGTTAAGATGCACTTCTTCGCAGAGCCTGCGTTCAGATCGAATGCCAAGACAATAGCCCACCAGCAACATGCGGATCAAGAGTTCGGGATCAATTGATGGGCGTCCGGTGTGGCTGTAAAACTCAGAGAGATATCGGCGGATACTGGACAAATCCACGAAGCGATCAATCGAACGCAATAAGTGATCTTGAGGCACGTGATCATCGATTGAAAACTCGTAGAAAAGTGCGCTTTGCGCTTCTTGCTTAGGTCCTAACATCGTCAATCTCCCGCATTCACGGGTAAATTGAATCAGTGATGGACCCTCAAATCAACAAGAGTTTTTCAACAGAATTGGCCATCCTAACAATCACCGCGCCTGCAGTATTGTCCGCTGAGTGTGCTAGGTCGGAGCTTTCTGTGTGTCGTTTGAATGCCAGCTTTCGGATGGAATTGTTCAGAAATGGTCTTGTCACGCTTGAGTTCTGGCCTCTCCACTCATTTCGGCTGCCTTTCGTTCGAAGGCCAAGGGACTTTTCCCGCCTAACGATGAATGCCGCCGCCGTAGATTGTAAAGGCCATTGATCTACTGGATACCCCCCTTCGACTTCAATGGGCAACTCTGACCGAATGTACTCAGGCACGCCGTGAAGAATGAACCAGTCCGTCAACGCGTCGATGACTTCGGTCGAATCCAGCTTCCGATTCACCCGGATCGTCCCGCTGCCCGGCAGGTGATTGCGAAGCAATCGATGAGAGGGGGCACTCCCGGCTGTGTTCGTCCAAAAAGTTCAATGACCTGAACGCCCTTCCATCATAGGTTCGGTGGTGCATCGAGCCATTGAGAGCGTCATTGGTTCGAGCGACAATGGCGAGGGTCGTGCGACCAAACATGATTGCGAACCTCGGGTCGTATCGGACCGGTGGACCAAAGGCTAACTTTCACCTTGGACCACGCAAGTGGGGCTGCTCGGCTCTAACGGCCTTTCCCGCAATATCATTGCGCCTGGCGACAGCGTTTATGGGGTGGTATTCGGCCCGGGTTTCTGTTGGTAGATAGAGCATTTGTAACGCCAATCTAAGATTGGTGACCATGTTTTGGAATCCTCTCTCAATAAACTATCTTATCGAATTTGTTTTGATACTTATGGTTGCCGGTCATTTTTCTTATCGCCTCATTAATGAACGAAATACATGGCAGGAAACCCGGAGTACTGGTCTGAAAGTCTGCAGAACCAGTGGTCCGCGCGCAGCTATCACGGGTCGGTCGAGCATAACTCCCGTGCGGTCATCAACCGCTATCTGGGATATTGGGATGCCAACCCGACCACGTTGATCCCCCTGTCTCCCAAAGCCTCTGCACCACTTTACGTCGAAATGATGGGCGGGGCAGCCCCAATCCTGACAAAGGGTCAAGAACTGTATGACGAAGGCTTGTATCTGCAAGCAACTGAAATCCTGAACAAACTGGTCTACTCCGAGCCGCAGAACCAGGACACCAAGGACATGCTGGCTGCTGCGTTTGAACAGATCGGCTATCAGAAAGAGAGCCCTTCGGTACGGAATTCGTTCCTGGCTGCGGCCTACGAATTGCGCAATGGGCTCCCACAGGGGCATCGATTGAAACCACTGGACCTGACACCATTAAGGCGATGCCTACGTCTATGTGGTTGGATTTCCTTGCCATCCGCGTGAACAGTGAAAAAGCGGCGGATATGGATTTCACCATCAACGTGAACATGCCGGACCGGGATGAACAGATTGTGGTCGAGATGAGCAATGCGACCCTGACCCACATCGTTGGATACACTGAAGACGATGCCACGCTGAGTGTTGAAATCAATCGTTCGGACCTGGAAAGAGTTATGACCGGGGAAGTTCGTTTGCTTGATCTGATCAAAGACGGCACCGCCAAATCCACTGGCGATACTTCGGTTCTGGATCAACTGGCTTCAGTTCTTGATCTGTTTGATCTTGGTTTCGAGTTGATGCCAGGCACCGGCGCTCAGGATCTGACAAAAGCAGCCAATCCATTTGCCCAACCCGCGCCGGCCAACACCAACGGCGGCTAATCAAGCCAATAGATGTTGGCGGTGCTCGACGATGGGACCGCCAAATTCACTTTTGTTGCTTCCCGGTTCCCTCGTACGGGGGACGACACTCATCTCCTACCGGAGATGCGCCGTCTTCTTTCCTTCAGCGGGGAGGGGGCGGTGTCGGCGATTTAGCAGCACAAAGCTCTTATCACCAAAACCCAACGCAGCATTTGTCTTTTGCGGCATGCATTGAATAGGAAAATCTTCAAAACTGACATTCACCAAATGGAACACCCTGTGCCTCAAATAGAAACAGATGTGCATCGGATTGAGTAATTATGACGCGCTGCTTTGCCGGAACGCCATCCGCATTTTCAGCCTGATGCGGTTACTGAACTCTACTTCAGGCTTAACGGTACATCGAAACCGACAGAGGGCGTCCACGGAGAAAAAACTTGGCTGATACCAGCGTCAACCGCCCAGAGACCTCTTGATTGCAGCCAAAAGATCAGCGCGCATAACTGGTTTGTTCAGGCGGATGTCTTCCGGCTGCAAACCGTTTCTGTGTACGGTTGCCTCGTTCGCATACCCGGACATAAAGACAACTGGCAGATCCGGTGCCTGCTTGCGAATAGCCTGGCTTAGTGCCGGCCCTTGAAGGCTTCCCGGCATCACGATATCGGTCAATAAAAGATCGAAAGTTGGATTTACCTCAAACTGTGCAAGGGCTTCGTCCCCAGTCCCGACCGCTGTGACGTCGTAGCCCGCCTTTTCAAGGGTTTTAATCAGGATACTACGAACATTGTCTTGATCCTCGGCGACAAGGATCTGCTGCCCCCCACCTTTGGGACTTTCTGATTGGCTAGGCTCGACAACTCTGGTTTTGGCTTCACCTGTGAACGCTTTGAAATATAGTCTAAAAGTAGTTCCAACGTCAGCTTCTGAGGTGAGCTGTACCGTTCCGCCAGACTGCTGCATGAAGCCCATGATCATCGACAGACCAAGGCCTGTTCCTGCGCCGGGCGCCTTGGTTGAGAAGAACGGTTCAAAGATGTGCTCTATTGTTTCGTCAGGAATGCCGTGGCCAGTATCGCTGACTGCAAGCAAGACATACCGCCCAGGCTCCATTTTTTCATGATGCACATCAAGATAGGCCCTATCGACACGCACATTCGCGGTTTCGATCGTCAGCTTCCCCCCTTCGGGCATGGCATCACGGGCGTTCAATATCAGGTTCAGTAGCGAACTTTCGGTTGAACTGATATCCACCTTGATCGGCCATAGCCCGGCTAACAGTGACGTTTCGACCTCTATTTTGGACGGCAGGGCGCGTCCGGCCCAGTTGCAGGTCTCGTTCACCAACGTGTTTAGCTCGATCACACTGGGCTCCAAACTCGCCCGACGGGCGAAGGCCAGCATGTTGCGTGTCAATTCGGCTCCGCGCTGGGTAGCGCGAATTCCGGTGTCGATCAGGGACAGCTGTTCTGCGTCAGTTTCGTCGTCACGCAACAATTCCAGGCTACCCAAAATTGCAGCCAACAAGTTGTTGAAATCATGCGCCACGCCGCCCGTCAGCTGTCCGATGCTCTCAAGTTTTTGAGCTCGATCTGCAATTGCTTTTTGTGCCTCCAATTGCTGCTGTGCCACCACTTCCGCAGTAACATCCGAGATAAAACCAACGGTGAGAATACCGCCATCCTCTTGGGCAAAAACATTGGTGTTGGTTTCCAACCATTTGGGTTCGCCTGAACGATTGATGATTGGGTAACGGCTCGAATAAGGTTCAGGGGTTTCGACCGCTTTGACCCAGATTTGACGGATTTCTCGCAGATGTATTGGGTCAACCGTGGTCTCCAGAACGCCCTTGGTTGCGTAGATCTCTTTAGGGGTGTAGCCCCAAATATCCGCAGATTGAGGGCTCACATAGATGATAGCTTCACCTTCGGATTTCGTAATCCTTCGACTAATGATTGCCCCCGGCAAGCTGGTGATGATCTGGTCTAAACGGGCTTCTGCGAACGCACGGTCACTCTCAGCTTGGCACCGCATAGAAATATCACGCACCATTAGAGCCGTCTCGTCGGACCCGGCAATTGGACACAGGCGTGCCTCACGATCCCGTCGTTTTCCCTCAACCTCCAAGTGATACTCCCAAGTCACAACGCCCTGCGTGGCTTGTTGCTTGCGCATATTTTCTTCGAACAGCGCGCGGGCCTCAGGAGGCAATATATCGGCGAAATCGCGACCAATGTAGGTGGCTGGATCCTTGACCAGGCTAGGTTCAATACGGACTGTGAAATCCAGAATGGTTCCATTTTTGTCGAGGCGAACAAAGTTGTCCGGGAGCCCTTCAAGCAGTGCCGCCATCATCCTGGCGCGATCCTTAACCTCCGTTTCAAGCGCTTGTTCGCGAAGTATCGACTCACGGAAAACTGCCAACGCCTTTGCCATTGCTCCAATCTCATCTCGACGGTTTTGTCCCTTGATCGGGAACGCGATGTCCCCATCAGTAAGACGCCCCATCGACGCCGTGATGGCCTTGATCGCTTTGGCGTTGCGGGAACCAATGAGCCAGGCAAAACCGCTGCCAATCAAAATAGCGGCCGCGACTGCGGCAAGGATACTGGGTTTTGCCGTCTGAACGGACAGCTCGTTTTCAGCTATCCGCAGCTCTATCAGTCTCTCTTCCTCGGCGGTGAACGCGGTCATGATTTCGCGGAATTGAGCGAAAATTATTTTGCCGCGACCCTGGCCGACAAGGTCGGCCATATCATCCATGGTTTTTGCGTTAGCACGGGTATGCATGTTTGGCGCGACAACGATGGCACGCCGCAATTCAATTTGCCGTTCGGCAACTTCGACCTGCCACTGCACCAGGATATGCTCTGCCTCGGTCAGCCGTGCAATTTGGGCCGGATCGTTGCTGACAATTTCCCGCAATCGAGCAAAATCTGAATAAACCCCAGTAACGCCGTTCTGGTACGATTCCAGGAAGGTTTCCTTTCCCGCCAGCAGATAACCGCGCATGCTGGATTCCATGTCGACCGCCGCAGCAACGATTGTATCGGCCTCTTCCATTACTGCATGTGTGTGGTTTACCCAGCGAGAGGTCTCTGACATGCGACCAAGGTTCAGGCTTGCGATAACAGCTATGCCGATGGTGAAGATCAGAGGTACGGCGGCAACCATCATTATTTTGGTCTTAGTGTTCAAATTCGAGAGTGAAAATGGGTTTCGCGAAACCGTTGGATTTTCTCGATCTGACATTGAAGTAACTTCCTTATCCAGATTCTGAGGATCCCGTTTCGGCGCAGAAACTTAGCTGATCGACATTTCCCGTGTGGAAAGCCACTCGCCTCAAGTTGCCAATGACATGAAGTTTGATCAAGCTTTTTTGGACACTAATTTATCGCTTCTGCAACTGTAGCACCCGATTCATGCTGTTATTTGCGTCATCTTCAGGCTTTGCTTTTGCCGCTCCTTGAATTGCCCCTAGAATTGTAGACGCCTTGCTTGGAGGTTTTGGAAGCAAGGAGACAGGGATTAGATTCACAGACGAGTTCAAGCGTGACGCGGTCGCGCAAGTGGTTGACCGAGGCTATTCGATTGGGGGTGTTTCGGAGCGTTTAGGGATCAATACGAAGTCACTTTACACATGGCGGGCGCAATTTTCGCGGCCGTGCAAGTAAGTAAAAGGGACGACCGCACAAGCTGCTGAGATCCGGCGCTTGAAGAACGAATTGGCCCGAGTTTCGGAGGAACGCGACATCTTAAACTGAAGGGATCAGGAAAGGCCCCAGAGAGGCGTTTACCCAATGAAGGCCACCGCGTATTTCGCCAGGGATGCAAAGTGAGGTACGCGTTTATTCATTGCCCAGCAGGGTATTGCGTAGCAATGCACGAGAGGGGAAAAGCATCACCAGCTGTTTTCGGCGCGCGGGATGTGCCGTTGTTTTCGCCTGCATCCCAGCGGTTTCTATGCATGGGTTAAAGTCCAGTAAGCCGAGGTGCGCAGGAGGATGCACGCCAGACAAAGCAACTCAGAGAGGCTTGGAAAGAAAGCGGCACTATATACGGTTACCGCAATATGCAGGATGATCTCTTCGATCTGAGTGAGACGTGTTGCCCAAATCGCGTGGCTCGGTTGGCAAGATTAGCAGTCATACATGCCCAAATCGGCTACCCATAATAAAACGCGCGAAGGGTTTGCGTATTTGGCAGTTGTAATCGACCTCTTTTCTCGCCGCGTGGTCGGTTGGTCGATGCAGAATAGGCAGCCAACAGATTTGGTTCTACAGGCATTACTCATAGCTGTTTGGAGGCGTAAGCCAACGAGCAAAGTATTGGTTCATTCCCCCTCTCGTGATTTGCTGTGCAATACCCTGCCGGGCAGCGGATCAAGTTTCCAGTTCACCAGCATTGAATGGGCGTTCGGGCAGTCACTCTAACCGATGGAGTGCCAACCCTCACTTTCTCAAGCAGCACAATCTTGAACGCAATATAAGTAGACGCGGCAATTGTCATCCTTCTCGGGCATGAAATGCCCTGTCAGGCAACGGATAACGCTGTCGCGGAAAGCGTATTCAACCTTCTGAACTCACTTGTTCATCGTTGAAATTACAACCCCCAAATCTGATGTAACCTCTGGTCTTGTCAGGCCACTGCTGGTTGCGATGCGCACCGCATCACGGCGAAACTCGTCTGTATATCTGATTGATTGCCATTTCCTGTCTCCTTCATGGCAATTATTGCTCTAAAGAAACCGGAACTAAACCGGGGCACGACCAAAGTCGAAATCTTGTCGAAATGGCCAAGCCGGCCCGTTGGTCAGACGTTCCTTAAGTAAGGGCGGACAGGTGCCATTCACTGCAGTTGCAACAATGTCGGCTTTGGGGGGTGGTTTCAACGGGTCGACGCAACACTTGCATTGAAACGCTCGGCTGGTGTCTCATATTCTAGCGTTTTTCGAGGTCGTTCGTTGAGTAGCCTTGCGACGGCACTCAGCTTCGCTTGACTATGTATCGACAATTCTGTGCCCCTTGGGTAGCACTGTCGCAGCAAACGGTTGGTTTCAAGGATCTAGCAGTTGATCGCACAGATAGTTGCGCAGTCAGGCCTGGTGATATCTCCTCGCGTTCAGCCAAACTCAGAGCCAAACGGGACCTCATGCGATCTAGCGGACGGATACCACCGGTGCGCACTGGCAGCGGATAAATTGAGGATGATGCGCGATCAAAACCACGTCCAGTCGAACTCATCGACTCTCCGCGTTGCCAACGATCCCAGATCTCTGATTTCTGTTTATCTGTAAAAAATGTCTGCGGTGATAGGCCATGATTTACACTCCATCTTTCCATAAAGACTAAAGTGTTGCGCCGACCCGTTGAAATCGCCGCTGGAAACTACCGTCAGAGGGGTTAGGCACGAAGGGCCACTTAGGATCGTTCATGCGGATGCTGAACGTGGAAAATGCCAGAAACTGCATTCGGTGAGAGATGCGCGGGCGAGCATTGGCCTTGTCATAGCCCACTGGTGCAGCGACGCTGGACCGGGTTCTGGGGGGCTGCGATATAGATTTCGGTGCCGCTGAAGGACTTGATAAAGCGCAGGGTGTCGTTCGAGGCTCAGGACCTCGACGTAGGGTGACTTTGGTGGTTGGTTTTGGATGTGTCAGCTCAGAAATGGTCATGATGGTCCCCTTTGAATGGTTCAGAGGCAAAGGCATCACGGTGGAGAGGAGGCAGTCGCGCATGTCCTTTCCACTGTCATCGGACCAGTGCCGGGCTGTCGGGGAGATAAAGGCCGTTTGTGCGGTGTTACTCATGCGGCCAAATATTTAACCGGGCAAAAATGCAGACACCCTACAACTAGTTGTGGTTGCAGCGGTTCATGAGGGCCTGCCCAGATCGGTGGGGATTTGCGCGCCAGTCAATTTCGGCGGGTGGCAGCCTCTTCCAACCAGTCTACCAATTCGGCGACGATGTTGTCCTGGGCTTCATCCGATTGGCCGATGAATGGGCGGGCAGGGATGGTGCCCCAGGGGATTGAAGCGCCGGTTGAAGCCTTGCCAAAAATTTCCATACCCGCGCCGAACTGCATCACGGCGGCCTGAATGACGTTTGAACCGTATTCAACGTTGCCTTGGGCGGCCTCATAAAAAGCGTGTCGCGCATATCTCCCGAGACGGTCAGCGGTGCGCCAAAGGTCAGCCCCAGTTTGGTATAGCGGTCCAGGGTGGATTGCTTGCGCGGAGCAAAACGCGTGCCGTCGGGTTGCGCGCCGTCACGCATGCGGTCCTGGGCCGAGACCAGCAGTAACTCGCAATGGCCTCCATCACCGGGGTCATACCGGCCACAGCCGCAGCAACCGCAATCAGGGCAGGGTCCAGAGTGTCAGTATTGGATTCGGTTCTGGCCATGGCGAATTCTACCTTCGCTGTTGATGTTGGCCTTAGGTAGCCAAGCTCTTTGGTTTAAGCCGTCAGCACATATTATTTGTAACCGATACGAATTACACAGCAATTGAGTAACGAGGGTGTGGATTGCTGATGGGGTGGATGGCTCCTGCTCCAATCGACGTCGCAATGGGTCATACGGCAGATGTCACAAACTGCAAATGAGAGGAGCTAGCCCATGAACGTTCCAACAATAGGCGTTGGTCTGGCTAAGAACATTTTTCAGGTTCACGGGATCACTGGAAATGATGAGGTCGTCAGCAACAAGCCTTTGAGACGCGCACAGTTGTTACCGTTCTTCGCCCAGCGTGTGCCTTGTCTGATCGGCATGGAGGCATGTAGCGGCGCACATCATTGGGCTCAGGAACTAACTACGTTGGGCTATGATGTCCGTCTGATCCCACCGATGTATGTCAGAGCACATGTCAAACGCGGGAAGTCTGCTGCCATCGATGCCAAGGCCATTTGTGAGGCTGTGACGCGTCCGACGATGCAGTTTGTTGCGGTGAAGACGGTTGAACATCAAGCTCTACTGTTGATTCATCGCGCCCGGGCTCTGCTTGTCCGGCAACGTACATCGCGCGGGGCCTCGCGCGTGTCATCGGATTTGCAGAGGACATTTTGGCCGGCAAAGTGCTGAAACTACCCGAGATTGCCAATGAGTTGATCCATAATCTTTGTGAACATCACATGGCTTTGTATGCACGGGTCCGTTGGTATGAAAACCGGCCGAAGCTGGTCGCCAATGAAGATGCGCGGGTCCGTTTGTTGCGCAGTGGCCGCGATTTTGCAGCATGGCTTGGTCTGACACCTGCGAACAAGTCCAGCGGCGGCAAAGAGAAACTGGGACGCATTACAACCCCTCTCGGGACATCGCTTGCGATGCCTTGCCGGGCAGTGAATGGGTGATCAATACCTAAGATCATTGCTCGCCGTTGGCATGACGTCGCTTGTTCGCCAGACCCGAGCGCACCCGGAACGCGCAAGCAAATGGCTAACATCGTTGCTGGACCGTAAACCGGCCCGTATCGCGACCGTCGCCATGGCGAACAAGACTGCAAGGATTATTTGGGCCGTTTTGATCCGCAACGAACCATATACGCCTCGCGCTGCCTAAAGGAGAAAGAACAACGAGCTAGCAAGACCCGCGAGATGATGGTGCATAAGTCTGCCGCTAGAACCAAGGCACCCCGCCGAATGGCTTGGGCGCTGCAGCCCGCAAAGCTGATAGGGACTTGGTTTGCGGACCCCTTCAGGGCCAGCGGTCAAAATCGCGCAAACAGGCCGGACACATGACTACGTCTGAGCCGGACACATGACTGCGTCTGACAAGTGCACAAATCAGATCAAATATATCTTGCTATGCAGGAGCCATCCACACAAGCAGCAGTCGCTGCGATGATCACAAATGGCCAGGCTGCGGACAATGCCCCTGCTTAATGTCATTGGGACTACAGGAGCGAAGGCTCCTAACCGGCCAATCGTGCCACACCCGTCTAACGGCAGACTTCAGCCTAAATCAGACCATTTTTACAGTGTATCCATCGTCACAGTGCAGCTTTCGCAATGCGACCCTCAGGAACATTGCAGCACTTTTAGGTCCTACCGTTCGCAATGATGCATTCTTCATTTTAAGGTTTGGGAGGCTATGACATGCGGAGAAAGACAGATACAATCCGAGGGATGTGGGGTTGGAATATTATGCAGGTAATGGCGATGAACGGAGTATGACGCAGATTGATGGGGAGTTGCGGGTTGATTTTGTCAGCGGTTCTGTTGCGCATCGACTCCGGTTTGGAGGGGGGCGCGGGCAAGCTCTGGCAAAAGCGATGGGCTTGCGAGCGGGTAAAACACCAGTGATTATTGATGCGACGGCTGGCTTAGGCCGCGACTCATTTTTATTGGCGTCGCTGGGAGCGCAGGTCACAATGATCGAGCGGTCGGAGAGAATTCATTCTTTGTTGGTTCAAGGCATGGATCGAGCAGCTAAAGAGGGAGGCGAATTCGCCGAGATCATTAGCCGCATGACACTCCTTAAAGGAGATGCCAAGGATTTGCTGCCTGAGCTGTCTGGCGAAGCAATTTTGATTGATCCAATGCATCCTCCACGTAAAAACTCGGCGCTGGTGAAGCGCGAGTTACGTCAAGTTCGCGAGATCGTTGGAACGGATGATGACGCTGTAGAATTGGTGCGCGTGGCGCTCAAATATGCGCGCACTCGAGTGGTTCTAAAGTGGCCATCAAAGGCTGATCCGATCAAAGGAATACAGGCGAGATCCCATCAAATACGGGGAAAAACAACGAGTTACGATGTTTTTATGGTCGGGTGAGGCTTTGTTGCACAAATCGACCTGATGTTGGACTTCCCTTTCCCGGACGGACTTAGCCTAAGGCAAAACAGTTTCTGGTATGCCAAGAGCTGTGAAGCCATCGCGGACCGCGGCACGGATTTGGATCTCCGTAACCTGCCGATTGAAGTCTCGCGCAGAGAGACGCTGACCGAGCAGTCTTACAAATACATCCACTGACCGGCAGGGCATCGCAGCGCGATGTCCCGAGAGGGGATCAGAAGGTGCAATGGCCCAGATGAACCCCTGTATGGAATGGCAACCGACAAGGTCCTCTGAGCTACTCCCTAATAGTTGGACAGTATCTGGCGTGACTTAAGCTACTTTCTGCTCCTGCTGACCGGGTTTGGTTGTTTGTTACTCAGCCAATAGACCACGGCTGGTGACTTGCCGCCAAGCGCGGAATGAGGGCGCTTACGATTATAGAACTCCATCCATTTTTTGACGCCAGCTTTCGCCTCTGATCCGGTTTCCCAGGCATGAAGGTAAACACACTCGTATTTCATCGAACGCCATAGACGCTCAATGAAGATATTGTCGAGAAAGCGGCCCTTGCCGTCCATTCACTGCCCGGCAGTGCATGTTTACATGCACGAGAGGGGAGATGCGGATGTTTGACCGTCGCAGCCGGTCCGTCCAGACGAAGGATGTGAACTGGCTGCCCTGGTCTGTGTTCATGATCTCGGGAGGCCCAAAGCGGTGGATCGCCTCGTTCAGCACCTCGACACAGAACTCTGCCTCCAGCGTATTTGAGATGCGCCAGGCCAGCACCTTGCGGGTGTGCCAGTCCATAATCGCGACCAGGTACAGGAACCCACGTCGCATCCACTGCCCGGCAGGCGATTGCAAAGCAATCTGCCGAGAGGGGGTAGATAAGTAATATCGGAACACCAGACCTGATTGGGACGGGTCACTCGAAGGTTACGCAGCAGGTAGGGGTAAACTTTGTGCCCCTTCGCCGCCTTGCTGGTATTGGGCTTCTGGTAGATCGGCATCAGACCCATCAACCGCATGTGCCGCCGAACGCGCTTTTCGTTCACCAGGTGGCCTTCGTTGCGAAGATGCCAAGTCATCTGGCGTACGCCATAAAAGGGTGTTTCCAGGAACTGTTCATCAATCTGACGTATCAGATCCAGGTTCAACTCGCTCTCGCCCTTGGCTTCATAGTAAAATGATGACCGTGAGATCGACAAAAGCCTGCACTGCTTGCCGACGGAAAGGCTTGGGGTGGTTGGCTCAATCATGTTCCGCCTCACTTGCCGGTCCAAGGCTTGAGCTTTCTTACCAAAAAACCGTTGGCGACAGCCAGCTCCCCGATTTTGGCATGCAGTTCTTTAACCTGTTCTTCGTCAACGTTCGCCACCTTCCGGCCGCCGCGCTCAAACACCCCGGATGCCCCTTCCAGTAGAGCTTTCTTCCCCTGATGGATCATGGTGGGGGGAGTCCCGAACCGGCTCGCCAGTTCCGAAACAGTCTCCTCGCCCTTCAGTGCTTCCAATGCCACTTTGGCCTTAAAATCTGGATGATGTTGCTTTCGTTTCGACATCGCCGATCTCCTTCAGATTGAAGATCAACAGACAACAAATCGTAGCTTACGTCAGTGTCCGAATTTCGGGGGGTAGCTCACTCTGTCGTCGACACAAGGTGCTGAAGTCCGGCACGGTCAATCCAGCCCGACCAATTCCAAGGATTTCTACCAACCCGGTCATCTGCCTCAAGGGCAAACCTAACAGCACTTTGATAGTTGAATGGCCGCATCACCATAAGAATGCTGACGTCCCCGCTGGGCTGAAGGTTTTGCCTCCCACGCCATCTCACCGTCAAACCAGTATGATAAAGACCCGCGTTGCTTCAGCGTTCGATTATAGTTCGACCAGTATCAAAGCTGCGTGCATCTTGGTCTATAACAACTTTTGGTCCGCCAACTTATGGTCGATTTATTGTGAAGCCCACTGTCAGCCGCGACCTGTTTTAGAGGGAGGTTCTCGGACAATAGTCCTCTGACGTGATCAACACGGACCCTCTCCACGAATTGAGCGGGGGACTTTTACAAATCACGTTGGAAATGTCGTGACAGGGTGCGCGGGTTCATCCGTGTTGTCTGCGCCAAGGCATTGAGCGACCAGCCCAGGTGAGGTTGCGAAACGACTTTTCAATCAAACGGGTGAGCCTCCCCCCAAAAAGTGGTCCGCACCTATGATTAGGATACCGGAGGACCATAGATGGCGATTAAGAGACCCAAGCCCGAAGAGATTGTCGTGAAGTTACGGCAGGTTGAAGTACTGACGCGGCAGTACGGCCGGTATGGCTACCGCCGGGTGGCTGCCTGTTACGAGACGCAGGCTGGTCCCTCTCGGGGTGTAGACACCGCCTGCCGGCAACGGGTGAATAACAAATGTGTTAAGCGCTGGTGGAAACGTGAGGGGCTGAAGGTGCCTATGAAACAACCCAAGAAGGGGCGGTTCTGGCTAAACCTCTCTCGGGACATCGCCGTGCGATGCCCTGCCGGGCAGTGCTTGGGAGAACGGATATTGCGAAAGTTTCAACGGGAGAATGCGGAATGAATTACTGAGCGGTGAAACCTTCTATTCGTTACGCGACGCCCAAATCATCATCGAAAGCTGGAGGAAACACTACAACACCAATCGACCCCACAGTGTTCTGGGCTACGGCCCACTCGCGCCTGAGGCCATCGTCCCGGTGGACCAAAGGCCAACCATGCACTAACTTTCAACTTGGACCACGCAAGTGGGGCTGCTCAATATCGCTATCTGCGCACAGCCGCCGTTGGAGCTGGCCGCAATGAAAGACTGCAATCCGCACTAATGTCGAAATGTGCATGGTGCAGCATTGATCTCAAATGCTCTAGAGAAACCCTGCTGTGAGCTGCTGAGCCTTGGCCTGACCTTTGATGTCAGCGACTTGGCCGAAGCGCTTGTTGTTGCGAGATATCGCAAAGAGCTTATGCAGTTCAGGGTAGATCTTGCTCCACTGACTGAAGCGCCCCGTGTTTTCGTCTACGATAGCGGCGAAGATATGCCGTTCAAGGCGGGTCGTTAGGCGATGCCAAATGCGCTGATTGAGGCAGCAGGTAGCACCAACATCATGGACGATCTTGAGAAAACTGATCCACTGGTGGTTGAGCGACCATTATGGAGAGGACAGCAAACCCAGATAGCCACAATATCACCGGTTTTTGCATAACGATGGGCTGCAGGCTGATCTTGCTTGTCCTGTCCATTTCTATTGCACTGAGCGTTGGGGCAATTTCAATTCCCTTGCCCACCGTCTGGGAGATACCTCTGAACAAAATATCCCCGGGTACTGTGACGCAAGAATGGTCTGCCGGGCGCCAAGCGACTGTCTGGGATATCCGCTTTCCCGGCGCGTTACAGGCTTGTCTGGTCGGGGCCTCTACGGGTCGTCACTCGCCCCCCTGGCGGATGCCCACTTGCATGGAATCTCGGCAGGAGGGGCTTAGTGCGACAAATCTGCTTTGGTCTGACGTCATCGCCCGCACAGTCATGGCACCTGATGATATACCCATTGGCATTGGCCTGATCGGCGGAGTATTTTTCGTCTGGCTTTTGCGTCGCCGGCAAAGCTGAATCGGTGCTAAGTTGCCGTTGGTGAAAAGTGCCGCTAAGGGCGGCACTCCGCCGTTAGTGACGAAATGTGCAGGGGGCAGCAACCAGGCCGCTTTCCTTGCCCCTCACAGTCACTAACGATGGTGGTTTCAGCCGATCACCGGATGACCAGCCTGCTGCATACATTGCACCAAATAGTTGCGTTGCGCCTCTTTGACCTGAGCATCGCCGACTGCGGCACCTGCAATTGCGCCCAAGACTGCCCCAACGGCGGCCTTGTCGCGGTTTTCGGTTGCTCCGACTAATGCGCCACCAACGCCACCCACGGCGGCAGTTTTTCCAATGTGACCCTGACCAACCTGCCGCGCCAGGGACCGACACTGGGCCTCGTCGGCGGCAAAATTCGCGCCCGCTGCCCCGTTCAACTGCAGCGGCGCATCCACAGGGACGGTGTCACATGCCGCCAGCAGCAAGATTGATGCGGTGAGTGTCAGAAATTTACCGGTCATAGCCAGTTTCCTTTGCCAAAATGTTCAACCAATGGCGCAAGGATAGTGCCCCGACTGGCTTTGGACCAGTGCTATGCATAGAAAAAGGCCGCCCATCACAGGCGGCCTTTCCCAAATTCTCAGCTCGAATAAGAAGAGATTAGGCTTCTTCTTCGGCCGCTGGTGCGTCGTCATCATCCGATGCGGCGCCGCCCAGATCGTCGAACAGTTCCGAAATCTCGAACTCAGCAGCGGCTTCTTCTTCCGCTTCCAGTTCCTGGATCGACTTGCCCGCAGCCTGCAGGTCGGCTTCTTCAACCGAACGTGCAACGTTCATTTCGATCTCAACGGTGACTTCGGGGTGCAGCATAACTGCAACGGCGTGCAGACCCAGGTCCTTGATCGGAGCGATCAGGGCAACCTGTTTCTTGTCAACCGAGAAGCCTTCGGCGGTGGCAGCGTCTGCGGCGTCACGCGGAGTGACCGACCCGTACAGAGCGCCGGCATCCGATGCCGAACGAATCACAACGAACTGCTGGCCAGCCAGCTTTTCGCCCAGGGCTTCTGCTTCTGCTTTGGTCTCCAGGTTGCGTGCTTCTAGCTGCGCTTTCTGGGTTTCAAAGTTGGCAATGTTGGCTGCGGAAGCAGACAAGCCTTTGCCCTGTGGAAGCAGGAAGTTACGTGCGAAGCCAGCTTTGACGTCAACAACGTCGCCCATCTGGCCCAGTTTCGCAACGCGCTCAAGAAGGATAACTTTCATGTCAGTTGCTCCTTATTTAACAGCGTAGGGCAGCAGGGCGAGAAAACGTGCGCGTTTGATGGCACGAGCCAGTTCACGCTGTTTTTTCGCCGAGACGGCGGTGATCCGCGAGGGAACAATTTTGCCGCGCTCAGAGATGTAGCGCTGCAGCAGGCGGGTGTCTTTGTAGTCGATCGCAGGTGCGTTGTCGCCCGAGAATGGGCAAACTTTACGACGACGGAAAAATGGTTTTGCGGCCATGGTTTAGCGTCCTTTCGATCAACGACGGCTGCGACGGTCGTCGCGCTCGTCACGTTTCTGCATCTGGACCGAAGGGCCCTCTTTGTGCTCGTCCATCTTGATGGTCAGAACACGCATAACGTCGTCATGCAGACGCATCAGGCGCTCCATTTCCTGGATCGCCGGTGCCGGAGCATCGGTGCGCAGGAAGGCATAGTGGCCCTTGCGGTTTTTGTTGATCTTATAGGCCATCGTCTTGACGCCCCAGTACTCACTGTCGACCAGCGTTCCGCCGTTGTCGGACAGTACAGCACCGAAATGTTCGATGAGACCTTCAGCTTGCGTGTTGGACAAGTCCTGACGCGCAATCATAACATGCTCATATAGCGGCATGTGTGCTCCTGTTATGTTCAAGGCGCATTTCAAAGGTAGGGCGGTTAAACCTTCCGCTGCCCCACCACGAGAGTCTGCGCGGATCGAATTAGATACGGAAGGAAGCCCCCATATACAGGCTGTGGCCAAAAGGGCAAGCCAGCTTTGCTTGCATCGCTGCCGTTGCCACAACTCTCACAAGTTTGCCCGCTATTTACCCCGCATCTGCCCCATTGCCGTCGCATTCTTGGTCTTGATTGGGATTAACAACAGGTTAATGGCCAGCCCGAACAAGGGCGGCGGCAGAGGAAGGGCAGAGGATATGACCGCGACAGACCAGATCCCGATGAATAGTTCCCACATGACCCCGGCACGCGGGCTCTATGCGATGGCCGAGGCCCTGCCACTGGTATTGACCTTTCGCCCTAACTACCATCTGCGCTCAGTCGTGATGCGGGTTGTCGGCGCGGCGATGGTGCTCAGCTCGACCGGTATCTGGCTGATGCCCGGTGCGGCCTATGACCCCGAGATGGCGTTGATCAAGATCGGCATTTCGGTGTTCTTCCTGTTTGCCGGCATGGCGCTGATGATGATCAATGACCCTGACAGCCACCCCGATGCCTATTTCGACCCGATCCGCCGCGAGCTGCGGGTATTGCAGCGCTCGGGCAAAGGACGACCGCGCACCGTGTTGCGCCGCGGTTATGACAGCCTGGGCAGTGTCCGCTTCAAGGATCGCTCGGTCGAGCTGTTCGAGATCGACGGCACTCTGTTGATCCGGCTGCCACTTAATCTTGGTTCCACCCGCCAGTTGCTGCGTGAACAGCTCAGCGGCGTGGTTCCGATCCTCAGCTGATCCACATCACATCTGCGCGAGAATGCACCCGGTCCGACGTGGCCGGGTGTTTCGTTCGTATGTTCACAGATAGTGTTGATTTTTGCTGACTTCCCATTTCGGGGGGCAGTTGCCATCTCTTTAGTCATATAAATTGTTCAACCGGAGCCTCTCCAAATGAAAAAGACACTGATCGCCGCCGCTTTGGCCACCGTCGCTGCCACTGCTGCTTTTGCGACTCCCGAAAAGTACGTGCTGGATTCCAGCCACAGCCAGATCCTGTTCAGCTATAACCACCTCGGCTTCTCAACCACTTGGGGTCTGTTCTCGGGTTTTGAGGGCGATGTGATGTTCGACCAGGAAAACCCGGCGGGTTCTAGCGTCACCGTGTCGATGCCAACCAAATCGATGTTCACAGGCTGGGAAGAGCGCTTTGGCCACTTCATGTCGCAGGACTTCTTTGGCGCCGAGGACAGCGATCTGATCAGCTTTACCTCTACCGGCATCGAAGTAACCGGTGACACCACCGCGCAAATCACCGGTGATCTGACCATCAACGGCACCACCAAGCCAGTGGTTCTGGATGCGGTGATGAACCAGGCGGGCGATCACCCGATGGCAGGCAAGCCTTGGGCTGGCTTTGATGCCAGTGCAACAGTGTTGCGGTCGGATTTCAACTTGGGCAAATTTGCTCCGTTTGTCAGCGATGAAGTCCAAATCAAGATCTCGATCGAGGCCATGAAGGCCGAGTAAGCAAAACTTTAGATCGGCGAACCGCCAGTCTGACAAAATCCAACTCAACCCTCGGCCATTCATTGGTTGGGGGTTTTGTACTATATAAGGGGTGTGCCAGCGCCGTCAGCCTTCCTTTGGCTCGTAAGGCGCTATTCTTACTGTAGTGTTTTTACCCAAAAGGAGCCTTTCGATATGAAGATAACTCTATTTGCTGCTTTGATAACGGCCAGCGCCGCCTCTGTTGCCGTTGCGGCGCCTGAAAAATACTTACTGGACGCCCCCCACAGCCAGATCGTGTTTAGCTACGACCACTTGGGATATTCGACATCACACGGAATGTTCTCGGGGTTTGAGGGCGTGGTGATGTTTGATCAGGACGATCCCACCGCATCCAGCGTTTCTGTCTCCATGCCCGCCCAGTCGATGATCACCGGGTGGTCGGAACGATTTGACCACTTCATGTCCAAGGATTTCTTTGGCGCAGATGCAGACGAGCTGATCAGTTTCAAATCCACAGCGATCGAGGTCACAGGCGACAATACGGCCCTAATCACTGGCGATCTGACCCTAAACGGCGTGACCAGACCGGTGGTGCTGGACGCAGTCCTAAACCAGATCGGCGACCACCCAATGGCTGGAAAACCCTGGGCTGGTTTTAATGCCAGCGCCTCGATCCTACGGTCTCAATTCGAGCTGGGTAAATTTGCGCCTTTTGTCGGCGACGAGGTGACCATCATGATATCGATTGAGGCGATGAAGGCCGATTGAACGCGTCCCTAAAATGACCATTGGTCGCCACTGGCCGACTGGTGGCAGCACCTAGCCGTAGCTGCCGCCCAGCGCCACGTTGAGTTGAACAAAGTCGACGGCAAAATTACGTCGGTCCAACGCCAAGGCATTTTCGCTGGTCAGCAGGGACCGTTCCGCATCAAGAACTTGCAAAAATCCAATTTCGCCTGCGATGTATCCTGTTCGGGCCAGTTGCAAAACGTCACGCTTGGCATCCAGAGAGTCCTTGGTTGCCGCGACGGCTTCCTTGTGAAACTTGAGGCTGACCAAGGCGTTTTGGACCTCTTCGACAGCCTCAACGACCTTTTCATTCCACTCCAGCAACAGCTCAGACGCACGCGCCTGTTGGGCGGCAACCTTGGCTTGGCGCTCTGGCAGGTCAAACAGAGGAACATCCAGCCCAACCCGGAAAAATCCAGCCGAGGGCAGCCAGTCGCTGCCCGAATAATTGATGTTCAAATTCCCAGTCAGCTGCAGCCGCGGGTAAAGTTCGGCCTCCACAGAACCAGCCAGCGCGACAGCCTCAGCCAGCCGGTATTCGGCAAACAAGACATCTGGGCGATTGCGCACCAGATCAACGGGAATGCCGACTTTCAGCTTTGATAGATCTGCTTCGGGTTGGGGGGCCTTTTTGTCCAAACCACTGCGCGGTCGTTCCCAGGCTTGCCCCAGCAACGCCCCAATCCGGGATGCGGATTTGAAGAACAAGATGGTCGCCTCTGGCAGCTCTGCCTTAGCGGTGGCAACCAGTGACCGCGCCTGAGCAACATCCAGTTCGGTGACTTCTTCCAACTCGGAGGATTCTCCAGCGGCCCGCTCGGACAGGGTGGCCTGTAGTGTTTCTTCGCGCGATGCCACAACACGTTGGTTGACGCGAATAAGCTCCTGATAAAATCGAAGGTCGGCATAGGCCGTGACCAGTTCACTCAGCAGCGTCGTGCGCGCGACATTTGCATCGGCAAAAGAAGAGGCAAGTCGATACGAGGCCGCCTCGCGTTCACGTTTCAACTGGCCGTATAGGTCCAATTGCCAACTTGCCTCGGCCCGCACAAAGCCGCTGTCGCTGCGCCCGTCGGCGCCACCGCCTGTGGCCTTGGCTTCTCCTATGCGCGATACACCGGACACCGGATACCCGGCGCCACTCAGAATGGCGCGGGATTGTTCAATGCGTGCGATGGCTTTTCTTATGTCCAGATTTTGCGCCAACCCCATCGAGACCAGCCGGTCAAGGGCCGGATCATTGAATTTCTTCCACCACTCGGCAGCCCCGCGGGCTTGGGCGTCTTTTTCCCGAGTGTGGAAGAACTGATCTGGCAATTCGGCGGATGGACTTTCAAAATCTGTCCCAATGGTGCAGCCTTGTCCCAGAAAAGCGATTGCCCCAAGGCCAGAACAGAAGGTCCGGCGCGATGGGGCGGGCTTTGTGTCGTCTTCAATGGGGCGCAATGTTTGAAAAGCCTTGGTCTGTGGTTCGTTACCGCACGATAGAAGACCACCCGATAAAGAGAAAGGATTGTCTCGTGCAATCCTTTCTCAGCTTCAAACTGCGCTATTTGGAACGCTGTGCGTCGAGTGTGATATCGACGTCGACACCAAACCCAAGTGAGCTTTCGTCTGGCATGCCGCGGCCAATGTCAAAATCCAGACGGTTCAGGCTGGCACTGGCAGTCATGCTGGCCACGTCCCCTTGCAGATCCAAAGTAAAGGGCAGGGTCAGCGGCAGCACCTTATCCCGGATCGTCAGCGTTCCGACCGCCTGATACCCTTCCTCCAGCTTCTCGATGTCCGCCTTGAACAGGGCAGTGGGGAAGGTGGTACTGTCAAAATAGTCCGCCCCCATCGCCTGGGCACTGACCGTGCCAAGATCAAAGGACGCAATAGCGATGGTTACTTCCACGTCTCCAGCCGGGCCAACTGGGGCGGTGTCATCAAAATTGATGGCGGCGGTCCACTCGGTGAAGCTACCCGAAACCTGACTACCCATCTGTGTGATACTGATGCCAAGTGTGCCATTTTGAACCTCCCAGCCAGACACCACTTGTTCCAATGGCGCCGATTGCGCAGGGGTGGCGTGTGTGGTGGCCTGACTTCCAGACGAGAAGACACCAAAGGCAAACCCGGCACCCAGCGTTGCAACCCAAAAAGCCACCGCGGTGATCGCGGGTACCAAGCTGGCAACATGCTCTGGCGGCTGCGGCAGGGCAGGTGTTCCCGGTAGCATCCGGCGCAACGTGGCGTCGCGGTCGATCACGTGATGCTTCATCGCACCGGCAATATGCAACAACAGGGCGACAATCAGCACCCGGCCAAGGATGACGTGCAGCACTGCAAAGCCATGGGCGAGGCTCTCGGATTTAGGAACCAAGGGCAGATCTTGTCCAAATGGCCACCAGATTGGCGCAAAGCCACTGGTTGCAGCATGTTCAATCCAACCACTCAGTGGCACCAGTACTAGTGAGCCGTACAGCAACCAATGCACGGTTTCTGCCGCCCAAGACTCGAGCTTGCGATCCGGGTGCAACAGCCCCGGCTTGGGTTGGCTTATGGCCCATAAGATGCGCAGGATGGCTGTGAAGAACACCGCCACACCAATGGTTTTGTGTAGCGAAAACAGTAGGTAGACGCGTGAAATGGTGTCCTGAGAACCGTCAAAGTCAGGGCTGAGAATCTGCTGAGACAGATCATTGGCAATCAGCCCCAGTGGAATAGCAGACAGGATCAGCAGTGCTGTCAGCCAGTGAAAAACCTTGGCGATGCTACCGTATCTGGACGAACTGTTGTATCTGGACACGCGGGTATACCTTTTGAACTATCTGTTGGTCACAACCTAACAATCATGTCTCCGGTTGCAATGTGCGAGGATGTCCGCTTGTGCACAGGTTTGGTGCGCAAACATGCAGTTCCCTTGTGTGAAACGTCATGGACCGCTAAACCGGCAAAAATCGCAGAGTATTCAGACTAGATGAGGTGTTGGATGACAACCGCATTCGTTTTTCCCGGACAGGGCGCGCAGACAATTGGAATGGGCAAGGCGCTCGCTGATGCCTATCCGGCAGCGAGGGCTGTGTTCGACGAGGTGGACGCCGCATTGGGCGAAAACCTCAGCAACCTGATCTGGGAGGGTGACATTGATGCCCTGACCCTGACCCAGAACGCACAACCTGCGCTGATGGCCACCTCTGTGGCCGCCATACGCGCGTTGGAAACCGAAGGTGTCACCCTCGACAAGGCCGCTTTTGTTGCCGGTCACTCGTTGGGTGAATATTCCGCACTGGCCGCTGTCGGCGCGATTTCCCTTGCCGACACTGCCCGCCTGCTGCGCACCCGTGGTCAGGCCATGCAAAGCGCCGTGCCGGTGGGCGTTGGTGCCATGGCCGCGCTTTTGGGGCTGGACTTTGAAGCGGTCAAGGAAGTGGCCGCCGAGGCCGCTGCCGAAGGTGAAGTTGTTCAGGCAGCCAATGACAACGACCCAACTCAGGTTGTGGTCTCGGGCCACAAGGCCGCCGTTGAACGCGCCGCCGAAATCGCCAAGGGCAGGGGCGCGCGTCGTGCGGTGATGCTACCGGTCAGCGCCCCTTTCCACTGCGCCCTGATGCAGCCCGCCGCCGAAGTGATGGCCGAAGCTCTGGCTGCAGTTACCATCAACGCGCCCGCAGTCCCTTTGATTGCTAACGTCCGTGCCGATGTTGTCACCGACCCCGCTGAAATCCGCGCGCTTCTGGTCGAACAGGTCACCGGGTCCGTGCGCTGGCGTGAAAGCGTGCAGGTCATGGCCGCCAAAGGCGTGACCGAATTTTGGGAAATCGGCGCAGGCAAAGCCCTGTCCGGTATGATCCGCAAAATCGACCGCAGTCTGACCAGCCGTCAGGTGGGAACACCCGACGACGTCAAGGCCGCAGCCCAAGCCTAATTGATATTCCAATTCCAGCGTTCCGAAACGGGGACGCTCCGGGACCCAAAAGGATAAGACATGTTTGATTTGACTGGTAAAAACGCGCTCATTACCGGTGCTTCCGGCGGCATTGGTGGCGATATCGCCCGCTCATTGCACGCCGCTGGCGCCACCGTGGTTCTGTCCGGCACCCGCCAAGAACCACTGGATGCTCTGGCCGCTGAGCTGGGTGAACGCGCCCATGTGCTGACTTGTAATCTGTCCGACAAAGAGTCAGTCGAGGCACTGCCCAAAGCGGCCATCGCTGCCATGGGCTCGGTTGATATTCTGGTCAACAACGCCGGCATCACCCGTGACAACCTGTTCATGCGCATGAAAGACGACGAGTGGGATAGCGTGATCAACGTCAACCTGACCTCGACCATGCGCCTGTGCCGTGGCGTGTTGCGCGGCATGATGAAGGCCCGTTGGGGTCGCATCATCAATATCTCGTCCATCGTCGGCGCTACCGGTAATCCGGGTCAGGGCAACTATGCAGCGTCCAAGGCAGGCATGGTTGGTATGTCGAAATCACTCGCCTATGAAGTTGCCAACCGGGGCATCACCGTCAACGCTGTCGCGCCGGGCTTTATCGCCACCGCGATGACTGACAAGCTCAATGAGACCCAGAAAGACGCCATCCTGACCCAGATCCCGGCCGGCCGCATGGGCGAGTCGAAAGAGATCGCCGCCGCAGTGCTGTACCTTGCCAGCGCCGAGGCCGCTTATGTGACGGGCACCACCCTGCACGTCAACGGCGGCATGGCGATGCTTTGATCGGCAGAGAATCACGCAGCGCACCACGTGAAGACTGTCGCCAAGAATAGCCTGAGTTTTCTTTGAGAACCCCCTGGCTTATTCTTTGGCAGTGGGTTGTACCCGGTCAGGTTGACGCATATGTGCGCCAAGCTTACAACGGCATTCCAAGCCAAGACGTGGATTGAATGACTTTGTAAGCGGTATGCGGCGACCCAGTGAAACCGTTTGCCTCTGCGTCCGTCTGTGTTATAGGCGGCGCATCTCTGTTCCGGAGGGTTCCAATTGGGAATTCCGGACAAGCCCCCCGCACTTTGGGGATTGAACCGCCCAGATTGGGCAAAAGAACGCCATCCCCAGCGGGCAAGGGCAGAACTGGGCCAACAGGCCCCGAATGAACGAGGAATTGACATGAGCGACGTCGCAGACCGCGTAAAAAAGATCGTTGTAGAGCACCTGGGTGTTGAAGAAGACAAAGTAACCGAGAACGCTTCGTTCATCGACGACCTGGGCGCTGACAGCCTGGACACCGTCGAGCTGGTTATGGCCTTCGAAGAAGAGTTCGGCATTGAAATCCCTGACGACGCTGCTGAGACTATTCAGTCCTTCGGCGACGCGGTGAAGTTCATCACCGAAGCTTCCTAAGCTTTCCAATCACCCTATGGTGATTGCCTGAACGGCGCTTTCCTTGCGGAGAGCGCCGTTTTTGTTTGTGGCAAACGGCAAAAAACGGCCCAGTCTCAGATTCAACGGGCACGATATGGTATCATGCCCTGAGTGTTGCGATTGGAGGCTGTTCACCATGATGATTTATCCGACGATGGAATTGCAAAACGGGCATTGCGTGACCCTGGACAAAGGGCGGCTGGATGAACCAATGATGTGGCACGTAGACCCGGTCGAGACCGCCTGTGGTTTTGCTGCGGCTGGTGCAGAATGGATGCATCTGACCGATTTCAACGCGATTGAGGGCAATGGTGACAATGCAACCCTGATCGAGGAAATCATTCGCGGCGTAGGCATCCCGGTGCAATTGGGCGGCGGCATGCGCAGTCGCGAGCATATTGAGCATTGGATCGAGAAAGGCGCGGGGCGTATCGTTGTTGGCACTCTGGCGGCCCGTGATCCGCAACTGGTCGAGGAGCTGGCGCGCCATCACCCCGATCAGATCGTTTTGGCGGTGGATGTCTGGCAGGGTCAGGTGATGACCGACGGTTGGCGTCAGTCCGGCGCCTTTACACCCGAAGCCTTTATCGCCGCGTTCGGCGACGCGCCGTTTGCCGGTATTATCATCACGGACATCGACAGCGACATGTCAGATGTCGACGCGCAGCTAGGGCTTATCGCCGGGTTGGCCAGCTCGGCGCGGGCTCCGGTTATCGCCAGCGGTGTGGTGCGGACCGTCGATGACATTGCGCGGCTAAAATATGTCGGCGGCATTTCCGGCGCATTGGTTGGGCGGGCCCTGTTCCGCAAAACGCTGTCGGTCGAACAGGCCCTGAAAACGGCAATGCCCGAACCCGAAGCCGTGGCCGAACTGATCTGACTTCAGGTCGATCATGGGTCTTAAATCAGGCGCCATGGTCTCACAAAAACTTGATGCAGACCGCGAAGGCGTGGCTCACGTTCGCGATCTGCATCATACCTGCCCCCGGGAACGCATTGAGGGCAGGGAACCAAATACTCGTTACCAAATTCATCTAAACATGAGCACGAGTTTGGCGGCTAAGGGTTAACCATGACCTACCGCCTCCGTCAGTTCCCCGTGAAATCAACAGGTACTTGGGCCACTTGCACTTTTGGGGCAATCTAAGTTATTTGAGAACAAATTGCCGAGGCAAAGGAGAGCAAAGAATGCGTCGAGTTGTTGTTACCGGACTGGGATTGGTCACACCGCTGGCCTGTGGCGTCGAAGAAACCTGGTCTCGCTTGCTTGATGGGCAGTCTGGTGCTGGCCCCATCACCCTGTTTGATGCCGTCGAAAGTGGTGTCGCCACCACTTATGCTTGCGAAGTGCCGCGTGGCGACGGGACTGATGGCTCGTTCAATCCTGATGATTGGCTGTCCAAAAAAGAACAGCGCAAGATTGATGACTTTATCCTTTATGGAATCGCTGCCGCCGCTATGGCAGTGCGCGATGCAGGTTGGGTTGCCGAAACTGAGGATGATCAGTTCCGCACCGGTGTGATGATCGGCTCCGGCATTGGTGGTCTCAGCTCCATCGCCAACACCGCGGTGATGATCAAAGAACGTGGGCCCCGTCGGGTCTCGCCGTTCTTTATTCCCGGCGCGCTGATTAACTTGATCTCCGGTCAGGTGTCGATCCAGCACGGTTTCAAAGGCCCGAACCATTCGGTTGTGACCGCCTGTTCAACTGGCGCCCACGCCATCGGCGACGCCAGCCGTCTGATCAAACACGGCGACGCCGATGTGATGATCGCCGGCGGTGCCGAAGCAGCCATCTGCGAAGTTGGTATTGCCGGTTTCAACGCCTGTAAGGCGCTGTCGACCAAAATGGCAGATGATCCGACCAAGGCCAGCCGTCCTTATGACAACGACCGTGATGGTTTTGTCATGGGCGAGGGCGCAGGTGTTGTGGTGCTGGAAGAATACGAGCACGCCAAAGCGCGCGGTGCGAAAATCTATGCCGAGGTGCTGGGTTACGGTATGTCCGGTGACGCCTATCACATTACTGCCCCCGCCGAGAGCGGCGAAGGTGGCGAACGCTCGATGCGGGCGGCGCTGAACAATGCCGGTCTGAAACCAACCGACATTGACTATATCAATGCGCATGGCACCTCGACCATGGCGGATACAATTGAATTGGGCGCTGTGGAGCGGCTGCTGGGCGATCATGCGGCTTCGGTCACTATGTCTTCCACCAAATCCTCCACGGGTCACCTGTTGGGCGCTGCGGGCGCGATCGAGGCGATCTTCTCGATCCTGGCGATCCGCGATCAGGTTGCCCCACCCACAATCAACCTGGACAATCCGGCCGTGGACTCGGTGGTCGACCTGGCCCCCAATGCCAAACGTGAACGCAAGATTGACGTGGTCCTGTCCAACTCCTTTGGCTTTGGCGGCACCAACGCCAGCGTGATCTTCGGAAAGGCCGACTGATGTGGCGTAGCCTCGCTTCAAATATGCTGACGATGCTGGTGGTGGGCTTGTTCCTGCTGGGCGGCGTCATCCTTTGGGGGAAAACGCAATATACCGCCTCAGGACCGCTGGAAACGGCGATCTGTCTGCGGGTCGAGCGGGGCTCGAATATGACAAAAGTAAGCCGCGATCTGGAATCCCAGGGGGCGGTGATCAGCGGTGCAATGTTCCGTGTCGGTGCTAGATACAGTGAAAAAACCGGTGATCTGAAAGCCGGCAGCTTCCTGGTGGATGCCGGATCGTCGATGGAACAGATCGTCGCTCAGGTGACCACCGCCGGAGCCAGCTCTTGCGGCACCGAGATTGTCTACCGCGTTGGCATCACCCGGATCACGGCGCAGGTGCGCGAGCTGGATCCAGCCAGCAACAAATTTGTCGAACGTGCGGAGTTTCAGCTAAATACTGATGAAATTCCAGCGGTCTACACAGAGAAACGCGGCGAACGTGACACCCGCTATCGCATCGCCCTGGCCGAAGGTGTGACCAGCTGGCAGGTGGTCGAGGCGCTCAAGATGATGGATATGCTCGACGGTGAAACCGGCGTGCGCCCCCCCGAGGGCATGCTCGCCCCCGACAGCTACGAGATTGTTCCCGGCACCAAACGCGTGGATGTTCTGGCCGAGATGCAGACCCGCCAGCAGCTGCGTATCAACGCCGCATGGGAGGCCCGTACAGACGGCCTGCCGCTGGCTTCGCCTGAGGAAATGCTAATCCTCGCCTCGATCATCGAAAAAGAAACCGGCGTCCCAACCGAGCGCCGTCAGGTCGCCAGCGTCTTCACCAACCGCCTCAATCGCGGCATGCGCCTGCAAACCGACCCCACGGTGATCTATGGCGTCACCAAGGGCGAGGGCATCCTGGGCCGGGGCCTGCGCCAAAGCGAGCTGCGCAAAGTGACCCCGTGGAACACCTATGTGATCGAAGGCCTGCCACCGACCCCGATCGCTAACCCCGGCATGGCAAGCCTTGAGGCCGCTGTGAATCCGGATCAGACGAAGTACGTGTTCTTCGTCGCCGACGGCACCGGCGGTCACGCCTTCGCGGAAACGCTGCAGGAGCACAACCGCAACGTCCAAAAATGGCGTGCGATCGAAGCGGACCGGCAGAATAACTAGACTTGATTAACTGCTATGGGAAGAGGGCGCTACGGCGCTCTTTTTCATTTCCATTTTACTGGCATGCCGCTTGTGTATCTAAAAAATCCCAGCTGAAGAGGAACAAAAATATGCTGTCAGGCGTATGTATCGGCACCAATGACATCACCGCTGCCACTCAGTTCTACGACACAGTTCTGGCGACCATCGGCATGCACCCTGTCCTGACCGAACTGCGCGAAGTGGGCTATGCAGGCGCTGACGGGCGAATAAGCGTGTTTCTAATCGTTCCCTACAACGACCAACCGGCTACCTTTGGCAATGGCACCCAGTTCATGTTCTACGCGCCAGATGCTCAGGCGGTGCGGGCGTTTCACGAAGCGGCGCTGCACTGTGGCGGCACAGACGAAGGCCAACCCGGCCCAAGGGACTATCATCCGGATTACTACGGCGCCTATGTGCGGGATCTGGATGGCAACAAACTGAATGTTTCGGTGAGCTTGGAGACTAACTCTGGGGCATGATGCCGTGATGGTCTGTTGCCTACCGACCGCCCGCCCCCATCATTCCAAACCTTGACTTTTGTGAAATTTTCACGTATAGGTTGTGACGCAGTTGGAAGACATCAGGACGGCCTCAGGGGTCTAATCCCGTGGTCGTTCTCGCGTCTCTCATGCGGATCATCACGCATGAGGAAATCCAGGTCATGGTGCAAAACCCACTGACTCCCCAAATCGAAAGAACCGCTGATCTGCTCAGGTCACTGCAGGATTCCATCCAACGTTTGCGCAACACCGCCGAGGCCCTACGCGAACAGCTGGAGGCCGAGCAGGAGATCGGCGGCGAAATCTCGACACCACATCTCACCAAGCTTGAGGGGCTTATCCGGGACTGCCAGAAAGTGGAGAAAACCCTTGTCGCACAAAGCAGCCAATTTGCCTCGCTCGTCGATACCGACCCCAGCCTTGACCTCGACAACTTGCGCACTGACCTTCGCTGCCGACTATCTAACCTGCGTGCCTGCTGCGATGAGCGAGATGTTTCTGGATGAACTTCCGGATGAGCTGCTGATCGCGCTGCCTTATCTGTTCGAGGTCTGGGCCCTGCCGCATCAACTGCCACCCAGTGGCGACTGGCGCAATTGGATCATTCTGGGCGGGCGCGGCGCTGGTAAAACCCGCGCTGGCGCCGAATGGGTGCGCGCCCAGGTCGAAGGCAACCTGCCGATGGAGGCAGGTGCGGCCCGCCGCGTAGCGCTACTGGGCGAAACCTATGATCAAGTTCGCGATGTGATGATCCAGGGCGACAGCGGCATCCTTGCCTGTTCGCCCCCCGATCGTCGCCCAACGTGGAAAGCGGGTGAACGCAAACTGATCTGGCCCAATGGCGCCACCGCGCAGGTCTTTTCCGCCCACGACCCCGAGGCCCTGCGCGGCCCGCAGTTCGATGCCGCTTGGGCGGATGAACTCGCCAAGTGGAAGAAAGCGCGCTCCAGTTGGGACATGCTGCAGTTTGCCCTGCGTCTGGGGCAGGATCCTCGGCTCTGTGTGACCACCACACCGCGCAACGTCGCCGTTCTGCGCGAGATCATGGCACTGTCGTCCACCGTGTTGACCCACGCCCCCACCGAGGCCAACCGCGCCAACTTGGCGCCGTCTTTTCTGACCGAAGTGCGCAGGCGTTATGCTGGCACCCGGTTGGGACAGCAAGAGCTGGACGGAGTGCTTCTGTCGGATATCGAGGGTGCGCTGTGGACGGACAAGATGCTGCAGGCCGCCTTGCTGGACCGTGCGCCGGATATGGACCGCATTGTTGTGGCCGTGGACCCGGCAGTGAGTGCCGGAAAATCCTCGGACGCCTGCGGGATTGTCGTGGTTGGTGCCGCCCTCCAAGGCCCGCCACAGGACTGGCGGGCTTATGTGCTGGCGGATCGCACGGTACAAGGGGTTGGGCCGCTGGCCTGGGCTCAGGCCTCGATTGCGGCGATGCAGGAGTTCGGGGCCGACCGGCTGGTGGCCGAGGTGAACCAGGGCGGTGCACTGGTGGAAAACGTGCTGCGTCAGGTCGATCCATTGGTGCCGTACAAAGCCCTGCATGCCAGCCGCTCTAAATCGGCGCGCGCGGAACCGGTGGCGGCGCTGTACGAGCAAGGGCGGGTGCATCATCTACCCGGATTGGCGGAGCTGGAGCTTGAGATGAGCCAAATGACTCCGCAGGGCTATCGTGGGTCGGGATCTCCGGACCGGGTGGATGCGCTGGTCTGGGCGCTGCATGACCTGATTATCCTGCCAGGGTCACTGGCGCTCAGGCCTCGGCTTAGGGTGTTATGATCACAACCGCCTGCCTGTGTGGCGGGCGGTTTCTTTGAGTATTTTTAGCAAAAAGAAGGTTCGGGCATAGGGGGTGTTGCGCAGCCGGCGTTCGCGCTGGATCGGAAATCTTCAGGCACGTCAGGGATAAAAGTCTCAGCAAGGGGGCGACAGTGCCTCGAAGATGAGAATGAGGAAATGTCATGGTGTTTGACCTCCTGCGGCGCAAGAAGACCCCTATCGAGCAAAAGGCAAGCGCAGCCGCCCGTGTGGTGGCCTGGCAAGGCGCGGGCCGGGTGGCTTGGAGCCCGCGTGATAGTCAGTCGCTGATCCGTAGCGGATTTTTAGGCAACCCGGTTGGGTTTCGCTGTGTCAAACTGATCGCCGAGGCCGCCGCCGCGTTGCCGCTAGTGTTACAGGACCAGCAGCAACGGTTTGAACAACATCCCATTTTGGCCCTGCTGGCGCGCCCCAATGTGGCGCAGGGGCGGGCCGAACTGCTGGAGTCGTTGTTTGGTCAGTTGCTGCTTACTGGCAATACTTATGTCGAGGCGGTGGCGGGCGATCAGGGCCTGCCGGTTGAGCTGCATGTGTTGCGTTCGGACCGGGTTTCGGTGCTGCCGGGGACAGATGGCTGGCCCTCGGGCTATGAGTATAAGGTGGGGAGCCGCAAACACCACTTTGAGATGACTGGTACGCGTGCTGCGATCTGCCACATCAAGAGCTTTCACCCGCAGGACGATCACTATGGATTGTCACCGCTGCAGGCGGCGGCGATGGCGGTGGATGTGCACAACAGTGCCTCGCGCTGGTCCAAGGCGCTGCTGGACAATGCAGCGCGCCCGTCTGGTGCGCTGGTCTGGAAGGGTAGCGATGGGCAGGGCAGCATGGCGGATGATCAGTTCCGCCGCTTAAGTGATGAAATCGAAGCCAATTTTCAGGGCGCGCGCAATGCCGGGCGGCCTATGGTGCTCGAAGGGGGCTTAGATTGGAAACCGATGGGGTTTTCCCCCAGCGATATGGAGTTCCAAAAGACCAAAGAAGCCGCCGCGCGGGAAATTGCTCTGGCCTTTGGGGTGCCGCCGATGCTGCTGGGCATTCAGGGCGATGCCACTTACGCCAACTACCAAGAGGCCAACCGCGCCTTTTACCGGCTCACGGTGGTGCCGCTGGTCACCCGCGTTGCAGCCGCCTTAATCGACTGGCTGTCAGGGTTTGAGGGCGCTCAGTTGACGTTGAAACCGGATCTGGATCAGGTGGCGGCGCTGTCGGCGGAACGCGATGCGCAATGGGCGCGGGTGTCTTCCGCCGCGTTTCTCAGCCGCAGCGAAAAACGCCGCTTGCTGGGACTGCCCCCCGAGGACGGAGGCACAGAAGATGCGTGATGCTATGCCGCCGCCCTTTGACTGCGCGCCCGGGCTGCGTCTGGCGGCGCATGAACGGCTGATGCAGCTGCAAACCGACCACCTGAACCGGCGTCTGGACCGTCTGGAACAGATGATGGAACGGCTGGATCGACGTTTGTGGTTCACCGTCTACGGCGTGGCTGCGGTCATTCTGGGGCAGGCGTTCCGGTCCTTCATGCTGTTGCAATAGCAACGTGTTAACAAAGTATTAATCGAGGTTTCTAATGCAAAATGAAACTCAGTTAGAGCAAAAATTCATGGCCGCCAAAACCGCGCTCAGCCTCTCTGACGGGCAGGTGATCGAAGGTTACGCCAGCCGATTTGGCGAGGTGGACCAGAGCGGTGATGTGGTGCTGCGTGGCGCCTATGCGGCTTCGCTTGCGGCACTGCAGGCGCGCGGCGGTAAGGTCAAGATGCTGTGGCAACACGACCCGGCGCAGCCCATTGGGGTCTGGGATGACGTGCGCGAGGATGACCACGGGCTGTGGGTCAAGGGCCGCTTGCTGGTGGAAACCCGCCGTGGCGCCGAGGCCGCAGCCTTGATTGCCGCCGGGGCCATTGACGGACTGTCGATCGGCTATCGCACCAAATGCGCCAGCAAGGGCGACAAAGGCGAACGCCGCTTAAGCGAGGTCGAGCTGTGGGAGGTGTCTTTAGTGACTTTTCCAATGCTGCCCACCGCGCGGGTGACAGGCAAAGCGGCGGCGGATCCGGTCTTGGATGCATTGCAGGACATGGCCGGGATCCTGGCACAGGCGCGACGTCAGATGACGCAGCGCTGACAGGGGGCAAATCAAACCAAACAGGACACTCAGATGAGCAAGACCATACCCCAACACGGGGCCACGGACGCTGCCCCTTTGATCCGGGACGTGACCCAGTCGATGGCTGGATTTGTCGAAGATTTCAAAGGCTTCCGCGACGACATCAAGGCAAAACTGAAACTGACCGAAGAGCGAGTAACCATGCTGGACCGAAAAACTCAAATCGCGGCGCGCCCGCAGCTGTCTGCCTGCAATGATGCTGGCGCCCCACACCAAAAAGCCTTTCAGTCTTACCTTCGTTCAGGCGATGACGATGGGCTGCGCGGGTTGCAACTGGACGGCAAGTCGCTGTCGACAGCCGTGAACAGCGATGGTGGATATCTGGTCGATCCAGTTACTGCCGAGACGGTGATTTCAGTGCTACAAGCCACCGCCTCGATCCGCGCGATTGCGGCGGTGGTCACGGTCGAGGCGACGTCTTATGACGTGCTGATTGACCACACTGATGTGGGAGCCGGCTGGGCCACTGAAGCCGATCCTGCCTCGGAAACCGGCACCCCGGTTATTGATCGGATTACCATTCCCCTGCATGAACTTAGCGCCCTTCCCAAGGCCTCGCAGCGGTTGCTGGATGACAGCGCTTTTGACATCGAGTCCTGGCTGGCCGGGCGCATTGCCGACAAGTTCTCGCGGGCCGAAGCCTCGGCGTTTCTGAACGGCGATGGTGTCGACAAACCAACCGGTATTCTGACTCATGCGGTGGTGGACAATGACAGCTGGAGTTGGGGCAATATTGGCTATGTCGCCAGTGGCAGTGACGGCGGGATTGGCGATGGTGATGCCATTGTCGATCTGGTCTACGCACTGGGCGCGCAGTACCGGGCAAATGGCACTTTTGTAATGAATTCAAAGACTGCGGGCCTGATCCGCAAGTTGAAAGATGGCGATGGCCGCTTCCTGTGGTCCGATGGTCTGGCGGCGGGTGAGCCCGCACGTCTGATGGGCTATCCGGTTCTGGTGGCCGAGGATATGCCGGATGCCGCCAGCGACAGCTACTCAATAGCCTTTGGTGATTTCTCGGCTGGTTATACCATTGCCGAACGTCCCGATTTGCGGGTGCTGCGGGATCCGTTCAGCGCTAAGCCGCATGTGCTGTTTTATGCCACCAAACGTGTTGGCGGTGATGTCAGCGATTTTGCCGCCATCAAGCTGCTGAAATTCGGCCTGACCTAACTGGTCTAGCCGATGACGTGACCGGCAGCCCGGTCACGTTGGCAGGCGTGTGTCTCAATCTTGTGCCGTCCAGCTGCTCCCCTCCGTCCGAGCGGCACAGGAAGACGCGCGCCTGCTGTATCAAAGTTCTGTCCCTCGCGGACGCAAGTTTCCGGAGTAATGAGATGATGTTGAGTGAACAAACGCCGGTGCCCGAGACCGCGCTGCCGTTAGAGCCGTTCAAGGCACATCTGCGGCTGGGAACCGGATTTGGCGAAGGCAATCTGCAGGATGAAGTTTTGGTCAGTTTTCTGCGCGCTGCCATTGCCGCAATCGAAGCAAGGACCGGCAAGGTGCTGATAACCCGGCAGTTTACCCTCAACATGCATCAATGGCGCGATCCTGTAGCGCAGGTGCTGCCTTTGGTGCCGGTAACATCCGTAGGCACTGTTGTATTGGTAGATGCTGAAGGTGGCGAAGACACACTTGAGACAAGCTTGTATCATCTGGTTCAGGATAGCCAGCATCCTCAGCTTTGTCCCACCGGCAGTCTGTTGCCTGCGGTTGTTAACGGTGGTGCGCTGCGCATCACGTTGACAGCGGGCATGGCAGGTGATTGGGGTGGGCTCCCGGCTGATCTGGGGCAGGCGGTGTTAATGCTGGCATCGCATTATTACAACTATCGCGACGACACCGGACTGTCGGGCGGCTGCATGCCTTTTGGTGTCACCAGCCTGATCGAGCGCTACCGCGTTGTCCGTCTCAGCCTGGGGCGGGTGCAATGACTGCGCCGGTTCTGTCGCGTCGTCTGACGCTCGAAGACCCACAACGCGCCAGTGATGGCAGCGGTGGGCATGTCGAGGCATGGGAGGCTCTGGGGGATCTTTGGGCTGAGGTTAAGCCTTTGACAGGTCGTGCCAAAATGCAGGGCGGCGTGGATCTGTCCTTGCAGCGGTACCGCGTCACTGTGCGTGCGACACCAGTAGGATCTGCCAGCCGCCCGCGACCGGATCAACGGTTTCGCGATGGCACACAACTGTTTCTGATCCACGCCGTGGCCGAGGCCGATGCCTTGGGACGCTACCTAACCTGTTTTGTGCAAGAGGAGGTCTCGGCATGAGTTACGCTTTGTCTGCTGCGCTGCAATCGGCGGTGTTTCAGCACCTGAGCAACGATCCCGCGCTGGTCGGCGTTGCCATCCATGACGCGCTGCCCTCGGGCACTGTGCCGCAGACCTATGTGCTGCTGGGAAGTGAAGATGTGCGGGATGGTTCTGATGTCTCGGGTGCTGGGGCGCTGCATCGATTTAACGTTTCAATTCATTCCGATAGCGCCGGTTTCCTATCAGCGAAACAGCTTGCCGCAACGCTGTGTGACACTCTGCTGGATGCGCCCCTGATCCTGTCGCGAGGGCATCTGATCGGCCTCTGGTTTGATCGCGCCAATGCAAGGCGGATGAGCGACGGCAGCCGCAGGATCGAACTGCGGTTTCGCGCCCGGGTCGAGGATAGCTGATGTCCCGACCGACCTTTCAAATTAACGCGCTGAAATAACAGGAGAAATTACAATGACAGCCCAAAATGGTAAGGACCTATTGGTCAAGGTGGACATGACCGGCGACGGGCAGTTCGACACTCTCGCAGGCCTGCGCGCCACGCGGATCAGTTTCAATGCAGAAACGGTGGATGTCACCAGTCTGGAAAGCCAGGGTGGCTGGCGCGAGCTGTTGTCCGGTGCTGGTGTGCGCTCGGCCTCGATCTCGGGGTCTGGCGTGTTCCGCGATGCTGGGTCGGATGAGCGGGCTCGACAGTTGTTCTTTGACGGCGAAACTCCGGATTTTCAGGTGATCATCCCGGATTTTGGCATTGTGGCGGGCGCCTTTCAGGTTACCGCGCTGGAATATGCCGGCAGCCACAACGGCGAGGCCACTTACGAGCTGTCACTGGCCAGCGCCGGGGTGCTTGCCTTTACGGCGGTCTAAGCCATGGCCAATCCCTGGACAGGCGAAGTGGAACTGGTGATTGACGGGACCCCACGGGTTATGAAGCTGACCCTGGGCGCGCTGGCAGAACTTGAGCAGGCGCTGAAAGTCGGGTCGCTGGTGGATCTTGTGCAACGGTTTGAAAGCGGTGGTTTTTCGGCGGCGGATGTCTTGGCGCTGATTGGGGCCGGGCTGCAGGGCGGCGGAATGCCGATATCTGCCGAGGATCTGGCCCATGCTGAAATAGACGGTGGCCCGATGGCAGCGGCTAGGGCAGCGGCGCAACTGTTGGCGCGGGCCTTTATGACGCCGGATCTGCCGTGAGCCAGTTGGACTGGCCATCTATGATGCGGGCCGGGTTGTTGGGGCTGCGGTTGCTGCCCGCTGATTTCTGGCGGCTGACCCCAGCTGAATTGCGGTTGATGCTGGGGCAAAGCGCAGCTCAGACCCCGATGGGCCGGGCGGGGCTTGATGCTTTGATGAACGCCTATCCCGACCAGACAGGAGACGACGATGAGTGATCATGAGGCAATTGCGGACCTGGAACTGCAAAGCGAGAACCTGGGCGAAGCCCTGGGTGATGCGGCGGGAATGGCGGCAACATTTGACGCCGAATTGCGCCGGGTGCGCGAGGCATTTGCCGCCACCGGACGGGACGCAGCTACGTTGGAACGCGGCATGTCCAAGGGCCTGCGCCGCGCGTTTGATGGCGTGGTGATGGATGGCATGAAACTGTCCGATGCGCTGGAAACCGTAGCGCGCTCGATGATCCAGACCACCTATAATGCGGCGATCAAGCCAGTGACGGATCACGTTGGCGGGGTGCTGGCAAGTGGCGTGACACAGCTGATCAGCGGCATTCTGCCTTTCGGCGATGGTGCGGCGTTCTCACAAGGTCGAGTGATGCCTTTTGCCCGTGGTGGCGTGGTTAGCGGCGCCACCAGTTTCCCCATGCGTGGTGGTAGCGGATTGATGGGCGAGGCTGGCCCCGAGGCGATCTTGCCACTGGCACGGGGTCCGGATGGTTCACTCGGCGTGCGTAGTGGCGGCGCTGGTACGGTCAAGGTGGTGATGAATGTCACCACACCAGATGTGCAGAGCTTTGCCCGCAGTCAGGGCCAGATTGCTGCACAGATGAGCCGGGCCTTGGGGCGTGGCAACCGCAATCGCTAAAGGGCCACTGTTTTGCCTGGCCGATAGGCCGGGCGCGCCTGACCTTCCCGTCAAACCGTAGGTTTGCCTTCGGCAAAACGGAGAAGGCGCTTTTCACCTCCCCAAGGTCAGGCGAGCCCTAGAGACCAAGACGAGACACAAGCCAAGAGCGCGTTTGGAGACAGCAGCAATGACATTCCACGAGGTAAGATTTCCCGCCAGTCTCAGCTTTGGCTCGATTGGCGGACCAGAGCGGCGCACGGACGTGGTGACGCTGGCCAATGGGTTCGAGGAGCGCAACACCCCTTGGGCGCACTCACGTCGGCGCTATGACGCCGGGCTGGGGTTGCGGTCGCTGGATGATATCGAAGTGTTGATTGCCTTTTTCGAGGCGCGGCGCGGGCAAATGCACGGGTTTCGCTGGAAAGACTGGTCAGATTACAAATCGGCGCGCGCTACGGCGGATGTGGCGTTTGATGATCAGGTGATTGCCAGTGGCGATGGCACCTCGGTCACGTTTCAGTTGTGTAAGACCTACCGCTCGGGGAGTTACAGCTATGAACGGCCTGTTGCCAAACCCGTGGCGGGGTCGGTGCGCATCGGGATCGAGCAGGACGAGCTGCGCGAGACGGTGGATTTTGATCTGGACGACAGCACGGGCCTGATCAGTTTTGCACATCCACCAGCCGAGGGCATGGCTATCGTGGCCGGGTTTGAATTTGACGTGCCGGTGCGGTTTGACACCGATCGCATCCTGACCAGTATCGCCAGTTTTCAGGCGGGTGATGTGCCCAATGTGCCGGTGGTCGAGGTGCGTGTGTGATGGCGGTCATGTCACAGGCGTTTCAGGACCATGTGCAAGGCGGGCTGACCAGCCTGTGCCGGGCTTGGGCAATCAGCCGTCAGGACGGGGTGGTGCTTGGCTTTACTGATCATGATCGGGATCTGAGTTTTGACGGTTACAGCTTCAAGGCAGGCTCGGGCCTGAGCGCGCTGGCGTTGCAGCAGACCACTGGACTGTCAGTGGATAACTCCGAGGCGATCGGCGGTCTTAGCGATGCCTCGGTGACCGAGGCCGATATCAATGCGGGTCGGTTTGATGGGGCTGCCGTCCAATGCTGGCTGGTGAACTGGTCGGATGTCTCGGTGCGCTGGCTGATGTTTCGCGGATCAATCGGCCAGTTGCGTCGCTCGGGTGGTGCGTTCCATGCCGAGTTGCGCGGGCTGAGCGAGGTATTGAACCGGCCGTTGGGGCGGGTCTATCAGAAACCCTGTACAGCGGTGCTGGGCGATGGGGGATGCAAGTTTGCGCTGGACACGCCGGGATACAGCGAAGACCTGCCGGTCGAGCAGGTTGAGCGCGGCCAGGAGTTTCGATGGCAGGATCTGGCGGGGTTTGAGCCAGGTTGGTTTGCCCGTGGACGGCTAGAGGTGCTGTCGGGTCCCGCGCAGGGGCTGAATGGCGTCATCAAGCAGGATCGCAGTGACGATGCAGCTCGGGTGATCGAGCTGTGGCAGCCGATCCGCGCTGAGGTGCTGCCGGGTGATATGCTGCGGCTGCAGGCGGGCTGTGACAAGCGGATGCAGAGCTGCCGATTGAAATTCAACAATCTGGTCAACTATCAGGGCTTTCCAGATATCCCCGGCGAGGACTGGATGATGTCGGTGCCCAAGCAAAGTGGCACCAATAGCGGCGGCAGTCGCAGATGAGCGCGCAGGGGGACATAATCCTTGCTGTGGCACGTAGCTGGGTCGGAACGCCTTATGTGCATCAGGGGGCCTGCAAAGGCGCCGGCTGTGACTGTCTGGGGCTGGTGCGCGGTATCTGGAGTGAAGTGCACGGGCAAGAGCCGGAACAGGTGCCGGCCTACTCATTGGATTGGTCTGAACCTCAGGGCGAGGAACGCCTATGGCAGGCAGCTCTGCGGCATCTGCAGGCGAAACCGCTGGATCAGGCGGCTGCGGGGGATGTGATCCTGTTTCGCATGCGTGCTGGTGCGGTGGCTAAGCATCTTGGGGTGCAGTCTTGCGTTGCAGCATTAGCGCAAAGGAGCGCGCCTATCGGCAGTGCCAGAACCGCTTCAAAATTCATTCATGCCTACAGCGGCCACGGCGTGGTCGAAAGCCCGCTGAGCGCGCCCTGGCAACGGCGCATCGTTGCGCGGTTTCAATTTCCAAAGGAGACAGACTGATGGCAACCATACTTTTGTCTGCAGCAGGTGCTGCCATTGGCGGTGCGGTTGGGGGCACCGTTGCTGGGTTGTCCTCGGTGGTGATTGGCCGCGCAGTGGGGGCAACGCTGGGACGTGCCATTGATGCGCGGCTACTGGGTTCCGGTTCAGCTGCGGTTGAGACCGGTAAGGTCGAACGTTTCCGTTTGACCAACGCCAGCGAAGGCGTGCCGGTGCCGCAGGTCTATGGACGGATGCGGGTGGGCGGTCAGGTGATCTGGACCTCGCAGTTCCGTGAAAGCACGACCACCAGCGGTGGGGGTGGCAAAGGCGCACCCAAGCAGCCGCAGACCACCAGTTATAGTTACTCAGTATCGCTGGCGATTGCCCTGTGCGAGGGCGAAGTGACCAATGTGCAGCGCATCTGGGCGGATGGCGAGGAAGTGGCGCTGTCGGATCTGAACCTGCGGCTGTACCCCGGTACTCAAGACCAAGAGCCCGACCCGGTGATCACGGCAATCGAAGGCAGTGATCAGGTGCCCGCCTATCGCGGCACCGCCTATGTGGTGTTCGAGGATCTGGCGCTAGAGGCTTATGGCAACAGGGTACCGCAGTTCTCGTTTGAGGTGGTGCGGGCAGAACAGCCCTCCAGCGTCACATATGAACAGGATCTGGGGCAACTGTTGCGTGGCGTGGCGCTGATGCCGGGGACCGGGGAATATGCGCTGGCCACCACGGCGGTGCATTATGACCATGGACCGGGACAGGCGCAGGCGGCCAACAGTCACGCGCCCTCGGGAATGACGGATTTTCTGACCTCGGTGGCGGCGCTTGAGGAGGAATTGCCAACCTGCGATGCCGCGTCCCTGATTGTGTCGTGGTTTGGCGATGATCTGCGCTGTGGCAATTGCAGCCTGCGTCCTAAGGTCGAACATCACCTGTCTGATGGTGCCAATATGCCCTGGTCTGTGTCTGGTGTTGCACGTGCTGCCGCGCAGGCGGTGGCGCAGGAGGACGGCCGACCGGTCTATGGCGGCACCCCGGCGGATGCGTCGGTGATTGAGGCGATCCAGCATTTGCGCGCACAGGGGCGTCGGGTGATGTTCTATCCCTTTATCCTGATGGAGCAGCAGGTGGGAAATGGTCTGCCCGACCCATGGAGCGAAGCCGAAGATCAACCACATCTGCCCTGGCGGGGCAGGATTACCCTGTCGAAGGCACCGGGACGTGCAGGCTCGCCGGATGGGACAGCTGTAGCCGATGCTCAGGTCTCCAGTTTCTTGGGTACGGTGACAGCGGCGCATTTCACTGTGGGGGAAGGGACCGTCAGCTATAGCGGCCCCAGTGAGTGGAGCCTGTCGCGGTTCATCCTGCACTATGCGGCGCTTTGTGCGGCGGCAGGTGGGGTCGAGGCATTCTGTATTGGCTCCGAGATGCGTGGGCTGACCCAGATCCGCGGCGCAACTGGCTTTGTCGTGGTAGATGCGCTGATAAGTCTGGCAGCTGAGGCGCGTATTCTACTGGGGGAGGAGACCAAGATCAGCTATGCTGCTGACTGGTCCGAGTATTTTGGCTATAACACCCCCGAAGGCGACCGTCTGTTCCATCTTGATACGCTGTGGGCGGATGACAACATCGATTTCATCGGGATTGACAACTACATGCCGCTGTCTGACTGGCGTGAGGGGGAGGATCATCTGGATGCGCAGGCAGGCGCGCCCAGCATCTATGATCCCACCTATCTGGATAGCAATGTCGAAGGCGGTGAGGGCTATGACTGGTATTATCACTCCCCCGAGGCTGAGGCGGCGCAGATCCGAACGCAGATAACCGATACTGCTCATGGCGAGCACTGGATCTGGCGGTATAAGGATATTCGCGCTTGGTGGCAGAATGAGCATCACGAACGTATCGGTGGGCTCCGTCAGGCCATAGCCACCGCATGGGAGCCGCAGAGCAAACCGATCTGGTTTACCGAGCTGGGCTGTGCGGCCATCGATAAGGGCACCAATCAGCCGAACAAGTTTCTGGATCCCAAAAGCTCGGAATCGAAACTGCCGAAGTTCTCAAATGGGCTGCGTGATGATCTTATCCAGATCCAGTACCTGCGCACGGTGCTGGGGCACTGGGGGAAAGGCGACAACAATCCTGTGTCAGACATCTTTGGCGCGCCCATGCTGGACATGTCCAATGCCTATGTCTGGGCCTGGGACGCACGACCCTATCCGGTGTTCCCCAATGCGGTGGAGGTCTGGAGCGACGGCGACAATTACACCCGTGGGCATTGGCTGAACGGACGGGTGGGGCAACGAACCCTGGCCTCGGTCGTGGCCGAGATCTGCGCGCGCGCTGGGCTGAAGGCCGACAGCTATGATGTTTCCCAGCTGCATGGGCTGGTGCGGGGCTATGTGGTGGCCGATGTCGGCGATGCGCGCGCGGCACTGCAACCGCTGATGTTGCGTCACGGATTTGATGCGATCGAACGGGATGGCGTGCTGTTGTTTCGTCTGCGCAGTGGCACCAAAGCGGTGGAGCTGGACCCGGACCTGCTGGCGATGAGTGACGAGTTGCAAGGCGGTACAGAACAGAGCCGTGAGAGCGAGGCGGAACTGGCGGGACGGGTGCGGCTGCGCTTTGTGCAGGCGGGGGGCGATCATGACGTGGTAGGTGAAGAGGCGGTGCTGCCGGATAAGGCCACCCATGCGGTCAGTCAGAACGATCTGCCCATGGCGCTGACCCGCGCCGAAGGGCGACAGGTGGTCGAACGCTGGCTGACTGAATCCCGGGTGGCGCGGGACACGGTGAAATTCTCCCTGCCACCCTCGGCCATGGCGCTGGGCGCTGGTGATGTGGTGCGTCTGCCGAACGGCGAGGGGACCGGCACTCTGTACCGGATCGACCAACTGGAGCAGACCGAGCTGCAACTGGCCGAGGCAGTGCGTATTGAACCCGAGGTTTATACCCCCTCAGAGATCCCTGAGGATCTGCCGGGTCTCAGCGCCTTTGCCGCCCCTGTGCCGGTGCTGCCGCTGTTCATGGATCTGCCGCTGATGCGCGGTGACGAGGTGCCGCATGCGCCACATCTGGCTGTCACCGCACAGCCCTGGCCAGGCACTGTGGCGCTGTATGGCTCGGCGAGTGATGACAATTACGCCTTGGATCAAATCATTGCTGCTGGCGCGACAATTGGGGTCACGCAAACACCACTGCTGGCCGGGCCGTCTGGGCGCTGGGACATGGGGGCTGACCTGCAGGTCACGATGATCTCGGGCAGCCTGGAAAACCGCGAGGCGGAGGCGGTGCTGAACGGGGCTAATCTGGTGGCGATTGGTGATGGTTCGCCCGGTAACTGGGAGCTGTTGCAGTTTCAGGAGGCCGAGTTGATCGCGCCAGACAGCTATCTTTTGCGTCGGCGGTTGCGAGGGCAATTGGGCAGTGATGCGCTGATGCCTGTTGTCTGGCCTACCGGGTCCTGGTTGGTGCTGCTGGATGGCACAGCTGTGCAGCCCGAGCTGTCTCCAGCGCAACGCCGCATCTCTCGCCATTATCGCATCGGCTCAGCGCGCCGCAGTTACGACGACCCTTCGTATGTGCATCTGGTCGAGGCTTTTGATGGCAATGGCTTGCGTCCGTACAGCCCTGTTCATTTGGCCCAAAGCGGCGCGCTGGGCGCCGATGTGGCGCTGACTTGGATCCGACGAACCCGGATCGAAGGCGACAGCTGGGACTTGCCCGAGGTGCCGCTGGGGGAAGAGATTGAGAGCTACCAGATTCAGGTGCTGCGGGGGGGGACGTTGCTGGGGGACTACACTGTAAGCAATCCCGTCTGGAGCTATAGCACCGCGCAGCAGATGGCCGATGGCGTTTTGGCGGGTGACCGGGTTGAGGTTGCTCAGGTCTCGGCGCGGTACGGAGCGGGATTGTCGCGGCAGGTGACACTGACGTGATGCGGCCCGTCTTGAACGGTGATGTGACCTCGGCTGCGCGGGCGCTGTTGTATGTGCCGGCGAAACAGCGGCCGACGTTGTGTCGTCAGATTTTCGAACAGGCAGAAGTGGCAGACAGGCATGTTCGGCGGACCCGTCGCAGTCACCAGTTCGGCAATGGTTCCCTGATGGCTGCAGCGCGTCGTTACCCGTTGGCGGACGAGCCGACGTTTGACTGTGCCGACTATTGTCGCTGTTTCAGCACGGTGTTGACTATGCTTCACTTCGCTAAAGTTGGAGGTATAGATGATTTTGGCTCGGGGCCAACAGTGTGGCAATGAGTTAAACAGGTCTACGCGACTGTCCAGTTGGGGTCCTCAAGCAAGCTTGAGGCCTTGTGGCTCGACGCACTGTGGAGTGATTTTATTCATTCCAAACGACAATGTGAGCCATCAAATCTTTGCATTTGGCAAAAGACTTCTTAGATGCCACAGTTAAGCGCAGCATAGGATGCATAGACATGGTTGAAACACAACACGCCGTCACCTCGATCGATCCGGTCTGGGATCAGATCACTGCCGAAGCTCAGGATGCCGTGGCCACTCAGCCGCTGATGGGCGGGCTGATCCATGCCTGTATCCTGCACCATACCTCGATCGAGAAGGCGCTGTCGTATCGTATCGCCGCCAAGCTGAGCTCGAACGAGATGTCGATGATGGTGCTGCGCGAAATCGTGGATGACGCTTTTGCCAAATCCCCGGCGATTGTCGAGGCAGCACGGGCTGACCTGATGGCGATCTATGACCGCGATCCGGCCTGCCACCGGTTGTTGCAGCCAATCCTGTACTTCAAGGGCTATCAGGCGGTTCAGGCCTACCGCGTTAGTCATTGGCTGTGGACCCAAGGGCAGCAGGATCTGGCTTATTTCTTCCAGATGCGCACCTCGGAAATTTTTGGCATGGATATCCATCCCGGTGCCAAGGTCGGGCAGGGGATCATGATTGACCATGCCCATTCCATTGTGATCGGTGAAACGGCTGTGGTGGGCAATAATGTCTCCATGCTGCACTCGGTGACCCTGGGAGGCACCGGCAAGGAAGAGGAAGACCGTCACCCTAAGATTGCCGATGGTGTGCTGATCGGGGCTGGGGCCAAGATCCTTGGTAATATCAAGGTGGGTCGTTGCAGCCGGATTGCGGCTGGGTCGGTGGTGCTGAAAGATGTGCCAGAATGCACTACCGTGGCTGGGGTGCCGGCCAAGATCGTCGGCGAGGCCGGTTGTGATCAGCCTGCGGTCAATATGGATCAGGTGGTGCCCTGCGGCAGCGGTAAATAAGTCGGCCATGGAAGGTTGACCGGAAGGGGCGTTTTGCGCCCCTTTTTTGTTTCCAACAGGCGTGCGCCTTAGTTGCTTGCGTCGTCCGGAAAACAAAAAGCCCCAGTCAATGGCCGGGGCTTTTGATATTTTGAAGTGTGCGGGTCAGGCCAGCATCATCATCGGATTCTCCAGGTTTTCAACGATGGCATTCAACAAGTTAGCCCCCACTGCGCCGTCGATGACACGGTGGTCAACAGACATGGTGACGGACATCACTGTGGCCACTTTCAACTCGCCGTCTTCGCCAACTACGGGCTGTTTTTTACCAGCACCCACAGCCAGAATGCCGGCATGGGGTGGGTTCACGATGGCATCAAAATTGTCGATGCCAAACATGCCGAGGTTGGAGATCGCAAAGGAACCGCCCTGATATTCATGCGGTGCCAGTTTGCGGTCGCGGGCCCGTGCTGCGAGGTCTTTCATCTGGACCGACAGTGACGAAAGGGATCTTGTGTCAGCGTCCTGCAGAACCGGTGTGAACAAGCCGCCCTCAATCGCAACAGCGACGGCTACATCCGAGGCTTTGAGTTGCAAAACACGATCGCCTGCCCAGACCGCATTGGCCTCGGGGACGGTTTGCAGGGCGTTGGCGACGGCCTTGATGATGAAATCGTTGACCGAGAGCTTCACACCGCGTGCTTCGAGCTGTTTGTTCAGCTGGGCGCGGAATTTGAGCAACGCATCCAGCTGAATGTCGCGGCGCAGGTAGAAGTGCGGGATGGTCTGCTTGGCCTCGGACAGACGCGCGGCGATGACCTTGCGCATGCCGTTGAGGGGGATTTCTTCGTAGTCGCGATCCGTGTACATCTTCGCAACCATTTCGGCCGAAGGACCGGTTGGCGCAGCGACAACTGCGGGTGCAGCCGCAGCGGCTGCCGGAGCAACCATGGGTGCTGCAGATGCATTTTCTACATCCGCTTTGACGATACGACCACGCGGGCCAGATCCCTGCAGCGTTGCCAAGTCCAGACCTTTGTCCGCCGCGATGCGACGGGCCAGAGGCGAGGCAAAGACGCGGGTGCCGTCTGCCGCAGCAGGGGATGCTGGGGCAGGTGACGCAGGGGCGGCTGCTTCAACCGCCGCAGGGGCGGCATCATTAGCCGCGGCTGCAGGGGCAGCGGGTGCGGCGCTGGTTGAGATGTCGTCGGCGGTTTCGCCGTCTTCCAGCAGGATGGCGATAGCAGTGTTGACCTTTACCCCTTCGGCGCCTTCGGCGATCAGGATCTTGCCGATGACACCTTCGTCAACGGCTTCGAATTCCATCGTCGCTTTGTCGGTCTCGATCTCGGCTAGCAGGTCACCGGAGGACACGGTGTCGCCCTCTTTGACCAGCCATTTCGCCAGGGTGCCTTCCTCCATGGTGGGGGACAGCGCGGGCATCAGTATTTCTGTAGGCATACGTCTGTCTCCTTACCGGTAAGTCACTTGTTTCACGGCAGAAATCACCTCGTCGGTGGTGATCAGTGCGTGTTTTTCGAGGTTGGCGGCATAGGGCATGGGCACGTCCTTGCCGGTGCAGGTGATGATCGGCGCATCCAGGTGATCGAAGGCTTGCTGCATCACCTCGGACGCGATGTAGCTGCCGACGGAGCCCTGTGGCCAGCCTTCCTCGACGGTGACCAGACGGTTGGTCTTTTTCACCGACTTGATCACCGTGGGCAGATCCATCGGACGCAGGGTGCGCAGGTCGATGACCTCGGCCGAGATACCGTCTTCGGCCAGCTTATCAGCGGCTTCCAGAGCGTATTGCATGCCGATGCTGAAGGAGACGATGGTGACGTCCGTGCCCTCGCGGCAAATTTTAGCCTTGCCGAAGGGAACGGTGAAATCATCCAGCTTGGGAACGTCAAAGGCGCGGCCGTACATGATTTCGTTTTCCAGGAAAATCACCGGGTTGGGGTCGCGGATGGCTGTTTTCAGCAGGCCCTTGGCATCCGAGGCCGAGTAGGGCGCGACGACTTTGAGGCCGGGGATCTGCATGTACCAAGCGGCAAAACACTGGCTGTGCTGCGCGCCAACGCGGGCTGCGGCGCCGTTGGCACCACGAAACACCATCGGAGCGCCCATCTGGCCGCCGGACATATAGAGCGTTTTGGCGGCGGAGTTGATGATCTGGTCAATCGCCTGCATGGCGAAGTTGAAGGTCATGAACTCGACGATTGGCTTCAGGCCACCAAAAGCGGCGCCAACGGCGATGCCGGTAAAACCGTGTTCAGTGATTGGCGTGTCGATGACGCGCTTGGCGCCGAATTCGTCCAGTAGGCCCTGCGAGATTTTGTAAGCGCCCTGATATTCGGCGACCTCTTCACCCATCAGAAAGACGTTTTCGTCACCGCGCATCTCTTCGGCCATGGCGTCGCGCAAAGCTTCGCGCACCGTGGATTGCACCAGTTCGGTGCCCTCGGGCCAGTCTGGGGTCAGATCGGCAGCAGGGGCTGCAGCAACGGGCGCAGCGGCGGTTGTTGGGGCCGGAGCCTCAACAGCGGCTGGGGCTGCAGCGGCGGCGGCCGGTGTTGCATCCAGAGCTTCGCCTTCTTCGACCAGGATGGCGATGGCGGTGTTGACCTTTACGGCTTCGGTGCCTTCGGCGATCAGGATTTTGCCGATCACGCCTTCATCAACGGCTTCGAACTCCATCGTGGCCTTGTCGGTTTCGATTTCGGCCATGATGTCGCCGGAAGCGACAGTGTCGCCTTCTTTGACTAGCCATTTTGCCAGCGTGCCTTCTTCCATGGTTGGAGACAGGGCGGGCATCAGAATTTCAGTTGCCATGTTGTATGTTCCCCTCAGGCGTAAATGTCGGTCCAGAGCTCGTCGAGCGCTGGTTCCGGGCTGGTGCGGGCAAATTCGGCGGCCTCGTTGACTGCGGCCTTGATGTCCTTGTCGATCGCTTTGAGGTCGTCCTCGGTGGCGTATTTATTGTCCAAGAGCATGGCACGGACCTGTTCGATTGGGTCGCGTTCCTCGCGCATTTTCTGGACTTCTTCGCGGGTGCGGTATTTTGCCGGGTCCGACATCGAGTGGCCACGGTAGCGGTAGGTTTTGACCTCGAGGATATAGGGACCTTTGCCCGCGCGGCAGTGGGCAACGGCGCGCTCACCTGCTTCTTTAACTGTCAAAACACTCATACCATCGACCGCTTCGCCGGGGATGCCAAAGGCTTCGCCGCGGGTGTAGATGTCGGGGGTGACAGAGGATCGTTTTTGCGACGTGCCCATGGCGAAGCCGTTGTTCTCGATGACAAAGACGACTGGAAGCTGCCAGAGTGCGGCCATGTTGAAGGTCTCGTAGACCTGACCCTGGTTGGAAGCGCCGTCACCGAAGTAGGTGAAGGAGACGCGATCGTTGCCCTTATACTTGTCGGCAAAGGCCAGACCAGCGCCGATGGGCACCTGAGCGCCAACGATACCGTGGCCGCCGTAGAAGTTTTTCTCTTTCGAGAACATGTGCATGGAGCCGCCCTTGCCCTTTGACAAGCCACCGATGCGGCCGGTGAGTTCGGCCATGACGCCGCCCGGTTCCATGCCGCAGGCCAACATGTGGCCGTGGTCGCGGTAGGAGGTCAGGCGCTTGTCGCCTTCCTCGGCGGCGGCCTCGAGACCGACAACAACCGCTTCTTGACCGATGTAAAGGTGGCAGAAGCCACCGATCAGGCCCATGCCATAAAGCTGGCCTGCCTTTTCTTCGAATCGACGGATCATGAGCATCGAGCGAAAATGCTCGGTCAGTTCCTCGGCGGAAACATTTGTTTTCTTGACACTTTTTCTCGCAGCCATGGTGGCGAACTCCCCCTGCAGGCTAGATAGTTTAGTATTAAACTATCTAATAAAGGATTTTACAGCCGGTGGCGAGGAATATTGTGACGTGGGGTTTCTGACTGGTAGATCCCTGCCTGTCTTCGGCCCAACGATAACGCCAAATTGGCGCAGGTTGCAACAGGACGCTGCAGATCAGCGGCATCTGTGAAGGATTGATCGTGAGGGATGGGGGGGGGACTGTTCACAAAGGGAGAGCAGACGGTGGGGAGTTTAGCGGATGACGATTTCGTCAGCGCGTAACACGCCCAGAACCGAGCGCGCCTGTTCGTCTAGAAGATCCAGATCGAGGTAGTCGTCGGACAAGCGGTGGGTGAGGTTTTCCATCTGAGCGATTTCGAGCTCAAGTCGGGTGAGATCGCGGCTTAAGGTCTCTGCCTCTGCCGCGATCTCGACCCTACGAAACAACCCGAAATCCCCTTGTACTGCCGCAAATGTAAAGTATGCGCTAAGCGCAAATGCGGCGACAAAGAAGGCCAAGGAACCAATTGAGGGTCTGTGGTTTCGGGTCACGTGAGATTGCCTGTATGTACTGCTCAAGTTTTATTTAGCGCCAGTTGATCCAGCGTCTGCCACAGTTATGACACAAGCGATTCGGCTTGTGAATCCCCTTTGAGTCCAATGTTCGGAATTTTTTACGTTAAGGGTTTGGCAAGGTTTTTTTGTACTCCAAGGTCGGGTTGGCATTGCTGCTGACGATTTGAAGAGGCGCGGTTTGATCCTGCCCCGAATTGTTGTTTTATTGCTTTGTATTATGGCTTCCATTCGGCGACATCGGCCCATTCACCTCTGTTCAGAGAGCAAATAACTGGCGGCTGTATTGCCGAAAGGAGGAACTGGTTGTGGTTGTCATTAGCGAGTCAATGCTGCAACACCGGGCAGGGTTTTTCCTTCCATCCACTCGAGGAAGGCACCACCTGCGGTGGAAATGTAGCTGAAATCCGCCGCAACATTGGCTTGGTTCAGTGCGGCCACGGTGTCGCCACCGCCTGCAACTGAGATCAGATCGCCGGATTTGGTCAGAGCAGCGGCTTGTTGGGCGGCGGCATTGGTGGCCGCGTCGAATGGCGGTAGTTCAAACGCGCCCATGGGGCCATTCCAGATCAGGGTTTTGGATTGTGCCAGGATTTCACCCATGGCGGCGACCGTGGCGGGGCCCGCATCCAGGATCATGGCATCCGCCGGGCAGGCGTCGGCTGCAACCGTTTCATTATCGGCGTTTGCCTTGAATTCGCGGGCCACTACCACGTCGCTGGGCAACAGGATCTTGCATCCGGCGGTTTGTGCCTTGGCCATGATCTCACGCGCGGTGTCGGCCAAGTCGTGCTCACACAGGGATTTGCCCACATTCAGTCCCTGCGCCGCCAAGAAGGTATTGGCCATGCCGCCGCCGATCACCAAATGATCAACTTTTTCGACCAGATTTCCGAGCAAATCCAGTTTTGAGGAGACTTTGGCGCCACCAACCACGGCAGTGACAGGGCGCTTGGGCTGGCCCAATGCGCCTTCGAGGGCGGAGAGTTCGGCCTGCATCAGGCGGCCGGCGCAGGCGGGCAGCAGTTTAGCCAAACCTTCGGTTGAAGCATGGGCACGGTGGGCGGCTGAAAACGCATCGTTGCAGTAGATGTCGCCGAGAGCGGCCATCTCTGCCGCCAGAACGGGGTCGTTGTTTTCTTCACCAGCATGGAAACGAGTGTTTTCCAGCAGCAGGACCTGGCCGGGTTGCAGGGCTGCGACAGCGGCTTGGGCTGCGGGGCCGCGACAGTCGGCACAAAACACCACGGGGGCGGCAAAGGCTGTTTCAAGTGCGCCTTGTAGTGGGCGCAGCGACATTTCCGGGACCACCTGGCCCTTGGGTCGGCCAAAATGCGCCAACAGGATGGGGGTGCCGCCTTGGGCCAGAATATCCGCAACGGTGGGCACAACGCGGCGGATGCGGGTGTCATCGCTGACCTGACCATTTTCCACCGGTACGTTGATATCAACGCGCAGCAATACTTTTTTGCCTGCCAGTTCCATGTCGTCCAGCGTGTTCCAGCCCATGTCCGTCTCCTTGCAAAAATCGGTGTCAATCTGCGGTTTATTTCGGGGCTTTTGCCGGTAAGGTCAATGCTCCCTTGGCAATCTGCAGTGCGCAGCTTAAATATCACCGCAATTAGATAAGTCAGGAGAGCCAAATGGCCGAGATCAAAGATCCCGAAAACACGATCATCATCGAGCTGAAGGACGGCAATGTCGTCATCGAGCTGCTGTCGGATGTTGCCCCGAAACACTCTGAGCGCATGAAAGAGCTGGCGCGCGGCGGCGAGTATGACAATGTCTGCTTTCACCGCGTCATCGACGGCTTCATGGCGCAAACTGGTGATGTGGCCAATGGCGACATGGAAGACGGGTTCAACATCCGCAGCGCGGGCACCGGTGGCTCTGAGCTGCCCAACCTACCAGCTGAGTTTTCCAAACTGCCACACGATCGTGGCACCATTGGTGCGGCCCGTTCGGCCAGCCCGGACAGCGCCAACTCGCAGTTTTTCATCAACTTCAGCGACAACCACTTCCTGAATAATCAGTATACCGTCTATGGCCGGGTGATTGAGGGAATGGACCATGTGGATGCTATCGTGCGTGGCGAACCACCAGTGGAACCGGATCGGATGATCTCGGTCAAGGTGGCGGCAGATGCTTAAACTTGCAGCTGCTCTTGCCCTGATGGCCGGCCCTGCGCTGGCCAGCGGCCTTGAGATTACCATCGAGGGCGAACGTGACGACGGTACGGAAGTGATTGGCACAGTTGTGATTGATCTGCTGGAAGACGTCGCACCCAAACATGTCGCGCAGATCACCGCGCTGGCAGCCGACGGCCAATATGACGGGGTGGTGTTCCACCGTGTGATCGAAGGCTTTATGGCGCAGACGGGTGATGTACAGCATGGCCGGTTGACTGAAGACTGGAGCCGGGCTGGCACCGGTGGATCTGAGCTGGGCTATATCGATGCTGAGTTCTCGAGTGTGCCGTTTGATGCCGGTGTTGTTGGTATGGCGCGTGCGCAGGATCCCAACAGTGCCAATTCGCAGTTCTTTATCATGTTTGATGCGGGCCATTTCCTGAACGGGCAGTACACCGTTGTCGGGAAAGTGACCAAAGGCATGGATGTGGTGAATGCGATCAAGTTGGGCCAAGGCGGAAATGGCGCAGTCTTGGGCACACCGGACGTTATGAAAACGGTAACCGTCACCGAGTAAACAGGTGGAGCTTCCTGGGGGAAGCTCTGCAGCTTGTGTTGTGAGCAGCCGATGCATCATCGGCTGCTCACGCCATTGTTGGGTGCCTGTTACCCCGCAAAGGCGCATTCTACCCCTGAAACAGGGGGGCATGATGGCGTTCAGATCCTTTTTGAGTATTGCACTGATCTGGCAGGCTAGCCTTACGGTGGCTGATCCAAAGCTGTGGCAACACGAATGGCCGCAAACTGATTTTTCACGCAGCAGTGTTGGTGATTGGAGCGAGATCCTTTCTGGCGGGCCGCCACGGGATGGCATTCCAGCGCTGAATGATCCTGAGATTATCCAAGCCAGCGAAGAAGTCCGTATCAGCGCGCGTGAGCCGGTGATTACGGTTGAGATTGCGGGGCAGGCTGCACGGGCCTATCCGCTGCGTTACCTGACATGGCATGAGATCGTGAATGATCGCATCGGCGGCGTGCCGGTGGCGGTGACCTTTTGCCCGCTGTGCAACTCAGCCATGACATTTGACCGGCGCACTCGCACCGGGGTGCTGACATTTGGGGTGTCTGGCAAGCTGCGCAATTCCGATATGGTGATGTTTGACCGCGAGAGTGAAAGCTGGTGGCAGCAGGCGATCGGGCAGGGGATTGTTGGCGAGATGACTGGCGTCAAACTGAAGACGCTGCCCAGCTGGATGGAAAGTTGGCAGGAGTTTGTCGCACGCAACCCCAAGGGACTGGTGATGGCGGAGCCCGCGTATAACCGCGCCTATGGTCGCAATCCCTATCGTGGCTATGACAGCTCAGCGCGGCCGTTCTTGTATAATGGCGAGATCCCGCCGCATGGTATTCGCCCCTTGGCGCGAGTGGTCCGGGTCGGATCGCGAGCCTGGCCGTTACAGCGTTTGGCCGAGGTCGGAGAGTTGCGCGAAGCGGGGGTGGTGATCTCTTGGCGCGCGGGGCAGGCCTCGGCTTTGGACTCCGGGCACATTGGCAAGGGCCGCGATGTGGGGTCCATTCGGGTGCGCGACGGGCAGGGGCAGGATCTGGCCCACGATGTGATGTTCGCCTTTGCGTTTCATGCGTTCTGGCCCGAGGGGCGCTGGATGCTGAGTGCGCAGTGATCAGCACTGTTACTGCGCCCATCAGGGGAGAGCCACGGGGCGAACGTCCAATCCTAGGTGTTTAGTATTGCTGTCTTGGTTATTGACGTGTGTCTACACCATCAAATTACCCTGTAAATTGTATAGGCGTAAATTGCCCGTACCAAAAGGCCCCATCATTCCAGTCAATCAAAGGTTAAGTTGTGAAAATCGATCTATTTGTTCGCAATTTTAGAGTGTGTTGTCTCGGAGCGGTTCATGTTTTGAGGTTTTAGGTTCAAAATTGTTTTGTGTTTAACTATTTGATAAATCTCAATTATATTGATGTATGGAAGCCTGGGAACGAATTCTCTCCTTGGAGTTGGTGATGTGGGGATGTGGGCTGTGATGTCAAGAGTTGTGAAAACTCGTGAAAAATGTCGATCACGTCCAGCGTGCCCTTAACACTTGTTGGCCTAATGTCCGCTACGCCTCAAAACGAGGTTTCGCGAAACGGCAAGACGCCGAGCGCAGTAGTCAGAATGACGTCACAGAATGCTCCCAGCGGGCAGAAAAACAAAACGGGGTAAAAACGCCCCTAGACTAGACCAAAGGAATACAGGCTATGACCAGCATTTTGACCAACAATGGCGCAATGGTTGCTTTGCAGACTCTGCAATCGGTGAACAACAATCTGACCGACGCGCAGAACGAAATCTCGACAGGTAAACGGGTAGGTTCAGCCAGCGATAACGCAGCTGTATGGGCCATTTCCAAGACAATGGAATCTGACATCGCAGGTTTTAATGCCATCTCTGAGGCCTTGGCAGTGGGAGAGGCCACTGTATCTGTCGCCTCGGCTGGTGCTGAACAGATTGTGGAAACACTGACTGAAATCAAAGAACTCATCGTTTCAGCGCAATCCGAGAATGTCGACCACAACAAGATCCAGGATGCGATTGACGCGAAAAACGAGCAAGTAGCATCTATTATTGGTGCCGCCCAATTCAACGGTACCAATCTGCTGGCCGCAGATGTTGACGGCAATGGCTCCACCAGCATGGGGGTTCTTGCCTCGTTGGACCGGGTTGGCGCAACTGGTGCGCCGACGGCAACCGAGATCACCGTGGTTACAGTGGACTTTCAGACATCCATTGATTTGCCGACCAACTTGACGGCGATCAGCGACAGCACCACAGCGGCCACCGCCTTGGCTGAGATCGAGGGTTTTCTGATCCTGGCCATCGATGGGGCCGCTCAGTTGGGTGCTGATGCGTCTCGGTTGACGGATCAGGGTGAATTTGTCTCCAAGCTGACCGACGCCATGAAAATGGGTGTCAGCTCGATGACTGACACTAACATGGAAGAGGCATCGGCCCGATTGAAGGCGCTGCAGACCCAGCAGCAACTGGCTGTGCAATCGTTGTCGATTGCCAACAGTGCACCAGAATCGATCATGACGCTGTTCCGTTAAGCGACCTGAACCGGGGCGCATGGCTGCCCCGGTTCAGCATCTTTCTGGGAAAAATAATTTTCTGCCATAATCCATATTATTAGGCGCATAGAGGGGCCTACTGGGGTGCCCGGCTGTAAAAATTGTAGCCTGAGACTTGAACAGATCTCTGAAATCGACAACAATTTTTGACGCGATGCAGACAGTCGGAGGTCAAAATGAAATCGGTGCAAGAGCTTTGCAATAATGTGGCTGTTCCATTTGAGCAGGCCAGGGCGATGCCGCCTTCTGTTTATACCTCTCCTGAATTTCTGAACCAAGAGTTGAGCAAGGTTTTTGGCAGTGAATGGCTATGTGCTGGACGCGCAAGTTCTTTGCCGAACCCCGGTGATTATACCACGATGGAAATTGCCGGTGATCCGATCATGATCCTGCGGGACCGTGAGGGCCAATTGCGGGCGCAGTCCAATGTTTGCCGGCATCGGATGTCCACTTTGCTGGAGGGGCGCGGGACTGTGAAGTCGGTTGTCTGCCCGTACCATGCTTGGACTTATAATCTCGACGGTTCACTGCGTGGTGCTCCGGCGATGATGCACAACGAATCGTTCTGCAAATCCGATATCAAGCTGCCGCAAATTCGCTGTGAAGAGTGGTTGGGCTGGATCATGGTGTCGCTGAACCCGGATGCTGCCCCGGTGGCTGAAGGTCTGGCAGGCATTGGTGGTCTGATTGGTCACTATGGTATGGAAAACTACGTCGAGAGTTTTCGAGAGACCCATCGTTGGAACACCAATTGGAAGGTTCTGGCCGAGAATTTCATGGAAAGTTATCATCTGCCGGTCTGCCATTCGGGCACAATTGGCGGCACTGTGGATTTGGCTTTGATGACCTGTCCCGAAGGGCAACCGGGGTTCAACTACCATTGGATTATGAAAGACAATTCGATGGCGCTGACACTAGCCCATCCAAACAACAGCCATCTTCAAGGCGAAGATCGCAATAAGACCTATCTTTTGGCGGTCTACCCAGCCCTGATGATCACGCTGACACCGGGGTATTTTTGGTATTTATCGTTGCACCCCGACGGGCCGGACCATGTGAATATCCTCTATGGCGGTGGTCTTGCCCCCGAATTTGTCGATGATCCCGAGGCAGACAGGCATTTTCAAGCGCTCAAGACCCTTTTGGACGAAGTGAATGAAGAAGACCGGACCTGTACCGAAAGCGTCTATCGTGGACTTTGTTCGAGGACAGCAGAATCTGGGCCGCTGTCACACTTGGAGCGGCCAAATTATGAGTTTGCTCAATACTTGAATTCCAAGCTGCAGGATGGTGGTTAGGTCGTCAGGATGGTCACCATCACTGCTAACTTCTTTAGTGAAACAAGAAGGTTGCGCCTCGATCACTGGTTGGGGCCAAGGGCGAAATGCGGGCATTCGCTGCCTCAGACTCGAACTTCTGCGATTGAGCTCACCACTCAGACAGGCATGAAGAAGTCGTATCTGGGAAAATACCCCCCTTGCCGTTCAGCACCGGGACTTTTCCACGTAATTTCGACCCGAATATAATCACCCTTATTGCCCACAGGGCCAAAGGTTAGGTTGCAGACCTCCATGAAGAGTATCGGTCCGACTTAGACGGCCTGACGAGTTGCTCCCGCTCAACCTTCACTCATCCATCCAGATCGATACCTGCAGAATTAAGGTTGACGTAACGTAATTGCGGTAGGTTTACGGTCAGAAATCAACAGTTGAGGCCATACACGCGCGCGCCCAGGAAACTCTCTTTCCTGGGTCCAGAATAGATGCGCGCCGGGTTGGTTACTAATGGAGTGCCAGACATGCAGAAGATGATCCAGTCCATCGCCTTTAGACTTACCATGCCAATTCCAATCTTTATCTTGCTATGTCTGGGCATCGCCTGGGTGTCCATACCACGCGTTCTGGAACAAAATACCATTGCCTTTGCCACCTCATCAGCATCCAACGTGGTCAACCAGATCAAGAAGATCCGGGGATACTACACAAAGAATGTGATCATGGATGTCAAAGCCTCGAACGATATGTCAGTCGGGATTGAGCATGAGAGCGACCCCAGTGTCATTCCGCTGCCTGCAACTTTCGTCCACGATATCAGCAGGCTGTTTGCTGACCAGGACATCAGCCTTTCGCTGTATAGCGCCTTTCCGTTTCCGGGTCGGGCGGACCGCCAGATGGACAGTTTCATGGAGGAGGCTTGGGACTATTTGAACGAAAATCCCGAAGGCACTTACAAGCGCCAGGAAGTCGAGAATGGCGAGGCCTTTCTGCGGGTTGCGGTGGCCGACCGGATGGTGGCCCAAGGCTGCGTGTCCTGCCACAACTCACGCGCCGACACCCCCAAAGCCGATTGGCAATTGGGTGACGTGCGCGGCGTGCTGGAAGTGCGCGCCAACATCCAGGCCCCGCTGACTGCTGCGCAGAACCTGACCCGCAACATCTTGATTGGCGTGGCGCTGGCCGGGCTTTGTTTAATGGCGATTGTGCTATTCACCACCCGCACCATTACCCGTCCGATCAATCAAATCTGCAAGAGTATGGGTTTGGTTGCTAATGGTGATCTTGATGGCGATATCCTATCTGCTGACCGCGGCGACGAGTTGGGCCAGATCGGCAAGTCGCTGGTAAGTTTGCAGGATGACCTGAAACAGGCACACAGTGCTTCGGCGGAACGCGCCGAGCAACAACGCGAGCAACAGGTCGTGGTGGACAAGCTAAGGCATGGGTTGGTCGACATGGCTAACGGCGACTTCTCGAAACCGTTGGTCGATCCCTTTTCGGCGGACCACGAGCAGCTGCGCAATGACTTTAACCGTACGCTTGAAACGCTTAGCTCGACCATTGTTGAGGTGATCAACTCGGCTGACAGAATCCGCGATGGCGCGACCGAGATCAGCCAGGCCTCGGATGATCTATCGACCCGCACTGAAAGCCAGGCGGCAACCCTGGAACAGACTGCAGCCGCTTTGGATGAGATGACCGCCAGCGTGAAATCAGCGGCCAAAGGTGCGATCCGTGTCGAAACAATCATGGGTGAAGCTAAGACCGAAGCGGAGGAAAGTGACAAAGTGGTGCAGCACGCGGTGGCGGCCATGACCGAGATTGAGCACTCGGCCAACCACATTAGCCAAATTATCGGAGTGATCGACGACATCTCCTTTCAGACCAACTTGCTGGCGTTAAACGCTGGGGTCGAGGCCGCTCGGGCAGGGGATGCAGGTCGTGGATTTGCCGTGGTTGCCTCGGAGGTGCGGGCACTGGCGCAGCGGTCCTCGGATGCGGCGATGGAGATCAAGACGCTGATCAGCGACAGCGCGAAACAGGTCGAACAGGGCGTTGATCTTGTTGGCAAAGCTGGTGAGGCCTTGAACAGCATCGTCAGCCGAGTTGATCACATCTCGCGACTGGTCTCGGAAATGGCCTCTGGATCGTCGGAACAATCAACCGGGCTGGGTGAGATCAACATCGGCATGACCCAGCTAGACCAAGTGACACAGCAGAACGCTGCCATGGTAGAAGAGGCCACAGCGGCCAGCCACTTGCTCAACACTGACGCCACCAAACTGTCCAAACTGGTGTCTCATTTCAACATAGGCAGTGGCAGCAGCCACCAACAACTCACCGCTAACGTGGTCGATCTATCCAGCCCAACAGCGCATGGATCGGACTGGGAAAGCGAACCGGAGGTGGAGCCGCGCGCAAAGACGGTGAACGAAGGCCCTGGCACAGCTAACGTTTGGCAGGACTTTTAACCTCGTCCTGAGCCGGTTGCCAACTCCGGGTTGCCCCAGAACTGCCCGACATGTCGTCGGGCAGTTTGATCACGAGCCTTAGGCGACCCGATTGGCCGAGGCATGCAGTAGTTGTGCGGTATAGTCATGTGTTGTTTTGCCAGCGCGCATGTCGGCGACCTCGATGATCTCGACAATCTCGCCATTGCGCATCACTGCGGCGCGCTCGCACATATGGGCCACTACGGCCAAATCATGCGAGACCATCAGATATGTCAGCCCATGTTCTGCACGCAGATCACACAGCAGGTTGAGGATCTCGGCCTGCACAGACACATCCAGCGCCGAAGTTGGCTCGTCCAGCAGCAGGATCTTGGGTTCGGCTGCCAAGGCGCGGGCAATGGCGATGCGTTGGCGCTGGCCGCCGGATAGCTGATGCGGATAGCGGAACCGGAAGGCAGGGCCAAGACCAACGTCCAGCAGCAGTTTGTTGACCCGGTTGTCGATGTCTTTGAACCCGTGCAGGTGCAAGGTTTCCGATAAAACCTGATCCACTGACTGGCGCGGGTGCAACGAGGCATAGGGGTCTTGGAACACCATCTGCACGGTCTTGTAGAACTGCTTGTCCCGCTTGTGGGTCAGGTCTGTGCCATTGATCGACATCTGCCCTTCCCACTGCGGTGCCAATCCGGTCAGCGCCCGCAGGATGGTTGACTTACCCGAGCCGCTTTCACCAACTAGGCCAAAACTGGCACCGGTGGCCACTGTCAGGCTGGCATTTTTGACCGCTTGGAACAGGTCGTGATGCTCGCCAAACCAGACGTTGAGGTTTTGGATTGAAATGGCGTCGCTCATAGCCGTGCCTCGACGCTGGGGGCTTCTCGCCATGCCGGGTCACGGGTTAAGACTTGTAGCCTGTCGCGGGGCGCATCAAAGCGGGGCAGGCTGCCTAACAAGCCTTGGGTATAGGGATGCTTGGCCTCGTGCAGTTTGTCGGCCTCGCAGACCTCGACGATACGGCCGGCATACATGATCAGCACCCGGTCACAGAATTGAGAGACCAGGTTCAGATCGTGACTGATGAAGATCAGCCCCATGCCACGCTCTTTGACCAGTTTGTCCATGATCGACAGCACCTGACCCTGCACCGATACATCCAGCGCCGAAGTGGGTTCGTCCGCGATCAGGATTTCGGGGTTGGGGATCAGCATCATCGCAATCATGATGCGCTGGCCCATGCCACCTGACATCTCGTGTGGATAGGCTTTCATCACCCGGTCTGCGTCGCGGATTGATACGGCTTCCAGCATTTCGACTGACTTTTTGTAAGCCTCGGCTTTGCTGGCTTTGGCGTGCAGGCGGTAGGCCTCGATGATCTGATCGCCGACGGTCATCACCGGATTCAGTGAAAACTTGGGGTCCTGCATCACCATTGAGATCTTTTCGCCGCGCACCTTGCGCATCTGGGCCTCGGATTTCTCCAGCAGGTTTTCGCCGTGCAGGTTGATGTGGCCTGCCTCGACAATGCCGGGGCTGCGGATCAACCGCAGGATGGCGCGGCCAGTCAGGGATTTGCCGGATCCACTTTCACCAACAATGCCCAACCGTTCGCGGCCCAGCGAAAAGGAGACCCCGCGCACCGCATCAAAGACGCCAGTGCGGTTGGGGAAACGGACCCACAAGTTATCTACGTCTAAAAGCGTCGTCATGATGTGCTGTCCTTTGGATCAAGCACGTCGCGCAGACCGTCACCCAGCAGGTTGAAGGCCAGCGAAACCGTAAAGATGGCAAGACCGGGCATGGTGGCTATCCACCAGTAATCCAGAATGAAGCGGCGACCCTCAGAGATCATCGCGCCCCATTCAGGTGAAGGCGGCTGTGCGCCAAGGCCCAGAAAGCCAAGACCCGCTGCGGCCAGAATAATGCCAGCCATATCCAGCGTCACCCGAACGATGAGTGAGCTGATGCACAACGGCCAGATGTGTTTGGTGATGATCCGCATTGGACCGGCGCCCTGCAGGCGGATGGCGCTGATGTAATCTGATGAGCGGATGGTCAAAGTTTCAGCACGGGCCATGCGGGCATAGGGGGGCCAGGCGGTGAGGGCGATGGCCAGCACCGCGTTCTCGATCCCGGCACCCAGCGCGGCGACAAAGGCCAGTGCCAGGATCAAACGCGGAAACGCCAGGAAGATGTCGGTGATCCGCATCAGGATAATATCGGTCCAGCCACCGGCATAGCCCGCAATGGTGCCCACCAGCAGCCCGGCAACGGGTGCAATCATGACCACCAGTGCCACGATATAAAGCGTGATCCGCGAGCCATATATCATCCGGCTGAGAATGTCTCGGCCCAGTGAATCGGTGCCCAGAATGTGACCCTCGGTGCCCAGTGGTTGCAGTCGGAAGGCCAAGTCTTGCACAAAGGGATCATGCGGCGCCAGCAGTGGCGCGAACATCGCTGTACCAATCAGCAAAGCGATAATGGCCAGTCCAATCATCGCCATGTGGTTGGCACGCAGTGTCAGCCAGCCTTTGTAGAACGCGGCCAAACGGGCGTGGCGGCGCGAGGTTGGCGTCTCGGAGAGCAGCCATTCGCGCAGTGTTTGAGTTTCAGTGGTCATTTGGACCTCGGATCGAAGATTTTATACAGCAGGTCGGAGAAGATGTTCAGGCAAACAAAAATCAATCCAACCACAACGGTGCCGCCCAGAACTGCGTTCATATCGGCAGACAGCAGCGCGGTGGTGATATAGTTGCCGATGCCGGGCCAGGAAAAGATGATCTCGGTCAGTACCGATCCCTCTAGCAATCCCGCATAGCTGAGAGCGATCACGGTGATCAGTTGCACCCGGATGTTGCGGAAAGCATGACGCCAGACCACGGCCCATTCGCTCATGCCTTTGACGCGGGCGGTGGTGACATATTCCGCTGACAGCTGTTCCAGCATGAACGAGCGGGTCATCCGGCTGATATAGGCCAGGCTGTAGTAGCCCAACAATGAGGCGGGCAGCACGATATGGGAAAACGCATCCTTGAAGGCGCCCCAGTCACGTGCAAGCGCGGCGTCCACCAGGATCATGCCTGTCACCGACGGAAAGGTGTCTTCGTAGAAGATCCCTTGTCGGCCCGGACCGCCAACCCAGCCCAAAATGCCGTAGAACAGCAACAGGCCCATCAGGCCAAGCCAGAAGATTGGCATTGAATAGCCGACCAGCGCCACAACACGGGCGATCTGGTCGATCCAGCTGCCGCGACGCACGGCGGCGACAACGCCCAGTGGGACGCCAAGCACGATGCCAAATATAATCCCGATTGTGGCCAGTTCCATGGTGGCTGGAAACACGCGGGTAATGTCCTGTGACACTGGCCGCGCTGTCAGCAGCGACATGCCAAAATCACCGTGGATCACGTCCCAGACGTAATAGGAGAATTGGACGACCAGCGTTCTATCGAGCCCTAGCTCCAGATAAGCCGCATGGTATTGGTCCTGCGTGGCGCGTTCACCGACCACCGCCAGAACCGGGTCGATTGGCATCACTCGACCGATAAAGAAGGTGACAAAAAGCAGCCCCAGCATGGTGACCGAGATTGACGCAAGGGTGACAAGCGTACCCTTGAGCCAAGAAGGAAGAGGCAGCCGAGGCTGCCTCTTTGGAGAATAGTGTGTGGACGCCATTTACTTGGTCACGGCCCAATATGAGACAGCCGTAATCGCGCCGCCGAGGTTCAGACCTTCGACGTTTTCAGCGATACCTGCCGGTTCAATTTTCTGGAACATCACAGCAAACGGTGACGTGTCGCGGAAGGTTGCCTGAATCTCGTGATACATGGCTTCGCGCTTGCTGCGGTCACCCTCAACCACGGCAGCAGCCGACTTTTCGGTCAACCCAGCCGTATCCCAAGCATTCCGCCAAGCCAGCAGACCGGTGGCCTGTGCTTCGTCCGAGTTGTCAGGGTTATAGGCAAATGTGCCGGCATTGGTGTGTGGATCCGGATAGTCCGGTCCCCATGCGCCGAGATAGATGTCCAGCTCGCGGGCGCGGTACTTGGACAGAACCTGCTTGCCAGTACCCACTTCGAGGTTCAGCGTGATGCCGGCCATAGCAAAGGTATTCTGCAGCGACTGGCCGATTTCCAGACGTTCCTGTGCCTCGCGGACACCAACTGTCAGCTCCATGCCGTCAACACCAGCTTCGGCCAGCAGGGCCTTGGCTTTTTCGACATCCATCGAGAACGGGTTCTCGTCCACAGCACCCAGGTAGGTGCGCGGCAGGAAGTTTTGGTGCGTGACATAAGCGCCCTTGAGGAAGCTGTTCTGCATGCCTTCATAGTCGATCAGGAATTTCAGCGCCTGACGGACTTCGGGCTTGGACAGCTCGGGGTGCTTTTGGTTCATCGAGATATACATCAGACGACCACGCATCTCTTCCATGACCTCGACGCCATCGGCTTCGCGAACACCTTCGACATCCGATGGGTTCAAGTTCCGTGCAACATCGATGTCGCCGCGTTCCAGCATCAGGCGCTGTGTGGCGCTTTCTTGTACGTGACGCACGATAACCCGCTTCATCGCTGGTTCACCCAGGTAGAAGTCAGGATTGGCGTTCAGAGTAACGCTTTCTTTGGGCTTCCAGCTGGCGAGGGTATAGGCACCGGAACCGGCTGAGTTGGTTTTTAGCCACTGATTGCCGAAATCACCGTCGACTTCGTTGGCCATAACGGTCGTTTCGTCAACGATAGCAGCAATGGTCGCAGTCAGGCAGTTCAACACAAAGGATGTGGCGTAACGCTTGTCGGTGGTGATCGACACGGTGTTGCCGTCCACGGTGATGGTTTCGTCCATGTTTTCAGGAGTGAAACCAAACTGGGTCAGGATGAACGACGGGGTTTTGTTCAGTGCGACAACGCGCTTGAACGAAAACGCAACGTCTTCGGCCCGTACTGGGTTGCCCGAATGGAACATGACGCCGTCACGCATGGTGAAGGTGATGGTGCGGCCATCTTCGGAGACTGCCCAGCTTTCGGCCAGATCGGCCTGATAGCCGGCATCCAGATCCATCGGGTCAAAGTTGACCAGACGGCCATAGACATTGCGCAGCACGTCCGAGCCCGCAAATTCAAAGCTTTGTGCCGGATCGAGTGTGGTGATGTCATCAATACGGTTGGCGATCACCAGCATGTTTGCAGGTGTTTCGGCCATCACTGGCAGGGCAACTGCACCCAGGGCAAAGCCCAGTGCGGCGGTGCCCATCAATTTTGTAAATGCATTCATGATATTACTCCCTTTTTGGTTTGTAGAATTGGACCTGGTCGATGTTACGTCCAGGTCAGGTCGAGAACCCGCAGCCAGTTTTCATGGCAGAGTTTCTTGATTAGCGCATCGTCGTAGCCGCGCTTTTGCATTGCGGAACGCAGGCTTGGCAGCCCGGCAATGGTCTTGATCTCAACAGGCACGGTGGCTCCGTCGAAGTCAGATCCCAGACCGACCCGGTCTTCGCCAAGTTGTGTAATAAGGTGATCAAGATGATCCATCATTGTTTCAATGGGAGTATCTTCATCCATCCTTCCGTCGCTTCGCAAGAAGGCAACGGCAAAATTCAACCCAACCATTCCGTCAGTGTCGCAGATCGCGTGCAACTGGCGGTCGGTCAAGTTGCGGCTGTGGGTGCACAGCGCATGGGCGTTGGAGTGAGTTGCAACCAATGGTTTGGTGCTGATCCGTGCAACATCCCAAAATCCGGCCTCGTTTAAGTGTGACAGATCAATCATGACGCCCAAGTCGTTACACTTACGTATTAAACGGCTGCCGTCTTCAGTGAGTCCTGGGCCGGTATCGGGGGTGCTGGGGAACCGGAAGGGGACGCCGTGGCCAAATATGGTTGGGCGGCTCCACACTGGACCAAGCGAGCGAAGCCCGGCCTGATACAGCACGTCGAGCATGTGGAAATCGGGGTCGATTGCCTCGGCGCCTTCCATATGCATCACTGCCGCCATCATGCCGCTGGACAGGCAGTCGCGGATATCTTGGGTGCTGCGGCAGATTTTCAACGCGCCGTCACGCTCTAGATTGAACAGAATCGAGGCTTGGGACAAGGCCACTTTGGACGCGACATCCCAGCCCACTTGCGGCGGCAAGGGCAAGTCATAGCTCGCTGCCATCATCTCGTCCATGTCATGGCTCAGGCCCTGTTCGCCGGGCACATAAATGGCAAAGAAGCCGCCACCAAAGCCACCGGTGCGGGCCTTCTCCAGATCGATCTGGCGGCCACCAGAGCCCTGAAAACCATCTTTTCCAGCCGTAATATTGCGCTGATGTAGGCGTAGCAGTACATCGTTGTGCCCATCGAAAATCAGCGGTTCACGCATGAATCAGTCCTTGGAGTATTACGCAGTGATAAGTACACTGCATTATTGCTGAGGAAGTTCATAGGGCTAGCAATCTGACGTAGCGTCAGCATTCGCAACTATTTGGTATTCATTGGTACATTTGATTGCCGTTTGGTGATTTTTGAGGCGTTTGGTTCTGTCTTTGGCTGAATTTTTGGACTTTTAGACTGCCGCTCGAGTTTGCTATCAACTCTTGCCCGACTGAATTTGCTGGTTACAAATACCCTGATTGATTGCCCCCAGATTTGTGAGGGGGTGGCGGAAATGGAAGAGCAAATATGAACCCGGCTGAATGGCTATTAAACACTGCAAAAGCCAACCCGGACGCTCCGGCGCTGTTTTACGGCACTGAAGAGGTCGCAAATTATGGCGAGTTTGCCCGTCGGGCTGCCGCCATTGCAGGCGCGCTGACCAAACGTGGCATTGGTCCGGGCGACCGTGTGGCGGTTCTGATGCAGAACCGGACTGAATACCTTGAGGCCATGTATGGTATCTGGTGGGCTGGTGCTGCTGCGGTTCCGATCAATGCCAAGTTACACGCCAAGGAGGCGGCCTGGATTATTGAGAATGCCGGAGTCAGGTTGGTCTTTGCCTCTGGTTCGAACGCAGACGAGTTGGAAGCGGTGCGGCCCAACTGCCTGGAAGAGGTGATCGTAGCAGGCACCGAGCGTTTTGCTGAATTGTACGATGCGCCAGAAGCAGCTGAGCCTGCGGCCATCGCAACAGATGATATGATTTGGCTGTTTTATACCTCGGGCACGACGGGGCGTCCCAAGGGTGTGATGATCAGTGCGGGCAACCTGATGGCTATGGTGACTGGGTATCTAGCGGGTATTGGGGCACATAACAGCGCGGATTCTACGCTATATGCAGCGCCGATGAGCCATGGAGCCGGGATCTATAATTTCATGCATGTGATTGCGGGTGGCCGCCATATCTGCCCGGTTTCTGGCGGTTTTGACGCGCCCGAGATTTTTGAACTGGCAGCGCAGTTTGAGCGGGTCTCGATGTTTGCGGCTCCCACTATGGTGCGGCGGATGGTGGATTGCGCCATAGCCAGCGGTGCCAGCGGCGAAGGACTGGATAATGTAATTTACGCCGGTGGTCCGATGTATTTTGCAGATATCACCGAAGCGATTGAGGTTCTGGGACCTAGGTTTGCGCAAATCTACGGGCAAGGTGAATGTCCGATGGCGATTGCCGTGCTGTCGCGTGACCGTGTCGCCGACCGCAGCCACCCGCGCTGGCGCGAGAGGTTGGCCAGTGTCGGCGTGCAGCAGGTGGTCAGCCGGGTACGGGTGGTGGATCAGGACGGTAAGATGTTGCCTGCTGGTGAGATCGGCGAAATCGTAGTTTCCGGTGCGGCGGTGATGTCGGGTTATTGGAACAACCCGGATGCCAGCGCGCAGGCTATTCGCGACGGCTGGCTGTGGACTGGTGACATGGGGGCTTTGGACGGCGACGGGTTTTTGACGCTGCATGATCGCTCTAAAGATATGATCATTTCTGGCGGCTCGAATATTTATCCGCGCGAGGTCGAAGAGGTTTTGCTCGACCACCCATCAGTCGCCGAAGTTGCAGTGGTGGGTCGTCCGCATGCCGACTGGGGCGAGGAGGTCGTCGCGTGCATCGTGCCGGTGGCCGGGCATGAGATCGATCCAAACGCGCTGGATGCGCTGTGCAACGCCAATATCGCCCGGTTCAAGCGGCCAAAGGATTATGTGTTGCTGTCCGCCTTGCCCAAGAACAACTATGGCAAGGTGGTCAAGACCGAGCTGCGCACCTTGGTGGTCAAATAGGATATTGCCCGTCCTAATTTTGTTGGCTGGTTTTGCGTCAATGAAAGGTACGGGCAGGAAAACGATATATGGCATGCAGGAATACCGCGACAGTTGATCTGGCTCCTTGCGGTTGGCTGGTGGCGCGTTAGTCTTGGGCCAAATTTGATTCCGTGTATCCACAACATGTCTTTTAAAAGAATGGGCTGCGGCCAATTGGATGCCAAGCGAAAGGCAGAGTAATGAAGAGTTCCGTTTTAACCACGCGTTCAGGTCGCAAGTTTGCTGCGAAGATTGCCGTAATTGGCACTGCCTTGATGCTGTGCACGTCGCCATTGGCCCTGGCACAGGACGCGCCACCGCCCAAGGTTTCGGTCATGGCGGCAGTGACCAAACCAATTCGCAACTCTGCGACGTTCATTGGGCGTGGCGAAGCCATAGACAAAGTGAACGTAATCGCTCGTGTCAGTGGGTTCCTTGAAGAAGTCCTGGTTAAGGACGGTGCCGAAGTTCAGGAAGGCGATTTACTGTTCAAAATCGAGCGCAGCACCTATGAGGCGACGTTAGAGGCCCGAAGAGCTGATCTGGCCAAGGCCGAAGCCAACCTGCAACTGACCTCGCTTGATCTGGCCCGAAAGGAAGAGTTGCTGGCGCGTGGCGCCGTACCCGAAGCGGAACGTGATACATCGCTGGCCAATGAAAAAATAGCCGAAGCAGAGGTGCGATCCGCAAAGGCTGCCATTCAGCAAGCCGAACTGGATCTGAGTTATACCGAAGTTCATGCACCGTTTTCCGGCCGCATTGGCCGCGTCCAAGTGAGTGTCGGGGATGTGGTTGGACCGAACAGCAGTTCACTGGTGAACCTAGTACGTGAGGCACCGACCTATGTGGCCTTTGCGCTGAACGAAAAACAGTTCGTCAGCATTTTGCAGGAGGCCCAGAAAGAAACCAGCTCGGAAGAGGAGCAGAAAAGACTGTTCGAGGTTTTTGTTGTTCTGCCCAATGGCACCGAAATGGAAGAACGCGGAAAATTTGCCTTTGCCGATAACCGTATTGATCCTGCCACTGGGGCCATCACGTTGAGGGCAGAATTTGCCAATGACGATCGTTTGATCGTTGATGGGTCTTTCCTGACCGTTGGGCTGGAAGCCGAAAAGGCGGTCGATCGCATTGTTATCAGTCAAGCCGCTATCCAGCGTGACCAACAGGGGCCGTTTGTTCTGGTGGTGGACGATCAGCAAATGGTGCAACAGCGCTATATTGAAACCAGCGATGTGGTTGGTACTGGCATCATCGTGACGGACGGATTGCAAGACGGCGAGCAGGTGGTTGTTGAGGGCCTGCTACGTATTCGGCCCGGGGCGAAGGTTGATCCGGTTCTGGCCAATCAGGCCGGAGAATAACCCATGTTTTCATCTTTGTTCATTGCCCGTCCCAAATTTGCGATTGTGATCTCGTTGGTGCTGACGATCATGGGCGCAATTGGCTACTTCGCCCTGCCAGTGGCCCAGTTCCCTGACATTACACCACCCGTGGTCAGTGTCAGCGCCAGCTACACCGGTGCCAATGCTGAAACCGTTGAAAAAAGCGTCGCCGCGCCAATCGAGGCTCAGGTCAACGGCGTAGATGACATGATCTACATGTCGTCCAGTTCGTCCGATACCGGCACCTACTCGCTGTCGGTCACGTTTGAGGTGGGAACCGATCCCGATATTGCCTCGGTCAATGTGCAAAACCGGGTGGCGCAGGCGATGTCTGGTCTGCCGACCGAGGTGACCGCGTCTGGTGTGGTTACGCAGAAAAGTTCAACCAACATGCTGTTGGTGACCACGCTGACCTCGCCCAACAATACTTATGATGATGTGTTCCTGTCCAACTACGCGGCGATCAACATCAAGGATGCGTTGAGCCGGGTTCAGGGGGTTGGTAAGGCTGATATCCTAAACAACCTGAGCTATGCGATGCGGATCTGGATGGATCCCAACAAGATGGCCGGGTTGGGGATCACGCCGGGTGATTTGATCAATGCGGTCCGAGAACAGAACCTTGAAGTGTCCGCAGGCCAGATTGGTGCGCCTCCGGTGCCGGGGGACCAAACCTTTCAGTATACTATCAAGTCCAAAGGGCGGCTAACGACGGTCGAAGAATTCGGTGACATCGTCATTCGGACCGGTGAGGCTGGAAGCACCGTTCGTGTGAGCGACGTGGCCACGATTGAGCTTGGCGCGCAGTATTATAGTGTGTCTGGCTATTATGAGGGCGACAAGGCCACCATCCTAGCCGTTTATCAGGCCCCAGGTGCAAACGCGCTGGCCGTGTCCGATGCGGTTTTGGCGGAATTGGACCGTTTGTCGAAGTCCTTTCCGGACGACGTCATTTACTCGGTGCCTTTCAATACCACAGATTTTGTAGAGCAATCCCTGAACGATGTGATTTCCACGCTGGTGTTGGCATTTGCCCTGGTGGTTTCAGTGGTCTTTGTTTTCCTTGGGTCGTGGCGGGCCACAATTGTTCCTGCTGTGGCTATTCCAGTGTCCTTGATTGGTACGTTTGCCTTCTTGCTGTTGCTGGGAATGTCGTTGAACACCATCTCGTTGTTTGCCTTGGTGTTGGCCATCGGCATCGTGGTTGATGACGCCATTATCGTTGTGGAAAACGTCGAGCGTCTGATCGCCGAGGAGGGGCTGAGCCCGGCGGATGCAACGCGCAAGGCAATGGGGCAGATCACCGGTCCGGTGATTGCGACCACTTTGGTCTTGCTGGCCGTGTTTGTGCCGGTGACCTTCATGCCGGGCATTACCGGTCGGCTGTTTTCTCAGTTCGCGGTGACAATTTCGGTCGCGGTTGTGATTTCATCGATCAATGCGCTGACACTTTCGCCCGCGCTCTGTGCGCTGGTGCTTAAGGCTCGATCCGGGCCGCCAACAGGCGCCTTGGCCAAGTTTGAGGCTGGGATTGATACGCTGCGGAATGGTTATCTTGGGATCGTTGGGCGCTTGCTGCGTCTGCCTATTCTGGCTGTCGCACTCATCGCTGTTATGATGGTGGCAACCGGTAGCCTGTTTGGCACGACGTCGAAAGGATTTCTGCCATCCGAAGACAACGGGTATCTGTTTGTCGATGTGCAGCTACCAGACGCAGCTGCACTGGGTCGGACCGAAGTTGTGACCGAGCGGGTGAATGGTCTTATTGAGCAAATCCCAGGCGTGAATAACACCATCCTGGTCAATGGCTTTAGTCTGCTTAATGGATCGGGTGCCAATGGCGCGATGATCATTGTCAACCTGGATCCTTGGGATCTGCGCGACAGTGATGATCTGCAGCCCACGGCGATCCTGAAACAGATTTATGGGATCGTAAACGGCGAAGCTGCGGCCAGTATTGTGGCCTTCAACCCACCACCGATTTCGGGCCTTGGCATGTCGGCCGGGGTCGAGATGGAAGTGCAGCAAACAGCGGGCGGGTCACCTCAGGATCTGGCTGCAGCGGTTGGATCACTGGTCTACGCCGCCAATCAACGCAGCGAAATTGGACAGTCCTACACGACTTTCAGGGCCAATGTTCCGCAGGTGTTTGTCGATTTGGATCGGGAGAAAGCAAAAACTCTGGACGTTCCAATTTCCGAAGTGTTCCAGACCATGCAGGCGCATTTGGGGTCATTTTATGTGAATGATTTCAATCTTTTTGGCCGAGTTTACAGGGTGATGGTACAGGCCGATGGCTCATACCGTGACAAGATCGAGGATATCGGCAGCCTCTATGTTCGTTCGCAAGCAGGCAATATGGTGCCCTTGTCTACGTTGATGGACGTAGAAAACATTCTGGGCCCGGTCATGCTGAAACGCCACAATATGTTCCGATCGGCCACAGTGACTGCTGTTCCTGCGGCTGGGTTGTCTACGGGGGATGCGATCCGAGTGATGCAGGAGGAAGCCGCAACGGCACTGCCACCGGGCTATGCCTTTGAATGGACCGGTACAGCGCAGCAGCAGCAGTCTTCGTCGGGCTTTGTTATCGTGATTATCTTCATGGCGGTGCTGTTCACCTATCTGTTCCTGGTGGCCCAATACGAAAGCTGGACCATGCCGGTGGCGATTTTGCTGTCGGTGGTTGTGGCCATGTTTGGCGCGGTGGCGGCTGTGGCCTTAACCGGAAGCGACATCAACCTGTATACGCAGATCGGTATGATCATGCTGATCGGTATGGCAGCAAAGAACGGTATTCTTATCGTGGAATTTGCGATGGAGAGACGGGCCGAAGGTTTGCCGGTTCGCGAAGCTGCACATGAGGCTGCACGGCAACGTTTCCGGGCCGTTATGATGACCGCTTTCTCGTTCCTGCTGGGCGTGGTGCCGCTGCTCACCGCTTCGGGTGCGGGGGCTGCCAGCCAAAAGGCAATTGGTGTCGCGGTGTTTGGCGGCATGCTGATGGCCACCGCCGTCGGCGTCATCATCATTCCTGTGCTCTATGCCTTTATGCAAGAGCTGCGGGAATGGATCAAAGGCACATCAAAAGAAGTGACCCCTGCGGAGTAAACCCGCAAATTTAAATTGAATAGGCCCGCCGGTGAAACGGCGGGCCTATTGTTTTTGATCCTGTCTTCATTTGCCAATTGGTGTCTGGTGGCATCTGGGGCAGTTAACTAGCCACCTTTCAGCCGTTGCATCAGAAAGATCTCGTTCTCTGGCCTCAGTGGTTCGGTCAAGCTTGACGCAATTACACGCCCATCCACTGCCACCGATACTCCAGCCTCAATCACTGGGCCCAAGGCGGGGTAGCTTGCAGTCAGGGCTTGCAACATTTCACCGGTGGTCGAGGCTTCAACCTCGACCTTTTCCAACCCACCGGTCAGGGCACGAAGCCCAGACCAAAGATGGACTTCAACCTTCATGCGCCTTGGCCTTCAATGCCGCCAGGATCCGTGGCGGTGACATTGGCAAGTGACGCAACCGGACCCCTGCGGCTGCCGAAACCGCGTTGGCGATGGCAGCCAGAGGTGGCACAATGCCGGTCTCGCCAACACCGCGCACACCGTAGGGGTGGCCCGGGTTTGGTACTTCGACAATCACCGTATCGATCATTGGCAGGTCCGAAGCCACAGGCACCCGGTAATCCAAGAAGATCGAGTTCTGCAAGCGCCCGTCTTCACCATAGACGTACTCTTCATTCAGCGCCCAGCCGATACCCTGGGCTGCGCCGCCTTGGAACTGACCCTCAACATAAGTCGGGTGGATCGCCTTACCGGCGTCCTGGATCACGGTGTAGCGCACCACTGCGGTTTTACCGGTTTCTGGATCCACTTCGGCATCGACGATATGGGTGCCAAAGGACACGCCGGCACCTTCGGGTGTGGCCTCAAAATGCCCGGAAATAGGACCGCCAGTGGCGCCCATGTTCTGAGTGATGTCAGCCAGTGGTAGGGGGTCGAAATTACCGGCATTTGCACCTGAGGGCTTGGCACAGCCATCTTCCCAATAGACTGCGTCTTCGGGGATACCCCATTTGGCAGCAGCCCGTTTGCTGAGCTTGGCGACAGCATCTTGCGCAGCCTTGATTGTGGCAAGGCCCGAGGCATAGGTCACCCGGCTGCCGTGAGACACATCGTTATAACCCAGGGTCGCTGTATCGGCGATGGTAACGCGGATGTTCTCATAAGGGATACCCAGAACCTCGGCCGCCATCAATGCCATAGATGCGCGGGAACCGCCGATATCAGGAGTGCCAACGGCCAATTGGCAAGTTCCATCCTCGGAAAGCGACATCGAAACAGAAGTTTCTCCGCCGTGGTTGAACCAGAACCCGCAGGAGACACCGCGGCCTTGACCGGGTTCGAGCGGTGCTGAGTAATGGGGGTGTGCTTTGGCAGCTTCCAGCGTTTCGACCAATCCGATACGCGCAAAGCGTGGGCCATATGAGGCCTTGGTGCCCTCGCGCGAGGCGTTCTTGAGACGGGTATCAATCGGATCCAGACCCAGTTTGTTGCACAACTCATCAATCACTGATTCAACAGCAAAGGACGCCATCGGCGCGCCGGGTGCCCGGTAGGCGGCCTGTTTTGGACGGTTGGAGATCACGTCGTAGCCAACCTGGCGCACGTTTTCCAATGCATAGGGTGCAAAGCCGCACATGGCTGAGAATTCCATTGGCGCGCCCGGGAATGCCCCGCCTTGCAACCGGTAGATGCCTTCAGCAGCAGTGATGGTGCCGTCTTTCTTCATGCCGATCCTGATGTCCATCGATGTGGACGAGGTCGGTCCGGTGGCGCGGAACACTTCAGAACGGTTCATGACGACTTTGACAGGCCGGTTGGCTTTGCGCGACAGCGCCAGTGCAACCGGTTCGACGAAGACAGTGGTCTTGCCACCAAACCCACCGCCGATCTCAGAAGCGGTTACACGTAGCTGTGAGGTTTCGATGCCAACTAGGGCCGCGCAGGTTTTCTGTGCGATCCAATGGCCTTGGGTGGAACACCACAGCTCGCCCTTGCCGTCAGCGCCAAGCGTGGCAAGACAGGCATGGGGTTCGATGTATCCCTGGTGGGTGGCTTCAGTTTTGAAGCTGTCTTCGATCACCAGGTCGGCCTCGGCAAACCCGGCTTCGACATCGCCATGGCCGCTGTCATGATAACGCACGACGTTGGGGTGATGTCCGGCGGGAACCGAAGCGTCGGCATAGCTGGCGTTCAGCACTGGTGCGTCCTGGGCCATGGCTGCGTCGACGTCTGTTACATGTGGCAGAATCTCATACTCGACCTCAACCAGTTTAACCGCGTCGCGGGCGATCAGTGCGGAACTGGCTGCAATCGCCGCGACCGCGTGGCCATCGTACAATGCCTTTTCGCCAGCCATGACGTTTTCCAGCACAAAGCTAAACTCGCCCGACAGCCCTTTGGCAAAATCAGCGCGGGTCACAACGGCTTTGACGCCGTCCAGTGCTTCGGCCTTGGAAGTATCAATGCGAACAATTCGCGCATGCGCATGGGGGCTGCGCACAATGGCGCCGTGCAACATGCCAGGAGCATATGCGTCTGCGCCAAACAGGGCGCGGCCAGTGACCTTGTCCAACCCGTCGGGACGGTCTGGGCGGGTGCCTACAAATTTGAAATCGGTGGTTTTACGATCGTCCAGAGCCATTAGGAAGCCTCCCGCATGTCAGCAGCCGTATCCATTACGGCGCGAATGATTTTGTCATAGCCAGTGCAGCGGCACAGGTTGCCTGCCAGCCAATAACGGACTTCGGTCTCAGTTGGATCGGGGTTCTTTTCCAGCAGAGACTTGGCGGCCACCAGGATGCCCGGGGTACAAATCCCGCACTGCAAGGCCGCGTATTCGATGAATTTTTTCTGCAATGGGTGCAGTTTCTCTCCGGTCGCCATGCCTTCGACGGTGGCAATGTTTTTGCCTTCAGCCTCGACCCCTAGCATCAGGCAAGAGCAGACCAGCCTGTCGTCTACGGTGACGGAACAGGCTCCGCAATCACCGGTGCCGCAGCCTTCTTTGGCGCCGGTTAGGTTCAGACGGTCGCGCAGCACATCCAGCACGGTTTCACGCGGATCACAGAGGTATTCGACATTTTCGCCGTTGACCGTGGTGGAAACGTGGATCTTCTTCATGTGTTTTCTCCCTGCGCACGCGCATAGGCGATCTTGGCGGCGCGTTTTGCCAGAACTCCGGCGACATGGGTGCGGAACTCGACGGTGCCGCGTTTGTCAGAAATAGGATTACAAGCGGCTGAGGCGGCTTTGGCCAGTTTGTCCAGAGCGCCGTCGTCCAATGCGCTGCCGATGATGGCATCAGCGGCTTCGGGGACCAGTAATACAGTGGGAGCAACTGCGCCAAGGGACACGCGTGCCTGCGTGATGATGCCGTTGCTGTCCAGTTCTACGTTGATTGCGCAGCCAACCACCGCGATGTCCATCTCGGTACGCGGGATGAACCGCAGGTATGCGTCGCCGGCATTTGATCCGCGGGCCGGAATGTGAACCGCCGAGATGACCTCGCCCTGGACCAATGATGTGCGACCGGGGCTAACCGGGATATCGGCAACTGGGACCTGACGAGTGCCCTGTGGGCCTGTCACCGAAACAGATGCACCTGCGGCGACCATGGCAGGAACTGAATCCGCGGCGGGAGACCCATTGCACAGATTGCCGACCAGAGTGGCGCGTCCCTGGACCTGCGTTGATCCAATCAGGTCCATCGCTTCAACCAAGCCAGGCCAGTCTTGGCCTAACTCTTTATGCTCGCGCATTTCGGCACCGGATACGGCAACACCGATGGTCCAGCCTCCGTCGTCTGACCGCGATATGGCCTGGACGTTGGGGATCTTTTTGATGTCAATGAGCGTGTCTGGTGTGGTGATGTCGGCACGCAATTGTACCAAAACATCGGTTCCACCGGCCAGAAACCGGGTTACTCCCGTGGCTTCGGCGGCTAGTGCAGCAGCATCCTCAAAACTTGTTGGGCTGTGATATTGCATAAATGCTCCTCGGCTCTCTTTTGGATGGCTAATTTCCCAGAGCGTGAGGATAGGCGGGCAGGCAGGCAAGGTCCATCGGTACTACGACATGCCAAAGAATTATTTGACGCAAACGGCTGATTAGCGCGCGCGCATGCCTCGTTCGTGGGCCGCGGTCAAAATCAGATCCCATTTGCGCGGGGTCGAGCGAAATTCCGGCTCTACGTCAAACATCAACGGAACGCCGGGGCCGCGTGGTACAGAACGGGCGGCTATCGACACGCAGCGCTCTAGAGACCAGAAACAGTCAATTGTCGGGTTTTCAGATATTACTTGACTTAAATATGTCACCGCGACGTCTCCACAATATTTTGCCCATAAATGATTGGGCGGCGTATAATTGGGCGGTTTATAACGAGATATTAGTGTTTTGTCATGCTTGAAGTTGAAGTGTGGTGCCGACGGAGAGATATCCTTGGCCAGGACACAACCTATTATCGTTGTTAAAAGGTGTAATGGTTTGATTTAGACCAGTACTTTTTCCTGCAGTGACGCAAGAAAACCGCGTTAAAAAATGGCAAAATCATAAATTACATTTCTGCATGTTCCGCGGCACTCGCTGTCGCTAGGGAAGCCGAGCGTCACGTTTAACGGGGAAAGTTTCGCAGTCCTTGTCAAATGAGCAAAAATGACCCGTCTGCGGCCTGCGGCATAAATGCGCACCCTTGACTTGAGCATGGGTCGATGGAACCGTCTGTCTGGATCGGGGACTGAATAAAAATCAGGCTTACCACACCATATACTGGGTCTGCTGAGGTTGCTGCTCTGCAGAATAGATAAAGCCTGTGATCCTGATCAGAACGTAAAAAAGTGGGAGAGTTTATATCATGACAATCACAAAATTGACCGCAGGCGCGTTGCTGGCCGCCTCGTTCATGGCACCTGCAGCGATGGCTGAAGAGTTCATCACCATCGGAACCGGTGGCGTAACTGGTGTTTATTACCCAACTGGCGGCGCAATCTGTCGTTTGGTGAATAAGGGCCGCAAAGAGCACGGTATTCGCTGTTCTGTCGAATCAACTGGTGGTTCAGTCTACAACATCAACACCATCCGCGAAGGCGAGTTGGAGTTTGGTGTGGCGCAGTCCGATTGGCAGCACCATGCGTTCCACGGCACGTCCAAGTTTTCTGACGCTGGTGCGTTTGAAGGCCTGCGCGCTGTATTCTCGGTTCACCCTGAGCCCTTTACCGTTGTTGCACGTGCCGATGCAGGCATTACCAACTTTGATGACCTCAAAGGCAAACGCGTAAACATCGGCAACCCAGGTTCCGGTCAGCGCGGCACAATGGAAGTGCTGCTGGAAGCCAAAGGCTGGGGCATGGATGCCTTTGCTCTGGCAACCGAGCTGAAGGCTGCCGAGCAGTCCGCTGCTCTGTGTGACAACCAGATCGATGCAATGGTTTACACCGTTGGCCACCCGTCGGGTTCGATCCAGGAAGCCACAACTGCCTGTGACTCGGTATTGGTTACCGTTGACGGCGACGCTGTGACTGGCCTGATCGATGACAATGCGTTCTACCGCACAGCGACCATTCCAGGTGGCATGTATCGTGGGTCGGATGCAGACACCATGACATTTGGTGTTGGTGCTACTTTTGTGACTTCGGATGCTGTTTCGGAAGAAGCTGTTTACACAGTTGTTAAGTCGGTCTTCGAAAATATCGATGCATTCCGCAAGCTGCACCCAGCATTTGCCAACCTCCAGCCTGAGGAAATGGCAACTGCAGGTCTGTCCGCTCCGCTGCATGCCGGCGCTGCAAAGTACTACAAAGAACAAGGCTGGATTGAATAATCCAACTATTGTGATACGGCGGGGCGCTTTTGGCGCCCCGTTTCACGTCTCAGGGGGACTTGGGCGTCAAAATCAAGGCCGCGTCCAAACGACGGCCATTAGGGGAGATTATCCATGACATCTGATGTTCATGAAAATCGGCCACTTACCGAAGATGAATTGCAAGATCTGGTGTCCTCCTCGGACGCTGGCGCGAGGAACCCACCGGGGTCGATCGGGCTGTTTCTGGCAATTGTCGCGGTAATCTGGTCGGTGTTCCAGGTCACTTTGGCCTCACCATTATCCAATGTTTTGTTACCCGGAAGCGTGGTCAACAATTCGCGGCAAATCCATTTGGCCTTTGCTATGTTCCTGGCTTTCACGGCCTATCCGGCACTGAAGAGCAGCCCGCGTAATTTTGTCCCGGTGCAGGACTGGCTGATGGCTGTAGGCGGTGCATTCATCGCTCTGTATGGCTACATTTTTTACCAGAAAGTTGTGGCTTCGGGCGGCTTGGCCGACAACGTAGACAAGTGGTTTGCGTTGGCTGGCTTGGTGCTATTGTTTGAAGCTGCGCGCCGTGCGTTAGGCCCAGCAATGGCGATCATCGCGGTGATATTCCTTGGCTATGTCTTCTTCGGCTCGTCTGAATGGCTGCCGGACGTAATCCGCTGGAAAGGCGCCAGCTTGAAAAAGGCGATGAGCCATATGTGGATCACCTCGGAAGGTGTGTTTGGCATTGCGCTGGGTGTCTCGACCAAATTTGTGTTCTTGTTTGTGCTGTTTGGTGCGCTGCTCAGCAAAGCTGGAGCAGGTAACTACTTTATCAAGATGGCCTTTGGCGCACTTGGGCACCTGCGCGGTGGCCCGGCCAAAGCGGCTGTGGTTGGATCGGCTGCGACTGGCCTGATTTCAGGCTCGTCGATTGCCAACGTGGTGACAACAGGAACATTCACCATTCCACTGATGAAGCGCGTTGGGTTCTCCAATGAACAGGCTGGTGCGGTCGAGGTTGCCTCGTCCGTCAATGGTCAGATCATGCCACCGGTGATGGGGGCTGCGGCCTTCCTTATGGTGGAATACGTCGGCATTTCTTATGTCGAGGTGATCACCCATGCGTTCCTGCCGGCAACGATTTCCTATATCGCACTTGTCTATATCGTGCATTTGGAAGCTGTGAAGCGCAATATGCCTACCCTGGGCAACCGAGTGGTTTCTATGGGTAGAACTATTGGCGGCATGGCGTTGTTCTTCGCCGGTTTTGCTGCGCTGTGTTATGGTGTGCAATATCCAGTGCAGTTGGTGGCCTACTTGATGCCGGGGGTATCTAACCTAGTAATGTCGGCGCTGGTCGCTGCGACTTATCTGGGCCTATTGTGGGTCGCATCTGGGGTCGAAGATCTAGTGCCGGATGATCCAAATGCCAAAGTGATCGAACTGCCGGTGGTGAGCGAGATCTACAAAGCTGGCCTGCATTACCTGCTGCCAATCATCGTGTTGGTCTACTTCCTTATGATCGAACAGAAATCGCCTGGATTGTCCGCGTTTTGGGCCACGGCGCTGCTGTTTGTAATCTTGCTGACGCAAAAGCCGATCAAGGCCTTCTTTCGCGGTGAAAGCGAAACCGCCAACGCCTTTAAAGAGGGCTTGGTAGACCTTTGGGACGGCTTGATCGAAGGCGCGCGCAACATGATCGGCATCGCGCTGGCCACTGCTACGGCAGGTGTCATCGTTGGTACCGTGACCCTGACTGGTATTGGCCAGGTGATGGCAGATCTGGTCGAGTACATGTCCGGTGGCAACTTGATCCTGATGCTGGTGCTGGTTGGATTGCTGTCGCTGATTTTGGGCATGGGACTGCCGACCACTGCCAATTACATCGTTGTCAGCTCGCTGATGGCTGGTGTGGTGGTAGAACTGGGCGCGCAATCCGGGTTGGTGGTGCCGCTGATCGCGGTGCACCTGTTTGTGTTCTACTTTGGCATCATGGCGGATGTGACACCACCTGTGGGGCTTGCCAGTTTTGCAGCCGCAGCGGTGTCAGGTGGCGATGCAATCAAAACCGGTTTCATTGCCTTCTTCTACAGCCTGCGTACCGTGGCACTGCCGTTTGTGTTCATCTTCAACACCGATCTGTTGTTGATCGATGTGACGTTGATGCAAGGTATCTTGGTGGCAATCTCGGCCAGTATCGCGATCCTTGTGTTCACGGCTGGTACCATGGGCTACTTCCTCACCAAATCGCGCATCTATGAAAGCTTCGCGCTGGTGTTTGTGGCCTTTGCCTTGTTCCGACCTGACTACTTTATGGACCGGCTGATGCCTGCCCATACCGAAGTCGCGCCGACAGAGCTGGTACAGGCATTGAATGCTGCCGAGCCGGGAACTGAATTGCGCATAGCTGTGCAGGGTCCGGATTTCGACAGCTCCAAGGTCAAGTCGACCACTCTGGTGATGTCGATCGAGGGCGAGGGGGACGGGCAATCTCGTGCTGACGCCTACGGCTTTATGCTGATCGAGGCAGATGGCCTAATGACACTGGAAGAGCCGATGTTTGGTACCCCGGTGTCAACCAAGATCGATAGCTTTGATTTCTACGGTGATGAGCCGGTGCAGATCATCTCGATCCAGGTGCCTGCCGAGCAGTTGCCCAAGGAGCTGGTGTTCCTGCCTGCACTGCTATTGCTGGCCCTTGTGGCCATGCTGCAGCGCGGACGTGCTAGCAAAGAAGGAGTACCAGCATGAGTAAAACCATTCTTTGTGCTGTCGATCTTGGCAATGCCGAGATCCTCAATAAAGTGCTGGTCCAGGCGGCAAAACTGGCTGACCTGGACGACGCGCAATTGGACGTGGTGACGGTTCTACCCGATTTTGGCGAAAGCTGGGTTTCGGGGTTCTTTGAGGAGCATCACCACGAAAAAGCAGTCAAGGAAACCTCGGCGCGCCTGCGTGAGGTTTGTGAGAATATGCTGGGAAGTGAGCGGAATGCCAAGGTCCGCCATCTGGTTGCCACCGGCACGGCCTATCAGGAAATCCTGAAGACTGCCAAAACGGCTGGGTCTGACCTGATCGTTATCGGGGCGCATAAGCCGGATTTACAGGACTACCTGTTGGGGCCAAATGCTGCCCGGGTGGTCCGGCATTCCGCATGCTCGGTCTTTGTGGTTCGTTGAAACAAACTAGGGGCGCCTTTGGGCGCCTCTAGTCATATCCAGTCATTTCCAAATAACCGTGTCCCGTGTGGCTGCCGGAGATAGTGACTGGGCCCTCCCAATAGGGGAACGACGTTCCCATCCAGCTTTGATCGTTAATGGCTTGAATGGTCGCAGAGACCCCATGCTCTGGCAATTTAATTTGCCATTGAACCGGAATAGTTCGCCCTTCAACTTCACTGTAAGTCAGCGGTTGAGCCTGGAACGCACCAGGCAATAGCGGCTTTGAACTGCCATCAGCAGCGATCCATGTGCCCGAGCTGTAATCGCCACTGTCGCCGCGCAGGATAAATCCCATCAGCTTTTCGCCACTGTCAAAGCTCAGCGAGAACCAGTCCCAGCCGCTTTGGTCATCCGCCAGTGGTTGGCTCGACCATTCGCGATCCAACCAGCCTTGCCCGTTGACGATTACCGCACCATCCGGAAGTGTCAGTGTGCCGGAGATGTCATAGCGGGGTTGCGAGTAATAGTAACTGGCCTGTCCACCCGAAGATTTTACCGAATATCCAGCATCACCATGCAGCACCAGTGGGCCCTGCGCCTGCATCGACAAGTCGTAGGCAAAATCGCTACCGCTGGCGGTGAGGGAGAGTTGATTCAACGTCGGATCGGTGCCGAGCATTTCCCAATTGTCGATCCAGGCCGCGAACGGCTCGGCAGTGACGCCCGCCTGGCCAATGCCACCGCGGGCCAGGCGCTCGGCATAAAACTGATGTTTGGGCGTGGTGAGGCCGGCATGTCCCATCCACAGTTGCGGGCTGGACCAGCCAGTGTCTTCGCCGGGGCTAATCGCGCTGCGAAATAGGGTCCATTGCACGCCGTAATCATGCCCATCATCATCTTTAAGGTTGGCTGTCAAATACCACCATTCAATGCGAAAGTTTGGATGGGGGCCGTGATCAGCCGGAAAATTCAACCCATAGCCTTTCTCTGGGATAGCAAAACCATCTGCTTGGCTGCCAAGCCCTGCAAAGCCTTGCGCCGAGGCGAAGCACGGCAGGCAGATGATTACCGTCGCAACAATTGATCTAACGCTCATGGGCAAACACCTTGAGAAGTTCAGCGGGTTTAATACGCGCCAGTTTGCGGGCCGGGATGGCAGCCGCAACTGCGGCGGCGAGTAGAGCCAGCAGCAACAACCGCAGCCAATCCATTGGAAACACATACATCGGTAACTTCCAGCCAAAAGCCTCGACATTGATGATCGACAGCAGGGCCCAGGCCAGGATGAGCCCCAATGGCAACGCCAGAAGAGTAGTCAGGGTTGCCAGTGCCAGGCTGCGCAGAAGTTCAAGCCAGGCCAGTTTGCGTCTGGTGATGCCCAGTGCCCAAATCGGCGCCAGTTGTGGCAGTCTCATATTCCACAGCGTCAGTAGGCTGGTCAGAATGGCAAACCCTGCAACGCCCAAAGTCAGTAAATTGAGCGCTCCGGTGACCACAAAAGTTCGATCAAAAACAGCCAGGGAACGCGCCTTAATCCCGGCTTGGTCTATGACGGAAATAGACGGTGAAACAAAGGTTTCTCTAATGTTGTTCATTAGCTCTGGCACGTCTTCTGGATCCAAGCGCAGGCCGAACTGGCGGTTGGGGATATTGTCCATTCGTTCTAGCAGCACTGGCAATGAAACAATGACCTGTTCGTGCGGGTTACCATAATCCGAGTAGACGCCGGCCACTGTCATTTGCCAATCTGGTTTCAATGTCAGAACATCTCCGGGCCACAGGTTCTGGCGCCGCGCTAATTGTTCGTTGATCATCGCGGCCGAGCCAGCTGCAACGTGATCCCACGCATTGGGCAGGGCCTGCAGAACCGGCCATTTATCGCGATAGGTGGCATGGTCGACGACACCGTAGATGCGCAGTGGGCTGCCCTGATGGGGAACTTCGCTCCACCGGATCGGCAATGTAGTGACGCCTCGCTTAGTTAGCCATTTTGTTAGATCTGCGGCCTGTTGATCGCTTTGTGCTGTCACATAAATCTCTGCGGACAAACGTTGATCCATCCAGCCGAGGAACGTGAGCCGGAAGCTGGAAACCATTGTTCCAACGCCAATATTAGTTGCCAGGGCCAGGAGCAACGCCATCAAGGCCAGCGAAATTCCGGGCAATTGTGCGCGCATGTCCGCCCAGATCCATTCAGCCAACGCGCTGCGGGCTGTGTAGCTGCCAATTTTTAGTAAGCCCGATAGAAGCAATGGCAAGATAAGTGCAGCCCCCAGCATTATCCCGGCCAGCAGGGTAAAGCCTGCAATCAGTCCATCAAATAGTAGCACAGCTGCCACTCCGCTAACCATCAGCCCGCAGCCGATTGTGGCCATTTTCAACTGACTGGAGCGTGCAACACCAGCGCGTGCCTGAACACCAGGAGCCACAAGTAACGGCATGTTATATATATTTGAAATTGCTTGGGCACTGGCGACTAAAGTGCCAAAAAGAGCCATTCCAACGCCGGACAGCAGCCAACTTGCCCGAAGAGAAAGACTGCCCTCAACAGTGGCTCCATAGAGACCGATCAGAGTAGCACTGACGTCAGGCAGCAGGGCGGCGGCAACCAAATAGCCCAGAACCAGACCAATGCTGCCAGCCAGCAAGGCAATCAGCATAAGCTCGCATAGCAACAACGTGGTCAAGAGGCGCAACGATACTCCCATGGCCCGCAAAGTGCGAAACAGCCCGCGCCGTTGCTCAATACCCAACCCAACAGAGCCATGCACGATGAACAGGCCAACGGCAAAAGACAGGAGACCAAAGGCAGTAAGATTCAAGTGAAAGCTATCGGTAAGCCTTGCCGCTTGCGGACTGTCAGATGAGTGTCGGTGCAATTCAGGGGCGAGGACCTTTAGCGGTTTCAGCCCCATAGGCTGGTCGGGCAAGATAATCAGTCGAGAGATTTTTCCTTGCTGTTGAAGAAGTTGTTCGGCCAGGCTGATGTCACTCAGCACAACACCTGTGGGTAGGTTTTCGGTCAGGGTGATCGGTGGCAGATTGGGCTGTTCGACCAATTGGTCCATGGTGTTTGGATGGAGAAAAATCCGTCCCGGCGAGGTCAATGTATCGAGTGGTGGTACGGCTGACGTGGGCATTGCAGGCAATTCTGGGTGACTCAGCAGATCGACGCCGATCAGTTTGACTGATCCCTGTTGCAGGTGCCAGCGACCTTCCAGAACCGGTGCCAATAGCCAGCCTTCCCGGCGCAACATCACATAACGTGACACAGAAATATGACCGTCTGACGGAAGTAAGACGTCAAATCCTGTTCCTCCCAATTGAGCAGCAGCCTGGGCATAGCCGGCCCGCGCCTCGCCATTAATTGCCTGCACTGCAGACCACAAGCCTGTGGCCAGTGCCAAACCAGTGATTAGGGTCATTAGTTGCAAGGGATGCCGCCGCCAGTGCGATAGCAATGCGCCAAGAGCTGCGCGTCTCATGCCACTTGTCCGGCGCTAAGATGTACCCGTCTGTCCAGTCGATTTGCGATCTGTACCGAATGGGTCACCAAGAACAACGCCGCGCCGCTTTCGTGCACTAGTTCCAGCATCAGATCCATGACTGCGGCACTGGCGGTTTCGTCCAGATTTCCTGTGGGCTCATCTGCCAACAGGAGCTTTGGTCGTAGCGCCAAAGCACGGCCAATGGCAACGCGCTGTTGCTGTCCACCGGACAGTTGCTCGGGATAGCGTGTCGTCAGATCTGCCAGACCGAGGCGACGGGTCAGTGTTGTGATCCACTCAAAATCCGGGCTCCCTCCTAACCGCGCATGGAGCAGCATGTTTTGCTCAACAGTGAGTGAAGGAACCAGGTTAAACTGCTGGAAAACCAGAGCAACCTTGCATCGCCTCAGAGCCGCCCTTGCTGTGTCATTCAATTTGGACAGGCCGGTGCCGTCAATTTCGATTTCACCACTGTCAAAGTGATCCAGTGCTCCGACCAGATGCAGCAAGGTGCTTTTTCCTGAACCACTTTCACCGGTGAGCGCGATGCTAGTTCCTGCTGACAGATCAAGGGAGACATCGCGAAAAACCGCTCTTTCCGGGTCTTGCCCCGGGAAACATTTGCTTACATTGCGAATGCTAAGCAGCAAGTCCCTGGCCATTTTCTGTATACCCCGAAGTTGTAACTCTTGATTGACTGAATACCTGTTGTTGGCGAGTGTCCAGCGCCCAAGGGGCCGGCGGATTGCCGCGTGCAAAGAGATTTCAGTTTGACCAGTCTGCAGGTAGGGATCAGAAATGCGCAGGGATAAAAATGGGTACCCAATGTTTAGAACTGGTTTGATCTCTATGATCACCGTCACTCTTTTGATGTCGGCTACATCTGTGCGGGCTGATTTAATGCAGGATGTATGTGCTAAACGTGCCGAAAACTGGAGTGGGTATAAACCCAGAGGATTGTCGATTGGTGACCGCCGGGGGCGCTTGAGGCTTTCGGGATCGGCTTCAATTGGGGTGAGTACGACCACGGGGGATGGCAATTCAACAGGGTTAGTCGGCAGCAGCCGTGACAGTGGCGACGACCGCAGACATGATGCCAAGGTTGATAGTTATTGGAAGGTTTTTGATGATTGCATGAGGCAGTAGTGAATTAATATAGCCTCGTAAATCGCATTGAAATATGAGAGATCTTCGAAAATCCGACTCATAGGGATACGGGCATGTCACTAATTCATCAGTTAATTTGGGGTAGTCTGGTCCTTATACTGTGTTTGACTCTGGAGACTGCAATCCTTTTGCAGTGCGCCCAGGCATTAAAGCGAATGTCCAGGCGTTTTGGCTGGGCTCTCAAGCCAAGGCATACGATGATGCTGATCTTTGTTGCGTTGTCATACATTATATTTGCACATACCCTGCAGGTGTGGATCTGGTCTTCGGGATTTGTGCTGGCTGAAGCTCTGCCTGATTGGAATACCGCAATCTACTTCTCGTTGGTGACTTACACGACACTTGGGTATGGGGATGTTGTTCTAGGCCCAGGTCTGCGTATTTTTGCGGCATTTGCCTCGGTAACGGGGCTGCTGGGATTTGGTCTCAGCACAGCCTTTTTGGTTGGCGCAGCTGGTAAAATTTTTGCTGTATCACATCATGATAACAAGGAAAGTTAAAGCACTGGCGCAAACAATCTGGCAACTGGCGCGCCGAGCCGGATGCTTAGTTTTTGTTGATCAAGATTCATATTCATTTCAATTGAGTGTGTGAAATCATGTTCCAGCATTTTGGCAACCTGTTGTGCGGCTGTGCTGTCAAAGAACAATGCCATGGCCTCAAAATTCAGTCGGAATGAGCGATTGTCTAAGTTGGTGGTGCCAACGCCGGCAATGGTTTCGTCGATCAGAATAACCTTTTGATGCATGAAACCAGCGCTATATCGCAGGATTTTAACGCCAACGGCGCGCAGATCATCGAAATAGGAATAGGCGGCCAGCCAAGGCGCATAGTGATCAATGCTGTCTGGCAGCAGGAGACGCACATCAATGCCTTGCAATGCGGCATGTTTCAGGGCGGCAACCACATCAAGATCGGGAACGAAATAGGGTGAGGCAATCCAAATCCTGTGACGTGCCGCCGAAATTGCCGAGAAGAACATCATTGACCCGGTCTCGGTCGTATTGTCGCCGGGGCCGGTGGCAACAATCAGTGCAGCCATGTCTTGCGGCACGTGACGCGCGTCCCAATGGAGCAGATCGAGGAGAGGTTCCTCGGTTAACCAATGCCAGTCCTCGGCAAAGACCAGCTGCAATTGTAAAACAACGGGTCCGGACAGGCGTAGATGCGTGTCGCGCCAAGCGCCAAACCCAGGATCCAACCCCAAGTATTCGTCGCCCACATTCAGAACACCAGTGAAGCCGATCAGGCCGTCAATGATCACAGTTTTGCGGTGGTTGCGAAAGTTGAGCAGGAAGCGATGTTTCGGCCCACGACGAGTGGTTGGGTCCACCAGGTTCACTCCGGCGGAGGCGAGAGCTAATGCGTAACTTTGTGGCAGTGCATGGCTGCCGACGGCATCTGTCATGAACCAGACTGCGACACCGCGTTGCGCCGCTGCGATCATGTGGTCACGCAAGCGTTGCCCCAATCCATCGTCGCGAACAATGTAGAATTGTATCAACACATAGTCTTGGGCGTCGTCTATTGCCTGGAACATAGCGTCAAAAGCAGCCTGTCCGTTGATCAATAGCTCAAAGCCGTTGCCGCGGCAGACGGGCAGGCCAGCCACCGCTTCAAAGGGCGCTGGATTGATGCAGAGTTGGTCCGGAGAGACAACGTGGTCCTGCGAAAAATTCTTGATGCCTTGCACTGTGCGTTCTGATTGCAGGCGTGTTTCCCGGTAGTTTTTGAACCTGTGATGGCCAAAGAAAAGATAGGCGGGCAGGGCGACGATTGGCAGCGCCAGCAAAAACACCACCCAGCCCATTGCGCCTTGTGGTGTTCGGGCTGTGCGGGCGGCACTGAGCGCCGAGAGCCCGGCTGTGATCCACATGGCCAAAAATGCCAGGGTGCTGAGAGTTACCGACAACATCTGAGCGGCCTCAGTTCAATCTCTTTGGATGCAAAAGGCATGAATTTCATTGCAGTGCAGCCTGTTTCAAATGGGTTTTTGTCCTCAAAGGAACCATGCCAGCCCAGCGAGGTGTTTTCCAACTAAAAAAGGCCGCCCATGAATTCGGACGGCCTAAGTCATGTGTTTATAGATCGTGAAGGATCAGCCACCCATCTGGCTGAATATCTTGTCCTTCGCATCCCCGATGGTAAAGCTGCCAGGCTTTTGACGGGGTGGGTATTCCTTGAATGTGTCCAAGAATTCGCCAACATAAGCAGCTGCTGGCAACAGCAGGAACACATGGTCCAAATACCAATCCCAATAGGTATTAGAGGTGATTGTTGCCCGCTCGTATGGATCACGGCGCAGGTTGAACAGCAACGGGATGCGCAATTCGGTCCAGGGCTCGGCCCAGGCACGCAGCGTTTGTGGGTAGCGATGCTCCAGGAATATCACTTTCCAATCGTCGTACCGCAGCGCCGTCAAATCACCGTCATCCGAGAAATAGAACACCTCTTTGCGGGGAGACGTTTCCTCTTCGCCCAGTAGATAGGGAAGAGTGTTGTAGCCATCAAGGTGAACATTGTATTCGCGGCCAATGGCCTGAACGCCGCCCTCTAGCAGCTTTTCCTTGATCTCGGGCTCACCCGCCACGGCTAGGAGCGTAGGCAACCAGTCCATGTGATGCATGATCTCGTTAGACACACTACCAGCTTCGATGTTGCCGGGCCAGCGCACCATGGCAGGCACACGCCAGCCACCTTCCCAGTTGGTGTTCTTTTCACCCCGGAACGGCGTCATCCCTGCGTCAGGCCAGCTGTTCATATGTGGGCCGTTGTCGGTTGAATAGAACACAAGGGTATTATCGACGATGCCCAGTTCATCCAACAGGTCCAGGAACTGGCCAATATGCATGTCGTGTTCAATCATCCCATCGGCATATTCATCCTGACCAGAGACACCCCGCAGCTCGTCTTTGACGTGGGTACGGAAATGCATCCGGGTGCCAGACCACCAGACGAACCAAGGAATATCCTGCTCTGTCTGGGTCTTGATGAAGTCGAGTGCAGCAGCGACGGTTTCGTCATCCACTGTTTCCATTCGCTTCTTCGTCAGCGGGCCGGTGTCTTCAATTGTGCCATCAGCAGACGACTTGATAACCCCACGAGGGCCAAACTGTTCGCGGAACGCCGGATCTTTAGGGTAGTCTTCCAGCTCGGGCTCTTCTTCGGCATTCAGGTGGTATAGGTTTCCAAAAAACTGGTCAAATCCGTGGTTTGTTGGCAGCATCTCATCCCGGTCGCCGAGGTGATTTTTACCAAATTGACCCGTTGCATAGCCCTCAGCTTTGAGCAGGCCTGCAATGGTAGGATCTTCGATCTGCATGCCTTCTTTTGCGCCGGGCATGCCCACTTTGGACAGTCCGGTCCGAAAGACTGACTGGCCGGTAATAAACGATGACCGACCAGCTGTGCAGGACTGCTCGGCATAGTAATCGGTGAAAATAATACCTTCGTTGGCAACACGGTCGATGTTCGGGGTCCGGTAGCCCATGAGCCCCATTGTGTAAGCGCTGATATTGGACTGACCAATGTCGTCACCCCAGATCACCAGAATATTGGGTTTATCAGCCGCACTCGCGGCGGAAAAACTAAGCCCAACAGCCATGACCGAAGCCAGCGCCGTTTTTAGGCCAAATCTAATCCAGTTCATTTAGTCCTCCAGTTATAAAATACGTGGTCGTTTCTAAAGTAGGTCTCAAATTATTTGGTGATTTCTGTCATTTGATCTACCGAATACATGCATAGTTTGGCGGAAGTTTCACACAGTGTCAGCCCCAAACTATCAGGGGTTCAGGTGATCCATTAACGTTTTTTTTCGCATCGTGTTTCGGCGGCGCAAAACCGCTTGGCTGTAGGTTGAAAAACGCTTTTCCGCGTCTCTCCAATGGTTTGCCGATCCATCCGGAGCTGTGCCAGAGTACTGGGCTTTGCCTATGGGTAGCAAAAGATCGGTTACTTCGCGGCGTCGGGTCTGACTGGGCACTGCGCGTTGCCAAAGATCGAGTGCTAGATAACAGGCTGATAGGTCCCGCGTCTTTAAGGCCGAAATAACTTGCCGACGAGCATAGTGAGGACTGAAAAGCCAGCGTTCCTTAAGGATTTGGTATTGGTAGGAAATCCAAGGCGTTAGGCGACGTACTGACCAAAGAGTAAGTAGTAGAACAACCAAAGCCACGATGGCACGAAAAGCGATAGCTGCGGCGTCAAGGGGCGGTGGCGGTGGTTCGGCAATGTCAAATGTAGCCCCCTGTAAACGGATGGTTTTTACAATGCCGTCATCCAAGTCGAACCAGTGTAATTCAATATCGGGCAGGGTGATTTTACCGCCATTTTGAGCCAGATAGGTTACTGTTTCGATTCGACTGCCCGACAGTGTACCACGCTGTAAATCTTCGCTTGTTTTGGGCTCTCCCGGATAGGTGCGCAGCGTGGATTGATCTTCAAGATCTCTTAATAGCAGGGGCATCAGGATCGGGGTGGTGCCGGTAATTTGTGCCGTCACTGTGCGCGTGATTGGATCGCCCACCTGCAATTCAGGTCCGCCTTCAATCACTTGGTCCAGTTGGATATCCTGGGCTAACAACGGCGGGTTCAAATCTTGCGCGTCGGTGGGGACAGTTGCGGTTAGGCTAAGCGATGACACTGACAGTTTCTGAGTGATGGGCGCACGCGTTTCGGGGTCGGCCCAGGTTAATTCAAGCTCAGCGGCGGGTAGATCAAACCGGCCGGATTTTAGTGGGATCAAAAGGTAGCGACGCGATATTCCTGACCAGGTCTCATCGTCGATTTTGCGACTGATTGGGGATCCTGCTCGAGGTGGCTGGCGCACCAATAGATCCGGCTGCTCTAAGTCTGGAAGCACAGGGGGGCTGGGCATCCAGGTTGGAACCAAAACTTCGATGGTCAGAGTTACCGGTTGGCCGACTGGCGTATCTGGACTTGTCAGAGTAGCGGTGACCAGAGGCGCCATTTGCGCATGGGCCACAGGTGCTATGGTGGCAATTGTCATCAGCAGCACTGCGCAAAAAATGTTCATTTTCCATTCTCCGACAGGTCCAATCGGAACCGAAATCGCAGAAAATCGCCCATATCGGTATCTATGCTGGACATCCACTGTTCGGCGGTTTGGGGCGCGGCGTCTTGGTCTTGTGCTTGCACGGTCGTCTTTGTGCCGCGCTGCGCGTCGTTATCAAAGACCACATCATCAGCGCCAATGCCGCTGTCCTCTCCGGTGTCAGATTGTTCTCGTGCTGTCTCAACATAGTCCAGTATGGCATTGGAAACGCTCAGGTTGTTTAAGGCGTCGGGGTCGTCTGGTTGTCGCTCTAGTGCGGTTTCAAAAGCGGCCGTGGCAAGTCGGTATTTTCGGTTGCGGATGAGTGACAGACCTTCGCCCATGGCGGCATCAAAGCTGCCGTGGCCGGAAAATATCTCAGCCGCTTCTGCGTATTGACCCGCCTTCATCAAGGCATAGCCACGGTGCAGTGGGTCATTGAACAAACGGCTGGCCGCATCGAATTCTTTGCGGTTCATGGCTCGTTGTCCCTGTTGATCGGGTGTCAGAAACCAATCTTTCCAACCTTCAGCATGGCTGTTAGTGGGCGTCAGTAGCGGCATCACCACAAGCAAGAGTGCCCAACGCATAGTCCAACCGCGACGGAACCAGATCAACGCCAGAAACGCCGCGGGCCAAGCCAGCCACCAGCCGCGATCTTGCCATTGCAGTCTTTCATCGCCGCTTAGCGCTCCGACATAGGCTTGATCCAGCCAGCGAGATATTTGGGCCAGGTCACTGTCGTTCGGCGCCAGATGCAGCACCTTGGCAGTTTTGATTTGTGCCAGTTGGGGTAGGGTGGTGCTGTCGGGCGCGGCGATCATGAAAAAGATACTGTGTTTGATTTCGCTGGTGGCGGTGAATGCAGCCAGATCGCTGGGGTTGAAATCGTCCAGTACAAACAGGATGGCGCCGGGAACATCAGACTTGGACAGGATCTGGCGACCCAAAGCCAGCGCGGTTGCTGGTGCATCACCTTCGCGCGGCATGACCCGAGGTTGCAGAGACTCTAGCAGAGGGCGCAGAATATTGGCATCCTCGGTCAGTGGCGCCACCTGATGGGCCGAACCCGCGTAAGCGATCAGTGCGGTTCGGGCGCCAGCACGGCTGTTGATCAGATCGATGATTTTGAAGCGGGCCCGATCCAACCGACTGGGGGCCAGATCCGTCTGCTCCATGCTTGGAGTGATCTTGAACGCCACAACCAATGGTGCAGTATCCGCCAGCAGTGGATTGGCAAGCCGTGTCCAGGCGGGACCAGCCGTCGCGAACGCCAGCAACACCCCACACAGCGCCACACCATCAATCGGCAATATGCGGCGTGTACCTATGGGGTTCACTTGCAAGGCAGCGGCTAAATGAGGGGCGATTCCCGGCGGAAGATCGCTGCGCTGCTGATTGCCGCGCCGGATTATCCACCACAGGCACAGGAAAATCGGCAGGATGAGCAACCAAAATGGGCGTAGAAAGTGAAAATGCGCAAAGATGTCACTCATAACGATGGTTCGACTTGCGGTTTTTCAGGTGCAGCGCGGTTATAGAAAGCATCAACAAAACAAGTGAAACCATCAATGGGATGTGGCTCAGGTTTTGCCGGGGGCGATAGCTTTTTTGCTCCACCAGGCGCGGTGTTTGCGCATCAATCTGGGTGTAGATACTGTTCAGTGCCTCGCCGTTGTCGGCAAAGAAAAAGTCACCTCCGGTTGTTTTTGCAATCCGCTGTAGCAAGTCCAGATCGACGCGGTTTTCGCCACTGCCCTTGGGGTCGCCGACTCCAATTGTGGTTATCACCACGCCGCGATCCTTGGCAATTGATGCCGCATTGATTGGGGTCATATGCGAGGCGGTGTCTGCTCCATCGCTGAGAAGGATCAATAACCGATCGTCAACTTGACTGGCGTCAAAGGCACGAATTGCCAGACCTATGGCGTCACCCACAGCTGTGTTGGGGCCAGCCATGCCGGGTTGGGTTTGCTCCAAAAACCCGGTCAGTGCTTGTAGGTCTTGGGTGAATGGTGCCTGAATGAAGGCGCGGGTGCCGAACACGATCAAGGCCATACGGTCGTTGTCGCGGTGCTCGATGAATTGCGACAAGACCTGTTTGACCGCGTCCAACCGCGGCTGTGGCGACCCATCCGGTGCTTTGAAATCGCGCTCATCCATCGAGCCTGAAACATCCAATGCCAATACAATATCGCGGGCCGAGGTTTCGACAACGATGGGCTCGCCAAGGTGTTCTGGCCGGGAAAGCGCCAAAATCAACAGGGCCCAAATAGTGACAGCAATGGTGATTTGCAGGCGTGACCGGTGAAGAACGACGCTGCCTTTTTGGGGCGTGATTCCTGCGGCCTGGGTGACGCGATGAAAAAACGGAATGCGCAGCGCTTGTGATTGGTCATGGTACGGTGGGGCAAAGCGCCAGACCAGCCAAGGCAGCGGCAGAATGAGCAATATCCAAGGGGCCGCCAAAGTTAACATTGTGGTCGCCGATGCTGGCGCAACCATTGGCGGGCAAGTGCCGTGAGATCTGGGTTGGCTGGGGGCTCAGTCCGGTAAGGCGCGGTTGTCAAAACATGGTCGGCGCCCTGAGAAAATCCGTGGCCTCCATAACTGCTGTCAAGAAAGTCGAGCCACGCCGCGCCGCGCAGTGCTGCAACCGTCGGGCGCGGGAACGCGCTAAGGGCTGTGCGGCGCAGCAAGATAGCAATTTTGGTTGGATCGTCTGAAAGTTGGTCCAGTTCGGTAAGGGCAGCCCGCCGGTAGGCATTGTCTCGCCAGTGTCGCCACCTCCTGTGCGCAGCCCAAGCTGTTGTCGTTGCCAGAACGACAAGTACAGCCAGCCAGCCCAGGGTCTGCGGAACCATCGAAATCGCCGGAGGTGGCGCCATCGGGTGCAACTGGTCCAACAGGTCAATCAGATTCATTCCGTCTAAATGCTGGCTCATCCCAACCTCCGTCGCAGGCCAAACAGTTGGATCATTTGCGGCAATGCAGGTTGATCAGTGCTGAGCGGTAAAACAGGGAACCGGTATTTGCGCGCCAAATCCGTCAATGTGGTCAATCGTGTGTCAAATGATGCCTGCACTCTTGCGCGCAGCACCGGGTCAGACAGATCAAGATTGGCCTGCAAGCCTCCATCAGATATGGAAATACTCTTATTCATCAATCTTTGAGATGCAGGGTCAGAGACCTGTATGAGGATCAAATCTCCACGCTGGGAAAGCTGCCTCAGCAGTGGCTCACTTTGATCGGTCAACCCGTCAAAATCTGAGATGAGGACCACCAGGCCACTCCGCGGCATCAGTTTCAGGGCGCGTTTCAAGACCTCATTGATAGTGATCAATTCGGGCGGCTGCCAGCCGGCGTGAAGCGCCTGATTTCCCGCCGCCAACGCGGTCAGAAATTGGGTGAGCGTGGTTGCGCTGCGGCGGGGCCGGTGCTCGCTGATTACAGTGTCACCAAATACCAGCCCACCAATGCGATCGCCTTGACCAAGCAGTCTATGCGCCACAATGCCGGCTGCCTCGGCTGCCACCACGGACTTCATATAGTTGACCGATCCAAAAAACATCGACATGCGCTGATCGACGAGAACCAACCCGGGGCGATCCCGTTCTTCGGAATACACGCGCACATACGGCGTTCCGGTGCGGGCGGTAACACGCCAATCAATAGTGCGCGGATCGTCTCCGGGCAGGTAATTGCGCAACTCCTCAAAATTCAGACCTCGACCACGCAGGCGAGAGGCATGCCGACCGTTCAGCAGAGATCGTGCCGGTTGACGGGGCAGCAGACTGATAGCGCGTGATGGCCCAGCCAGCGCACGCAAGGTTTTAACCTCCACATAGATACGCGGATCTTTTCCTGGGCTGGACTTTCCGACCTGCTGTGGCATTGGGGCCTCGTTCACTAAGGTAGGGCAACCTGGGTCAGGATTTCCTGCACAACCTGATCCGGCGTCACTCCATCGCCCTGAGCCTCAAAACTGAGCGTTAGGCGATGACGAAATACATCCGGGGCAATGGCGCGAATGTCGACAGGGTCGAAGTAATCACGACCGGCCATCCAGGCATGCGCACGACCGGCCTTGTCCAGTGCCAGCGAAGCGCGGGGGCTTGAGCCGATCTCAATCCAGCGCGACAGGTTATTGCCCAAACCATCCGGCGAACGGGTGGCGTGAACTAGATCTGCGATATAGCGATCCATCGCATCCGAGACGTGGATTTGGCCGATTTCTCGTCTGGCATCAAACACCACCTGTTGCGATATGGCCTGCGGTTTTTCTGCTTTGGCCTTTCCCAGTTGATGTTCCTCATGGGCTGAAATTTCTTCGGCGCGCACCATGCGGATCACTTCTACCTCGTCTTCGACGGGGGGATACTTCACTGAAACATGCATTAGGAACCGGTCCATCTGCGCCTCGGGCAGCGGATAAGTCCCTTCTTGTTCAATTGGATTTTGTGTCGCCATCACACAAAATAATGGTTCCATTTGGTGAGTTGTTCGCCCCACCGTGACCTGGCGTTCCTCCATCGCCTCAAGAAGCGCGGCTTGCACTTTGGCGGGGGCGCGGTTGATTTCGTCGGCGAGCACGATATTGGCGAAGATCGGGCCTGGATCGAAACGAAACACGCCGCCCTTTTCAGTTTGACTGTAAACGTCGGAACCCGTGACATCTGACGGTAACAAATCGGGAGTGAACTGGATGCGGCTGAATTTGGCATCCAGATTCTTCGCCATCGACTTGACCGCACGGGTTTTGGCCAAACCAGGCAAGCCTTCGATCAGCAGGTTGCCATTGGCCAAAATTCCGATAATCAGCCGGCCAATCACGTCCTGTTGGCCGACAATCGATTGCCCCATACGGGCCTTTAAGTCTAGAATTTGGTCAATTGCGGTCATCAATACACCGATCGTTGTAACAAAAGTATTTTCATAATGAGGTTGCATCCTTGGTTAGCACAAGACTTATTTGGAGAAATGCTTTTGGATAGGCAGCGGCGAGTATTCGCTGGTTCGGGGTGTGTTTGAAAATAGGTAAGGCCTGATGCAGTTGTCATATTTTCGAGTCTTGCCGCTAGCGCTATTGGCTGCGGCCAGGCGATTTAATCACAAACATGGCTGGGTACTGAGCAGCCATATCGCAATGTCGATGATGTTGGCGCTGTTTCCCTTTGTTCTGTTCACCGTGGCACTGGCAGGGGCAATTGCGGGTGTGTTGTCGCAAGACGTCAAACTCGAAGACATGGTGGATCTTGTCTTTGGATCATGGCCGCCGGCCGTTGCTGACCCGATCGTGAACGAGCTTTATGCGGTGCTGGCGGCATCCAATTCGAAACTGATGACTTTTGGTGGCATTCTTGCGCTGTATTTTGCCTCCAACGGCGTTGATGCGGTGCGCTTGGCCATGGTTCAAGCCTACCGAGATGACGATCCGCGACCATTTTGGAAAAGCCGCCTGCTCTGTCTGGTCTTTGTCATTCTCGGCGGGGCCGGGATCATGGCAACGGCGGTTTTTGAATTTCTGTTGCCATTGCTTGCCCGTTATCTGTCTGAGTTCTTTCCGCAAATTGCATTTGGCTTGGGGTGGGAAAGTGGCTTGAATGGGGTGTTGGTCGCGTTAATGCCGTTGGTTGCTGTGTTGGCTTGCCACGTCTGGTTGCCCGGTCACGTTCACAAATTACGTCATATCCTGCCTGGCGCTTTATTGACGGTGGTGTTGTGGTGGGGAGCCAGCTGGGGGTTCTCTGTCTATATCAGCGGTTTTGCACGATATTCAACAACTTACGCTGGATTGGCTGGCGCAATGGCCGCCCTGATCTTTCTATATCTGAACGCTGCCATCTTGATTTTTGGCGCCGAATTCAACGGCGCCCTGATCCGAGCCCTAAGCGGTGAGGGGCAGGAGGGTGATATTACGCCAACAAAGGATAAAAATACCTATGTCGACTGACGATCTGTCTTATCCAAAATCAATAATCGCCGCGTCACTATACATTTTTTTGAGCTTGGTTTCCACTCAGGTGGGGGCTGCAGACGACCCTATAGAATATACCGGGTCGCATATTTGCGCTGATTGCCACCAAGATCAGGTCACAGACTGGTCGGGGTCTGATCACGGTTTGGCCTGGACCTCTGCCTCATCGGGTAACCTGCTGGGTGATTTTGACAACAGTCAGTTTGACCATGACGGGGTCAGGTATAACTTCCGCACTAACTTTGGCGGCTATGAGATTGAAGTTCTTGAGAAAGGTGGCCAAAGAACAACCCATCCTGTTCATTCGGTTGCTGGTATCAAACCCCTTCAGCAGTATTTGATTGAAACCGAAGGCGGGCGGTTACAGAGCTTTGATGTGGCCTGGGATGTTGAGAAACGCCAGTGGTTCCATCTCTATCCGGATCAGGATTTGCCGCCAGAAGACGGATTGCACTGGACCGGCCCTTACAAGAATTGGAACGGGCGTTGCGCCGAATGTCATGCGACCAACTATCAGCGAAATTATGGTGTGCGAAGCGGCGTCTATCGACCTACAACTTCAGAAATCGGGGTGGGCTGTGAAAGCTGCCACGGCCCGGCCAGCAAGCATATAGACTGGTCGGATGGCGCGTCTTTCGAGGACACCCGATTGGACGCTTTTGGTTTTATTTCGCAGCCGGTCACACAAGCAGGAGAGCTGAACCAATGTGCCGGCTGCCATTCGCGGCGCGAGGTCTTGACCAATGGCACTCCGCCCACTGGGACAGATTACCATGATGCCTATAATCTGGCGCTGCTGCGCCCTGGTCTTTATGAGGCAGACGGTCAAATTCGTGATGAGGTCTATGTTTACGGGTCGTTCTTACAGTCCAAAATGTATGCCAAAGGCGTGAGCTGCACCAATTGTCATGATCCACATACAGCCGAGCTAAAAGCCGAAGGCAATGCGTTGTGTGCGCAGTGCCATTCCCCAGCTGGCAACCCGAGTTTCCCTTCGCTGAGGTCGGCGGTTTATGACGATCCCGCACATACAAACCACCCAGAAGGCAGTGTCGGAGCCCAGTGCAAATCCTGCCACATGATTGAACGCACTTATATGGGGATAGATGGTCGTCGTGATCACAGTTTCCGTATTCCTCGGCCTGATCTGGGGGCGGAAATGGATAGTCCGGATACCTGCACTGATTGCCATTCCGACCAAAGCCAAACCTGGGCCGCAGATCACATCTCAAACTGGTTCCCAAACTCGACTCATCGCGGCCCACATTTTGGGCAGATTTTTGCCAGCGCTCGCCAAAACCCAGTGCCGGTTACTGGTGGTCTGCAAGAAATTGCGCGGGATACTAGCCAGCCAGGAATTGTACGGGCTACGGCGCTGTATTTATTGGGGCCGGTTCAAAACCCTAAATTGGCTAATGAGACTGCTGATTTGTTGATGGACGCTGATCCACTTGTGCGACGCAGTGCTGCCCAAATTCAACAAACCGCGCCGGTTTCCGACCGAATTTCTAGACTGATGCCACTTTTGTTGAATGACCATTTGTCCGTTCGTATTGCCGCGGCCAAGCAATTACTGGATGTGCAACCGTCAGACATGAGCCGCAGTCAACAAGCCATTCTAAACGCAGCTCTTAGGGATTGGCAAAGCTCGCTTTCGACCAAGCTCGATGCCCCTGAAACTCACCTCGTTTTAGGAGGAATGGCCCTGACGATGCGGAATTTCCCGGCCGCCAAATCGGCGTTTTCTACGGTTGTCGACCTTGATCCACAGCGTGCCGAAGCTTGGGTCATGTTGGTACGACTGACACAGGCTTTGGATGGGATTCCGGCTGCTCAAATGACGCTGGACAATGCCCTGACAAAACTCCCGTCTCATCCACAGTTGCTACAACTGAAAACAACAATGAGGGAATGACGCAGAAACTTTCTGAAGGCAGAAAAAGGCAACATTGCCTTAATTCGGCCATCGGTTGGGCGCAGTTATTATCTATTGGTTAACCATACGCGCAATTTTTTGGCTAGAAAGGGTTAGCATGTCGAGCATAAGAGCGAGAATCCGTCATTCACAACTGTTCGAATTGCTGCGACAGAAAAACGCTGCTGACCAGGTTTCCATGCGTCTGCGGGTGTCCCGCCGAAGTGAAGGCGAGGGGCCGGAAACTCTGGTTCTACGGAACTTGGCTGAGCGTTCTTTGATGGCACCGCCTGCTCGTTAGATCCGAGTGTTGAGGTTAGGTTCAGCCTCTAAAGCCCATCGCAACCACAAATTTCTCAGAACTGTCCGAGCGAGAAGCCGGTGGCTTCATATTGGTCACCTTAGTGAATTTCTGCTTCAATAGTTTTTGCAACTCACCCTCTGCACCACCAGCCAGAACTTTGGCGACAAAGGTGCCGCCTTCTTCCAGAACATCAAACGAAAAATAGGCCGCCGCCTCACACAGTGAGATAATCCGCAAGTGGTCGGTTTGTTTGTGGCCACAGCTTGCCGCTGCCATATCTGACATGACAACGTCTGCCTTACCGCCCAGCCATTCCTTGACCTGAATGTCTGCGCCGTCATCCATAAAGTCGAGCTGGTAAAGCTCAGTGCCCGCCAGGCTTTCCATTTCTTGCAAGTCCACGCCGAGAATGGTGCCCACTGCTTTGCCTGGTCTTTCACCCAAGGCATTGATCCGTTTTACGGCAACTTGGCACCAGCCGCCAGGCGCGCATCCTAGATCGACAACCCGCGCGCCGGGAACCAGGAAGCGATATTTATCGTCTACTTCCATAATCTTATAGGCCGCACGTCCGCGGTATCCTTCGGCCTGAGCGCGCTTTACATAGGGGTCATTCAACTGGCGTTGCAGCCAGCGGCTTGAACTGAGTGTGCGACCGCGTGCGGTTTTAACCTTGACCTTCAGGTCACGTTGCCCGCGTCCCGAGGTGTTTTTTCCGGTAGGTGTTTTAGCCATCACAAAGATCCGTTTCATGCCGCTTGGCGGTCCAGGGTCGCGACCCTGTGCGTGTTATACGCCGATTTAGGCTAACACGAGCCAAAGGAAAAGGGGCATTAGTCTTGCAGCTGTTTTAGCGCCGCAGTCAAGAGGGCCATTAGCTCAAATTCCTTACCGGTGGTATGGACATGGATGTGACAGTGCCCGACGGCAAATTTTTCAAAAGTCATGTCACCTTCGGTCAAGGCGTGCATGGCTTCATATGTGGTTTCAAGGTCTAGGTCTGGAGCGTTTTCTTTCTGATATTTCATCGCGGCCTGCCCAAATTTCGCTGTCAGGTTAAAGGCTTCGCCGTCTATTGTGAATCCAGCTTTGAAATGGGTGTCCGGTCCGATGACACGCTGGCAAGCTGTTCCCAAAGTGACCGCAATTGAGCGAAAGTTTCCAGGAGTGACCGTTTCGCCTTGCGGCGGGAAGCGCCCCCCAAGCACAGCTAACTCAAATAAGACGTCGCTGGTACGTTTTCCGGTTTCAGTCAAATCGTACAGGGCCGCGCCGTGTTTACCTATTTGCCGTGAAATTAGTCCGTCGTCGATCAGTTTGTTGAGCCGATCGGTTAACAGGTTGGCAGCTATGCCAATAAGCCCATGTTGCAAATCGGAAAACCGGGCAGGCCCAGCATGAAGATCGCGCAGGATCAGCAAGGTCCAGCGGTCGCCTATGCGGTCCAATGCGCGGGCGATTGGGCAGAGCTGTTTGTAGGTTCGGGTTTTGGCCATAGAGCACCTGTTGAATAAGTAACTTTATTTCCTCAACTACCAAGTTTATATTTTAAAGTGACTCGTCATTTGGTAATAAAACAAGGGTCCGCGCCAAGACTAGCTTGCCGGGTCAAAGGTGATTTTTGGGCTGTAATGCTAAATTGGGTCATCAGCCGCAGCAGAACTAATGTGGGGCTGCGCCTAACCAGGGAAAACAGAACCGCTCAGAACGGACTGTCGTCCAACACACCAGCGGCGCTCATCTGCGCATAAAGAAGACCTTCGCGCAGCCCTCGATCGGCTACAGACAAACGGTCAGTTGGCCAGCAGCGCAACAAGGCTTGCAGAATAGCCGAGCCGGACATGATCAATGCTTGGCGATCCTCACCGATTCGCGGATCGCGACGCCGTCCCAGTGGGCCCAGATCTAAGTAACCGCGGATCACTTTGTCGATTTGATCGCTGGTCATCCGCAATCCGTCGACCTTGGTGCGATCGTACCGCTTTAGTCCCAAATGTGAGGCCGCAACAGTGGTGACTGTGCCAGACGTTCCGACGATCTGGAAACCAGCGCGGGGCTGCTCGTCTTTATAAGGGGCGAATTCAGATAGGTTTTCCTCGAAAAACCAGCTCATCAGGGCAAACCGAGCGGCGTCATCGTCGACGTCGTTGAATTGGTCGCGCAGGGTGGCAACACCCAAAGGGACTGAGATCCAATCCACCACTTTGGCCGCAGGGAACAGGCTATCAGACGTGTTAAATCCGTTGTGCAGGCGCATGATGGCGGCTGGCCGGTCGCGGCGCGGCACTGATGAGATGTCAATCCACACCAATTCTGTCGACCCGCCGCCGATATCCACCACCAGCAATTGTTCTGTTTGAGTGGACACCAATGGCGCGCAAGAAATCACGGCCAAGCGTGCTTCTTCTTCAGGCTGGATGATTTCCAGTGTCAGTCCGGTCTCCCGTTTGACTTGGCGGATGAACTCGCGAGAGTTTTTGGCCCGCCGACAAGCCTCGGTGGCGACCAGCCGCATATTGACGACGCGGTTGCGCTTCAGTTTCTGCTGGCAGATTCGAAGCGCCTGAATGGTGCGCGCCATCGATGACCGCGACAAACGCCCGGTCCGCTCCAGACCGGCGCCAAGCTGCACCGATTTGGAAAAACTATCCACCACATGAAAGCCACTGCCCTTGGGTTGGGCAATCAGCATCCGGCAGCTATTTGTACCCAAATCTAACGCAGCATACAGCGCATCAGGGTTGGGCCGGGCTGGCACGGGGGGCTCTACCGCTTTGGGGAACGCGCCCGTACCATTGGAACGCTTGGGCGCCATAGATCACGCCCTCCGATTATCGTGTTGCTTTCGACAATAGGTGCGCAAGCGGGTGCGCGCAAGACACTGCGAGGGTCTCTCATTCACTTGACGTAACAAACTCATAAACCAGATGAGAATTATGATGATCCGGGGCTGTGGCCTTCGCGTATGCAAAAATGTAATTTCCCATCATTGAAAACGTCGCTCAGAACATCCGGTTTGTCGAAATCCGACCTACGCGCAGCCCATAGGCGCACTAGAACCGCAGTATCAGAGCTATCTTGAAGGAAACGGCAATGCCTGAGGTCACCATCGTTTACTGGCGCGATATTCCCGCGCAGGTTATTGTCGGCAAAGGCCGTCGTGGATCCAAGCGTCAGCTCGAGGAACGGTTTGAGCAAGCCATTGACCGTGCCGCCATGAAAGTGAACGCCAAAGACGCCGATGCTTATCTGGCGGAATGGCGCAAAGCTAAACCATATACGATGGACGGCGATGCGGCCGAGATAGTTGCTTCGGAGGCCGAGCGCCTTGAGGCTGAGTATGACCAGGACCGCCTCAAGACTTTGATTCAGAATGACGGATGGGCCTAGGCTCGACACGACTATGGGAGGCTGTGATGGCTTTGTTGAACTTTAAAAAACGTGACGCCGGTGGCGCACAGCCCGTCAATCCTCAGGTTGAGGCTTTCTTGCAGGGCTATTCGATCGAGGTCATGCCGCGCACGGCTGCCAAGATCGAGGATTTCCGCGAATATCTGCCCGCGGACACCCGTGTGTATGTTGCCCATATCGAAGGCACGCCGATCGAAGATATGGTTGCGACGGCCAAGCGTTTGAATGATCAGGGTTTCCCGGTCATGCCGCATTTCCCAGCGCGGATCATCCAGGACCAGGCCACGCTTGCAGACTGGATTGCGCGGTACCAGGGCGAGGCAGACGTGAAGCAGGCGCTGTTGCTGGCCGGCGGAGTAAAAACGCCAGTTGGTGATTTTCAAGATTCGATGCAGATGCTGGAAACTGGACTGTTCGACAAAGCCGGTTTTACCAATTTGCATGTGGCTGGTCACCCCGAGGGCAACAAAGATATTGACCCGGATGGGTCTATCAAGAACGTTTCCGAAGCCCTGATGTGGAAACAGAAATTCTCTGAACGCACGGATGCGAAAATGGCGCTGGCAACCCAGTTCGCGTTTGAGGCTGAGCCGATTATCGAGTGGGCCGATGCAATGAAGGCAGCAGGTGTTGATATCCCGATCCACATCGGAATTGCCGGTCCGGCCAAGCTTCAAACCTTGATCAAATTCGCTATCGCATGTGGTGTTGGCCCTTCATTGAAGGTGCTGCAGAAACGGGCAATGGATGTGACCAAATTGTTGCTGCCTTACGAGCCAACTGACGTGATTGCCAAACTGGCGGCGCACAAGGCAGCCAACCCGGATTTCAACATCACAAACGTGCACTTTTTCCCTCTGGGCGGTATTAAGACCAATGCCAACTGGGCAATCAACAATGGCGGCGCCTCGGCAAAGCCGGTCAACTCCTAAGGATCAATAATGACCCGTACTGTTGTAGAATCTAAGACTAAAACCGCGATCCTAGGCTTTGATGAGCCGTTCTGTGTGATCGGCGAACGCATCAACCCTACCGGGCGCAAAAAATTGGCGGCCGAGTTGGAAGCCGGTGATTTCTCAACCGTTGAGAAAGACGCGTTGGCGCAGGTAATGGCCGGTGCCAGTATCCTCGATATCAATGCCGGCGTGGTCTACAATTCTAATCCGAACCCGAACGAGACCGAGCCACCATTGATGGCTAAGATCGTCGCCATGGTGCAAAAACTGGTTGATGTACCGCTGTGTATTGACAGCTCGGTACCCGGTGCGCTTGAGGCCGGACTGGCGGCTGCCGAGGGCCGTCCACTACTGAACTCGGTCACCGGCGAAGAGGACCGGTTGGAACTGGTGCTGCCGCTGGTCAAGAAATACAACGTTCCAGTGGTTGCGATTTCCAACGATGACACCGGTATTTCGGAAGACCCCGATGTACGCTTTGCTGTGGCTAAGAAAATAGTTGAACGGGCTGCCGACTTTGGCATTCCTGCGCATGATATTGTGGTTGATCCGCTGGTTATGCCCATTGGCGCCATGGGCACCGCTGGGCTGCAAGTGTTTGCTCTAGTGCGGCGTCTGCGTGAGGAACTGGGTGTGAACACCACCTGTGGCGCGTCCAATATTTCCTTTGGCTTGCCGAACCGTCACGGCATCAATAACGCCTTTTTGCCGATGGCAATGGGGGCAGGCATGACCAGTGCGATCATGAACCCTGTGGCGCTGCCGATAACCCAAAAGAAAATCGCCGAGAAAAGGGCATTTGTTGAGGCCTCGGGTATCATTTTGCCCGAAGACATGGACGACGAGGCTTTTGTCATCATGTTTGGCATGGGGTCGACTTTGCCGCGTTCGGGTAGCGAAATGACAGCCATCCGCGCTGCCAATTTCCTGACCAACAACGATCCACACGGCGGTGAATGGATCAGGACCAACGCGGCTCCGTCAGCTGATGGCGAGGGTCGTGGACGCCGTGGTGGCGGACGTCGCCGTCGCGGATAGAGCGGGTAGAGATACATTTACAAGGCCGGTCATACCGTTGACCGGCCTTTTTTATTTGCGGTTGATGTTTGGATAATTGAAGTTGGTGAAAGTATTCTCAATGCTCATAGTTCGAGCGTTTAATTTCATTGGTGTCTCGACCGCAGTTGCACGATATGGGTAGTGCAAATGGCCAGTGAGGATTTCAAATGGATCGTGCTCTGATTGTTGATGGTAACTTTCGACGTCGGGTAGCCGCAGGTGAATTACCGGATGGGTCCGTGCCTCTGGTGTCTATTACAGCACCCAAAGCGATTTCCCTTTACCGCGCACAATGTCTCAGCCGTGCGTTGGACCTGACCAGCCGGGTGATGCAGAAAAACGGGCAGGGGTTTTACACCATTGGCTCTAGCGGTCACGATGGTACGGCAGCGGTGGCCGAGGCGCTACGGCCCAGCGACATGGCCTTTCTGCACTATCGTGATGCAGCCTTTCAAATCGCCCGCGCGGATCAGGTTCCTGAGCAGAACATTGCGAGGGATATGTTGTTGTCTTTTGCATGCAGTACCGAAGACCCAACATCAGGAGGCCGCCATAAGATTCTGGGATCAAAAGATCTTATGATTCTTCCGCAAACATCGACCATCGCCAGCCATTTGCCCAAGGCCGTGGGGGCGGCTTATTCGATCGGGGCCGCCCGTCGCACTCCGCCCGAACATCAGCAAATGCCAGATGATGCCATTGTCATGTGCTCATTTGGCGATGCCTCGGCCAATCACTCGACCGCGCAGGGGGCGATCAACACGGCCGGTTGGAACTCGGTACAATCGGTGCCGCTGCTGTTTGTTTGCGAGGACAATGGCATCGGGATTTCCACTAAGACGCCAAAAGGTTGGATTGAATCCTCAATGGCGCATCGACCGGGGATCAAATATTTCAAGGCAGATGGGCTGAACCTTTATGAGGCCTACGCAGTGGCGGCTGAAGCGGCACAATACGTTTGAAGCTATCACAAACCTGCACTCCTGCACCTGCGTACCGTTCGGTTGTATGGACACGCTGGCGCTGATGTGCCGACAACATATCTTAGCAAATCCGAAGTTGAGGCGGATGAAGCCAATGATCCTCTGCTGCATTCGGTGCGCTTGCTGCATCAAACAGGTGCTCTGGACCCCCAACAGGCGTTGAAGATCTATCAAGACACCTGTGAGCAGGTGAATGGCATCGCCGCTGAGGTGACGCATCGTCCGCATCTGCAATCGGCAAGTGAAGTCGCCGCCAGCCTGATTCCGCCAAAACGGATCTGTACACCCGCCAATGGTCCCAGCGCTGCAGCGAGAGAGCAGGCTTTTGGCAATGATCTGCGCGCGATGGCTGACCCACAACCAATGAGCCGCCTGATCAATTGGGCCTTGACCGATCTGATGCTACAGCACTCAGAAGTAGTGATGATGGGTGAGGACATTGGCCGCAAAGGTGGTGTCTATGGTGTTACGTAAAAATTGCACCAGCGATTTGGTCCGGATCGGGTCATTGATACATTGCTGGACGAGCAGTCAATTCTGGGGCTGGCGATTGGCGTGGGGCATAACGGCTTTGTGCCCATCCCCGAAATCCAGTTTCTGGCCTACTTACACAACGCTGAAGATCAGATCCGAGGTGAGGCGGCGACCTTGCCGTTTTTTTCAAACGGACAGTTCACCAATCCGATGGTGCTGCGCATTGCCGGGTTGGGCTATCAAAAAGGTTTTGGCGGCCATTTCCACAACGACAACTCGCTGGCGGTTCTGCGTGACATTCCCGGACTGATCATTGCCTGCCCATCAGACGGTGCGGATGCGGTTAAAATGCTGCGTGAATGCCTGCGATTGGCGCGCGAGGAACAGCGGGTGGTTGTCTTTATTGAACCCATCGCGCTGTATCCGATGCGGGATCTGCACCGTGCCAAGGATGGTGGCTGGATGATGACCTATCCGCCGGTCGATGACAACATCGCCTTCGGGAAGGTCGGCGTGTTTGGCGGCGGCACTGATCTGGCAATCGTCACCTATGGCAACAGGCGATATCTGTCGACCCAGTCGCAGGCCGAGCTAGAAGCCAGGGGGGTCAACACCTGTATTATCGACCTGCGCTGGTTGGCGCCGTTGCCGATTGAGGCAGTTTTGGAGGCGACCAAAGGATGCAATCACGTTCTGATCGTCGATGAATGCCGCGGTACCGGCAGTCAATCCGAGGTGTTGATGACCCTATTCGCCGAGCGCAGCAAGGTTGCAACTGCCCGCCACGTGGCCGGAGACTGCTTTATTGCCACTGGACCGGCCTATGCGGCGAGCCTGCCATCAAAAGACAGTATCATCAGTGCTGCACTGGCTCTGGTCCAAGGCGACGGATAAAACACGCTGCAGGCTTCAACCGTCTGGGGCGGGGTGCTCGCCCAAATTGCTGAATGCACGAACTGATTAAACTGCTGCGGCCACTCGAAGTGTCTGAGGCGCTCAATACCAAAGTCAGCATCGCAAAATGGCCGCAAATTACTCTGCGGCCATTTTGTAGTTCTTAGTAGGGGCGGGTGGTTATTCCATCACAGGGATAGAGAACTCGCCGCCTTCTTTGATGCCCGAGGGCCAGCGTGCGGTCACGGTTTTGGTGCGCGTGTAGAATTTGAACGCATCCGGTCCGTGCTGGTTCAGGTCACCAAAGACGGATTTCTTCCAGCCGCCAAAGGTGTGATAGGCCAGTGGCACCGGAAT